>ERZ1026844.176-NODE-176-length-51923-cov-8.021844_pt1 | contig 51923 bp, 48 predicted proteins | sample MGYA00380152_ERZ1026844 | MGnify/ENA primary metagenome ERZ1026844 (study PRJEB33269, sample SAMEA4719788) | human gut metagenome | biome: human-associated habitat; feature: organic feature; material: feces | place: Cameroon | collected 2013-10 ... | reverse complement strand
GCTTTCAAAATGTGAAACTCGTTTACAAAACGTGAATCTCGGATGACTATTGAACATATATGTTTAACGAAAAATAAAAAGGTAAATCATTCACGACATTTTTCAGTCGATTCATGTCGAACGCTCCCTTTTCAAAAGAAAGTCAGATATACTGATTCCACAGTCAGACAGCAAGAATGACTAGTAAACAAAGAAAAAGGAGAAGAAGTACAATGAAAAAATTTATGGCACTGATGATGAGCATGATGCTGGTTTTATCTCTGGCAGCCTGCGGAGACACTGAGGAGGTTGCAGGAGATGCAGCTCCGGTAGAAAGCGTAGCAGAGGATGTTGCAGAATCGGTAGAAGAGGAAGCAGTAGTTGATACCGATGTAGAAGAGGAAATTGCAAGCGAAGAAGAAGCTGATACGATTTCCAGCTTATGGGATTTAGCAAACGCTGAGATTCCTGATTTAGCAGGAACCACCTGGGGCTTTACCGGCGGATGCATGGATGGTGTAGAGATGGAGCAGGAAGACCTGGACGCTACTCTGGAAATGTATGGTGGAAGTCTTGACCTGGTATTTGCTGAGGATGGCACCGTACAGATGGTACAGGGTGCAGGTGCCTGGGATGGTACTTATGAGTATGCAGAGGATGGTATTACCATGGATGTAGATGCGAGTGGAACCGCTCTGTCTTATAATGGTATCTTTTCCATGATTGGCGACCAGCTTGTTTTAATCCTCATGGATGCCAATAACACAGATGGATTAAGTGGCTTGTATTTCGTTCAGTAAGACATATTTGAAAGAAAATTCCAGACAGCGGATGCGGGTATAGTCCGTATCCGCTGTTTGCAAATTTATGGCATGGAAGGGGCAGGGGATTCGAATGGAGATTCTGATTATTATTTTTCTTGTGATGGTTCTGCTTACGATCTGGATCATATCTACACAGCGAAAACTTACCATCATGGATGAAAATGTCAGTAATGCAATGAGCCAGATCGGGATACAACTTTCTTCCCGTGTGGATGCCCTGACTGCGCTGTTGGATCTTATCAGGGATTATGGGGATCAGGAAATACAGATTCTGTATGACCGGTTGAGACTTAGTCATTTTACATTTACTGCCCAGTCTACTCCGGAGGAGATAAGAGGACAGGAGAGGATGATTGCGGAAGTGTTGGAGCTGGTTTCTTCTGTGACAGAGAGCTATCCTGATTTAAAAGAAGAGGAAAGTTATAGAAAAAGGATCAGTGCGTTGGACAGTTATGAGAAGATGCTGCGCACAAGTTTTCTGATCTATAACGACTCTGTAACCAAGCTGAACAGAGCGATTCGCACGTTTCCCACTAATCTGATAGCCGGAATGTTGGGATTCCGTCAGAGAGAACATCTGGAAGCAATGGAAGAGTAGGAGAAAGCATACCAATAAAAGGAGGATTTCGTATGGGTCTATTTGCAAACAACAAAAAACTGTGTCCACTGTGTGGAAATCCCACACCCAGATTACTGCCGTTAAAGGTGGAGGACACGCCCATCTGTAAGGAGTGTGAACGCAAAATTGACTTGCCCAGTGGTGCAGTCAATCAGATGAGTATGGATCAGGTAAAGCAGTACATGGAGTTTTATGATCAGAACGAGGAATTGCGCGAGAGCTTTCAAGGTGATTATCGTTTAAATTTTGGCCTTTTCGACAGTACCTTGGTGTTGGATGTGGCTCAGAGACTGTTCCGCCTGAAGGATGATGACAATGCATTGGTAATGGATTCCGGCAATCTGAAATCTTTTCGGATTCTGGAGGATGGAAAAGTATTATTTGAGGGCGATCAGAATTCTCTGAAATGGAATCGGAGTGATGTATATGAAAAGGCAAATTCCATGGCCAGTGCGATCACCCAGTTCGAGATGAGAGTACGGGACTATGAATGGCAGGAGAGGATGGATCAGCAGCGTGCTGATCAGGATAAGGAGGACGGTAAGGTATATCGTTCCCGCCCCATCTTTGACATGCCCGATCCTTTTAAAAATTTCATTATAGAACTGACCCTGAATCATCCTTACTGGAAATCCTTCAAAGGAAAGCTGGGAGCACCTTCTTTCGACAATCATTATCCCAGCATAGATGGATATTTAAGTGACTATGAGAGTAAGGTAGAGGAAATGCATGTGCTGGCACAAAATCTCATGCAGATCATCAATCCTTCTGCACCGGAGATACGCGAGGGACAAGGGAATGGAAATGGGCAGACCGCAGCAAGCCAGATAATTCCGCCTGTGGGTGGCGCAGATGAAATCAAGAAATTTAAGGAATTACTAGATGCCGGTGTAATCACCGAGGAAGAATTTGCTGCAAAGAAAAAGCAGTTACTGGGAATTTAGATTATGAAAAGAAGAAAATATTTAGCACTTTTACTTGCCGGTGTCATGACCCTTTCCCTCACAGCCTGTAGCGATGAGGATTATGAGGATACCAGCGCAGATGCGGCAACAGATACCACAACCGTAGCGGATACTGCTGCAGAGACGACAGCGGTAGAAGATGGCAGCTGGGCAATTTATTGGTATCTCTGCGGAAGTGATTTGGAATCCAACGGCGGATTCGCAACCAACGATCTCAGTGAGTTGATGGAAGTGGAGCTGCCGGAAAATGTGAACGTGGTCATTGAAACCGGTGGTTCTGCCGTCTGGCAGAATGATCTGATGGATGCAGAAAAACTGCAGCGCTGGCTTTACAACAGTGAAGGACTGCAGCTAGTGGATGAACAGCCCTCTGCCAGCATGGGTGAGGCACAGACTCTGGCAGATTTCCTCGCCTTTGCCAAGGGAAATTACCCTGCGGAGAAAACAGCAGTGGTATTCTGGAATCACGGCGGTGGTTCTGTGAGTGGAGCAGCTTTTGATGAAATCTATGGCTATGATTCCCTTACCTTAGACGAAATGTACCAGGCATTTTCCAGTGTCTGGACTCCTTCCACAGAGAAACAGCCTCTGGAACTGGTAGGCTTTGATACCTGTCTCATGGCAACGGTGGATGTGGCGAATACCTTTTCGGATTTGGCGCACTATCTGGTAGCCTCCGAGGAGACGGAGCCTGCCAACGGCTGGTATTATTCCCAGTGGGTAGGTGCCCTGGCAGAGAATCCTTCCATGAACGGCGAGGAACTGGGCAAGGTCATCTGTGATGCTTATTACGCAGGATGTGAGGAAGTGGGCACCCAGGACAATACGACCCTTTCCCTTACCGATCTGACCAAAGTACAGCCTCTGTTAGATGCCTATGATACCTTTGGCGCCGAGGCACTGGCAGCAGCCTGCACCGATCCGGGATTTTTCTCCCAGTTCGGACGTGTGGCATCCCAGAGTGAGAACTACGGCGGTAACACCAAGGAGCAGGGTTACACCAACATGGTGGATTTAGGACACATGGCAAGACAGAGTGTGGACATGTTAGGCTCTGCCCAGGAGGTACTGGATGCATTGGATGACTGCGTGCTTTACCAGGTTGGCGGTCAGTATCGTACTGAGGCAACCGGACTGTCCTGCTATTATTCCTACAATGGAGATGTGGACGACTTCAACAGCTATGCAGGTCTGGGAGCAGGCGTTGCTTTCAAATATTTCTATTCCTATGAGCTGACAGGAGAGCTGGACGATTCCGGTATGGCTTACATTGCAGATATGGATTTTGAGGAACTGCCGGAGGTTAAGAACCTGTTAAGCACCGACTGGGATGGTGCTCCTCTGGATTTGGACGAGGATGGTGTTTCTTACCTGACCCTGGGACCTGAGGCAAATGACATTCTGGCAGGTATCGGATTCTCCCTTTACTATGTGGATGAAGAAAACGACATGGCGATGCTGTTGGGAACCGACAACGATATGAATGCGGACTGGGACAACGGTGTCTTTTCCGATAACTTCCGCGGCGTATGGGGAAGCATTGACGGAAATATCGTTTACATGGAATTAAGCTATGAGAGTGAGGATTACAATCTCTACGCAATTCCCGTGCTGTTAAACGGCGAGGAATATAACCTCCAGATAGTTTATGACTTTACCACAGAGGAGTGGAGTGTTCTGGGCGCAAGACAGGGCATCGATGACAGCGGTATGGCAGACAAAGAGCTGCGTCTTTTACAGGAAGGGGACGAGATTACCACCATCTGGTACATGGCGTCTGCCACCGGTGATGACGAATTTGAGCCTTACACCGCAGCCACCATTACCGTGACCGCAGATACCGCCTTTGGCGAGATGGAGCTGCCGGATGGAAGCTATTCCATGGTTTATGAGATGCGCGATGCTATGGATCACTATGCATACTCTGAGCCGGTTACCTTCGACTGTGCCGACGGTGAGGTTTATTCTACTGTTTACGAGGATTAAACATAAGACAAGATACTTTCGCATAAAATGAAGGAAAAGAAATGCGGGAGCGGACTATATGAATGCCAGAAAATGGATTTTCCTGTTATTTCTAGGATGTATTCTTCTTTTGGCGGGACTCTATCACATACAGGCGTCTGCGGCAGTACGAAGGGAAACCGTGCAGACGTCTGTTATGCGTGAGGAGAAAAAAATCGCCCTTACCTTTGATGACGGTCCTCATCCGGTGTATACAGAACAGCTTTTGGACGGACTGAAAAAACGGACCGTAAAGGCGACCTTTTTTATTCTGGGAGAGCAGGCAGAAATGTACCCGGACATTGTGAAACGAATAGGTGAGGAAGGGCATCTCATCGGAAACCACACCTATTCCCATCTTCAGTATTCCCCCTCCAGAGAAGTGGAGTTTGGGCAGGAGCTGGTGAAAACCAACGAAATTTTAAAGGATATCACTGGACAGGAGGTGATGTTCGTCCGCCCACCCTACGGCTCCTGGAACAAAAAGTACGAGACGCAGCTCAATATGTTTCCGGTGCTGTGGACCATTGACCCGTTGGACTGGACCACCTCCAATGTGTCAAAAGTTGTGCGTGGCGTGTTGGCAAAAGCCTCAGAGAATGATATTATTCTAATGCATGACTGTTATCAGTCCACAGTGACAGCAGCATTGGAAGTGATTGATACGTTACAGAAAGAGGGCTTTGTTTTTGTGACGGTGGAAGAGCTGCTGTTTGACTAGAAAGGAATACCGGAATGGATATTTTTGAATATATGCGGGCAGCCAAGCAGGAAAAGGAATCTCCCCTGGCAGCCCGGATGCGTCCCACGACTTTGGAGGAGGTGGTGGGACAACAGCATATCATCGGAAAGGACAAGCTGTTATACCGCGCCATCAAAGCGGATAAAATCAGCTCTATTATTTTTTACGGGCCGCCTGGCACGGGAAAAACCACCCTGGCGAAGGTCATTGCCAACACCACCAGTGCGGAATTTACGCAGTTAAATGCTACGGTGGCAGGGAAAAAGGAGATGGAGGAGGTCATCCGCAAGGCGAAGGACACCGCCGGGATGTATGGAAAGAAAACCATCCTCTTTATCGATGAGATTCACCGGTTTAACAAAGGACAGCAGGATTATCTGTTACCTTTCGTGGAGGATGGGACGATTATTCTAATCGGTGCTACCACGGAAAATCCTTATTTTGAGGTAAATGGGGCGTTACTATCCCGCTCGGTGATTTTTGAACTAAAACCTCTGGGAAAAGAGGATATCAAGGAACTGCTGCGAAGGGCTGTCTATGACAAGAACAAAGGAATGGGCGCCTATGAAGCGGAGGCCGATGAGGAAGTACTGGAATTTCTTGCAGATGTATCTGGAGGAGATGCCAGACATGCTCTCAATGCCATTGAACTGGGAATCATGACCACGAACCGGAGTGAGGATGGCAAAATCCATATCACCATGGACGTGGCTCAGGAATGTATCCAGAGACGAGTGCTTCGATATGACAAGACAGGAGATAATCATTACGACACAATTTCTGCTTTTATCAAAAGCATGAGGGGGTCGGATCCGGATGCGGCGGTCTATTATCTGGCGAGAATGCTGCAGGCAGGAGAACAGGTGGCGTTTATTGCCCGGAGAATCATGATCTGCGCAGCAGAGGATGTGGGACTGGCAGATCCCCAGGCACTGGTGGTAGCGACCAACGCTTCCCTGGCAGTGGAGCGCATCGGTATGCCGGAGGCACAGATTATCCTGTCAGAGGCAGCCATGTATGTGGCGACAGCACCCAAGAGCAACAGTGCCATCTGTGCCATTGAGGCAGCGATGAAAACGGTAGAAAACACAGGAAATCTTCCGATTCCTCCTCATTTACAGGATGCTCATTACAAGTCTGCAGGAAAGCTGGGACACGGAACCGGGTATCTCTATGCCCATGATTTCCCCAATGATTATGTGGGACAGCAATATCTGCCGGACGCATTGCTGGGCACACAGTTTTACCGGGGTTCCGGGAATGGCTATGAAGTGAATATTTCAGAACACATGGAACGAATTAAAAGAGAAGAAATGCTCCGCAAAGAGTCGGCAGGCGACTCTTTATGACAGGAGTTAAAACAATTGGGAGATCAGATACTGGTAGATCTCCTGATTTTTTTTCTCCCAGTTATCGCAGATTGCCGCTGCGGTTTCCTCGCTGGGAACAGAGAGCGTAATGTCAATGAGATGGATGTCCTTTTCTTTGGCGATGAGATGGGCATCAAATTCTCCGGAGGTGGATTTATAGTAGTCGGCCAGAATAGATACCTCGTTCCGCAGTTCCAGTTCGTTTTCGCGGAAGTAGGTGTCCACATCCCGCTTGATGGAGGGACTGATCCGGTTTTCAAAAAAATTAAGGGTTTCGCATCCCTCATCGGTAATGGACAGATGAGTGCGATTCCGGGTGGTGTGGGCAGATACCAGTCCTGCCTCCATAAGTTCGGACAGGACCTGCTGCAGTGTCAGATAATTGGTGTAATCTTTATCCAGGATAAAACCACTGATCTGGGCCTGAGTCAGGGGAAAGTTCACCCGGTTTAACATATATAAAATAATGAGTTTGTACAATGTCAATGGATCTTGTGTCATTGCGGTAAGTAATCCTTTCCCTGCCAGACATCTTCTGCTTTGAGACGACGGTGCAGTTCATTTAAAACCGATTTTTTGTGAAGACTCCAGGTTGGAGCCAGTAAAAGTTTTCTGGGACCGTCACCGGTTACCCGGTGCAGAACAATATCCGGACGGAGTGCAGCAATACATTTCATTAAAACAGAGAGATAGTCCTCCTGAGACAGAACCTGGAAAGTTCCTTGTTTGTATTCTACAGCTAAATCCGTGTCTTTTAAAACATGAAGAAGTTGTAATTTCACACCCCATACCGGTGTGGCATTTAAGTGGCGGATGGTTTGCAGCATGTCTTCCGGTGTCTCGCCGGGAAGCCCCAGTATCACATGGACAATCACAGGAATTCCAATCCGGTGTAAGTTTCCTGCCGACTGGTCAAAAACAGACAGCGGATAGCCCCGGCGGATGTAGGCTGCAGTGGAGGCGTGGATGGTCTGCAGCCCCAGCTCCACCCAGATAAATTTGTGGGGATATTCTGCTTTCAGGCGGGCAAGCAGAGCCAAAACCTCCGGAGGCAGTGCATCCGGCCGGGTGGCGATGGAAATACCGGCAATTTCCGGTGTGTCCAGGGCGGCGCGGTAAATTGTTTCCAGATAGGAAACCGGCCCGTAGGTGTTGGTGAATGCCTGAAAATAACCGATGAATCGGGAACCGGTCTGTTTTTCGTGAAAAAGTTTCAGTCCTGCCTCAATCTGGGGACGGATCGTCTCCGTCTGCTGGGAGGCAAGGGGAACGGCAAACTCACCACTTCCCCGGGCACTACAGAAAATGCAGCCTTTTGTCCCTGCCCGGCCATCTCTGGTCGGACAGGTAAAGCCTGCATTGATCGCAATTTTGTATAACTTTTCTCCGTAGACTTCCTTACACCAGGCGTCTAAGGAATAATAACGTTTCCCAGCCCAGGTTTTCATCGTACAATGTGGGATTTCACAGCCTCGGCGACAACCTCGGCTACCTTGGGATTAAATGCCTCAGGCATGATGTTTTCATCATTTAATTCATCTTCGGGAACCAGTCCTGCGATCGCATTGGCGGCAGCCAGTTTCATCTCTTCCGTAATCTGGGTAGCACGACCTTCCAGAGCACCGCGGAAGATACCGGGGAAAGCCACTACATTGTTGACCTGATTGGGGAAGTCGCTGCGGCCTGTGCCAACCACACGGGCACCTGCAGCTTTTGCAGCATCCGGCATAATTTCAGGTACAGGATTTGCCATGGCAAAGAGGATAGAATCATGATTCATGGAAGCGACCATTTCCGGAGTGACGATATTGGGGGCAGACACGCCGACAAAAATGTCAGCACCTTTTAATGCGTCAGCAAGAGAGCCTGTCTCATGATTGGGATTGGTTACCTCTGTCATTTTCTTCTGCATCCAGTTTAATCCGGGAGTGGTTTTTGATACGATTCCCACTTTGTCACATAGGATCACATGGGGAAAACCATAGGTCAGCAGCAGCTTGGTAATGGCAATACCGGCACTTCCGGCACCATTTACCACAACCTTACAATCTTCCTTTCTCTTGCCAACGACCTTCAAGGCATTGATAATACCGGCGAGAACCACAATGGCAGTACCGTGCTGATCGTCGTGAAATACGGGGATATCCAGAGCAGCCTTCAGGCGATCCTCAATTTCAAAACAGCGGGGAGCACTGATGTCCTCCAGGTTGATGCCGCCAAAGCCGGGGGCAAGATAAGTCACGGCCTTGATGATTTCCTCCGTGTCCTGGGTGTCCAGACAGATAGGAACGGCATTGACACCGCCAAACTCCTTAAACAGAACGGCTTTTCCTTCCATAACGGGCATAGCGGCATAAGGCCCGATATTTCCCAGACCTAAAACAGCACTTCCATCGGAGACAACGGCTACCGTGTTGGCTTTCATGGTATACTTGTAGGCAGCTTCCTTATCCTGGGCAATCACTTTACAGGGCTCTGCTACACCGGGAGTATAGGCGAGGGATAATGCCTCACGGGATTTGACAGGGATTTTTGACACGGTTTCCAGCTTTCCATTCCATTCCTCATGGAGCTGTAATGCTTTCTCATTCAAAGTCATGTCTTTCCTCCTATATTACTATCTATGGTTACAAACTTTAATTCCTTTGACATCATATAATATTTATTTCTTACCTGCAAGACTAAAAAAACTTTGCAATTTGAAAAGTGTAGTGTATAATAGAACCACAAGTAATCTTAAACCAATCTTTTTAGATCCCCCAATAAGTTAACTTAATAAGAATTCTTTCAACAATGTTGAAGGAAGAATTGGAGTGTGTATATGAATCAGAATATGAAGGAGAAATATGAATCCTTGTCGCTGGCCACTTTGCGAGATCTTGCAAAGGCGAGAAACCTGAAGGGAACATCTGCAATGAAAAAGGCAGATCTGGTACAGGCAATGCTGGAGGAGGATGAACGACTGGAAAAGGCGGAGCAGGAAAAGAAACAGCCGAAAGCGGAAAACAGAAAAACGGAGGCTGTGAAAGCAGAGAACGGTACTGCGCATCCCCGCCGGAAGATTATTCGTGTGGACAACCGCAGTAAGGAGGAACAACCGGTGCGCACGGAACATGTGCGTAAACCGGAGCACACAGAGACTCCGGCAGAAACAGCAACCCAGACCAGTGCGGTGCCGGAACCTGTGAAAAATGTAACGGTGGAAGAAAATGCGGAATTTCCCGCCGAACTGGACAGTGGACAACAGGCACAGGGAATTCTGGAAGTCATGCCGGATGGCTATGGTTTTATCCGGTGTGAAAACTATCTGCCGGGTGAAAGAGATGTGTATGTAGCGCCCAGTCAGATTCGCCGCTTTGGATTAAAGACCGGAGATATTCTGGTAGGTAACACCCGGATTAAGACCCAGGCAGAGAAGTTCAGTGCTCTGTTATATGTGAAATCCATTAACGGATATGCACCGGAGGTGGCAGCCAAACGGACGAACTTCGAGGATATGACTCCTGTTTTTCCCAATGAGAGACTGAAACTGGAGACTCCCGGTGCGTCTGTGGCCATGCGCGTTATGGATCTCATGAGCCCTGTAGGTAAGGGACAGCGTGGTATGATCGTATCCCCGCCGAAAGCAGGTAAAACTACCTTATTAAAAGAGGTGGCACAATCAGTGAAACGGAATTCCCCTGATGTACATCTGATTATTCTGCTGATCGATGAGCGTCCCGAGGAGGTGACAGATATTAAAGAGGCCATTGAGGGACCGAATGTGGAGGTGATTTACTCTACTTTCGATGAACTGCCGGAGCACCACAAGCGCGTGGCGGAGATGGTTATTGAACGGGCCAAGAGACTGGTAGAGCACAAAAAAGATGTTATGATTCTATTGGATTCCATCACTCGTCTCACCCGAGCCTACAATCTTACCGTTCCCCCTTCAGGAAGAACCCTGTCCGGAGGTCTTGACCCTGCGGCACTGCATATGCCCAAGCGTTTCTTTGGTGCAGCCCGGAATATGAGAGAGGGTGGCAGCCTGACGATTCTGGCAACGGCACTGGTGGAGACCGGCTCCAAGATGGATGATGTGGTATACGAGGAATTTAAGGGAACCGGCAACATGGAAATGGTATTGAACCGGAAACTGTCGGAGAAGAGGATTTTCCCGGCTATCGATATTCCCAAATCCAGTACCCGCCGTGAGGATCTGCTGTTAAATGCAGATGAACAGGAGGCAATTAACATTATCCGTAAAGCATTTAACGGTATGAAACCGGAGGATGCGGTGGAGAAGGTAATCGACATGTTCTCCCACACCAGAAATAATGTGGAATTTGTGAATCTTGTAAAGAAAATGAAGTTTATCTAAAAAAATCCTTGCATTGCGGAGGATGTTATGCTACACTGATAAAGCTGTTCGTGATATAAGAATTCACAGAATAATATACTGAAGAACTTTGTTCATTATAGAGAGGTGAAAGAAATGAGACAGGGAATCCATCCTGAGTATTATCAGGCAACCGTAACTTGTAACTGTGGCAACACTTTTGTAACCGGATCCACCAAACCCGAGATCCACGTGGAAGTATGTTCCAAATGCCATTCCTTCTATACCGGCCAGCAGAAAGCTGCAAGAATCGCCGGCAGAATTGATAAGTTCAATAAGAAGTACGGTTTTGAAAACAAATAAGCTGGTTAAAAAAAGGTTGAGGTTTCAATAAATCTCAACCTTATTTTTGGTTATGGAGTATTTTGATTATGGCAAAGAAAAAGAGAAAGAAACGTGGACATTACTCAGGAATCGGCGGACAGGCGGTTCTTGAGGGAATCATGATGAAAAACGGGGACAAATATTCGGTGGCTGTGCGTAAACCAAACGGAGAGATTGAAGTGGAATTGGACACCTACCATGGAATTCTGGAAGGAAGCAAAATCAAAAAGATTCCTTTTATCCGTGGCGTGTTTAACTTTCTGGACTCTCTGATTCTGGGAACCCGTTCCCTGAATTTCTCCGCAACTTTTTATGAAGATGAGGATGAACAGAAGAATGTCAAAGATCCGGCAAAGAAAGCCAGACAGGATAAGGCACTGACTACATTGACCACAATTTTGGCAGTAGTGCTGGCACTGACATTATTCATGGCACTTCCCTATTATACCAGCGTATTGCTGGGACGGTATGTCCGCAACGCTTCCCTGATGGCGATTATCGAAGGCATTATCCGCATTGTGATCTTTGTTTTATATGTGGCAGCGATTTCCCTGATGCCGGATATTAAGAGAGTGTACCGGTATCATGGAGCGGAACATAAATGTATCAACTGTATTGAGCATGGACATACTCTCACGGTGGAAAATGTAATGAAGAGCTCTAAACAGCATAAACGCTGTGGAACCAGTTTTCTTCTGTTTGTTATGCTGGTGAGTGTCATTTTATTCTTTTTTATCCGTGTGGAGTCCCCGGCGTGGCGTTTACTCCTTCGTCTGTTACTGATTCCTGTGATCGCGGGGATTTCCTACGAGCTGATTCGTCTGGCCGGATGCAGCAATCATATACTGGTGAAGATTATTTCCGCACCGGGACTGTGGTTGCAGCGACTGACCACGAAGGAGCCGGATGAGCAGATGGTGGAAGTGGCAATCAAAGCGGTGGAAGCAGTGTTTGACTGGAAACAATTCCTGCGGGAGGACTTTAACTACAAATTCCCCGAGGATCTGACACAGGAAGATATAGAAGATGGAATATCAAGCACTGTATAAGAGAGGAAAAGAAAGTCTGGAGGCAGCCGAAATCGGAGAAGCAGTCCTGGATGCCAGACTATTATTGGAATTTGTATGCGGAACGGATCGGAATACCCTGTTGGTACATCCGGATCGGGAAGTATCGGAGGAAGAAATCCGGCAATACAAAAAGCTGATTGGGGAGCGGGCGAAACACATTCCCCTCCAGCATCTCACCGGTGTACAGGAATTTATGGGACTGGAATTCGGAGTAAATGAGCATGTGCTGATTCCCAGGCAGGATACGGAAATCCTGGTGGAGGAAGTGATGCGGGAACCCTTTGACGGGGAGCAGATTCTGGATCTGTGTACCGGTTCTGGATGTATTCTTTTAAGTCTCCTTCATTATTCCAATGGCTGCCACGGCGTGGGGGTGGATATTTCCCCGGAGGCTTTACAGGTGGCAAAAGGCAATGCAAAACGACTTGGAATTTCTGACGAGCAGGTGGAATTCCAGGAGGGTGACCTGTTTGCCCCTCTGGAAAAAGGAAGAAAGTTTGATCTGCTGGTGTCCAATCCCCCCTATATCCAGAGCAGTGTGATTCCTACACTGATGTCGGAGGTGCGGGAACATGAACCCATGCTTGCCCTGGATGGTATGGAAGATGGTCTTTTCTTTTATCGAAAGATCACGGAACAGGCATCGCAGTGGCTGAGGACGGGTGCCAGAATTTATTTTGAAATCGGATATGATCAGGCTGCAGATGTGGAGCGGCTTTTGAGAGAGGCGGGATTTGCAGAGATCCGGACAGTGCAGGATTATGCAGGACTGGATCGGGTGGTCTGCGCTAGATTATAGAGGAAGTTGTTACAAGACAGGAAAGGAAATACAGAATGTTTGACAAGTTAGATGATTTACTGCGCAGATACGAGGAAATCATGAATGAACTGGCGGAGCCGGATGTGGCAAATAACCAGGAGCGTTTCCGTAAGCTTATGAAAGAGCAGAGCGATATGACTCCTCTTGTGGAAACCTATACCGAATATAAGAAGTGCAAACAGGATGTGGAGGATTCCCTTGCGATGCTGGAGGAAGAATCTGACGAAGAGATGCGTGAGATGTTGAAGGAGACTTTGAACGACAGCAAGAAACGCATCGAAGAACTGGAAAAGGAATTGAAGATTCTGCTGTTGCCCAAGGATCCTAATGATGAGAAGAATGTTATCGTGGAAATCCGTGCGGGTGCAGGCGGCGATGAGGCTGCCTTGTTTGCAGCGGAAATCTACCGTATGTATGTGCATTATGCAGAGAGTAAGCGTTGGAGAGTGGAAACCTTAAATGCAGACGAAATCGGCATCGGCGGCATGAAGGAAGTACAGTTCATGATCGATGGACAGGGTGCTTACTCCATGATGAAATACGAAAGCGGTGTGCATCGTGTACAGCGGGTACCGGAGACAGAGAGTGGTGGGCGTATTCATACCTCCACGATTTCCGTGGCAGTGATGCCGGAGGTAGACGAGGATATCGATATCCAGATTGATGAGAAGGATATCCGTATCGATGTAATGCGTGCATCTGGTAACGGTGGTCAGTGTGTCAACACCACCGACTCTGCAGTACGTCTGACCCACTATCCCACCGGTATCGTGGTGTATAGCCAGACAGAGAAATCCCAGATCCAGAATAAGGCGAAGGCATTTGCCCTGTTAAAGGCAAAGCTGTATGACATTGAGCAGCAGCAGCGTCACGATGCAGAGGCAGAGATGCGCCGCAGCCAGATCGGAACCGGGGACCGTTCTGAGAAAATCAGAACTTACAACTTCCCCCAGGGACGTGTTACCGATCATCGTATCGGACTGACTCTTTACAAGCTGGACAAAATCATGAACGGAGACATCCAGGAAATCATAGATGCCTGCATCGCAGCTGACCAGGCTGCCAAACTCACCAAAATGAATGAGAACTAAAGGGTTTTTATTTCATAGGAAGAATTTTCCTATGAAATAAAAAAGACGAACTTTGACACAGAGCAGAGTTCGTCTTTTTTATATTTAAAATTTCATTTTACGTTCACTTTATGTTAAAAGTAATTGAAGAAGGATATAATTATGGTATAATTAGTCCATGAGAAAGGAGGTATAGGATATGCCGCAAATAATTCCCATTAAAGATTTAAAAAATACAGCAGAGATTTCTGATATGTGCCATAAAACAGAGGAACCAATTTATATTACGAAAAATGGATATGGCGATATGGTTATTATGAGTATGGAAATATATGAGTCAACGATGAAACAAATTGCCATGTACAGAGATATTGAGATATCGGAAAAGCAGATAGAGGCGGGACAGGTAAAAAATGCCAGAGCAGCGCTTAGGGAAACGAGGGCAAAGTATGGCTTATAAACTAAATGTTACAGAACATGCGGATGAACTGCTGGATCGTCTGATATATCATTTGATTTATCGTTTGAAGAATGAACAGGCAGCCAGACATTTGTTAGATAGCATGGAAGTTATCTATGACAGGCTGGAAGTGAATCCGTTTCAGTTTCCAGAGTGCCGAGATGTATATCTTGCAAAGAAAGGGTATCGCGAGGCGGTTGTGCCACAGATGAATTATCTAATTATTTATGACGCGAGAGGGAATGTTGTAAATGTAGTTGGAATTTTCCATCAGTTGGAAAATTATCAAAATAAATTGTAAAGGATGAAAGGTATATAGTAGTTATAAATGAGATGTTTTGTGTATAATAAAAAGCTTGTTTTGAAATGGAACAACCAGGAATACAAAACACAGGTAGAACAAAAAATAGGGTATACTGTATGTATCAGAAAGACAGAGGATTGATAGATGAGAATAGGAATGGGATATGATGTGCATAAACTGGTGGAGAACCGCAAGCTGATGATCGGCGGTGTGGAAATTCCATACGAAAAAGGTTTGCTGGGGCACTCTGACGCAGATGTGCTCTTACATGCGATTATGGACGCTTTGCTTGGCGCGGCGGCAATGGGAGATATCGGCAAGCACTTCCCTGACACAGACGAGGCATACAAAGGTGCAGACTCCATGAAACTTTTGGAGCGGGTAGGGGAGATGCTGGCGGAGCAGGTCTTCTATATTGAAAACATTGACGCCACTATCATTGCCCAGAAACCCAAGATGCGCCCCTACATTGACACCATGCGCCGGAATATCGCCGATGCCCTCCGGATTGATGTAAGCCAGGTCAATGTAAAAGCCACCACGGAGGAAGGGCTGGGCTTTACCGGAAGTGGCGAAGGCATTTCCTCCCAGGCAATCTGCATGCTGACTACACCCATGGACGGTTTTTCCGTGGACACTGCCGCAAGAAATTGCGGTGGCTGCGGTGGCTGCCCTGTGGCAAACCAGTAAATTTTCTTGACAATAAGCAGGAGATTGCATATCTTAGAATAGGATATTTAGACAGAAAAGAGCAGAGAAAATGGGACTCATAGCAAATATTAAAGAAGAGATCCGGGTGATCCGTGAACGGGATCCTGCGATTCATTCCAATATGGAAGTTCTCCTGTATCCGAGCTTCCGTGTGATGCTCAGTTACCGCCGGGCACACAAACAATATTTAAAGGGACATTACTTTCGTGCCAGATGGATTTCCCAACGGGCAGCCAGAAAGACCGGAATTGAAATCCATCCCGGTGCCCGGATTGGAAAGGGCTTTTTTATCGATCATGGCAGCGGTGTCATTATTGGTGAAACCACCATTATAGGCGATAACGTAACCCTCTATCAGGGTGTGACTCTGGGAGGAACCGGAAAAGAAAAAGGAAAGCGACATCCCACCATTGGGGATAATGTCATGATCAGTGCGGGTGCGAAAGTGCTGGGATCCTTTACCATCGGGGAAAATTCCAAGATCGGTGCGGGCAGCGTGGTGTTAAAAGCCGTGCCGCCAAACTCCACGGTTGTTGGTGTGCCGGGACATGTGGTAAAAAAGAATGATGTGCGGGTGCCCACAGAAGAGCTGAATCAGACGGATTTGCCAGATCCAGTAGAAGAGGACATCAATGTATTGCAGTGCGCCAATACAGAATTGACGAATCGGCTTCTGGTACTGGAAGAAAGTGTCCGGAATATGAAAAAGGAGTTAGAAAAGACAAATGGAAAATAGATTTAACTTTTATAATACACTGACGAAAAAAGTGGAAACGCTGGTGCCCCATACCGATGGAAGGATCGGCATGTATACCTGCGGCCCTACCGTTTATCATTTCGCCCATATCGGAAACCTCCGCAGCTATATTATGGAGGATGTGCTGGAAAAAACCCTGCGTTACTTAGGATATGATGTAAAGCGTGTCATGAATATCACCGATGTGGGACATCTTTCCAGTGATGCGGACACCGGTGAGGATAAGATGGTCAAAGGTGCAAAACGTGAGCATAAAACCGTTATGGAGATTGCAAAGTTTTACACCGATGCTTTCTTTGAGGACTGCCGGAAGCTCAATATCAAGCGTCCGGATGTGGTGGAGCCTGCCACCAACTGCATCTCTGAGTTTATCCACATGATTGAGGTGTTGTTAGAGAAGGGGTATGCTTATCAGGCGGGGGGAAATGTGTACTTTGACACCTCCAAATTAAAGGGATACTATGTGTTCAATACCCAGAACGAGGAGGAACTCATGGTAGGTGTCCGGGATGATGTCACCGAGGATGTGAATAAAAAGAATAAAAACGACTTTGTGCTGTGGTTTACCAAATCCAAGTTTGAGGAACAGGCGCTGAAATGGGATAGTCCCTGGGGCGTGGGTTACCCCGGATGGCACATCGAATGTTCCTGCATCGGAATCAAGAATCTCGGGGAGTACATGGATTTACACTGTGGCGGTGTGGACAATATTTTCCCCCATCACACCAATGAGATTGCCCAGAGTGAGTCCTATTTAGGGCACAGCTGGTGCAAATACTGGTTCCATGTGCATCACCTGAATGATAAATCCGGCAAGATGAGCAAATCCAAGGGAGATTTCCTTACGGTTTCCCTGTTAGAGGAAAAAGGATACGATCCCATTGTTTACCGTCTGTTCTGTCTGCAGTCCCATTATCGGAAGCCTCTGGAATTCTCCTATGAGGTGCTGGATCAGATGACAGCAGCCTACAATAAGCTGGTCAAGAGAATTGCCGAATTGAAAGAGGACGGCATTGTGGATGAGCAGGTGTTTGCAGATTACCGCAGAAGATTTGAAGATGCTCTTTGCAATGACTTAAATACCGCCTCCGCGATTACTGTGATTTACGATCTGTTAAAGGCAGACTGTAACGATGCCACCAAGCGCACCCTGATTGGCAGCTTTGACGAGGTGCTTTCCTTAAATCTGCTCACTGCCCATGAGGCAAAACAGGCACAGGAGAGTGAAGGAGTGGACGAAGAACTTGAGGCTTATGTCTTAGAGAAAATCGAAGAGCGCAAGCAGGCGAAGAAAGCCAAAGATTTCGCAAAGGCAGATGCCATCCGTGCAGAGCTGTTGGAAAAAGGGATCGTTCTTGAGGACACCAGAGAGGGCGTCAAGTGGAAGAAGAACTAAACAAGAAGGAACTTCTTGATCAAATTAAAACAAAATTTCAGTGCGAGGGAGTGGATATCCGCTCCTATTCGCCGTTAACCCTGGCGTTTCTGGGAGATTGCGTTTTTGAAATTATCATCCGTACCGTCATTGTAGAGCGGGGAAACCGGCCTCCAAACCGCTTGCACAAGGATAAGGCAAAAATTGTCAACGCATCAACCCAGGCGAGAATGATCGAGGTACTGGAGGAGGAACTGACAGAGGAGGAATGCAGTGTGTACCATAGAGGGCGCAATGCCAAATCCTACACCTCTGCCAAAAACGCCAGCATCACCGATTACCGGAAAGCCACCGGCCTGGAGGCGTTATGCGGCTATCTGTATCTCAATGGACAGATGGACCGGGTACTGGAATTGGTATCTATTGGTTTACATAAATTAAATATGGAGATAATGTGAAAAATGAAACATTTTTCACATGCAAATTTGTGGCTAACGCCCCAAAGTTTGCAGACTATGGAAGGGTGTGGTTTTTTAATGGCATACACAGAATATACAATCGAAGGGCGTAATGCGGTGCTGGAGGCGTTCCGATCCGGACGCACCATTGACAAGCTGTTCATTTTGGACGGCTGCCAGGATGGCCCGATCATTACCATTAAACGGGAAGCCAGGAAGCAGGACACTTTGGTGAAATATGTGGAAAAAGAGCGTCTGGATCAGTTGTCCCAGACTGGCAGACATCAGGGGGTCATTGCCATGGCAGCCGCCTACGAATACGCGGAGGTGGAGGACATCCTGGCACTGGCGCGGAAGAAAAACGAACAGCCTTTTCTCTTTTTATTAGATAATATTGAGGATCCCCACAATCTGGGAGCCATCATCAGGACTGCAAATCTTGCAGGAGCCCACGGTGTTATTATTCCAAAGAACCGTGCGGTGGGACTGACGGCGACCGTAGCCAGAACCTCTGCAGGAGCCTTGAATTATACCCCGGTAGCCAAAGTAACCAACATGGCGAAAACGATTGAATCTCTCAAAAAAGAAGGAATGTGGTTCGTCTGTGCGGATATGGGAGGTACCTGCATGTATGATTTGGACTTAAAAGGCCCTATCGGACTGGTCATCGGCAACGAGGGCGAGGGCGTCAGCCGTCTGGTGCGGGAAAAATGTGACTTTGTGGCTTCCATCCCAATGAAGGGTGATATTGATTCCCTCAATGCCTCGGTGGCGGCGGGGGTTATGGCTTTTGAAATTGTCCGTCAAAGAGGATTCGCTTCATGAGTGACTATGACACCTTATCCGATGAAGAGTTGATTACCCGCCTGCGGGAGGGAGATCGTTCCATCATGGATTTTATTCTGGACAAATATAAAAACCTGGTGCGTTCCCATGCCGGTTCCATGTACATTCTGGGGGCAGATCGGGAGGATCTGATCCAGGAAGGAATGATCGGGCTGTTTAAGGCGATCCGGGAGTATGATTTTGGACGGGATGCCGGATTTTATACCTTTGCGGATCTATGCATTTCCAGACAAATGTACACTGCGGTGCAAAATTCCCACCGTTTTAAGCATGCACCTCTGAATTCTTATGTCTCTCTTTATAAGGCGGAGGGACAGGAAGGAGGTTCACCACTTTTAGAACTGGTGGCATCCGGGATGGAGGATGATCCGGAAAAACAGGTGATTGACAGGGAGAATCTGGAACGACTGGAAGATCTGATTGATAAAGAACTTAGTGGTTTTGAAAAGGAAGTGCTGGATTTGTATCGCATCGGCATGAGCTATTCCCAGATTGCAAAGGTGCTGGGACGAGATGAAAAATCCACAGATAATGCATTACAGCGACTGAAGAATAAACTGCGTAAAGCAGTGAAAAATCAATAGATTTCATATGAGGAGAAAACACTATGGAAACGTACATGATATTAAGGGACTTAGCGATTATTTTAATTGCAGCAAAATTTTTTGGTCTGGTTGCCAGGAAATGTAAGGCACCCCAGGTAGTAGGACAGATCGTAGCAGGTCTGGTGGTCGGTCCCTGCATGCTGGGATGGGTACAGCAGAGTGACTTTATTTTACAGTTAGCGGAGATCGGTGTCATTCTGGTTATGTTTTCCGCAGGACTGACTACTGATTTGAAGAAACTGGTGAAAACAGGACCTGTTGCCTTCGCAGTGGCATGTATAGGAGTACTTGTTCCCCTTGCTTTAGGTACAATTCTGTATATGGCATTTTACGGATTTGCTCCCTGGGGAAGCACAGAGTTTATCAAAGCGGTCTTTATCGGTACGATTATGACGGCAACTTCGGTGGGTATCACGGTTGCTACTTTACAGGAGATGGGCAAGATCAAGACAGAGCTGGGAACTATGATCGTCAGTGCAGCAATCATTGATGATGTGATCGGCATTGTGGTATTGTCCCTGGTGCTGAGCATGAGAGATCCCTCCAATAAGGTGTCTACCGTTTTGATTCATACCGTACTGTTTTTTGTTGTGGCTGTCATTGGCGGATTTATCATGTATCATGTCTTTAAATGGATGGATCAGCGATATCCTCACACCAGACGTATTCCCATTATCAGCATCGCATACTGTTTTGCACTGTCTTATATTGCAGAGCGGTATTTCGGAATTGCGGATATCACCGGTGCATTTATTGCCGGTATCACCATCTGCAGCATTCAGGATGCCCCGTATGTGGAACAGAAAGTGGATATCAACACTTATATTATTTTTGGGCCGATTTTCTTTGCAAGTATTGGTTTGAAAACCAATTTTTCCGATATGGATGCCAAGCTGCTGCTGTTTTCTGTATGCTTTGTTGTGATTGCACTGTTGGGAAAAATCATCGGTTGTGGTGCTGTGGCAAAATTAAGCGGACATAGCTGGAGCGATGCCCTGAAAGTGGGTGTGGGCATGATGACCCGGGGTGAAGTGGCACTGATCGTGACACAAAAGGGATTATCTTCCGGAGTGATCTCCGCAGATTATTTCACGGCAGTTATTTTGTTAATTATTATTTCTTCCGTTCTGACTCCGATTTTATTGAAACTTTTATATGCAAAGGATGACGGAAAGGTGAGACAGACAGCATGATGAGTTTGAAAGAACAATGGAAGGGGAGCCGCCTGCTTGCAGACGGCTCTTTTGGAACCTACTACGCGGAAAAATATCAGACAACGGAACTGCCGGAAGCAGCGAACACGAAATACCCTGAACGGGTGAAAGCCATTCATGAGGAGTATCTGGCAGCAGGTGCGCAGCTGATCCGAACCAATACCTATGCTTCCACCCAGGCCGTTTTTGAAAACCGTGATGCTTTGAAACAAAACATTCTGGCAGGCTGTGAGGCGGCCAGGCAGGCTGTGCAGCAGGGAAAGGGAAAAGTATATATCGCCGGCTCCATCGGACCGGAAGTGATGGATCAACGCACGACACAGGAACGAATTCAGGAGTATGTGGATCGGGGAAGCTGGCTGCAACAGGGAGGCGTGGATTCACTGGTGTTTGAAACCTTTTCGGATGTCACGGAGATTATTCCTGCCATATCTATTTTAAAGAGACAACAAGATATGCCGATTCTGGTGAATCTGGCGGTAAATCAGTATGGTTATACCGGAGCAGGGCTCAGTGCAGCGAAGTTGTTAAAGGAACTGGCGCGGGTGGAGGAAATTGATGGCGTCGGCCTTAATTGCGGTATTGGCCCGGGACATATGGCAGTTTTGCTTGGTAAACTATCATTACCTGAAGATAAAATCTGGGCAGCGCTTCCCAATGCAGGATATCCTTACCGGCTTCAAAGCAGAATGCAATTTTCCGACAACCGGGAATATTTTGCACAGAAGATGGGAGAGATTGCAGGCAAAGGAGTGGAAATTATCGGAGGATGTTGTGGAACAGATCCTTCTTATATTAAATGCCTGGCAGAACAGCAGGATGTCTGGAAAACGGAACGTTTTTTTCCCGCTGGAAAAGAAATAGTCAGAAACTGCGAGGAGAAAAAGGCGACACCGACACTCCATGATTTTTATCGGAATGCAGAGGGAGTATGTAAAAAGAAAAAACTGATTGCAGTGGAACTGGCACCACCCTTGAATGCTGATGATGAGAAAATTATGGAGGCAGCCCACTATCTTCAGAACCATGAAGTAGATGTGCTTACTTTTCCGGATTCTCCTTCGGGGCGAACCAGGGCAGATGCCATTCTTATGGCGGAAAAGGTGTCCAAGGAAACGGAAATGTGCGTGATGCCCCACATTTGCTGCCGGGATCGGAATGCGATTGCCATCCGGTCAGAATTCCTGGGGGCACAGATGAACGGAATCTATAATTTTCTGGTGATCACAGGGGATCCGGTTCCTGCTATGGCAAGACAGGAGGTAAAGAGTGTCTTCCAGTTTGATTCGGTGGGAATGATGCGGATCATCCAGGATATGAATGAGGAAAGCTTTGACAAGGCTCCGTTGTGTTATGGAGGAGCAATCAATCAGAACCGCCGTAATCTGGAAGTGGAAATAAGCAGAGTCAGGAAAAAAATAGAGAGTGGTGCCAGCTTTTTTCTGACACAGCCTGTTTTTACGATGGAACAGGCACAGCGTCTCCGTCGGATCAAAAGGGAGACCGGGACAAGAATCCTGTGTGGAATCATGCCTCTTGTCAGCCGTAAAAATGCACTGTTTATGAAAAATGAGATGAGCGGTATCGATATTCCACAGGAACTGATCGAACGCTATCCTGAGAATGGCACTAGGAAAGATGGCGAGAAAGTGGCCGTGCAGATAGCCAGAGAGATGATGGAACTGGTTGACGATTTCGCGGATGGGTATTACTTTTCTTTTCCATTTAACCGGGTTTATCTGTTGGAACAGATTATGAAAGAAAGAACCTTAAGAGAGTGAGAAAATGATCTTTCTTGGTCTGCTTCAAATTTTTGCAATTTTATAAAAATTTTAAAATAAATCGTTGACAAGCCACCAGCTGTTTGATATACTAGCATTCGTTGAGACAACAACCCAACAATGCTGCTGTGGCTCAGTCGGTAGAGCGTCGCATTGGTAGTGCGGAGGTCACGGGTCCGATTCCCGTCAGCAGCTTGATACAGGAATCCTTTGAAAACACAAGGGATTCCTATTTTTATGTCCGGATAAAAGGGTGAAAAACAATCCTTTGCCCCAATTTGCCATTATGTATTTTTAGACAATTTTATTCATGATTTCTAATTTATTAAGAATTTAAAGGCATTTACTTGTATATTTCCAACAAGATGATATAATAAAATCAATGGAGAAACGACAATTAACAACAAAATTAGAGAAAACGGAGAGAAATCATGGGCAAAGGATTAAGAATTAAAGAACGATTGATCAAGGCGTTCAGGCGAGTGCTGGGAATTGCGTCTGTGGCTGCAATCGCAGGTGTAATTGCACTGATAGTGATTGACCATCAGTATTCAAGTGCATTGCAGAATTATGGATTTTCACAGGGGGATATTGGAAAAGCAGTTGCATCTTTCACAGGCACCAGAGCATATATGCTGGCAGTCATCGGCTACGATGACGAGGAAAATATACAGAGTGCCATCGAAGAGCATGACGCTATGAAGGAGAAGTTTGTCAATATTTACTGGCCGGAAGTAGCAAATACATTGACAACAAACGCAGAGAAAGAAGTCTACGATAAAGTATCTGCTGAATTGGAAAACTATTGGACGATTGAAGAAAAGGCAATGACCAAGGGCGCCAATAGTATCGTCAATAAGGCTGCACAGAAAATAGCAGCAGAGGAACTGGAGCCTATTTACAACGAGATATATCAGGAGCTGGTAGAGCTGATGAGTATTAATGTCGAGCAGGGAGACCGTCTGAGCAGTTTGTTAAGTCTGACCAGCCGGATTCTCATTATAGCTATCCTGGTACTGATTGTTCTGTCATCCTCCTATGCCACCAGACTCGGCGTTAAGGTGGCAAAAGGAATTTCCGCTCCTCTTGATGCATTAGGCAACCGCCTCTCCTCTTTTGCCAAGGGAGATTTATCTTCCCCTTTCCCTACTGTTGAAACCAAGGATGAGGTTGCCGATATGACCAATACGGCAAAAGAAATGGCGACAACCTTACAGGCGATTATCAATGATGCAGGACATGCGTTAAGCGAATTCTCCAAGGGCAATTATCGTGTGACTTCGGAAGTGAAAGAGAGCTATACCGGTGATTTTGAAATACTGCTAGTGGCAATGCGCGATTTGAAACGGCAGATGATTGAGACAATGACAGCCATTGGAGAAGCATCCAGTCAGGTATCAGCGGGAGCTACCAATCTTGCTGAGGCATCACAGAGTCTTGCAGAAGGAGCTACCGATCAGGCCGGAACGGTGGAGGAAATGCAGGCAACCATCAGTGCAATTACATCCAGTATTGAGAAAGCGGCAAAAATTGCAGAGCAGTCTTATGAGCAGGCACAGAAATATGCTCAGGAAGCAGATAACAGTAAAACAGAAATGCAGAGCATGGTATCCGCAATGGAGCGTATTACGGAAACTTCCCAGAAAATCGGTAACATTATTTCCGAAATCGAAGATATCGCATCCCAGACTAATTTGCTGTCTCTGAATGCATCCATTGAGGCGGCAAGGGCAGGAGAAGCAGGAAGAGGATTTGCAGTAGTAGCAGAACAGATCAGACAGCTGGCAGACCAGAGCGCGCAGGCAGCTTCCGACACCAGAGAACTGATCAGCAATGCCTTAAACGAGGTGGAAGATGGAAATAAAGCAGCAGAGCATGTTGCAGTTTCCATTGATGAAGTGGTACATGGAATCAATCTGATTGCGGAAACATCCAAACAGATCAGTGACGCTTCTGCGGAACAGGCAAATTCCATGAGCCAGGCAGAAGCAGGAATGAATCAGATTTCTGAAGTAGTACAGTCCAATTCTGCCACAGCAGAGGAATCCTCTGCAACCAGTGAGGAGCTGTCTGCTCAGTCCGTAACCTTAGACGAATTGATTCAGAAGTTCCAGTTGTAATTCTTAAGAAGTAAAGCAGAACAGGCAGGTGGTTTGCGATGCAGCCACTTGCCTGTTTTTATTCATGTGATAGGAAATTCCTATCACATAAAACGCTCCGCGAGGATCGCACTGCGGCGGTTAGGAAGTATGTCGCAGAAGCGACCCGCCGCAGGCGGAGAATCCTGCGAGCAGGATTCTTTTTGAAAAATCTTCTTGTGAAAGATAAGTCTATGGAAACGAAAGAGAAAAGAGTGGAATAAAGTGAAAAAATTTTTGAAAAAGACGGTTGTGATCATCGGGATTTTTCTCGTCCTATTTACAGGAAATGCCGGAGTGCGTGCGGTTAGCGCACCGGAAACGATTCCCAGCGCACAACAGCCAGAAGAGTGGCAGGAACTCCAGGTTCACTACATTGATGTGGGTCAGGGCGACAGCACTTTACTGATCTGTGGTGACCAGGCGATGCTTATTGATGCAGGAAACAACAACAAAGGAACCACGGTACAGCTTTATTTGCAGAAACAGGGAATTGATGCCCTGGACTATGTGGTGGGGACTCATCCCGATGCGGATCATATTGGTGGTCTGGATGTCATCATCACCAAGTTTGACTGTGGAACGATTTTCATGCCTGATGTCTCAAATGACACCAACACCTATCGGGATGTACTGGATGCCATGAAATACAAAGATTATTCTGTCACCGTTCCCGGTGTGGGGGATACCTATACTCTGGGCGATGCCACCTTTACTATTCTGGAACCCAGCCGGAATTACATGGAAATGAACAACAATTCCATCGTTATCCGGGTGGAACACGGAGAGAACACCTTCCTTTTTGTAGGCGATGCGGCAGAAGAATCCGAGGCGGATATGCTGGTGAGCGGATTGCCACTACAAGCACAGGTATTAAAAGTAGGGCACCACGGGAGCAGTTCTTCCACCTCCAAAGCATTTCTGGATGTAGTACATCCGGACTATGCCGTGATTAGCTGTGGCAGAGACAATTCCTACGGGCACCCCACTGCGGAGACACTGACAACCCTACGGGAGGCAGGCGTCCAGGTGTTCCGTACAGACGAGCAGGGGAGTATTGTAGTCACCAGTGACGGGAGGAAATCCTCGCTAAGGGCTATGAACCCTGCCAGATTTGCAAGCCCTGATCCATTGCCCGAACCTATTTACATTTCCGGACCTTCAATGTTAAAATAAAATGTAATGAGGAAAAAAGGAGACAAACTTTATGGCATATAGTACCCATGATGAAATTGCAAATTTTGATTTTTCCGAATCCACCATTGTGAAAGTGACGGTGACAGAGAACCAGTTGGATATCCGGTGCGGGGATGTGATGATTCCCACTTCCAACAGCCAGAATACGGATGTGGAGAAGATGGGAACGGACGAACTGCTCATCCGCATGAAGGACATTCAGAAACTGGAAGTGAAAAAGGATGGCTACCGGATTTATAATCTGGATGATACCGTCCGGGAGGATATTCCTGACAGAGTGATTCCCAAAGAGGAGTGGAACAGTCTTTTTGAGAGCCTGGAAGGACAGGCCATTTACAGTATTACGAAAGAAAACGACTGTTATGTAATCTGTATCGATACCGCAGAGACAGAGGTTTCTTACACCGTGAGCCTGGAGGCACAGAGTGATCTGGAAAGCTGGGAGGATCATCACAGATTGCCCGCTTATCTCCGGGGATAATAAAATTCAAAAAAATAGATAGGAAGAAATAAAATGACACAGAAACAATCAGTACGTTCCGTCATTCGGGAATATGTGGCCATTACCTTTGCTGCAATTCTTATGGATATCGGCGTGTATGTGTTTAAATTTACGAACCATTTTTCCTTCGGCGGAGTGTCCGGTATGGCGGTACTGCTGGAGGAGCTGCTGCCTATGTCGGCTGCAGAGATTAACCTGATTATCAATATGGCACTTTTGGTGCTGGGCTTTGCCTGCCTGGGTAAGGGCTTCGGTGTCAAAACGGCCTATGTGACGGTGCTCTCCTCTGTTCTTCTGAATATTTTTGAAAAAGTCATTCCCTTGTCAGCACCGCTTACCGATCAGACCATGCTGGAATTGGTGTATGCCATTGTGCTTCCGGCCTTTGCAGCGGCTTTATTTTTCTTTGAAAATGCCTCCGGCGGCGGGACAGATATTCTGGCAATGATTCTGAAAAAGCATACCACACTGAACATCGCCACTGCGCTGCTGGTGATAGATGCGGTGATTGTGGTGGCATCTTTCCTGATTTATGATGTGAAAACCGGTCTGTATTCCGTGTGTGGACTTTTGGCGAAAACCATGGTCATTGACAATTCCATCGAGCAGATGAAACTGTGCAAATATTTTACCATTATCTGCCACAAGCCCGAACCGATTTGCGATTACATCAAGAACAGCCTGCACCGCACCGCCACCATTTACCACGGGCAGGGCGCTTACAGCCATGAGGACGAAACGATCGTGCTGTCGGCTTTGGACAGAAAGCAGGCAGTACAGTTACAGCGCTTTATCCACAAGACGGAGCCTACCGCTTTTATTATGATTACCAAAAGCAGTGAGATTATCGGAAAAGGCTTTTACGGAGGAGAGGAATGACACAGTACAGACACCAGGCAAAATACTACGAGACAGACCAGATGGGCATTATCCATCACTCCAATTACATCCGGTGGATGGAGGAGGCACGCATTGACCTGATGGACGAAATCGGGTTCAGCTACCGCAAAATGGAGGAGATTGGCATTATTTCCCCAGTTTTGTCGGTGCAGTGTGAGTATAAAAATAGGGTACATTTTGACGACACGGTGCTGATTGAGGTGGATATCAAACAGTATAACGGCATCAAGCTGACGGTAACGTACCGGATGACCAATGAAACCACGGGGCAGATGTGTACCCTGGGGGAGAGCAGCCATTGCTTTTTAAACCGGGAGGGGCAAATCCTTTCCTTGCGGAAATCATGTCCGGAATGTGACGCAGCCTTTCTTCGTTATATGGAGAAGGGGAAACAAGAGGAAAGCCATGATTGAGAAAGAATCCTTTCATCATTTTAATTACATCAAAAAAGAGGATATGACCGGCTCCATGAAGGGGATGCGGTATATGCTCCGCAAGGAATCGGACATAAACGGGGAGGATGTGCTGGGGGTCACCATCTGGCCGGGTCCCTACGGGTTTGCCAAGACGCCCCAGGAGTTAAAACAGCGGAAAGAATTTGAATGCAGTCCCGCCGGGGTGGAGCAGGCAGCAGACTGGCTCAACGAACAGTATGTCATCCAGAAAGCACTGTGGGACACAGTGAAACTGGTATAGGGCTTTACTTTTCCGGTTACGGATGCTATAATATTGCTACATTCACAGGAACGCCTGTGGATGTGGCATAACAGAATCCTGCAGATATAGTTCATCGGTAGAACGCTAGCTTCCCAAGCTGGAGAGACGGGTTCGATTCCCGCTATCTGCTCTTGATACTCTCGTATTCATACGGGAGTTTTTTTGATACTGTTTTATAAAAATCCCATACCCCATCTCTAAACTTTTTATAAACACATCCCAAACACTGGAAAAGTTCCGATTTCCTCATTATAATAAGAAACGTTTGAAAAGTTCGACAATATACAACGGAATTTGCAGAGGACCGTCTACTGCAGGAGGAGAAAGGAATCGATAAGGTGAAGAACAAGAAGAAAAAAATAATTGTTTTGGTAGTGGTTCTGGTCTGCGTGGCCTGTGGTGTATTCTGGGCATGCGGTGGCCAAAAAGGAAGTGCCGGACAATACATCGAGGTGCAGGCACAGGTGAAAGACATGAGCTCCTATCTGGAATTTAGCGGAAATGTGGAATCTGCAAACACTGCCAATGTGTATGCGGATGCCGCCGCCAAAGTGACGGAGGTAAAAGTGGAAGAGGGTGACGAGGTGAAAGCCGGAGATGTCATCGCCATTTTGGATTCCTCCAACGTGGAGTACAACATCCGTCTGAAGGAGGCGGCGTTAAAGGCAACCAACACCTCCAACTATTACAATATCAAGGATACTCAGAATGCCTTGACGCAGTATCAGGACGCCCAGAACCAGGGACTGAACACCGCACTGGTTTCTGCCCAGAAAGCGTTAATGAATGCCCAGCAGAACTACCAGGATGCGGCAGATAACTATAATACCGCAAAAGCCGATTACGACAGTGGAAAAAACAACAGCGTGGTATCTGCCAAACAGCAGCTGGCATCCCAACAGGCATCCTACAACAGCGCCTCCAAGCAGCATGACGATGGAATGATGTCCGATGAGGCTTTTGCCAGTTCCCAGGTAGCACTTGCCAACGCTCAGGAGAATTTAAGACTGGCGAAAGAGCAGGCGGAGAAACAGATTGACGACTATTACGATGCCTTTACCCAGGCAGAGCAGGCGCTTGCTAATGCAGAGCGGGACTATGAGGCGAGCCTGTTAAGTGCAGGACAGACCGAGGAAAATTATGAGAATAATGTAGAAAAAGCCCAGGCCCTGTCCTCCACGGAAACCTCTGAAATTGAACTGGAGCATTTGAAAGAGTCTCTGGACGATTATGTGATTTACGCCCCCATTGACGGAACCATTACCGCATTGAATTTAAAAGAGGGAGATTACGCAGCGACAGGAAGTGTGGCTGTGGCAGAAATCCAGGACTTTACCACCATGCAGGTGGCGGTGAAGATCGACGAGCAGAACATCGCTAACGTACATCTTGGCGACTCTGTTTCCGTTTATATCAATGCCTTGGACCGCACCTATGAGGGAAAAATTGCGGAGATTTCCAAGACAGCCATTAAGAGCAACAATGCGGTTTATGTGGAGGCTACGGTGGAGTTTCCGGCGGACGAGGAAGTACGAACCGGCTTTAGTGTGGAAGTGAAACTGACCAAGGCATCCGCACCGGATGCCATCTGCATTCCTTTGGATGCGGTGAACTATGATACCGATAATACCGCCTATGTCTATGTGAAGGATGCCAAGGGAGAGAAAGAGCGCCGCAATGTGACACTGGGACTTTCCGACACCAGCATGGTTCAGGTCACCGAAGGCTTGAGCGAGGGTGAAACCGTGTTCCAGGAAGTCAAAATGAACATGAATATGATGTATGGCTACGATATGGACATGGGACAGCCCCAGGGCGGCGGCCCGGGTGCTCCCGAGGGGGAACCTCAGAACTAGAAAGGGGCATGGACGAAATGGAACAAACAGGAAACACAATTCTTTCCATGCAGGGCATTGTGAAAGAATATAACGTTGCCGGTGAGGTGTCCCAGGTGCTAAAGGGCATTGATTTGACCGTGGAGGCAGGAGAGTTTCTGGCAGTACTGGGGCCTTCCGGCTCTGGTAAATCTACCCTGATGAACATCATCGGCTGTCTGGATGTGCCCACCAGAGGGCATTACACCTTGTCGGGTATCGAGATTGCCAATCAGGACGAGCAGACACTGGCGCACATCCGCAACAAACAGATTGGCTTTATTTTCCAGTCCTTTTTTCTCATGCAAAAGCAGACCGCACTGGAAAATGTGAAAATGCCCTTGATCTATGCAGGGGTATCGGAGAAAGAGCAGAACGAGCGGGCTTTTGCCATGCTGGAAAAGGTGGGACTGGCAGACAAGGCACTGTATTATCCCAACCAGATGTCCGGTGGACAGCAGCAGCGTGTGGCGATTGCCAGGGCGATGTGCAACAATCCCACCATTCTGCTGGCGGACGAGCCTACCGGTGCCCTTGACCAGAAAACCGGCAGACAGGTTATGGATTTATTCCATGACCTGAATGAAGAGGGCAGAACCATTATTATGATTACCCACGACAAGCACATTGCGGAGCATGCAAAGCGTATTGTCCGGATTCTGGATGGAAATATCGGGGAAGGAGAGTTGGAAGATGCATAGCATGTCTATTATTAAGCAGAGCGTCAAAATGTCTCTGCAAAATATTAAAAGCAACAAGATGCGCACCTTTCTCACCACCCTGGGCATTATTATCGGTGTAGCGGCGGTCATCGCCATGATTACCATTGTCAATGGCGTTATCGATACGGTCATGGGACAGTTTTCTTCCCTGGGTGCAGGCACCCTGTCCGTCACCATTAACGGCTCCGCACTGAAAAGTGGTCTGACGGAAACGGATTTACAGAATCTCTCGGAATTGGACAACGTGGCAGGGATTTCCCCCTCCGTCACCATCCGCACCAGTGCCGCCAGAGGAACGGACTTTCTGGACAACGTATCCGTGGAAGGGAAAAACGACTATTATTTCCAGAAGGAGGATTTGATTTCCTACGGACGTGGGCTGACCAGATCCGATGTGGAAAATGAAAGCTATGTGTGCATTATTGACCAGGATTTGGCGGATAACCTGTTTCTTGGAGAAAATCCCATCGGTCAGCAGGTGATTGTCAATGGCATCCGTTATACGGTGGTAGGACTGGAGGGAACGGACGACAGCCTCATGTCTGCCATGGCGATTATGGGTGCAAGCACGGACGGAACCATTATCATTCCCTATACCAATGCCATGAAGATGGCAGGCAGCAGCAGTATCACCAGTCTGGAAATTTATATTGCAGATACCGACCGTACTGATGAACTGACAAGTGATGTGGAGGCGGTGCTTTACAAAGCTTTCAATGAAAATGAGGACTGTTACAGCACCTTCAGCATGGACAGTCTGTTAGATACCATGAACAAAATGATGAGCACCATGACCTATATGCTGGCAGGCATCGCATCCATCGCTTTGTTGGTGGGCGGCATCGGTATTATGAACATGATGCTGGTGTCCGTGTCAGAGCGAACCAAGGAAATCGGACTGCGGAAAGCCATGGGAGCCACACCGGGAAGAATCCAGTTACAGTTTTTGCTGGAAGCGATTGTGCTATCTCTGATGGGAGGTATCATCGGTGTGATTCTGGGACTGATTATCTCCTTTGTGGGAGCCCAGCTTTTGAACACTAACTTCACCATTTCCATGTCGGCAATCGCTTTAGGCGTGGGATTTTCTGCAACGGTGGGTATTATCTTCGGTTGGGCACCGGCAAGAAAGGCAAGTGCATTAAACCCCATCGATGCATTGCGCAGTGAGTAATGAAAATGTGCAGCTATTCAATATAACTCAATCAGAAAGGACGGACAAGATGAAACATACAAAGAAAATACTGGCGGTTTGTGGTATGGCAGCAGTGTTTGCTGTCTTCTCCCCGGAGGCTCCGGTGCTGATGGCACAGGCAGCAGAAACACAGACGGCGTTACCCCAGATTACATTATCCCAGACAGAAGTGGCACTGACAGAAGGTGCCAGCCAGAATCTTTCGGTGGACTATACCAGTGTCTCCGGCGGATTTGCAGACCTGGGAGTGGCAGTCTCCGATGAAAGCCAGGTACAGGCATTGCTGGCAGATGCAGGAAACGGCAAGGCGGTTTTAAATGTCACCGCGTTACAGAGAGGTTCAGGAACTGTAGCAGTGTATCTGAAAAGCAACATGGCAGTGGTATCCTATGTGACTGTGTCAAGCGGTTATGCCCCTAAGGGACAGGTTTACACCACCATGACAGAAAACCGGCTTACCACCGTATACGAGGACAGAATCGTGGACTACAAGACCACCGCGACAGGCAGGGACGGAGAACTCCTCGCTATCAGTGGTTTACAGATTATCCGCAGTAAAGGGCTGGACTGCCTGGAAATTACCGGAACCATGTTTGACAAGGGAAATTCCGTCAGTGGCATGAGTACCTTTTATGCAGACTTTTACGATGCGGCAGGCAGCCTGATAAAGCGTCAGGCAGTATATGCACTGGCTCCTCTCCACTATGACCAGTATACCTTAGACTGGTATATCCCGGAGGGCTGCACCCACATTGTGGTGGAATAACAGAATCGTATAGATAAAAGAAAAGAGGGATGCTGGAGATTTTCCGGCGTCCCTCTTTGTAGAAACCATCGTTGTTCTAATGTTTCTGAACCTGTAGAATCTGTGCCTCAATCTGTGCGATGGCACGTCTTGATTTGTCAATCAGCTCGCAGTTTTTCTGATAGATAGGGTCTGCGGTTTCCCCATTCAACTCATAATAATGTTTGCCAATTTCCTGATACTGGGTATCAATGATTTCTTCCAGGGAGCGGATGCGTCCCCGGAGGCTGGCAACCTCTGCCATATCCTTTGCGCTGTTAACGGCGTCCCTTCCTTTAGAACCAAGCTTTCCAAGAAAATCCATAACAATCAATCCTTTCTTACTGCGCCTGAGTCTCAGGGGGAGTGATCGGAGGCTGTTGGGTGGCTGCCTGGCTTAATGCAGCCAGGACACTGTTAATTGCATTTTTTACCTCCTCGGAGGCATCTGCACTGGGCAGAGGAATGGCAGTTGCACCATTCTGGAAGTAGAGCAGAACCTCGCTTTGTAACGTAGTCAGATAATCCGGTGTGGAGAAGAACTCTGCGTTGTGGTGACAGGTGGTGATTTGCTGAATCGGATTACCGTTCTCGTCTACCAGAACTTCATCGGTGGTGGCAGCAGTGGTGCCAAGGGCAGAGGCTGTGCCACTTTGCAATGCAGGGTTTTCTACCGGTGTCAGCTCCAGTACGCCCGGTGTCTTGAAGGGGCAGAGGTCGCTGGCAGGAAGATTATCAATCGGGCAGACCATACCGGAGTAGTGGACATCGCAGCTCTCTGTGGGAACGGTACCCTCTGCAAAATATTCGGTCTTTAAAGTGCCATCACAAAGTCCTGCAATGGGTAACTTACCGGACTGGGAGCAGACGGTAGCAGTTACAATACCGTCGGGAACCGGGAAGGACTGATTTTCCAGATTCTCATGGATTCGTGACATGACTGCACGCCACAGAGTCTTCGCCAGGTTTTTCTCACCGGAGCCGGACAGTTTTGTGTTGTTATCGTAGCCTGTCCAGGTGGTACAGGTATAATAAGGAGTATAGCCGGAGAACCAGACATCATTGTAATCGGAAGTGGTTCCGGTTTTTCCTGCGATAGCCATACCACCAAAGTTTACAGAAGTACCGGTACCGGAAGTAACCACATCCTGCATGGCACTGGTGAGCAGGAAGGATGTGGTTTCCTTTAATACCTGACGGGTTTCCGGAGCGGTGTTGTCCAGGATGACATTGCCATCGTGGTCAAGCACTTTGGTGTACAGCTTCGGCTTGATATAGGTTCCGCCGTTGGCAATGGTTGCATAAGCGGCATTCAGTTCAATATTTTTTACACCCTTGGTGATACCGCCCAGAGCCAGTGACTGCTGGATATCAGAGTAGACCTGACCGCCGATGACTTCGCTCTCTACCAGGGTGGTGAAACCGAAGTTTATCAGATAATCGTAGCCAAGCTGAGGGGTAATCTGTGTCAAAGTCTTTACGGTAACGATATTTAAGGAATCTTTGATACCGGTACGCAGAGAGCAGAGACCACGGTATTTCGCACCATACCAGTTCTTTACCGGACGACCTTCCGCATAGTTGAAAGGTGCGTCATTCATGACAGTGGCCAATGTCAGTCCTGCACTGTCCAGTGCGGGAGCATAGGTGGACACAATCTTAAAAGTAGAACCGGGCTGACGGGTGGTATCTGTGGCGCGGTTTAAGGTACGGCTGCCCTCCTTGGCACCGCGGCCACCTACCATGGCTGCCACATAGCCGGTGCTCTGATCTTCAATAGTCATGGAGATCTGGGGCTGAGGAGTCAGGGTAATATTTTCACCATAAACTTCATCGCCGTCATTTAACAAAGTAGCTTTGTAGCGCTCAATGTCAGAATAAGCGGTTTCCTGGTCAGAATAAATTAGGTTAAAACGTGCATTTTCCTGGTGGATAAAGGATTTAAACATTTCCGTGCTGTAGTTCTGATAGTCACCGTCTGCGGTTTTGACAGTCAGCTCGTAGGAAAGCTGCCATTTTACATTTTCCGGGTAGTTGTCGGGATTGGAACATACTTCATCCGCAATTGCCTGAATATCCGGATCCTGGGTGGAGTAAACCTGTAAACCGCCGCTGTAGAGCAGAGTGTATGCCTGGGTTTCGTTGTAGCCGGCTGCCAGCAGATCATCCATCAGTACATCTGTCAGAGCATCCACAAAATAGGAATTAATGGAATCATCGGCAGTCTCTGCATTGACAATCTGAATGCGGGAGTAAACATCGTCGGCCATGGCAGCATCATATTCCGTCTGCGAGATATAGCTTTGTTCCAACATATTTTTCAATACTTTATCCCGACGTTTCTGGTTTTCCTCGGGATGAGAAATCGGGTTATACCGGGAAGGGTTCTGGGTGATGCCGGCAATGACGGCACACTCAGACAGTGCCAACTGGCTTACATCCTTATTAAAATAGCGGAGAGAGGCAGCCTGTACACCCAGAGTATTCTGACCAAGGTTGATGGTATTCATGTAGTTGCAGAGCACATCGTCCTTGGACATGACCTTGGTAAGCTGAATAGCCAGGTACTGCTCCTGGATTTTCCGCTTGATACTCTGCATGGTAGTTTCACTTGTCCAGCCGGTAAAGACACTGTTTTTAATAAGCTGCTGGGTAATGGTGGATGCACCCTGTCCCAGCTTGCCCTTCATAACGGCATCGGCGCCGGCACGGATAATACCCTTGATATCAATACCGTTGTGATCATAAAACCGCTCATCTTCGATGGCAACAAAGGCGTGAGCCAGGTTTTCCGGAATTTTATCCATACTCACCGGGATTCGGTTGGAATCTGTTGCCACCAGTTTTGCAGTCTGGTTTCCCTGATTATCGTAGACAAATGTGGAGAAGCCGGAAGGTGATACATCAATGTTGCTTATATCAGGAGCAGTGGCGAGAATTCCCTTAAAAACACCGATTCCTGCGCTGATACCGATAATGCCGGCACCGATGACAAGAATCAGAATGACTTCCAGGAAAGTCACACCCAGCTTTTTGCCCCATTTTACAGATTTGGAATTCAGTGCCTTTTGTTTTTTCTGGACACCTTTTTTGCTATAATTCATCGAATATAAACCTAAGCCTTTCTGTAAGCTTTGAATTTTAACTAATACATTATATCAAAACATACTTCCTAAATAAAGGTTTTTTCTTCCATATTAAGAATTGTTCACTTTTTTGTTCGCATTTAAACCGGTATATGGTAACATAATGGTACAGGAGATCCTGTACCATGAACGAGCAAACGGGGGGGGACAGTCCCATGTATAAAATTTTAATCGAAGGTGGCAGCGGAGAAATTGAAGAGAAAAAATCCCGCTTTATTGCCACTTTGCGTCCGGTGGAGACTCAGGAGGAAGCCGTGGCATTTATCGAGGAAATAAAAAAGAAATATTGGGATGCAAGACACAACTGTTCTGCATTTGTACTGGGAGATGAGGCTCAACTGACCAGATGCAATGACGATGGAGAGCCCTCCGGCACAGCAGGACGTCCCATGCTGGAGGTATTGCTGGGAAGCGGCGTGCGCAATGTGGCAGTGGTGGTTACCAGATACTTCGGCGGAACCTTACTGGGAACAGGCGGCCTGGTGCGTGCCTATACCCAGGCTGTACAGGCAGGATTGAAGCAATGCCGGATTGGAATCATGAGGCAGGGGGTAATCCTTCGCATCGACACCGATTATAATAATGTAGGAAAAGTTCTCTACATTTTAAATGACCGGGGGATTGAGCAACAGGACAGTGCCTATACGGATAAAGTGTCCATCACCGTGCGTCTGCCCATAGAAGAGAGGGAATCTCTGGAAAAGGCAATTACGGAAAGTACCTGTGGAAAAGCGTCTTACGAGTCCTTGGAAAGTTCATTTTATGTTGACAAAAACTCTGAAATTTTAGTATAGTTTCTATTGGAAGTTTCCATAAATTTTCTTTTGGAAAGGTGGTGGTTTTATTATGAAGAAAAGTACACATAGTACAGATAACCCTGTTCCTGGGCGAAGTAGTAAGACCACGAAACTGAATACCGGAGGAAAATTGCTATGGAAGAAATTATTGAACTGTTAGAGAATAAGCAATATACTCGCCTGCGTCAGCGCCTGGAGGAAATGAACGATGCGGATATCGCAGCAGTTCTCGAGGAACTGGACAACGAGGAGATGCTTAAAGTTTTTCGTATTTTGCCTAAGGATGCGGCAGCAGATGTGTTTGCCTATCTGGAGGTAGATGAACAGCAGTACCTGATCACCATGCTTTCTGAGAGAGAAGCAGGAGTGATTATTGATAACCTGATGTCCGATGATGCGGCGGACCTGTTGGATGAAATGCCTGCGAACATCGTCAAGAAACTGTTGGCGAATGTAAGTCCCGAGACCAGACGTGATGTTAATGATCTGTTGAGATATCCGGAGGATTCGGCCGGAAGCATCATGACTGTGGAGTATGTGGATCTGAAAGAAAATCTGACGGTGGCAGAAGCCATAGAGAGGATCAGAAAGATTGCACTGGATCGTGAGACGGTCAATATCTGCTATGTGCTGGACAGTGGACGCAGACTGGTGGGAACAGTGGCGCTGCGTTACCTGCTTCTGAGTGATCCCAGTGAGGTGATTGGAGATATCATGCATGAAAATGTTATCTCAATCAATACACATACGGACCAGGAGGAAGCCGCTGCACAATTCCAGAAATATGGATTTACAGCCATGCCGGTGGTGGATAATGAAAACCGCATGGTAGGTATCATCACGGTGGATGATATCGTGGATATCATGCAGGAAGAGGCCACAGAGGATATTGAGAAGATGGCGGCGGTGATGCCATCTGACCGTCCTTATCTGAAAACCTCTGTTGTAGATGGATGGAAAAAAAGAATCCCCTGGCTTTTACTGTTAATGATTTCCTCAACCTTTACCAGTAAAATTATCTCATCCTTTGAAGATGCGTTGAGTATTTGTGTAGTATTGACTGCCTATATTCCCATGTTGATGGATACCGGTGGTAACGCTGGTGGACAGGCAAGTGCCATTATTATCCGTGGACTGTCCCTGAATGAAGTGGAATTTAAAGACTGGTTTAAGGTAGCAGGAAAGGAAGTGCGTATCGCCGTGATGTGCGGTATCACTCTTGCAGTGGCAAACTTCGTAAAGCTGCTTGTATTTGATCATGTGGCGGTTACCGTGGCAGTTGTTATCTGTCTCACCCTGGTCTGCGCTGTAATGATTGCCCAGATTGTGGGATGCAGTCTGCCTATGATTGCCAAGAAACTGGGCTTTGACCCCGCAGTTATGGCTAGCCCGTTTATTACAACGATTGTAGATGCCTTGTCACTGTTAGTTTATTTCAGCATAGCAACCCATATGCTGAATCTATAAAGAAGATAAAAAAAGAATCCTGCATGGATAGGATTCTTTTTTTATGCATAGAAAATTCCTTCCTATGAATGAAAAACGCTCCACGGGTATGCGCAGCTCGCGGAGAAGAAGCTTATGCTGCGCATATCCGTGGAGACAGTTAATCTGGTTCTGAAATCCGGCTGACACCTACAAAAACTTCCGAGATTTTATACCAGGTGGGATAGTCCACTATGCCGGTCTGGGGAAGACCGAAAATTCGTTGGAAAATCCGGACAGCATTAGCGGTATTGCTGCCATAGACCCCGTCCACAGCCAGGGTAGGCAGAGCCGGATAATTTTGTGCAATCCGGTTTAGTTGTTGCTGCAGCTGGCGCACCTTTTCTCCACTGGAACCGATGGTCAGGTCGTAACCCGGCCAGGAGGAGGGAATACCGGATACACTGGTGGCTGTATTGATGTACATGTCATTTCCGTAGTAGTATCGTACAATTTCTATAGGGGTATAACCCTGTTCGCCCAGATACTTGGAGCCCCATTGGCTCAATCCCGTACAAGTAGCAGTGGTACCATTACAGTAAGAGGTAAAGATCGGCTGGCGCACACCGGGGCGGGATAAAAAGTTTGCAAAGATGGAATCAACCAACTGGGAAATATTGGAATAAATGTTGCGTCCGTACATCCATTTTTGATCATAAGCGGTGGAGGAGGTAATGGTGAAATCATACCCCTGATTGCGGTACCATTCTGTATAAACTCTGTTGAGTGTGAAGGACAAAATCACCAGAATATTGGCATAAATCGTGTTTTCCGACCAAGTGGCGTAGATTTCTGAGGAAACCACATTTTTAATATAGTCTTTGTACTTCACATAATAATTAGGAGCGGAACGATCCTGCGGCACACCGTCGTGAACCACGATGTACTCGGGGATAACGACGCGGGAAAGAACAATTTCACCGGTTTCATTCATGGGTTTGATCTCATCCTCCGGAATTTTAGGAGGATATTCGCCCCATAAGGTGTGCTCCGGAATGACAATGTCTTCCTCGGGGGCGGTCTCCACCTCCACAGGAGTCATTTCCACGGGCTGGATAGCATCTGTTCCGGCTAAAATCTGGGTGCCGGATACAGAGACCGGCTCATATCCGGGGGCGGTGATTTCCAGATTATATTCGGAGTAGGGCTGTACGGAAGACTCCGGTGCTTCGCTGTAACTGGGATCGGGGGCATCCAGTGACAGCTGCGGGGATTGTCCGGAGGAGTCTGTCTGCACAACCTCTAAAGTGTTTTCCGGCGTGCCGGTGTTGGAGATACGGATGGTGGCATCCTTGATGGGAATCAGGCCAAGGGTGGATGTAACCTGAATCGATAAATTACCTGTAAACATAGAATAATCCCTGAAAAATACTTGCTTTATCTTATGCAGAAGGATGAGGAACGGTCACTTTTGCCGGTTGCAGAACCGGCAAAAGTGATGCTATAATTATATGAAGTAGGGACACAATATTCAGAAAGAACAAAAGTTATATGCTGCAATACATAGAACGGATTCTGGAAGGAAAATTTGAATACGACAAGGGTAATTTGGAATTTGGCTGTTCAAAGATTGAACTGACACTGAAATGTGGAGAAATCTGCGAGGGGATGTTTACTGTGGATGGGGCAAAGAACCATCTCACACAGGGAAGAGTCTATTCAAGCTATTCCCGGATGAAAGTGTTAAATCCGGAGTTTATAGGGAATGGGGAAACAATCACCTATCAGTTTGATGCTACAGGGATGGAAGAAGGCGATGTTGTCAAAGGCGAGTTTGACATCGTTTCCAATCAGGGGGAGTATTATTTACCGTTTGTAGTCACCATTGAACATGAGATACTGCAGTCATCTCTGGGACCGGTGAAAAACCTGTTTCATTTTACAAATCTTGCAAAGACGAACTGGGCGGAAGCGGTCAGTCTTTTCTATTGCAAAGAATTCCAGCAGATTCTGGAAGGAAATGACAGACAGTATCTGGGTCTTTATAAAGGACTGAGTGTCTATCCCGGTAATGAACAGAATGTGGAAGAATTTCTGATCGGAATCAAGAAAAAACAACGAATTGAGTATTTGCTGGATGATAGTTCCATTCGAGTGAATGATCCGGAATCCATGACGCAGGAAACCATTATGATCACCAGAAACGGATGGGGCTATACCCATTTGAAGGTGGAAGCACAGGGAGCATTCATTAAACTGGAGAAACAGGAACTGACAGATGATGATTTTCTGGGAAATTACTGCCAGCTTGCATTTCTGGTGGATCCGGAGAAGCTTCATGCCGGAAATAATTTTGGAAAGATCTGTCTTAGCAATCCCTATTTTGAAAAAGAAGTGGCTGTGACGGTCAGTCATCCTCAGAAGGAGCGGGAACTTCTCATCAGACATCGGATGAAACGGCAAATCATTTTCCAGCTGATGATTTACTATCAACAATTTCGTCTGAAAAAGATCGGCACGGCAACCTGGCTGGGTGAAACCAAGAAACTGGTGGAAAAACTGGAAGAAGTGGCAGACAGGGATCTGACAACCAGATTGTTTGAGGCTCAGCTTCTCATTACAGAGGAGCGGTACAACGAGGCAAAATGGTTATTGAATCGTATTGCGGACCAGATGGAGGGCAAAGAGGTTGCCCCGGAGATCGCATGCTATTATCTGTATCTCACCACATTAAACAGCAGAGAAGAAAGCTACGTGGATGAGGTAGCAGCCCATGTAGAAAAAATTTTTGAGCGAAATCCGGATAATTGGCGTATCGCCTGGCTTCTTTTGTATTTATCTGATCGCTACAGCAGAAGCAGTACGAAAAAATGGCTTTTTCTGGAGGCGCAGTATAACCGGGGATGTGTCAGTCCGGTGCTCTATATCGAGGCAGTATTACTGTTACAGATAAATCCGGCACTCCTGACAAAAATGGACGATTTTGAAACGAGAGTGCTTGGTTATGCGGTAAAAGAAGGTGTACTCACGGAAGAGGTGATCCGGCAGACCATTTCTATCGTATCTCAGGCCAAACAGTTTCACATGCTGGTATTTCGAATTCTGGAGGCTTGTTATAAAGAACTGGAGGATCCGGATGTGCTGCAGGTGATCTGTGGCTACCTGATCAAGGGCAACTGCACCGGTCCCGGATTTTTCAAATGGTATCGTCTGGGTGTGGAACAGAATGTGCGTGTCACCAGACTTTATGAATATTATATGCTGTCCATGGATCTGACCGTGGAAGAAGATATTCCGAAGATGGTGATGATGTATTTTCATTTTCAGAATGAGTTGGATTATGAGCGCAATGCCAGATTGTATGCCTGCATTTTGCGAAAGAGAGAGGAATATCCCGATATTTTTGCAAGCTATCAGGAACAGATCGAACATTTTCTGATGGAACAGATTGACCGGGAACATATGAACCGTGACCTGGTCTATCTATACAAAAATTTAGTGACGCCCCAGATGATTCATGAAGAGAATGCAGACAAGTTTGCCAGAATGCTTTTTATGAATCTGGTATCTACACAATATCGAGGCGCACGTTATATCGTAGTATTGCATGCCCACGTTACGGAGGAACAGCGTTATCCGCTGGTGAATGGAGTGGGTATGGTTCCCATTTTTACAGGGGAATATGCGGTATTATTTGAGGATGGGGAGCAAAACCGTCTTTGTGCAAGTATTGACTATAATACGGAGAAAATGATGATACCGGGAAAACTGGCACGATTTATCGCTCCCTATGTGAAAGATGCAGTGGGCTATGACTTGTTCCTGTGTGAAAACAACCGCAGTTATATTGTTTTAAACAATGAAAATATGCCGTCTTTCCTACGAATCGCCAGAGACGAACGGATTGAGCAGGACTATCGCTGTGAGGTCAGCATAAAGCTGCTGCAGTACCTGTATGATACGGATCAGATTCAGGAATTGGATGAACTTCTGGAACTGCTCATACCGGATCAGATGAAGGAAAGAGAACGAAGCCAGCTGTTTCGATTCCTCATTATGAGAGGAAGCTTTGACAAGGCTTACCAATGGCTGAAACAGTTTGGAAGTGAACAGTTTGACAGTAAACTTCTGCTGAAGCTTTGCAGCGGACTGATCAGCCGGGAGGATTTTCAGCCGGAGGCTTCCATGACCTATCTGGCATTTCAGGCTTTTGAAGCGGGAAAGGCCGATCAGGTAACGTTATCCTATCTGAATCACAATTATTGCGGACTGACCAAAAAATTGCGCGATCTTTGGAAACGCAGCCGGGATATGGGGTTGGATACCAGGGAACTGGAAGAAAAGCTTCTGGAGCAGATCCTTTATACCGGAGCTTATATCGGCGAAAAAAATGAGATTTTTGGTTCCTATATAAAGAAGGAGCCGGATGAAGACCTGAAAAAGGCGTTTTTGGTGCAGAGTGCCTATGATTACTTTGTGAAAGAAAGAGTAGTGCCTGTCGAACTGTTTGAGCATATTGCAGGGATGTGGGGGCAGCAGGGGGAGGCACCTAAAGTCTGCAAACTGGCTTTTACCAGATTTTATGCAGCAAAAATACCGGAAGATGAGCAGCTGCAGAAAGTTTTGAAGCAATTTGTGGAAGAACTGCTGGATGAGGGAATCTTTTTATCCTATTTCAAGGAATACGCTGATCTGGTTCCCATGTCCAGGCATTTTTATGACCGGACGATTGTGGAATATCAGGCACATCCGGATAGTACAGTGACTTTGCATTATGTGGTGGAAAAAGAGGGTGAACAGGAAGCAGAATATGTGACAGAGAAACTGCATCCTGTATTTGAAGGGCTGTGTGCCCGGGAATTTATCCTGTTTTTCGGAGAAACTTTACAGTACTATATGATGGAGGAACGGGACGGTGCGGAGCAGTTGACAGAGAGCGGAACCATTCGCAAGAGCGATATTGGCAAGGAAGTACTGGAAAGTCGTTTCAGCAGAATTAATGATCTGGTGATCAGCCAGACATTACAGGATTTTGATACCCTGGACAGTATGATGGAAGAATATTACCAGACTGATTACTACGCGGATCATTTGTTCCGGCTGCAGTAATCCTATGATAGAAAGGAATAGATGACCGCATGTTTCTGGAACGAAACACAACAGGTAAAAATTATACCGGACAGTATGTGATTGGCTTTGATTTGTCAGATCAATATTCGCAGGTCAGTTACTGGAAAATCGGCACGGATGGGCCGGAAACAGTGTCGGTGGTAAACGGGGGACAAAGCTATAACATTCCTACGGCTTTATGTAAACGTCATGAAGTAAACCAGTGGTTTTATGGAAAAGATGCAGTGAAAAACAGTGAAGAGGGAGAGGGAATTCTGCTCACGGAGCTGCTGACCAGGGCGCGTGATGGAAAAAATGTGATGCTGGAGGGAGAAGAGTTTGATCCCACCCGGTTACTGGCATTGTTTATGAAACGTTGTCTGTCTATGTTGAACCTTTTGGTGCCTTCTGATCATATCGCTTCCTTTATGGTGACGGCACAGAAGCTGGATTATCGCACGGTGGAGGTTTTGAATGATGTGATACCGGATCTGCAGCTGCGGACAGAGCATGTTTTTTTTCAAAGCCACACGGAAAGTTTCTATTATTATATGATTTATCAACCCGAGGAATTGTGGAATCAGGATGTTGTGTTATTTGATTATTCCCAGGAGTTTTTAAAGAGTTATCGGATGGAGAGAAACCGCCATACCACACCGGTGGTGGCATATATCGAAAAGCAGGAGTATCCCCAGCTGAAACAGATTGAGATGCCGGAAGAGGAAAGTCTGAAAGAGGAGATGAAGGAACTTCTGGATCATCAATTTTACCAGATTGTCTCTGAATGTATGGGAGCAAGAGCGGTGTCCACTGCCTTTCTCATAGGAGAAGGCTTTGAGGGGGAATGGATGAAGGAATCCCTGCGGCTTTTATGCAGTAATCGAAGAGTCTTCCAAGGCAATAACCTGTACAGTAAAGGAGCCTGTTTCGGAGCACTGGAAAAAATTTCCCAGAGCGAACTTAGCAGACGGCTGGTGTTTTTGGGCAATGAAAAACTGAAAGCCAATGTGGGAATGAAGGTATACCGTCAGGGCAAAGAGTCTTATCTGGCACTTCTGGATGCGGGGGTAAACTGGTTCGAGGCATCCAGACAATGCGAATTTTATCTGGATACGGGAAACAAACTTTCTTTTTTAATTACGCCCCTGACCGGACGCAATGTAAGAGAAGAGGAAGTGGTACTGGATGGCTTGCCTCTTCGTAAAAAACGTACGACACGAATCAGACTGTCTATGTGGATGTTGTCGGAATCAAAGGTGAAAATGGAAGCTCAGGACTTGGGGTTCGGACAGATTTTTCCCTCATCGGGACAGAGCTGGACACAGGAATTTGAGTTATAAAGAAGGAGGAATCTGCGATGCGAAACGCCGTGCTGTGCGTAGGCGATTATGCCAGGCAGCCCTATACCTTTCAAAGAATCGGTGTAAAAGTATATTGTGTGGAGGAACTATGCTATTGTCTCGGTGAAAATGCGTATTTGCTGGATCACGCCATTGTCAGCAGGGAACTGGTGGACTGGATCGAGAAACAATGCGGTTTGACACAGCTTGCCGGAGAATTGAACGGTCTTATCAGCCATCAGGCATCAGAGAGTGCTTTTGTGGGAACCATTCTGCAATATGCAGGATACCAGACCGAAGAAGAAATCCATCATATTGAGACAGTGCTGTCAGAAGGCGCCTCTATGGATGTGGGGGAGAAACGTAAGGCTAGAGCAGACTATTTTCTGAAAAATGGGCAGGTCTGGCAGGCAATGCAGGAATATGAAGCCTTGGAGAGAGAAATTCCCTATGAAAATGGAACGGCAGGAGACCGGGAAAATCTTGCCAGGGTGCATCACAACAGAGGAGTATTATTGACACAATTATTTCTTTTTGAGGAAGCAGCAGAAGAATTTATGAATTCTTACCGTATCAGTGGAAGCGAAGAATCCTATGTGGAATATCTGCTTGCCATGCGGATGTACTGCCCTCAGGAGCAATACCTGGCCTATATTGCAGAACATGAGGATGCGTACCGGTATTCCCTTCTGGCAGAAAAACGGATCAGCGCAGTGGAAGAAAAATGGAAGGAAAGCGAGGCCATGCAGGGACTGGAAAATTTACGGCAGCTGAAGGTACATGAAGGGAATGCAGCCTATGACCGGGAGGCAGGCAAGCTGACCGGAAAACTAAAGGAACACTATCGGAGTCTGATGCAGGGATAACAGAATGGGTTTTTTAAAAAAGTTATTTTTTGGAAGAAAAAAAGAATATGAAGAAAAGAACTATGATGCGGAAAGCGGGCAGTTTGACCGTGAAGTCATCAACATGCGGGACAAAGAGGAACGTCTCCGCTATGTGGATAACTGTCTGGAACAGATCGCGGAGGCATCCGGAGAACTGGACCAGCTGACGGAAGAGTATAATCTGGTTACCACCTATCTCACAGATATGGAGGAAATTGAGGCACTGCCGGAACCGGATAGGGAGCAGCTGCGTCAGCAGGCACAGAAAATTGTGGAACTCTCGCAAAGCAGAGAAAATTATCTTTCCAGAAAAGACAGGATGAAGGAAAGTGATTATAACCGGATGCAGCGTATGGAAAATGAAGTACAGGAAGGGTATCGTAAACTCAAAGAGGCAGAGGATTACCAGATGCTGGTGCGCCAGGATCTGCAGAGACTGGATCGTGAGCGGAATTCCTGCCAGTTCCAACAGAAGCAGTGGAGGGCCACGGTGGAAAATACCCGGGGTATGGCGATTATCTGTCTGGTGGCAGTGGCATTGTGTCTGACCATGCTGGCGGTGCTGCAGTTAGGATTTGACATGGATACCCAGCTCGGTTATTTGATTACGGCTGGAGCCGCGGCAGTTGCCATCACTGTGATTTATGCCAGACATCTGGATGCAAAGACGGAAGTGAGACGGACATCCAAGACTTTAAATCGTCTGATCATGCTGCAAAACAAAGTAAAAATCCGATATATCAATAACACGAACCTGTTAGAATATCTGCGGTTAAAGTATGAGGTGGAATGCGCAGAAGAACTTAATGATTTGTGGAACAAGTATATAAAGGAAAAAGAAGAGCGGGAGGCATTGGAACTGGCAGAGGATGATCTGGCCTTTTATCATAAAGAAATGTTGCGGACTCTGTATCATTATCAGCTTCAGATTCCGGATGTCTGGCCTGGACAGGCACTGGCGCTGGTGGATAACCGTGAGATGGTGGAGATCCGTCACGGTCTTATCCAACAACGGCAATCTCTACGCAAAAGGATGGGATATAATCAGGGACTGGCAGAGAATGCGAAACGAATCATTAAGGAGGTAGCCAGCGACTATCCCCAGGATGCTGACGAGATTCTCAAGAAGGTGTCTGCTAGAACTTGATTTTTAAATATTCATTTACTATACTAGGCTATGTGAGTGTTTCGCCAGGAGCGGAAGCCTACACCACAAAGGAAAGGAAAGGATAACTTACCATGCAGAAATTGGAACAGCTTTATGAAGGCAAAGCAAAAAAGGTTTACAAAACAGAGGATCCCGATGTACTTATCGTGGATTACAAGGATGATGCCACCGCATTTAACGGCATCAAAAAAGGAACCATCATGGGAAAAGGTGTTGTGAACAACCGGATGACCAACCATGTGTTCAAAATCCTTGAGGAAAAAGGAGTTCCCACTCATTACATCGAAGAGTTAAGCGATCGTGAAACCGCAGTGAAAAAAGTGCAGATTGTTCCCCTTGAGGTAATCATCCGTAACGTAGCTGCTGGAAGTTTTTCCAAGAGACTGGGCGTTGAGGAAGGAACTCCCTTCAAAGAGCCTACCATTGAGTTTTCCTACAAAAATGATGATCTGGGTGATCCCCTCATCAACAGCTATTTCGCAGTGGCTCTCGGGCTTGCGACATGGGAGGAGATTGACACCATCAAGAAATATGCGTTTAAAGTAAATGAAGTGTTAAAAGAGTATTTTCTGCAGGCAGACATCAAACTCATTGACTTCAAAATTGAGTTTGGCCGTTATCATGACCAGATTATTCTGGCAGACGAAATTTCTCCCGATACCTGCCGTCTCTGGGATGTTCACACCAACGAAAAACTGGATAAAGACCGTTTCCGCCGTGATCTGGGCAATGTAGAGGAGGCATACAACGAGGTATTCAAACGTCTCGGACTTGCCTAGAAACCGACATCCCTTTTTATGAGGAGCATTTGAGAATGGCAGACTTAAATCTGTATGAGCAGACAGAACTGGATGACGCACCCAAGGAGGAATGTGGCGTCTTTGGCATGTACGATTTCGACGGACATGATGTGGCATCCACTATTTATTATGGATTATATTCCCTGCAGCACCGCGGTCAGGAAAGCTGCGGTATTGCAGTGAGCGATACCCATGGACCGAAAGGAAAAGTTCTCAGTTCCAAGGATATGGGACTCTTAAACGAGGCTTTCACACCGGAAATCCTGGAACAATTAAAAGGAGATATCGGTGTAGGCCATGTGCGCTATTCCACAGCAGGCAGCTCCACCAGAGAAAATGCCCAGCCTCTGGTTTTAAACTATGTGAAAGGGACATTGGGTCTTGCCCATAACGGTAATCTCATCAATGCCCCGGAACTGCGGGAAGAGCTTGCCTACACCGGCGCTATTTTCCAGACGACCATTGATTCGGAGGTCATTGCTTACCATATCGCCAGGGAACGTCTGAATTCCAAAACGGTAGAAGAGGCAGTGGGAAGAGCTATGCACAAGATCAAGGGAGCCTATTCCCTGATTGTCATGTCCCCCCGGAAACTCATTGGTGCCAGAGATCCCTTTGGCTTTCGTCCCTTATGTATCGGCAGACGGGATAACGCCTACATTCTGGCAAGTGAAACCTGTGCCCTGGATACTATCGGCGCGGAGTTTGTGCGGGATGTAGAGCCGGGAGAAATTGTGACCATTTCTCCTTCCAAGGGAATTGAATCCGATAAGACACACTGTATTCCGAAAGAGCAGCATGCCCGCTGTGTTTTTGAGTACATTTATTTCGCAAGACCCGACAGTTATATTGACGGCGTGAGCGTATACAATTCCAGAATTCTGGCAGGAAAATTCCTTGCCATGGATTCCCCGGTGGAGGCAGACCTGGTGGTAGGTGTGCCGGAATCCGGTAATGTGGCTGCCCTGGGATATTCCCTGCAGTCCGGTATTCCTTATGGGCAGGCATTTGTAAAAAATGCCTATGTGGGACGTACCTTTATCAAACCGAAACAGAAAACCCGGGAGAGCAGTGTACAGGTGAAACTGAATGCACTGAAAGAGGCGGTGAAGAGTAAGAGGGTCATTATGATTGATGATTCCATTGTCCGGGGAACCACCTCCGACAGAATTGTACGGATGCTCCGGGCGGCCGGCGCAAAAGAAGTACATATGCGGGTCAGCTCACCGGAATTTTTATGGCCCTGCTACTTTGGTACAGATGTACCGGCAAGAGACCAGTTGATTGCCTATAATCGTTCCGTGGAGGAAATCCGACAAATCATCGGTTCTGATTCTCTGGCATATCTGAAAGAAGAGCGACTGGAAGAACTGACGGGAGGACTGGGCATCTGCAAGGGATGCTTTACAGGCAAATACCCGCTGGAACCGCCCACCGAAGATATTCGCGGCGATTTTGACAAATAGAAAGGAAATTTGAATTATGCCAACCGACAGATACGTGAGCCCCTTGTCTGAGCGCTATGCCAGCAAGGAGATGCAGTATATTTTTTCACCGGATATGAAGTTTCGCACCTGGCGCAAACTTTGGATTGCTCTGGCAGAAGTGGAGCATGAACTGGGACTGCAGCAGATTACCCAGGAAATGATTGACGAGCTGAAAGAGCATGCCGACGATATTAACTATGATGTGGCAAGGGCGCGGGAAAAAGAAGTGCGCCACGATGTTATGAGTCATGTGTACGCCTATGGTGTGCAGTGTCCTAAGGCAAAGGGAATCATCCACCTGGGTGCAACCTCCTGCTATGTAGGAGATAATACCGATGTGATTGTGATGACCGAGGCACTGAAACTGGTGAAGAAAAAGCTGGTCAATGTCATTGACGAGTTAGCACGTTTTGCAGATAAATACAAAGCACAGCCTACCCTGGCATTTACCCATTTCCAGCCTGCACAGCCCACTACCGTTGGCAAACGTGCAACTCTGTGGTTACAGGAGTTCTGCATGGATTTGGAGGACTTAAACTATGTACTGGACAACATGAAACTGTTAGGCTCCAAAGGAACCACCGGTACACAGGCATCTTTCCTGGAACTGTTTGATGGCGACCAGGAAAAAATTGATAAGATTGATCCCATGATTGCAGAAAAGATGGGCTTTAAGGCATGCTTCCCCGTATCCGGCCAGACCTACAGCCGTAAGCTGGACACCAGAGTTGCCAACGTGCTGGCAGGCATTGCAGCCTCTGCCCACAAGATGAGCAACGACATCCGTCTGTTACAGCACTTAAAAGAAGTGGAAGAACCCTTTGAAAAGAGCCAGATTGGTTCCTCGGCCATGGCATATAAGCGCAACCCCATGAGAAGTGAGCGTATCGCATCTCTGTCCCGCTATGTGATGATTGATGCGTTAAATCCTGCGATTACCTCTGCTACCCAGTGGTTTGAGCGTACTCTGGATGATTCCGCCAACAAACGTCTTTCCATTCCCGAAGGGTTCCTGGCTGCCGATGGCATTCTGGATTTATGCCTGAATGTGGTGGACGGACTGGTAGTATATCCAAAGGTTATCGAGAAACGCCTCATGAGCGAGCTGCCTTTCATGGCAACGGAAAACATTATGATGGATGCGGTAAAAGCAGGCGGTGACCGTCAGGAGCTCCATGAGAAAATCCGTACTCTATCCATGGAGGCAGGACGCCAGGTGAAGGTGGAAGGCAAGGATAATAACTTATTGGAACTCATTGCTGCAGACCCAGCCTTTAACATGACCTTAGAGGATTTAAAGAAAACCATGGATCCTGCCCGTTATACCGGACGCAGTGAAATTCAGGTAGAAAAGTTCTTAAAAACCGTGGTGCAGCCGATTCTGGATGAAAATAAGAAACTGCTGGGCGTAAAAGCGGAGATCAATGTATAACATAAGCAGAACTTATAACATTTATAAAAAATAATGATTTTACTTATGGTAGAGCTTACGCTATACTATATAAGTAAGAAGTAATGGGCAGATACTTTTTACGGTATCTGCCTTTTTCATTCCGCAAAACAAGGAGGAAAATCCGATGGCTCCGCAGGAGACATTGCTCCTGCAATAGCAGTCGCATTTTGCTCCGCAAAACAAGGAGGAAAATCCTCTCCTCGCCAAAGGGCTCGGATTTTCCTTCGGAAAACAAGGAGGATTACACATTATGGTTAAAGCAGTAGTCGGAGCCAACTGGGGTGACGAGGGAAAAGGTAAAATCACAGATATGATGGCAGAAAAAGCAGACATCATCGTCCGGTTCCAGGGTGGTGCCAACGCAGGACATACCATCGTCAACGATTATGGTAAATTTGCACTTCACACTCTGCCAAGCGGTGTATTTTACAATCATACCACCAGCGTCATCGGTAACGGTGTGGCTCTGAACATTCCGGTTTTATTTAATGAGATCAAATCCATCGTAGACCGCGGCGTGCCCATGCCGAAGATTCTGGTATCAGACCGTGCCCAGATGGTCATGCCCTACCACATTCTGTTCGACCAGTATGAGGAGGAACGTCTGGGTGGGAAGTCTTTTGGTTCCACCAAATCCGGTATTGCACCTTTTTATTCTGATAAATATGCAAAGATTGGTTTTCAGGTCAGCGAACTGTTTGACGAGGAATTGTTAAAAGAAAAAGTACAGCGCATCTGCGAGACAAAGAATGTCATATTAGAGCATCTGTATCACAAACCTCTCTTAGATCCCGCTGAGCTGTTGGAGACTCTGCACCAGTACAAAGAGATGATTGCACCTTATGTGTGTGATGTTTCTTCTTTCCTGGACAAAGCGTTGAAGGAGGGCAGGACTGTTCTTTTAGAGGGGCAGCTTGGAACCTTAAAAGATCCCGACCACGGTATTTATCCCATGGTAACTTCTTCCTCCACCCTGGCAGCTTACGGTGCCATCGGCGCAGGAATCCCTCCTTATGAAATTAAGGAAATCGTGACCGTATGTAAGGCATATTCCTCTGCAGTAGGAGCCGGTGCTTTTGTATCTGAGATTTTCGGTGAAGAGGCGGATGAATTGCGCCGTCGCGGTGGTGATGGCGGTGAGTTCGGTGCAACCACCGGACGTCCCCGGCGTATGGGATGGTTTGACTGTGTAGCGTCCAAATATGGCTGCCGTCTCCAGGGAACCACCGATGTGGCTTTCACTGTACTGGATGTTCTGGGTTATCTGGATGAGATTCCTGTATGCGTAGGCTATGAGATCGATGGCGAAGTAACCACCGATTTCCCTGTAACCTGCAAACTGGAAAAAGCAAAACCGGTTCTGAAGAAATTACCGGGATGGAAATGTGATATCCGTGGTATCAAAAGCTACGAGGAATTACCGGAGAACTGCAGAAAGTATGTGGAGTTCATTGAGGAGCAGATTGGTTATCCCATTACCATGGTCAGCAATGGCCCCGGTCGTCAGGACATTATCTACCGCGAGAGTCCTTTGAAGAAATAAAACTTTTTATAAACATTTAATAAATGCAGGGGTTGTAGCCCCTGCATTTTTATGATATATATG
>ERZ1026844.173-NODE-173-length-52920-cov-15.563322_pt1 | contig 52920 bp, 62 predicted proteins | sample MGYA00380152_ERZ1026844 | MGnify/ENA primary metagenome ERZ1026844 (study PRJEB33269, sample SAMEA4719788) | human gut metagenome | biome: human-associated habitat; feature: organic feature; material: feces | place: Cameroon | collected 2013-10 ... | reverse complement strand
GGTGTGGGGCGCGTAGCCCCGCGGTCTTTTGGTTTTTCTGACGGTTCACGGGGTAAGATAAGGCTTGCCTGTACGGGGGTGATTGTTACTTCAATCAGCTTCGTATAGGCGTAGCCTGTGCGCACCCGTGAAGTCTGCTCTGTCAAGGGGACGTGGAATAAAAGCGTAGCGGTTATGCCGCGAAAGCCCCTTTACAGGGCTGACAGTCTCATGCTCCCTCACCTATTCACTTGCTACTATCTTGCCTGTCCTTTTCTGCTTTTATGTGGTATTGACAATATGGCACATAGGGGGGCTACCCTCTACCCTCTCCCGCTCACTATCTTTTGGAATGTCCCATATATCCCATATAGTCAACTGTCTGTATTGGTTATTTATATATTTACTAGAGTGTGCGGAACACCCTACGGGTGTTCTCTTATAATTGGTGGACTTAAAAAATGGCGAAACAACCTTTTCAGCGGCTTCTCCCGCCTTTTTTATTGTCTGTGCGGTAGCTTCTGCCGCCGTTATAAGGCTTTCTGCGGCTTTTTCTGCCTTTTCCTTAATCTTCTCTGCGCTATCTTTCAAAGTCTCTTTAACGCGGCTTAACAAGCCGTCTGCGGTAATGGCGGCTTTGTCTCTATCATAAGTTCTTGCACTGATTTGTAAATCAGCGCAAATTTCCTCTTTTTCTTTGCCCTCGGCAATCATCATGGCAATAACTTCCCTGCGCTCTTTTACAGCTTCGCTCTTGGTCTGTTTGCCCGCTTTTTCAAGGCGTGACAAATACGCCCTACGATTTGATTTTTTTCGGCGGGCGGCTTGTGTCTGCGGCTGTCTGCAAAGATATTCAAGTTCTTTTTGTTCTTCTTCTGTTATATTTAAAACATCAATCAGTTTCGACAAACTGTATTGATAGGTTTTTCCAGTCTTTAATTTTGTTTCCGCGCTCTTGGTGCGTGTTTCAACGTATTTTTCATCAAATGGCACATCAAATGTTCTGTTAAGTGCTTGTGTCTGCTCTAAAGCATATTCAAAATCGTTAGTGCGTTCTCCTACCCATAAGCGGCAAAGGAAAAGTGCATATTCGCGGCTACAATCGCCGCCTTTTCTCATTGAAAACAGCTTGAAAAGGTCGTTTACACGTCCGTCAAGCATTGAGGTTATCGTTTTAGTTTTAGCAAAAATGATAACCTTGTTTTCTTCCCTATCCTCACGGTGATAATTGCTATTTTTTTTGATAAAATCAAAAGTCTCTTGATAATTTGCAAAATTGGGTAATTCCAAACCAAATTCAGCGGCTTGCCATTGCGCTACACGTCTTTGCTTTGCGGTAGCTTCTCCATACGGATATGTAGGCTCATATTTTGCTTTTTTTTCCCATTTCTGCGGCTTTATGTCATATTCTTTTATGATTTCGTGCAATGTATATCGTATGTCGTTAAAGCGCATGATACGGACAGTTTCGCCATTTTTGCCATTTATACTGTAAGGAACGCGCAAGATACGCGCCGCGTCAAGTGCTTGCGGGTCTGCATTAAATTCTTTGCATTGCTCAAATAGGTATTTTTCTACATTCGTCCAACGTGGCAATGCGTTCCTGTCCTCATTTATTTTCCATATTAGATAAAGTCCGCGCCCGCTGTTTATGACGAAAGTAGGTACAGGTATTTTGCTTCCAAAATAGTCATTTTCCAATGCGAAAAGTACCTGTTCTTGCGTCATGCCTATTTTGTAACAGTCAAGGTCTAAATATAAGGCATTAAGACGCTTTAGATTTTCCACTTTTCGCCCGCTCTGTGGGTTCCCGTCCTTACGTTTTGTCAAAAACGTGTTCATGGACGTATAAACATTGGTTACGCCGTAATAGCTGTTACGGTTGATTATGCGGTCTGAAAAGGCAAATGTTTCATAATATGCGCCTTTGCGCTCCTGCGGTATGACACTTCGGGTAATAAAGCCCTTAACGTCGCCGTACATATAGGTTAGATAATCTTTATGTGATATAAAATCTTCTGCCGCCTTATAAGCAGATGTACCAAAAGTCCCTAACATGGGCTTTACCCCCTTTCTTTTAGAATAAAAAAGCCGCTTACTGTAAGCTGTAAAGCTACAATAAGCGGCTGATAAATCAATTTTTATCTGATAATATATGTTTGTACTTGTGTTGTCAAGGTGTTTTTCGTTCTATCCCGTTGACAATCAGATTTTCGCAAGCTATAATTAGAACATACATTAAGGCACGTTGTACGGGTGTTGTCCTGTCAAAAACAAAAGCCGTTCAGCGTGGCAACCGCTTAATTGACGATTTTGTGTTCTGTGGTGGTACGCAAATCGTCAGCAATTAAAGACTTGAATAAATGAAAAACGCTTCGTATAACGGGGCGTTTTTTATTTTCCCGTTTCTAATAACATAAAACAATTATAAGCAGACTTGTGTTAAAAGTCAATACGCATTAACATAATTTTCCCAAATATTTTTTATCACGTTCCCGTAGTAAAGTAAAAGGCACTTGCAATCTCTCGCAAGTGCCTTTGTGTAAAGAGAAAGTACATTACTGAAAGTAAGTATTTTCTATGTCCGTATTATAGCATAATGTGTAGTGTTTGTCAAGTTTCATTTGCTTCGCTGACGCGCTTTTCAAACACGCCCGCCACTTCCTCGTATTCCATATCTGACGGGATAGTTGAAACCTCACAACCCTCAATACCGCCCTGTACGGTCAATTCAAGTCGCATAAGGTGAATATTTATATTTTCACCGTCTGTATTGTCAGATACGGGAATAAGGGCAATATATTTACGTTTGTTATGGTCGAACACATCAACAATTTTCCAGTCCTCAAGCTGTCCGTTACCATTCTTAAAGGAAAGCGTTGGTAAATCATCAACGCTTGCTTCGTCTGTTTCATCAGCCGCTACTACGGAAAGCTGTTCAAAGGCTTCTTTGGCGGTTTGCAATTCAGCTTCCGTAGTAATACCCTCAATCAGATAATCTTCTTCCATATCCTCATTCTGATACGGCTTTACTCGCGCAAGTTCGATACTTGCGCCGTCCTGCACGCTTTCGTCGTCATTAAGCGGCAAAAGTGCGGCATAATCGCGTCCATTGTCTGCCTTAAAAATAGATAAGAGTTCCCTCTTGCCTGTTGTTCCGTCCTCATATTGCATTGTAAGAATAATATTCTTATTTTCTGCCATTGCTAAAAACTCCTTTCCTTATCATCTGATTTTCATTATAGCACAACGTCATTATATTGTCAAGTGTATTACCTAAACAATACCCTCTTTTTATCGGCAATGTCAGCATGGTAAAATCACTCCTTTCAGTATCAAAAGCACGCCTATATGTAACGGATAAAACCAGTAAAAAAAGCGGCGTGGTAAAGTCAGCTTTTCGTCATACTTTTTTGCTATTATCAATACAGGAAACGCCATAATAGAAAATGCTTGTATCTGACTGCCGCCAATAAGAACGTACAGCGCATACAGGGCGGTCATTCCGACAAAAGAATATTGCGGCTTCCCTGCCCGATACATAAACAAGTAGAAAACGCATGGATAAAGCACTCCATATAGCCCGTAGTCCATTGGTACGGCAAGGGCTATAAGAAATATCAATGCGCACATACAGCCTAGTGCAAGTGGCTTTTTCTCCGTTGTTAATGCTTTCATAAAGCATATAGATAATAACCATGTAAAGCCAATATTAAGGGCAAATTCCCCCTCAATCCAAACGGAAAGAACCGTAAACGGTATTTGAGAAACAGCGGCAAAAAGGAAAAGATTACGGGCATATCGCCCTGTCGTGCCTTTCTTCTCCGAAAAATAAAACCCTCTCGCAATACAATAGGCAAATAACGGCATTGAAAGCCGCCCTATAATTCGTAGCAAATAATTTTCGGGGAAAAATATCATTCCGATATGGTCTATCAGCATGAACAGGGCGGCTAGTGTTTTAATCATTACTACACGCTCCTTTCTTAATCTTCGGGGTTATATTCTCGCCTGCGAAAATGCCCGTTATTGTCATAATAGCCCTGTCCATTTTGCACTTCTGCCGCATAATAATCATAATCTGCGTGACTTCCATAACCAATTATATTCCCGTTATCGTCGCGTTCTATAACATCAGCGTTCAATATTTGCCTTACAGCTTTCAATTTATTATTTATTTTCCCGTAACGCTCGCTATCCTCATTAACTTCCGCTCTTATCAATGCACATTCTAAATCACGTTCATAATCTTTTAATGCTTCTTTAGGCATTTTATTTATATCCATACCCGCTCCTTTCATTATCACGGTGATTAAATAATATTCTAAGCAAACGGCAATAATCTACTGTGTCTCGGTTTGCGCTTGCCACATAAGCGAACCATAGGTTTCCCTTTAAACTTACGTTCATTATTACTTGGCACTCTCACAAAATTACTTCTATATGTTTTTATATGTTTCATAAAACCTTGCACTCTCCTTTCATTATCTCCGCAATAAAACCTACGCCCTTGCGGATAACATACTCACCATATCGTAAAGTCCCTTAAATTCATATTTCAGAAAATCGGTGTCCTCGTCAATATCTCCAATCAGACAATCAAAATTATTTTCATACATAAGAAAAAACTTATCCAGTAAGTCCGATAATTCTAATTGTTCTTTTTCACTCATTGGTTTTGCAAATAAATTTTCTTTCTCGTTCATGCGTATTCCTTTCTTGATACCATTTTGGTTAAAATTGTCATTTTTAGGCTTTTATCGCAAAAAACCAACCTCGTTAAAGGCTCTATAACACATTTTTTACTATGCACCCGATATTTTAATCGTCTTAAAATCAAAACGTCCTTAACAGCCTTTAAAACGCTTAAAACGGCATATCACCCGTACAAGGTGTTTTTTTCACCCTGTACGGTGTATTTTTTACGCCGCTGTCTTGGTAAATAATTCTCCCGCCCAATTTTCCATATCATAACGGGTGTCAAGTGTAAAGTCTTGTGCCAATTCCGTAATGCCATTTATAAACCCCCACTTGGTAGGTTCATAAGTGCCGCCGTCTCTAACAAGCATTTGCAACTTATCCATGCTCTTTTCAGACAGCTTCATTTCCCTGCGGGCTTTTTCAAGATACATCTGCATTTCATAATCTTTTAATCGCTTCCCGTTGTTTTCTTTTACAAGAGTAATCGCCATATCCGCAAGTCTGTCTATATCCATAAATGCTCTGTTGAATACAGCAATTTTACTGTCTGTCATTTTTTCTCCGATATGGTTCTGCCGAAACAGTGTGCCGCCCATAGAAGAAATAGCCATACCATTTTTACATACTGAACGATAGATAAAAAATTTCAAAGACAGGCTTCCTGCTCCCACGCTATTAGACGAAAGGATAACACCCGCATAAAGCGGCGAACCTGTTCCGTCGCTAACTGGCAACGGTTGATAATCTACAAAGCGGATATGCAATTTTTCTTGTGACATAAAAACCTGTGTCGGGATAAAACGCTTTGTATCCATTGTGTAATTCAATGCCCGTAACACTCTGAAATTATCAAAAGGCGAATAGCTGTCCGATAATACCGCTCTTGCCACTCCGTCGCTCTCGCGGACAAGCATATTCCCCGTATGTTCATTTTCCCATGCTCGGAAGTTCTCAACGGCAAGTTCTGATTTTCCTGCCGCAAAGCATTTTTTAATATATTTTGCGGGTACTCCCATGCGGGTACAAAGCTGTGAAAAAGCATTGTCTGTAATATCCATTGTTTTTGTACCGCCATGTACGGGGTTTATTACTAACTGCAAATCACTATTGACTGCAAAATTTGTTTTATTCTCATTATTCACGATATGGTTTACCCATTTCTTATCCATATCGCGGCTTTGCTCCATAAGAGATTTTAGCGTAACTTCTTGCTGTACGCTTCTTGTATGAATAAGGGTTTCAACTTCACTATTGATAATTGCCATGATAAAACGCTCCTTTCGGCTCTGTATTTTCTATATTTACATTATAGCAAAATGTACATATATTGTCAAGTGTAAAATGTAAAAAATAAAAAGGGAAATAATCACCGTGATTACATTCCCCTTTTATCGCTACAAAAGCGCATAACAGGCGGCGCGGATATTTGCAAAAATCGCGTCAAAAATCTCTATTTCTGCTCTTATCAAGCGTTTTTTAACTGTCATTACCTCATATCTAACAAAAGTATTAAGAAAATCGCCTATTGTCGTGATTTCCTGTCCGTAGCAACGGACAATCAGCGGGTCAAAGTCTTTCCCTGTCGGAAAGATATTTTCTATTGGTTCATCACAAACAGGCTTGATAAACTCCATAACTGCGGTGTAAGTCCAGTACAATTCAATCTGCCGCGCATAACGCTGTCCTATTCTGCCATATACAACAGGCATATTTTTAGGCATATTGAATTTCGTTGCAATCACCGCCTGTTTTTCGCCGTCCATGTAACAGCTTAATGGGGTTTCCTCGTTTGGCTCGCGTAAAAGACTTTCGGGGAATTTCGCGCCGCGAACTCCCCTTAACACAACGCTGTTACTTTCTTTTTTCGTTCTCCGTCCCTCAATAAAATCAAAAGTAGCGTCTATCATCTGTTTAGTCACTTCAATTTCCATGCGCTTACTCTCCCTCTATATACTGCGCGTTCAATGCTCTTTTACCCTCAACCTCACCCGTACTGTAAGCGTCCCAGTCGTTCATATCAATACGGTGGTCTACTTGCTTGAAACTTTCGGAATACTTATCAAAACTTTCTATAACCGCCTGTGGCGTAACAAGCATAAGCGCGGTACAATTTTTCTGTAACTCGGAACGTACCCCCGCACAAAAGCCGCTACAAAAGCTGTTATACAAGCCTTGTGTACGATATTCGCCGCTGTCCCTGCGGGCTTTTACATATTTTGTCGCAAGGCTGTTTCCCACTTTAAACAAATACATAAATACCCTGCGGGCTATCAGTACGTCACTCTGATAGCCGTAAAATACTATCATTTCTGCACCGTGATAATAACATTTGCAACAATAGCTGTCTGCTATGGCATTTGCAAGGGTGTATTTCCACTTATTACCCGTTCCAACGTCCGCAATTACCTGTTCAATTTCTTCTTTCTTTTCTTCTCCCGTAATGTCCGCAATTTCAAGATTGTACTTTGCAAGTAACTTCTGTGCCTGCATACTTGCGGCAATCGCTTCCGCTTCGCTTGGGTTTCGGCTTTGGTCTGCAAGCGCAAGTAGTTTTTGTACCTTGCGGATAACTTCTTCTATCTTGCTTTGGTCTGCCGTAGTTTCCTTTGTGCTTTGTATTTCTATCTCATTCAACGAAAAGTTAAAACTCACGCCCAATTCCTGCACGCGGCAGTATTTATAGCTGTAAAAGCCGTCTTTTACAGCTTTTAGTTTTTTTCCTGTTCTTGCAAAATCATACCATAACCTCACGCTTATTCCAGTAGGCTTATTTATACCGCCGATAAAAGAAACGCTGTTAAGCCCATAACTTTTTGCTTTATCTATTCCCTCAATTTTAAAATCGCCCCTGCGGTACTTAATGCCCTGCTCTGCGGCAAGGTCAATTACTATATCTATCGCCGCATACGCGTATTCTTTTGGTGTCATAACAAAACCTCGCTTTCCGCTTCTTGATTATATGTACATTATAGCATAATGTACATATAATGTCAAGTGTTATATCTGTTCAATATCAAATAATTTCCGATAATCAACAACAACTTCCTGTTCCCCCCTGCCCGCAAGGTAGCACACAATATCCTCTTTACGGATATGGGCGCGGAACGTAACGCCGCCGTCGCGGGTAAACCGCCCCGCAAACCACCTCGCCTTGCTTTCCGAAAGCGTCCAACTCATTCCTTTTACTGCTTTTGCTACACGGCAACCACGATATATTGTCAGAATATCGGGAAAATTTTGATATTTCTTCAATTCCTGTTCGTCCATAAGTTTTTCCTTGTCTGCCGCCTTTATCCAACTTAAAACAGTGCTTTTTTCGACATTAGTATCAACGCTTAAATTCTCAATCAGCACCCAATTTTCTGCCAATAGATTACCGCACTCTTTTTTCGTAATAATTTTTTCTTTCCGCATGAATAAAAGATATGCCAAACGGTAAGACTTACGAATAAGGCAAACCAATTCACTTACGCTCTTGCAAGGCTCTATTACGTTTTTTGCATAAGTGTAAAGATAATCATTATATTTTTCAGTATCTTCAAGGGCATTAAACATTTTAAGATTGTTCAAATTGCCGTCATACAAAAAAGCACTTTCAAAAAACGGGTGTTGTACCGCAATAGGACTGTATTCAGTTTCCGTCATTGGAATGTGCAAAAATGTAACCGCTAAAGATTTTGCCTGTTTTAACTGTTCTTCCTTTTTCATTCTTACTGCTCCTTTGTTATCATATTTATATTATAGCAAAGTGTACATATATTGTCAAGTGTTTTGTAAAGAAATATACTCACGGTGATAACATTCAGACAATCGAAAAGCGGCTATCAGCGGCAAAAGGAAAAATGCTTCTACTCTATGCCCTGCGCTCGGTGCGCAAGGCTCTTATTTGCCCCGTAGCGCGTTTTTCTGTCCGCAAACAATAATTTCCTCTATGCACAAGAAAAAAGCGTCCTAACAGCCGTTAAGACGCTCTGAAAACATTATAATCTACACCACGACGTATTCATTCCCCTCATTCCCGCCTTTAAGGGCAATGTCAACGCTCGCATACTCCCTGTACGTTTCATCAATCTGTCTATTGTATTCATCAAAGGGCAACTGCTTTTCTGCGGCTTCTTTCGCCCATTCCTGCCATTGCAAGGAAAAGTCATGTCCTAACCCGATAAGCCGCACGCGGCAAAGTTCGCCTGTTCCCGTATCAATGAGTAATACAGTCAAAGAAAGTCCTTTCCCGTCCTCTATTTCGGGGAAAGTCGCCTTTTTCCCGATAGTATTGTAAAGGGCGGGTGAAAACGGACAGTCAGCCCACGGCATATCTCCAAACATGAAAGTAAAATAGCACACGTCTCCGATAACTGTATAACGCACGGTCAGCTTTTTCTGCGGTGCAAACTGTTCTTTTTCATCTGTGCTAATACCGTTAAGCATGGCGTAAAGGACAAAGCCTGTATCGCCCCATTCAAGCCGAAAGCCGTCTTGCTTTGTCTGCCATTCGGGATAAATTTTCCCAACGGTCAGCAAGGTTTCCTGTGCATTATTTTCCATAAATCCTTGCATACTCCTTTCTTAATTTCATCTGCGTAGCCCCGTCAAGAATTTTATTTACTGCGGCAACGTCGTCCTCGGTCACGTCCCTTAATTCATAGTCCCATATTTCCTTTTCCCACGGGTTTTCATACTGATAGCGGCAAAATACAATCGTCCCGACAATCGCCTGTACTGGATAAATTGGGCTTGTAGTTTCCAAAAAGAAATTAAGCGGCAACTGCTTCGCAAGTCCGTCCTCGTCCACCACCATAGCAAGTTCATTTACTTTGATATGGACGTACTCATTTGTGATTTTGTCATCGCTTATCAGCTTTCCAACCTCATTACGGTATTTATAATCTACATCTACGATTTCTGCGGGTTTTCCCGCCTGTTTTACAATGACTTTCACGTTTCAACACTCCTTTTTCTCGTTTTTAATCATCTTCTCATACTCACTCTTGTAAACGCAATCATTTTCGTTTACATCAATATCTTTTCCGTCCTTTCCTTTACAGGTATAGACAGGCTCGCCATAAACCTGTCTATGCCATGAATTAGAACCGACGGGCTGACCGTCAAGATTATCCATGATAGCAAGAATTTCCTCGCTGATACCGTCTGCCCTGCCCTCTCTCTTTAAACGCTCAATCATCTTGTCTTTTGAAAAAACCATTTCGATACCGTCTACCATTGTTCAACACTCCTTTTTTATTATTCTATCACATTACTTGGTAAGGAATTAGCCGCCTGTGTGCGGCAAATCTCGCTTACCTCGTTTTCGATTGTTTCCAGTTCTTTATTATTACTGCATATCCAAATAACAAGGGCTATATCATGGGCGGTTGCTCCCTGTTCTGCCATTTCAAACATTTTTGCGTACTGTTCAGACGAACCGCAAGTAAAATAGCTTTTCTGATTGCATAATCTGTATAACTTTTCCCGCATAATTCAAAACCTCTCTTTCTTATACCACTTTATCTATATTGCTTAACTTGCAATATTCTTCACATTCTGCTTGTTTGGGACACTTGCTACAATCGTTTTCGTGTAGTCCGCACACTTTTTCTAAAATCTCTACCAATTCAATAATTCTTTCATTTTCTCCCATGTTGCTTACCTCGCTTTCATGTTTATGTATTTCTCTTTACATATACATTATAGCAAAGTGTACATATATTGTCAAGTGTTTTCCTTTTCTTTTTCTTCGTATTCAAATTCTTCTAAAAGTGCCAATATCATGTTTTTAACAAGGCGGCTGTCATATTTTTTTCTTAATGCGTCCGCTTCCTCAATTATCTTCTCCCATTCTTCATCAGTTCTTGTTCTGTCGTCTGTCATGCGATTATGCAAATAAAAAGAATTATATATTTCAGAAAAGGCAGACTTGATTTCCTCATGCGTCATAGTATTTTTCATAACTACACCTCTCTACTTTCTTATTGTAGCATATTGTACATATATTGTCAAGTGTACAGTAAGAAAAATTACTCACCGTGATAACGCAATCAGCAATAAAATAAAGCGTCCTAACAACCGTTAAGACGCTTTATATAAGTATTCTGTTGAAATGTTATGCAACTCTGACTAAACCGCCTATGTTGCTTCTAATGCCGATTGAACCATATTCGCTACAAGTGTTATCCGTAACATTTTTTACATATACAATCGGATAACCCTCTTTCAAATCTTCATCATCATTCAGCCATTCATCAGCATAGGGTGAAACATATAAGAAACTGTAACACAACCCAAATTCCATATTGTTTTTAATAACATGATATACAAGATTGCCCGTTTCTTTTTCCCACTGGCGCACCATGTTATTTTCATCATCATTCAACCAGTACAATATGCCGCCATTCTCGGAAAGATTGATTTTTCCTGTTTCCTTAAACTCATTGATTACATTCTCATGTAATTTCAAGTTCTTCATTCTCAATAATGCTTCGACTACCTGTGCCTGTGCAATTTCACTTGTTTGTTGTTCCAAATAACTCATTTTGAAAACCTCACTTTCATGTTTTATGTATTTCTCTTTACATATACATTATAGCAAAATGTACATATATTGTCAAGTGTTTTTCTTTTATTTTCCAATAAATTTTAATCACGGTGATAATAAAAAAATGCCGCAATCCCGCCGCATAAGAATAGACTTGTCAAGTTGAAAAGGAAGATTTTTTGTGCCTTTTACAAAAAATACTCTTTTCTGCTTGATAAGGATAGGCTTATGTGATAGTCTCCCCTGCAAGGGGCAAGTCCAAAACAGCTTGCCCCTCTGCCGACTAGGGCGACTAGGGGGGAGTTTGAGGGGAACGCTCAAGATTGGTTTAGGGGGTAGGCTTCGCCCGCACCCTTTTTCCAAAGGGGGCGTTGAGAACCTGCGGAGCAAACGCTTTTCTCCTCCCTCCCTCACCTGTGTCATGTAGGGGGGAGGACGTATTTTGTTAGAAATAGCCGACACGTCCTACCGTCGGATAGGCTCTTACAAAATACTGGCGGGGGATAGATGTATGCGCTGTACTCTGCACTTTCAAGCGGCAAAGGGGAAAATCATCAAGGCGAAAATCATGCACACCCCGTAAAACCTCTTAAAAGCCCCGTAGAAGCACTTTACCCTCTCAATGATAAAACATACCATAAAGCAAATAAAAAACGCCTTAACAACCGTTAAGACGCTCTTAAAAGAATAGCAAAAGCGGCAGAAATAAATTCCACCGCCCTGCTTCTAAAAAATAATCAAGTCATTAGTAAAATAAGGTGCGTACATCATCAACTCATGCACAAGGAAAATTGAGAAAAGTAAAAGCCATAAGCCACCTACAAAAGTCATAACAACGCCAATAACCATACCTTTCACCGTGTCATTATTGCGTGACTTAATCATGGTAACAACACCCGAAAACATAATGACAAAAGGCAACACAACGCCCAAAAGAACTATAAAAACACCATTCATACATCATACCACCCTCTCACGTCAGAAAGTACCGACAACAAGCCAAACCACGCCGACAAGTGCGGAAATAACTCCAATAAGAGACGGTACTTTGCTATCATTTTTCTTGCCAACAAGCAGACAAATAATGCCGATAACAAGAAGAATAGCAGGAAACCCGAATTTCAACATAACACCCATAAGACTTTGCTCCTTTCTTTATTTGGCGTTCAGCGCGTCCTTAACAGCCTTAGAGGGATTGAAACGCGGCACAACAGACGCGGGAATATTCATAGTCTCCCCAGTCTGCGGGTTACGTCCTACTCTTGCCTTGCGGGAAGAAGTCGTGAACGTACCAAAACCTTTCAGCGGAACACTATCTCCGCTTTTTAATGCTTCAATTACCGTCTCATTGTAAGCGTCAATGGCGGCAACAACGTCCTTTTTTGTAAGCCCTGTCTTTTCGGAAATTTTTGTAACAAATTCACTTTTCAGCATATCTTCATGCTCCTTTCTTATGTTATCACGGTGATTAAAATTAAACAGCTTCGTCCTGTGGAACTTCATCTACGTTGCTGTCAGCGTCGTAGTAAGTAGCAAAAGGAATTTTTGCTTTCAGACCGTCCCATTCATCATCAGAAATACGCTCAGTCTTGGCAATCAGCCCGTCAAGAAGATTAAGTACGTCCTGCTCCGTACTGATACTACGGGCAAAAGAAAGGTTCGTAAGAAAGCCCTTTCTTGTAAAATCAGCGATAGGCGTACCCTCGCAAGCCTTATTGACAATAATTCTTTCGTCATTGTCAAATACATCAACATCAATCATCTGTGCCATATTATCTCTCCTTTTCATAAAAACTTTTACAAATAACTGTATTCGCGGGGCTTCGCGGAAACGTCTTTTCTCCCTCTGTTCTCACCAACGCTCCGCAAGCGGTAAGTCTGTTAAGGCTCTGAATAGTAGTCCTTAACGGAATTTTCAAGGCTTCGGAAAGCCCTTGTACGGAAAGAGTGACAGAAAGCCCGTTCTCGGTATGCTCACCTGTCTTTTCAGCGTAATCAAGCAAACGTAGAAAAAAGAGTTTGTGCGCGTAAGTAAGCACCACGCCTTTCCTGCTTGCTTCCTTTGTCAAACAGGAAAGTATTTCATTTTCTGCGGCTCTTACATATTTCTTCAAATTATCCCCGTCCCTCGTTAAAAGGTGTGCTTTCGTCACCGTTTAAGGTGCGAAAAGCATTGCTTACGCTTTCAATCTGTTTTCCTACCGCTTCCACGGGCGGGGTTTCCTCGTCCTCGTCGCCCTCGGTGGCGTCCGATAACTCAAAGTCGGTAATAACAGCAAATACATTTGTGTATTTCTGTCCGTTCTTTCCTGTGCTATCCTCTCTGTCAATCCAACCGTTTAAGATATTTATTGCCTGTCCGTTTTTCAATGCTTTTGCGGGTTCAAAGGCATTTCCAACAAAACGCCCCTCCCAATGAGTATAAACTCTTTCGGGTACAGGGTTTCCCTGCGCGTCTGTGATAATCTCGCCAGTATCTTTGTTTACTTTCGGGTTTCCCGTCTTGCGGGAAGTACGCAAATCAGCAAAAAGCACTTTTTCAGAAAAAGCAAAGCGCATAGTGACGTTACTTACAGTAACAAACTTACTGTTTTTTTCCCCAATGTTAAAACTCATAATAGGTTTACTCCTTTCTCCAAAATGTTAAACACATTATAGCATAATGTGTAGTGATTGTCAAGTGTATTGCAATAGAAATAAAAGGGGCGGTTATAAGCCGCCCCTCTCCTTACATCATTACCCCAGTCTTTATTGACGGTTTGCAATACTTCTTTCTGATTTCATCTTCCCTTTGTCTGCGTAAGAGTTCACCTGTCATGGGAATTTTTTTCGGTATAAAGGTAGCAACCTCGTATTCCTCTATTTTCTCGTCCTGCGGCTCTGCCGCGGGTTCGGTTGAGGTTTTTTTCTGAAATATATTAAATATGCTCATGCCGTCGCCCCCTTATTCTGTCCTGTCGCTTTTACTTTTTCTCTGCGCCTTTTCTAACGCCTTTTCTAACGCTTTTTCAAGTCGCTCCTGTGCCGCTTTATCTTTTGCGTCCTTAATCTCTCCGTCCCATTCTTCGCGGGTCATGTTTCCCTCTTTGGCTACGTTCTTATCGCCCTGCTCTGCGGCTTTCGGTTTTTCGGAAAGGTCTTGAACAATCAACTGTCTCTTATACGCTCTTTCAGACAAGGCTTCCGTAAAATTTACAAGCACTTCTTTCCGTTCTGCTCCGCGTTGGCACAACTGCTCTAAATGGTCTTTAAGGCTCGTCTGCGAACCGTCCCCAATATCAACGCGGGTATTAAGGGAAATAAGTTTCCCGTCCTTATTCGGCGTGAAAATCGTCATATCGCATTTTGTGTAAGGGAAATACTCTCCCCTCTTTTCTGCTTCCTCGCTAAAGCCCCTTGCCTGTGCTTCGCAACCTGTCACGGTTTTATCTGCAATCTTCGGGCTACAAAGCGTACCCGCTTCAAAGAAAGGTTTATCCGTCCATTGTTCACAAAAATTCACTTCAACGAAAGTGCCGTTCTTTGAAGCGGCTTTCGATATAAGGTCGGCTCTTTCCGCTACCCTATCAACAAATTCCTGCGGATTGGTGCGTAACAACTTGCTAAATTCGCGGGAAATAAATTTACTTGTCGCAATGTACTGTAACTGTGGTTCAGACAGCTTCGCAAGTGCGGGATAATCTTTCTTCATGGCTTCAAGAGTTTTCAGCGGGTTCTGTTCAAAATCAACCTTTAAGCCGCCCCTTGCTCTTTCCGTTATTACAATGTAATTTTCGGATAGATTTTCAAAGGCGTAAGCGTCGCCGTTTACGCGGTTCATAGCCGCGTCAAGGGTGCTTATGATTTCGTCCTGCTTCTCCCTTGTATCTGCTGTATTAAGGTTTTCTATCGCGGTAAGCATAGTGTCAAGGTCTGCCTTGCGGCTGTCAAGGTTCGCTTTCTGATATTTCAGTACGTCCATGAGTTCGGGATTGCCCGCACTCTGTTTCACAAGGCTAGGTAATTCGGTAAGTGCCGCCTGTACTTTGCTTCCCTGCTCTGTCGCAAAGTCCATGTACTTTGTTGACAGAGTTTCAAGGGTTTCTTTGTTCAGCATTTCTTTTGGCTTTTCTGTAAGGTCAAGGTTCAATCCTCTTATATCAAGTTCTGCCTTAATATCATTTGTCAATGCCTGTGTTTCCCTGTAAATTACATCAAGCGACTTTTGGAAGTCCTGTAATTCAAAGCCACGGGCATAAGCCGCAAGATACTGGAAACTGCTTGTATCGGTTTCAATACCAAAAGTGCTTGCTACTGCATAAGCGGTAGCTTCTGCCTGTACTTCCCGCATTTGTCTTGTGATTTTTTCCTCGCCCATTGATTTAGCAAGGGCTTCAAGGTTCTTATGCAAGTCCGCGTGTCCCATTTCGTGAAACAGTACGGCGCATTTTTCCGTAATTTCAAGGCTGTTGTCTATCACGATAAAGCCGTTAGGCTTATCTTCTGTAAACTGGCGGGAATAATACCCTTTTGCGCCGCCGTTCAGTTCCTTATCATCTGCTTTATCTGCAAGACTTACAGGAACGCCTTTTCGTTCACTAGCGGCTACGCAAGCGTCAAATAATGCCTGCATTTTTACAGGGTCTTTTGCAACAATTCTTGTGTCAAGTTCGGTCTGAAAACGCGCCTGTCTTTCGGGCGTATTGAATATTCTTACTTCGCCGCGGCGGTTCTTTACAGGGTTTCCCTTTTCGTCGGGTGCGACTTCCTCTTTGGTATAGCCGTTCTTAACCCACAAATATTCGGGTACAATCACGTCCTTTGCGTCAAAGACTGTGCCGACGGTAAAGCCTGTCGGCACTTTACCGATAATTGCACGGTCAATGAAGCGTTTAGCTTCATCATCTGAACCGAAAATCTGCTGTTCCTTTCCATTCACCTTAAAACCGATAAGGCGGTTTGCCCTGTTCATGGTAAATTCAAGGTTGCTTGTTCCCAAACGGTAGCTTGCTTCCGTCAAAGACGGGTCTTTGGAAAGTTGGTCGGTCAGATTGCTCTTGATACTGCGGAATAAGCCGCCCTTGTACTTCTCGCTTGCCATAAGAGGAATGAAGATTTTTGCACCCTGCGCACCCTGTTTTACGTTGCGTCCAAAATCTTTCCATTTTTCATAACCCATTACATAGCTTGCTTCGGGTTTCTGCAACCATACAAGCATAGCATTACGGAAACTGTAATTGTTATAGAACAGCTTGCCGCCTGTGGTAAGCCAATTCTTGAATTGTTCACTATCAAGCACCTGTCTTACTCCGTTTTCAAGTCTCTGCTTTAACTGGTCTTTTGGCGGTAAAGTTTCGTCAATTTCAACGGGTGCGGACTTCTCCGCAACAATCTGTCTTAATTCTTCCTGTTCTTCTTCGGGTGACGGGTCATTTAAGTGTGGAAACACGCGGCTTCCGTCTGCTCCGTATTCCGCTTCGTGACGGTCAATATCAATCTCTGAAATATGATTAAGGTGCATATCCTCAACCTCACTTCTTGTCGGTTTATCATTGCCAAATTCATATTCATATTCGCCGTGGTACTGCTCTGTTGTATCTGTTACTTTTGCGGCGTACCATGTGCCGTCGTCAGCTTCTAACTGTCCTACAACATAAGTTCCTATATCGTCCTGCCACTTATCAATCACTTTATAATCAAAGCCGCCATACGTCATATTTTCGGTTTCCTGCACCGCTTCTTCTTTAGTTCCCCAAACTACATCACCATTTTCATTTTCTGCATAAAGTAAAATTTCATTATCCCTTTTTATTACTGAATTATCCAACACATCATAAGCGGCTTCACCATTTACATATTTATTTAATTCCTCTTGACTGCCAAAAGTAATTGTATCATTCTCAACCACAAAGCCATTTACATTGATAGGCTCTTGATACTTTATATGCAAGGTGATATTTTCATACTCACCGTGATTAAATTCGCTTTCCCCCTTGTTCAGAAAAGGCGGTGTAAAGTCTGAAAAAGCAACCCGTTCATTCACTCTGTTGCTTCTCAAATAATTAGGGTGTCGTCTTACATATTCCTCTGCCACACGCATAGCTTCTTCTCTTGTGTGGGCTTCTTCGGGATAATTTTCATTCAGAAAAGCCAAACGGTCAGCCGCAAGTTCTTCAATGGTACTGTCACGGTAATAAGAATATTCATCTATTGCGATAGATGATGTAATCTTATTCAAATCTTGGATAAACTTACTGTTTGTCATAAAACTTTCATATCCATTTTCCCGCTCACCGATAGCGTCCGATAATAACAATGTTTTATCAGCTTCGGTATGAAGTAAGTCCATTTCTGCCATTTGAACAGGATTGTAACTTACTCCTAGTGCCAGTCTACGCATTGGCTCATTGTTATCGGGGTTTATAATATTCTCTTTCAGATAGTCCATGCCCTTATACTCATTGAATTTAGCAATAGCTTCCTCAACGGTATCAAAACGCTCTACCGCGCTTCTTTCGGGTGCTTGTCCCTGTTCCCAAACATCACTTCTCCAACTTGCCAAATCTTTAATTACATAGTAATGCGGTGTAATGTTATCCGTTCTTTCAGCAATGTAATTCAAACATTCATCATAAGAAATGCCTTGAAAAACAATTTCATTATTACCGAACCTCTCACTGTCTGAACGAACCACAAAGCCCCCATTTTCCACGGGTTGAATTTTGAAATTTGTCTCGTTAAAAGGGTTTCTTGTGTCCTCACCGTGATTAAGTTCCTGCTCTCTTTCGGGACTTGGAACACGCTCCTGCTCTACCATGTTATAAGCGTTTACCTCTCCAACAAAACGCTCAAAATCAGCACGGCTCATCTGTTTAAATTCATCAAGCGTCATGCTTACCGCACCTGTGGAAAGTACGTCCTCGTTTCCGTCCTGCTCCATACGGGACAAAGAAACAACAACATTGTCATTACTCGGCTCATACATAACGGATAAGTTCAATCCGTCCTCGATAGCAACGTCGTCAATCCCGCCGATACCGTCCATGAAATCAAGTTTCATCTGTGCAACGGAATAAAGGTCTGTATCTTCCTCTCTTTCCCGTTCTTCCATATATCTTACGCGCTCTGCTTCCTCTGCTCTGTTCTCCTGTTCAAGAATTTCTACAAGGCGGTGTAAAGCGTCGGGGTTCTCAATATACCCGTTTCTTGCCTGTACGAAAAGTTCTTCGGCTGTGCCGTCAAGGTCAAGGTCGGGTTCATAATATCTGTTAGGAATTGGTGTATTGATACGTTCAAATTCCTCTCTCTGCTTCTGTAAATGTTCCGACAATTCATCTTTGTAATAATTATCAAAGATACGCTCACAAGCCCTTTGTACGTCCTCGTCAGCTTCAATGTGATAATTCTCATTGTAAGTAATAATAAGTGTCGGGTTTGATTGTCTTGAATAAAATTCAATCCCCTGCACATTAGCAACCATATCCATGTTTGGTATGTGCAAACTTCCATTTTCCTGTGCCATTTCCTGCGCACTCCTTTCTTGCATTTCCTTTTCCTTTCTATCGAAAGTATCATAAATCATTTCTCTTTGTGCCTGTGATAAATTAAGGTTCTCTGCTTCCATAAAGCCATACCTCACGTCCTGCAAGTCATTCATGGTAACGGCATTTTCAATGTTACGTTGCCATGAAAAATACGTCGCTTCGCGGCTTAAAACATCTTCCAACTTTCTTAATTCGGGTTCACTCATGCTTTCCCATATATCGTTGTTCTCGGTATGAATTGTATAACCCTCTCCGTCGTCATGCCTTGATACTTCGTATGTAAGAATATCATGTACACCACGTACGTCACATTCAAAAGTATAGATTGTTTCTCTCATTCCCGCATTATACTGTCTGTCAACACCCTTTATGTTGGTTATATCTTCGGCAAGCGTCGGTCTATCCATAGCATTGTAACGGTCAAGTGTTGCGTCATACAGGGCGTTTTCTATTCTATCCCATTGTCTCTGAATAATAGGGTGTAAATCGCCATAATCAATACTTACAAGCGTCATGCTTTCGCCATTATCGGGGTCATAAATACGATACAAACCCTCTAATTCATAATCATCAGCCGCCACGGTAAAATGTAAATAACCGTCCTCGTCATACTCCATGTTGGAAATATCCACTAACGGTTCATCAGCGGCAAAAGAGGAATTTCTTTCCTGCTGTTCTCTTGAAATTTCAGCATAACGGGCGGCAATAGACGCTTCGCTTATAGGAACGCGCCTTTCTCCTGTTGCCCTATCCATTACAGACGGGTCATTTTCTTTATACCACGGTTTCGCAACGGCAATATTCATTTCATCATACCATTTTGTCATACGGTCATTTTCGGGAATATTGTTTGCAACCTCATACTCATAGATTGCGCTTACCTGTTGCCTGTATTCATCAAGCCCCGCTCTCTCCTGTTGCGGGTAATTCTTAATTGCCATCTGCACTTCTCTGTCGTCAAACGTGCCATACTCAATTATGCTGTAATTTCCATTTGCCCTGTCCTGTAATTCTTGAACAGTATAATTATTTATCAGCGTATGCACATTATTAGTAAAGTCTCTAACAGCTTCCCAACCGTCAAAACCAAAAGAATTATCTGTATCGACTTCATCTTTTGTTTTCCACATAAGAAAATCATCTGAAAAGCCGTCAATCTGTGCGGGTTCATACCCTAAAGCGTCCATATCCATTATTGCCCCTCGGCGGTCTGCCAGTTCAAAGATACGGCTATATCCGCTTGTTATTTGAAAATATCTATCTGCGGCTGTTTTATCCATGATAGACATTGTGCTTTCCGCTTCAAATTTTCCGATATTCTCATATAACATTTCCTCTTGCCTTATATCAAGGTCGTTGCGAATTTTCGCACTCATTTCATGGCTCAAAAAATCGTCGGGTAACTTCGTAAAGCCCATATCATCAACATAATATGCGTGTTGTTCGCTAAAATCGTTTGTTATAACGATAACATCACCAACACTCAAACTGTGTCCGTAGTAATCGCGCGGTCTTAATGTATCAGCATTAAATTCCGCATAAAGTTGATTATTCAGTCTTTCCCGTTCCTGTTCTGTTCCTGCTTTTACTTCGGCATTACGCAAATATACAAGTTCGTAATTTTCGCAATTTGGCTGTTCGTGCATAATCCTGTCAAGTGTTTCCAAACTTATAAAACGCCTGTTGTGGTTTTCCTCGCCCTCTCTCAACTGTAAAATCGCAATTTTCGGTTGAAAATCATCTTTAAGGTTTGCCGCCGTAAATGCTTCATCATATCGCCTGTAAAGTTCTGTCTGTTCCTGTTCCCTAGTATGTAAAAGCATTGCTTCAAACATACGGCTGTCCCTGTTTAAGCCGCCCGTCCCCTGCCTGTCGGGATTGTTTACAAAATCAAGTGTGGAAACTTCTGAAACAGGAAATTGATTAAGGCTTGGCAATTTTCCCTCATAGTCCATAATTTCAAGTATAATTGCGTCCGCTTCTTCTTTTGCTTCGGGTGTCTGTTCTGCCAACTCTCGCAAATAGGCAATATAGCTGTCAGTACGTTCCTGTAACAGACGTTCCGTAATGGTATCAATCCATTGTTCTTTATTTTCCTGTCCTGCCATTCCCTCGGCATACCCAAAAGCGGGGTCGTAATTTTCAAGAAAATTTACGATTTTCCCTGCAAGTTCAGTTGGGGCAGGTTTTACCCCTGTCACTCTTTCCTGCGCCATGTTTTCTTTCCTCTCTCTTTCATTTATTTTTTCATCAAATATCCGTCTTTCATCACGCATAATTGATATTATTCCGTCTGCAAGGTCTGTTGGTGTGCGGTCATATCTGATACGGTCATGTTCCCAACTTCCCCTTGTATGGTTTATGGCATTAAGCAATTTAATTCCTCTTGCGGGCGGTTGCCACTCGTTCAGATTATGGGTGTAATCGTCAAGCAGAAAATCATCACTCCGTATGCCGCCGATACCCTCTTTTTTATCGCTTCCGCAAGGAACAAATATTCTGTGCGTTTGGTCGATTTCGGGCAAATAACGGTCTAACCATTCGTTTTTTTCCTGCAACGCATACTGGCTATCAGTCAAATATGCCGATAAAATATTTACTTCAATTTCGGGGTGGTTTGTAACAATTTCTTTTACCGCCGCAACAACATTTTCATGTGGTGCTAAATTTAGAAAATACCCTTTTTCATAAAGGGTTTCCAATGTGTCAACGGGTTTGAATACAGCAAGTGTCCCGTCTATATCCACGAAAAGTCTCTGTTTTTTCTTGCTTCTGCCATAGGCTTGCTCCTTATCGGGTGCGCTCGTCAGCTTCATAGCTTATAGTATGGCTCTGTTCGCCGTTTGACTTATCCGTATTTGCTTTTGCTCTTTCCTGTGCAATTTGCGCATTATAACTATCCATATCTTGATACCTCGCCGCGCGCTCTCTTGGGTTTTCAAAGCTATCAACAATATCGTCCCTTGTCTCTGTCCTCTGCATACGCTCAAAATCAAGATGTGCTTTCAACATACGTTCTCTGTATGCTTCTGCCTGTGTTGTGGAAATAAGATTTATTCTTTCCGCAAAATTCAAATTACTTTCCGTACTTGCCGCGTCTTTCATAAAGTCGGTTTTTGTTTGCGCTGTCTTATTCCTTTCTTCAAGTTCGCGCACGCTCCGCTCTAATTCTGCGGTAGCCGCCGCCTTATAACCTCTTTCAAATAATGGCATTTCTCTTTTCTCCTTTCATTATCACGGTGATTAAAATTCATTTAGAAAAAACTCGGTGTATCGTATTACCAATACAATACACTTTGGCTTAATTATAACCCTATTCCCCTAATAAAGCAACAAATTTATCAAGCAAAAACAAGTCTTTAGGAAGTCAAATAGCGGCAAAAGGGAAAAGTTTCTGTTCTCTGCCCTGCGTTCGGTGCGCAAGGCTCTTATTTGCCCCGTAGCGCGTCTTTCTGTCCGTAAATGATAATTTCATCAACGCACAAGAAAAAGCGTCCTAACAGCCGTTAAGACGCTTGTGGGTTTACTCACCGTGATTATTTATCCTTTCTTTTTCTTTGTTGCTTTTACTGGTTCACATTTAACATTGCAATAACGCTTTCCATTGCTTACGCGCTCATAAAAAGTAAATTCCCCTCTGTACTTATTGCCGCCGCTCTTGGTTACACAATCAAGTACAATAAATTTCTTTGCAATGAATTTTTTTGCTTCTGCGTCTGTTAGGTTACGCCCTAGTCTTGTTGCAAAAACCATATCATTTGTGCGTAAGTCCCAATCGCATTTCTCGGAACAGTAATAGCGGGTTTCAGTTACCTTTCCTTTATCATTTTTAGCTTGATAACGATATACAGGCTTTCCACACCACGGGCAAACTCCGAACACTTCTTTTTCTTTCGCAAAAGACGCTTGTACGTCCATTGATTTAATCTGTTCTGTCTTTGCCTTTATATAGGTTTCAAATTCCCGCATGACGTTATCTTCATTTTCTTTTCCGTCAACAATCTCTGCAATTTTAGTTTCCCAGTCTGCGGTAATTTTCGGACTGTAAAGGTCGGGCGGTAAAATCTGTATGATAGTCAAGCCCTTTCTTGTCGGCTTGATATAAGGCGTTTTTCCTTTCATTTCTGTTTCTACAACACCCGTATCATATAATTTCTTGATAATCTCGGCTCTTGTTGCCTGTGTGCCTATGCCCTTTCCTTTCAAGATTGCTCCGTTTTCAATCTGCTGTCCTGCGTTTTCCATAGCTGTAAGCAAGGTTGCTTCGGTGTGCAATTTAGGCGGGGTTGTCTTTCCCGATACAGTCTTACAATCTCTAACAGTTACAGCCTGTCCCTTTTGGATATTCGGGAAAAACTGCTCCGCGTTCTCGTTTCCGCTTTCGTCCTCGTCGCTTTCCCCTTTGCCGCTCAATGTCTGCTGTACAGCTTTCCACCCCATAGATACAGGTTTCTTGCCGCTTGCCGCAAATTTCATACCATTAGAAAATGTCACGGTTACATTGGTCTGTTCGTACTTAAATGCACCCGAAAAGGACACAAGCATACGGGTAAGCACAAGGTCAAGAATATTATTCATGGTGGCAACCGTCACGCCTTTTTTTCTTTCCTCGTCCGTAGGCTTCATATCTGCAAGATTAAAGCCGTTGATTTTTTCAGTCGGAATAAGGGCATGGTGGTCTGTAACCTTGCTATCATCAACAATTTTCTTATCAATGTTCAATCCCGCCGCCGTAAGGTTTGCGGCAACGCTCTTGTATTTATCAATCGTACCTATCATCTGCACGCGCTCTGCCATGTATGGTACTAAATCATGCGTAATATAGCGGCTGTCCGTTCTCGGATAGCTTAATACTTTTTGCGTCTCATACAAGGCTTGTGCCGTAGCAAGAGTTACCGCCGCCGTATATCCATATCGGCGGTTCGCGTCTCTTTGTAACTCTGTTATGTCATAAAGCTGTGGGCGGTCTGTGGCTTTCTTTGACGTTACAAGGTCTGTGATTATGCCCCTGCCGCCCGCTTTTATTTCTGCACACTTCGCGTCTATTGCTGTTTTATTCAGTACGCGCCCCTCACTCGTCTTAATCTCTGACGGGAAAATACCGTCCGTGTCCTTATTCCAAAAGACGTGAAAGCCGTTCCCCTCGGCTATGGTTGCGTCCATAGTATAAAAATTCGTCACTTTGAAATTAACTACTTCAAGGTAACGCTTTACCACAAAGCCTAATGTCGGGGATTGAACACGTCCCACGTTAATTCCCGCATGATACTTGATACTCAATGCGCGGGAAAGGCTCATGCCTAATATCCAATCCTCTTTCTTCTTGCAAAATTCACCGCGAATAATAGGTATAAATTCCTTTGCGTCTCGCAAGTGGCTCATAGCTTCTTTGATAGCTTCGTCTGTCATGGACGTAGCGCAAAATCGTTTTACAGGTTTGGTATTCCCTGCCATTTCCCGAATAAACCATTGCAATATATGTCCCTCTGCTCCCATATCGCCGCAATCTATGATGTAGTCCACGTCGGGACGGTGCATAAGGTCTTTCACAATTTCAAACTGCTCTTTTGTCGGTTCTAACACAATCAACTTAAATTCCTGCGGCAAAAGCGGCAATTCAGCGTAAGCCTGTTCTTTTGCTTTATCGTCGCTGTACATATCTTCCTGTTTTACGAACCCATAGGCTTCGGGTTCGGCAAGTCCTACAAGGTGTCCTACCGCCCATGTGACTATGTAACCATTACCAATAAAATAGCCATTTTCTTTTTTATCTGCACCGACTACGCGGGCAATATCTTTCGCAACGCTCGGCTTTTCTGCCGTGCATAATTTGTAACCCATTTAATCACTCCTTATTCACTTTATTGCAACTTTCAATATACCCTATATCATCATTAAAAGTATGAGTTTCAAGTGTATCTGCATATTTTAAAACATCTTCATATCGTTTTTCTGCTAATGCTTTAGCAGTAGCGTCATATACAAATACAATTAACTTGTCATTGTTTAACGGCGAAATTTTAACCACTTCTGTAAAAGGAAATCTATGTGCAAATTCTATTAAATTCCATTCTGAACGATATTTTTTTGTCCACACTTTGTTTCCACTTGCTCCAACTACGACAATATTTTCATTACACAATATTTCTGTCAATCGTCCTGCTCTCATATTATTCTCCATTTCTCCTTTTAATTTCAGTTTATCGGTTTAAAATCAACTCGAAAATATCCTAATCCGTCAAGAATAAATGATTTACCTGTTTTATATACTAATACATTACCGATTTCATGTTCTTCAGAATGAATATCTAACAAGTCAAATTCTTCTTCTGATAGCTCCCTTAATAATCGGTATTCATTTGAATTACATATATAATCAAATTCTTCTGTTCCACTAATTTCATTTATCACACGGTTTCTGACCTCAGCAGTTTGAGGTATATATATTTTCATTTGTATTTACCTCCGCTAAATAGCCTATTTATTTCAATTTTATACGATTATATATCCTATCCTTTTGAATAAAATTTTCGTGTTCACTTCGTAAAGTTTTTCTAAAATCAGAATATGGCATTACACGACCACAAATTGCTTCGCATTGCCATTCATAATTGAGTTTTTTCTTTACTTGTCTTTTGTTCATATTATTTTTTACCTCTCTAAATCCTTACTTTCGCTCTCTATTTTCCCATAAACGCAAAACCTGTTCAGTAACCATTTTCATAGTTTCTAAATTTTCAGCTTGTTCTTCTAATCTTGTTATAAAGCAAGTAAGAATACAGTTATACAAAATAAATTCATTTTTTGTTAAATATCTCTCCTTGCCTTTTCCGTAATCATCAATACAATCTTCAAATTCATGTAAGGCATGATTATATTTATTATCCATAATTAGTTTTATGGTTGCTTCCGAACAACACCCCTGTCTTGCCGAAAGCGGCGACATATAATCGCATTGAATATCATTATCACACCACGGAATAGTAATCAAACGCTTACATTTTTGTAGCGCAATATATATCTCGCCATCAGAAAAATGAGTATCATATCCTGCATATTCCCCCCTTATAAGCAAAGAATTAAGCAATTCTTCTCCTGTCACTAATATAATTGGCTTTATGTAGGCTCGAACCTTTCCCGTTCCTTTTGCTCCTATAACAATTTTATTCTCTTTCTTATTTTTTCTAGCTTTAGCTTTTAGTATTTTCAGCATAATGTACACACCTCTATTTTCTACCCACAAGGGCGCAAGCCCTTGTATATGCCTCATCATAAGTATTCCATTTCAAAACGTCTCCGTCTCTTACTTGCATATCTCCAACATACGCATAATAATGTTGTCCTTTATCAAACTGCTTTATCCGTATATCTGATATTTGAAAGTTTGGGAAAATAAGTTCGTCCCGACGGCAAAAATTATCATAATCAACACTGAATGTACTGCCACCCACGCAATTAAGGTAACAAGCCCCGTATTCTTGAATATCCTTTAATTCTTTTGAACCAAACTCCATATTAAGGCAACGGAAACCGTCAAACAACGTGCCGCCTACATTCTGTGCCATTATGATAGCCGCTTGTAAATATTTCCAATCTTTGTTGTTATCCATATCTAAAGAAATACGTTCTTCAAGGCTCATTTTTTGCGGTCTTTTCCCTTGTAGATACATCTGTAATGCGCCCTCATATCTGTTGTTGGTTTTTTGGTGATAGTCTATCAATTTCTCAACACTATCAATTTTCAACCACCACCCGCCTTGCTTATCATGTACAAATAAATATTCCATATATGCTCCTTTCATTATCACGGTGATTAAATTCTCTTATCTACAACCTGTAAACAGACAGGTGAAATATTCCAATGCTCATTCGGGAATGATTTACATATTACTCTTACATTTTTCTTGTTTATTTTTTCCACAAACAAATCATTGTATTCCGCAAGATATTTAGGGGCTTTTCCTTTGCCGTCGTACTTTACTCTATCGCCAACTGTAAAATCGCACAATTCCATTTCTGTTATATAATTTCCAAACAAAGTTTTTATCTTTTTCACTTGTCCTTACCTCTTAATTCTCGCCCGTACATATTCCAAATTTCCCTTGTATGGCGTACCAACAAGATACCATTTCTGCCCGTCTTTTTCCCATGCCATTTCCATACAGGTGTCAACCCATTTATCATCAACCATTACCTGTAAGCCCTCTCCACAATGAAAGCCGTCATGTTCCCAAAGGTCAGACACCAAAAGACCGTATCTATCATTTTCAGAATTGTACCCCAACCGCCCCATTATGTACTTGCTATCACTTTCCATATCAACACCTCTCTTTCTGTTTATATTATAGCACAATGTCATTATATTGTCAAGTGTATTATACAGGCAATACGCAAAAAGACCGCCCGCTACTTAAACGGACAGTCTTTTCTTTCCTCGACTGATTTTTTCCACGTTTCATCAATCAACTTTATCACATATTCTTTGTCAAAGCCTATTAAGACGGCTTCTGCTATGGCATTTTCTATCTGTCTTTCAAGTTCTTTTTCATGCTGTTCCAAAAGTCTTTCTTTGACAAACGGTTTTACAAAACACCCAATACCAACTTTCTTTACAATAGTACCCTCGTCATAAAGTGCATTGATAATCTTCTGTGCTGTTGTTTTTCCGATACTGTACTGTTCGACAAGCTCAACGATTGTTGGAATTTTTGCGCCTACCGCGTACTCTCCTGTTATTATTTTTGCTTCAATATCTCTTTTTACCGCAAGCCATATATTAGCACTTGGGGTAAAAGGCTCGTTTTGCCCTTTTTTCTTCATTTTCTTTTGCTCCTTACTTTCGGATATTGCAATTAAATAATATCCGTTTAACGGCAAAAAAGCAAAACAAAAATGCTGTCAATCTTTACTTTTACCGTTCACTTACAAATATTATTCTTCACTTCCTGCACCCACAATCGGATTGTTTACTTCCTCGCCACTTTCTGCATTTTCAATTTTATCCTGCAAAGAAAGTAAATCACCCGCCGCAACCGCGGAAAGAATATCCTCAATGCTGATACCTTTTCCGTCAAGCGCATTTGAAAGGTCATTAAACTTCTGATTATTTTTCATCAATGTATATTTTTCAATATTAGCTTTACAAGCCTTTATTTTTTTTCCGATTTCGCTTGCCTTTTCTTCCAATTTGTCAAGTTTTTCCTGTTCTGCCGCAATCATGCTGTCAAGTGTTTTATTATCTTTCATGTTAAAATCTCTCCTTTTTCTATCATGTGATAAGTGGAAAGGGAAATATCGCCTTAACATTATTTTTATAAGGCTCTTATTGCCCTTTTAAGCCACTCTCTACTTTGTAATTGATACTTTCCTTGTCTGCTGTTCTAAAATCGCTTTAACAGCCGTTAAGACGTTCAAAAGCTATTATTCGTCCTTGTCGTCGTCAATCGCTTTGCGTTTACGGTAAATTACCACACCGATTGTCGCACCAACAAGGATAAGCAATACAGCAATCGTTATAGCATTATCTTTGATAAGGCTTATCGTATTTCCCCATATACCCTTATCTGTATCACCGTTTTCTTCTTCCATGAGTTTCTCAATTTCTTCTTTTGTTGGGTCGTCGTCGTTTCCATTTGCGTCCTCGCTTGATAGTACGTCTAAATCATTATTTTCTTCAATCGACGATTTTCCTGTTATGAAATTCATTACCGCACCATGCTCTGTAAAATATTTATAATCCCATTCCATAAGTGCGCGGTATGCGTCTGCCATTTCCTGTGTTCCATAAGTAGTAAGCCAATTATAAGGAATACCTACTGCATTTGCGTTCCATTTTGCAACTGTGCCACAATAAGTATCATAGTCACTTGATGTAATAGCATTGATAGGCAATATATATGTTGAATACCATAAAAACTGTTCAAACGGTGTCATTTCCAAATATTCATCTTTGCTCTTGTTGGTTGCTTTTTCATAGTACCCTGCGTTAAAGTCTGCTGTGTCCTGCACAACTTTAAGAATTTGAGAGTATTTATTGTCTGTTTCAATAACGGAAACGCTGTCTAAAAATGCGTTCCATAAAGCGTCTGCTTCCTCATTTCCTGTGTCTGCTACAAAGGTGTCCGCCGTTGAATTATTATTAGCCGTACTACCTTGTGTATCATCTTTCGGTTTTTCCGTGCTGACATTGCTTACAACTTCCCAATTAAAAGTATGCTCGGTGCTATCAGCAGTAAAAGAGGAAATAGGCGTACCGTCCGCGTTTTGAACGGTAAACTGTTCTTTACTTGCGTAATTTAGTGCAATACTGTAATTACCTTGCTTTACATTTCCCCCTACCGTGATACCGAAAAGATAATCAGCACTTGTCATGGTGTATGTGTATTCAAGATTAGTTTCATTGTTCAAAAGCGTAATTGTAATTTCGTCAATAAAGATACCGTTTGTCTTATCTGTAAGAGAAAATGTAAGGCGGCAATCTTGTGCGCCTGTTTCTCCCGTCGGTGTAGTAACTTCTGCCGCAAAAGCAGTAATGCTTATGCTTAATACACATAGCATTGTAAGAAATAAAGTAATAATCTTTTTTGTAATACCTTTCATCATTTTCTCCTTTCATTATCACGGTGATTAAATTGTTACCAGTTCATAAGTCCATATCCTAGTATTACACTACTGTTTATGGCATATTTTTTTGTTTTACAGGTATCACCACTATTGCCCTCAACTGTATAGACGTAAGAACCGTCAGTTCCGATTACAAGTCCTGTATGGTTCGCTTTTCCGTCTCCGTCCCAGTCAAAAAATATAACATCACCCGCTACAAGGTCTGTATATCCACCGTTCGCCCAACGTCCTGCTCCTTGAAAGTATGGAACACCGCCGTTTTGACAGGAAGCGTATCTTACTTCGCTGTGTCCCACTTGGTTCATGCACCACGATACAAAGCAAGCACACCATTCAACACGGGAAGAAAATCCATACCAACTCCAATAAGGTTGACCGCCTACCTGTCCTACTTGTGATAAGGCAAGGTCTATAATTGCTTGGTTGCCTACACGCGTACCGTTTACCCATTCAACGCCCGACAAATCTTCCATTGTCAAGCCACCGCCGTAGTCCTTTGATACTTGATTTATATACTCAAGACAGATTTCGTAATAATCTTTGAGGTTGGAAAGTTCTTTATCTTCTTCCTCTGTTCTGTTTGTTTTATTTGCCAACGTATCAATCGGCTGTTCAAAATATTCGTAAAGAAGTTGATACAAACCGTCCATATTAAGCGTAATGGTAAGAACATCATGCCCGCCACAATAGGTATAACCGTTACAAGCATGAATACAGCCCGAACAGTAAGTTGTAGAATAACAACCGCTATCTGTCGCGCTGTGCCATTCTGAATGAGAATGACCACAATATTTTTTACAAGCGTCTCCGCAAGTATGGTCGCAACCAAACAAACTACAATACAAACCGCAAGTATGTGTACACCCACCCGCGCAATCATTGTTACAAGAATGAGTGCAACTCCCTTTATGCCCGTTACAGTAATAGTAACAGCAAGTAGAACAAGTATAAGATGTATGTGTTCCAGTAATAGGGTTCGGGCAATCTGCGGCGGCGTGTACATTTCCGCAAGTATGGGTAGCGGGTGTTCCGCTTCCGTCTACTGCTGATTGTCCGCAATACTCAATCGTTGCACTTTCTGTACGACGAAACAGTTTGTCAAAAATATCTGTTAAAACCTGTTTTGCCTGTGCGTCTGTTGGTGCAAGTTCATAATCTTTTAAGATTACAGCATTAAAAATAGGTTGTATAATGTTTGCCAATTCTTCTTCTGTATAGAATACGCTTGTAATACCCGCAACCGTAGGTTCAATAACATTATCATCTGTATTTGTTTTGAAACGTACATAATCATAACTACCGCCATTTGCTTCTAATTGGTCTTGTATATATTGGTATAAATCATTGATATATGCTGTCCGTTTAGCGGGTATTCCGTTTGTCGGGTCTGTAATAAATGCTCTTATATCTGTTTCTGTATAAGTACCGTCCCCATTGTCCGTATCAAATAACCCGCTAAAAATGCCACCTACGGCGGCGGCGGGTGCGGCAAATATACTCATTACTGACGATACAATAACTGCTATTAAAATGATTGGTACAACCACTTTGCTTCCAACAGATTTTACAAGATTAACAACTGCTCCGACAACTGATTTCCCCGCATTTGCAATAGCAGTAGCGGCTTTGTTTCTTGCTCTAGCCCATGCCGCTCGTAAACCTTTTTGTCGTACAAAATTTATGGCGTTATATGTTCCTTTTGCCGCTTTCACACCACCTTTGACCGACGTTTTAATTACACGCCCCGTTGTGCGTCCTGCAACAATACTTGTTTTAATTCCATAATTTGTAAGCATGGCGGCATTTCCAACACCCTGTAACATCATATCATTAGAGGAAGTCAGCATACCCGCAACTCCCGTAGACAAACCGCTTATTCCTTTTGCCGCATTTGGCAAGCCGCGCTTGAACGCCCACACTCCACCTTTTACTGCTCCACGGGCTACGCCCTGTCCTGCAAGTTTCAAGCCTTTCAATCCTGTTGTTTTTGCAAAAGCACCCGCTTTTTGTAAAACTTGATGTGCTACAACACTACTCATTACTGAACCGTTTACCACTCCCCTTACAAGGGTATAGGAACGCTTGACTGCATTGGTAGCCGTAACCACGCCTGTCTGTATGCCTTTTGCGGTATTAACAACGGCGGTTTTCATATTGATTACGCTTGTCTGTATCTGTCTTACGCCGCTGATAATATGTTGGCTTGTTGCCGTATGCAAAAGCCCTGTTATCTGTGCTTGGTTTAAAAGTACATTTTTGGTAAACTGCGCATTAAACGGAATAAAACCGCTACTCATAATCTGTGCTGTTTTTGCAAGTGTAACTGTTGCCTTTCCCGCTGTTGTAGTTACGTCCCATACGCCTTTTCCCGTAGCGGCAATTTTACCTACTGCGGTAGGTAAATTTTGCACGGCATTTATTACCATAGGGCTTGCCGTCTGTGCTAACTTAAAGCCCGCGTATGCCGCCGTTCCTGTTGCGATTGCTCCGCTTGCAACTTGGCTTCCCATATCATCATGGCTCGCAAATGCTCCTTGCGCTTTTCCTACTGCCAAACTACCACCTGTGGAAAATGCACTTTTTACATTCTGTGAAAGTGATATACCCCCGTTACTGTAACGCCCCATAGCTTCGTAAAAACTTGCTTTGGCTTCTATTCCTGTGTTTTTTATGATGTGTGAGGGTGTGTAGCTTCCCTGTAACATTGCTTGCGCCGCTCTCGCTTCTGCCGCCTTGTCTAACATGGTGCTTGTTTTTATATTGGACGTATCAATATTGCTTTTTAAGCTGTTGTGGTGTCCTGCGGCAAGTGTTGTAAAATAAGCCGCTCCTAAACTCGCTCCCTGTGTCGGTGCTTTACTTGCAATTATATTTACTCGGCTGACATTGCTATTTTCTGTTTTTTCTTCACTCGGCGTTGGCGTAGGACTTAATGAAGATTTTGGCAACGGTATTGTCTGCTGTGTCGTGCTACTTCCTGTATTGGTTTTAATACCCTGTACATTCTGTGGAATACTGCTTTGCTCATGGGTAAGCCCCATATCGCTTGATGTGCGGGCATTGGTGGAATTATAATATGCTGTATAGCTTTTTGCGCTGTCCTGTGCCGCCTGTATTCTTTCCGTTTCAGTCTGTACATTCATTGTTGGTCGTGACGCGGTTTGAGCGGTAAAAGAGGAATTTAACGGGCTTTGCCTGTGGTCTAAATCATCAGTTTTAATTGTACCCGCTTCATTCTTTAATACTTTTGAAACGTCTCTCGGTGCGTTTTCCGTTCCCGTCACTGTATGTACTTCTTTTGTCTGCGGTGCAAGACGGGAAATGTCTGTACTCTTATAAGTTTTGCCGCCGATTGTAAGGTTCGTGCTATGCCCTACATTCTGCGCTTTCTTATTTTCAGTCACTTTCTCAAACTCCTTTCGTCCTTATTTTTGTAAAGCGTCCCCTCGGTGCGTAATCACCGTGAGGACACTTTGTAATTACTGTGCCACTTGGTAAACTTCCTGCAATGCTTTTTCAATTTCCTTATCAGTAGGCGGCACTTCTACTGTATTTTCTTTCATAATTGATTTAATCTGCTTCTGAATTTCTGCGGCAGACATATCTTCGCCAAACTTCGTAGACATTAACTTATACAAATAGCTGTCTGACGGGAAACGGTCAACGAATGGTACAACAACTTTTTCCGCAAACAGTAAGCCGCTTCCTGCGTCCGCTCCTGTAACAAAGCCCATTTGCGTCTCTGAAATATTAAGCATACCCGCAAGCAACTTTAAGTCCTCGCTGTTTTGGTTTAACATCATAATAAAGTCACTGTTTCCAATCATACCTCTTGCCTGTTCAGATTTAAGCAAATCTTCAACATTTTGCGTTAAACCAGTAATACATAAGCCGTATTTCCTACCTCTTTTGTAAAGCTGTTTTAAGAAGTTTGCACTGTAATATGACTGGAACATAACGTGAATTTCGTCGCAATAGCAATAAGTTCTTACGCCACGGTTCTTGTTCTCAATCATTCTGTTCCAAATGAAATCAAATACAATAATCAATGCAATCTGTCTTAACTGGTCGCCCAAATCACGAACATTGAATACTACAAGACGGTTATTTACGTCTATGTTGGTCTTATGAGCGAATACGTCCATACTACCACGGGTATAATACTCAACACCCTCTGCTACTGCCCTACCCTCTGCTGTGTCCTTTTCCTTATCAAGTTCATCTTGTAAGTCAATTAAGGTCGGCATATAAGCGGGGTCAAAATCATGTTCCAAAAATTCCTTATAGCAACGATATACGCAACGGTCAACAATGGTTTTCTGAACAGGTGTAATGTTCGTTGTGTCGCCGCTGTTACCTACGCTTATCATTCGTTCCACAATAGACATGATGTAGTCGGACTTTTTCTTCATAGCCTTGTCTTTCTTAACGGATAACGGGGTATCGTCTCCGTCGTCCTCGTCAAGTCCATAATCTTCCGTCATATCCATAGGGTTAATGTGTACGTCACTATCCGCACTGACTTTAAGTACTGTACCACCAAAGGCGCGGCAGAAATCTCCGTACTCATTTTCGGGGTCAATAATCAAAATACCCGTTTCGCTGTCATGCAACAATACGTTAAGAATTTCCCTTTTGGTAGCAAAGGACTTACCACTACCCGACGTTCCCAGTACAAAGCCCGACGGCGTTTTCATCTTCAATCGGTTTACAATAACAAGATTGTGGCTTATCTGATTAAGTCCATAGTAATAGCCGCCACGTTGGAATAACTCTTGATTACTAAACGGCATGAAGATTGATGTACTTTCTGTTGTAAGAGTTCTTTCAACACATATATCCTGTGGCGTATAGCCGAATGGTAATGTGATTTTGTAGCCCTCTTCCTGCTGATAAGTAAGCGGCAACATCTGTGATGTGTACTTACGCGCCTTACCCTCCATGATTTTGCAATTCTCGTCCAGTTCTTCAAGGCTGTCACCCTGTACCATACAAGTAATGGTTACAAAAAACATTTTCTGATTTTTGTTAAGCATATCATCATAAAGCGTTTCTGCCTGTGCGTGTGCGTCTTTAATGCTATGCTGTATTGTTTCGGGGCTGTACCCTGCCTTAATTGCTCTCTTTTCAGCTTCGATTTTATCTTTTTCAATACCCGTAAGCTGTTTCTTTACAATACGCAATCCTTTGTCCTGTGCTACTGGCTGTATATTCAATGTTGTTGTTACAGGAAAATCATTGTCGCATAATTCAAACATAAATTCATCTGAAAGACTTGCGGGCAAATTGCAAAGGTGCATTACGCGGTAGTATGTATCTTCAATCTGCAAGTGTTTCTTACTAAATTCAATAGAAGTTGGCGCAATGTAATCTTTACTGCTGATACCTTGTGCTTTGATAAAGTCAAAGTCAATATTCAGTTCTCCCTCACGTCCCTTACGGTATTTATCGTGATAGTAAGAAAGTCTTTCTTCGGTAGAAAGTACCTTTGCGTCGCTTCCAATTTTTCTTAAATTGTCGATTACTTCCGCGTCAATCTTATGGAAACGTAACAATGCTTCAATCGGCGTAGAAGCGTCGATTGTAACAGTCACGAATTTTTCAACTTGAATATCGTTTCTTCCTGCCATAATCTGACGGCGCAAAATGTTGTTGTACTCCTTACGGTGTCTGTCGTAGCTATCGCCTGTCATTGGATAGAATATTTGTCTTTCCTGCTCTTGCACGGAAACGATACGGTTATCAATACAAAAAGAAAAACTCATTTCTTCTGAAAAATAATTCAGAAATTCCCCCAACTTGCAAAAGATTTGTACCTGTTCGGCTTCCTTGCCTGTACGGTAGTTAATATCCTGCATACGATAAACCTTACTGTATTTGTTCGGTTTAACCTCAAACAAACCCTCCTCATAATCAGCCAAATAAGGAATAGTCTGTTGTGTGGTTCTTGGTATTGTTGTCTGTGCATTTCTACGCTTTTTCATCTGCGTATTTTTCTTGCTGACAACTTTTTTCTTCTGTGCTACTTCCTGCTTACGCATTTTATCTAACTGCAAATTCCACTTTCTGCGAATTTGAGTTTCTTTTTTGGTAGGCAGATAATGAGCGTCGTTTTTGATTTTTTCCTCTATTTCTTCTGCCTGTATCTGTAATTTAGATTTCTTTTTCTCTTTTTTCTTGTGTTCTTGGTTGCTTTTTTTGTTCTTATTCGGCTTCTTGCCGCCGCCTGTTCCCGTACTCACCGTGATTAAATCTGCGCTTTCTGCGTCAAAGTGATTGTCGCCGCGTTCCTCGGCTTCTTCAATAAGAACAGCACGTTCAAGACTTCCCTGTAATGCCATTTTTGCCGCCTTTCTTCGTTCCTTTCCCGACTTCGGTTTTTCTTCCTTTATTGCTTCATTCTGCCAATCCCTAAACGCATTGTCTGTCTTGTATTTACGCTTCAATGGGAAAAGAAGTTCAAATTTCATAAACGCAACTACAAACTTCTCCATTGGCATACCGTTAAATTTGAAAAAGCCGATTGCCACAAGCGGTACGGCAATTAAAATAATTATCCATGATAAAATATCATCACTAAGGTAATTTCTCCCCCAATAATACAATGGGACACATACGAATAATGCAAGTAAAGTAGCGATAAGCTGTCTTGCGTTCAATCCGAACATGATTTTTTCTTTATACTTTCTGATTTCTTCGGGTACTCTGACTGCAATCATTTTCTCACTCTCCTTTACATAGCGTCTAATATACCTTTAGCCCAACTGCCGCTTTTTACGACTGCCATAACTAAAGCGATTGCTCCTAAAAGCATGGTATAAATCAAATCTGTTATCGCCGCGTTAGCGTCTGCATTTCCCGCCGCCGCTCCTAATGTCGTTAAGATTGCATTTCCCATAACTACATCAAATATACGGATAACTATAATCATCATTACACCCTGCAAACATACAGCTATAAAACTCTTAAAAAATTTACTTGTTATTCTGCTTACCCCGCCGCCGTCGCCGTTTCCTAACGGCATAAAAGCGCAAGGTAAAGGACTGACAACTAAATATACATATAATTCAAACATTCGCCCGTATGCTATTACCTGTACCATAAGTCCACAAATCTTAATTGCCATTAAAACAATGAATGTGGATAGGAACATACCTAAAATATTACCAAAACCGCTTACATTCTGTACAAGTGGCGTTAAATAGGTTACTGTTGTATTTCCCAATGTTGAACCGCCGCTTGAAAGCCCTGTTATCCAGTCCTGTGCCTGTGCATAACAGGCTTGTAAAAATGTTGGTGCTATATCAATACACACTTTTGCAAGTACCATTTTTACGCATAATTTCAAACCATGTTCCCATTTAATAATGTCTACTTTCGACGCAACTTGCGCAATTTCTATAAGCAGACAAATACCAATGATTGTATAGCAGAAAGGGCGTAAAGTGCTTGATAATGCGGCTACACTTGACCATTCACCTAAACCGCCTGTAAGCACGTTTGAAGCGTCTGCTAACATACTGTCAAAGCCCTGCAATGCGGAAGTCATAAGTCCTAGTAGCCAGTCTCTTAATGCGTCTAACACACTTCTTCAACTCCTTTCGTTGTTGTCTTTGTAATAAGAGAAAGCCGCGTGCCGTATTTACTTTCGGCAACACGGCTTTTCTCTTGTGTAACTTTTCAGTTGGCTGTGCTTTTTCTTATGCAAAGAATGTACCTGTTAAAGCGGCAACTGCTACAACGATTGCACCTGCGATAATGGTAGAAATACCACGGGACTTCTGCTCTGCGTCATCAGATTTCCAACCTAAACCAAACATAACGCCACCGACGAACATTACTACGCCGCCTAAACGTGTAACCCATGTTTTAATAAGGTTTGCAATCGTCGTCCAAAGAGTATCTGCGCCACTTGCGTGTGCTACGCTCATAAACATAACTCCTAAAAGCAACGCACAAGTGATTACCGCAATGTGCTTGTTGAGGAATAAACCAAAAGCGGTTACCTTGTTTTCCTTTGCTGTTTCAACTGTCATTGTTACATTTTTCATAATATTTACCTCTTTTCTGATTTTTTATATATAGGGCATTTCCCGTATATAACCTGTGAATAAAATTTAGGCGGTTGCAATATCCGCGTCCGCTTCTTGCGCTTCTGCTTCTTCTAGTTCTGTTGTGATATTGGCAATCAGCCCGCCTAAATCGCCAAAATCATCTTCAATTACGGCTTCCGTATCTTCATCAAATTCAAATTCATCAATGATTTCTTCTGCCGTATCTTCGCCGTCATTAACACTTATAATTTCTTCCCTTACAGGTACAAGGTTACTTCCTGCGGCGATAGCCATTTTTGCCACTTCCTGCGGCTTTGCTGTTATGCTGTATTCATCTTCACTCATACTCCTTTCTACGTTCTCCTTAACTTCATCAACCCTTTTTTGTACGCTTGTCAGCATATCATTGATACGCTCATCTTCTGTACGGAAGTTAAGAACATCTAAAAGCATTTCTTCGTCAACTTCCTGCTCCGAACCGTCGTCCGTTTGTAGCAATTCATCTCTTATCGGGACAATATGTATAAACGACTGTCCCATGCGGTTTAATAAGTTCTGTGCGTTGAAACTCATTTGAATTTCATCTACTTCTTTATCTACACGCTCCATGATTGCATTAACACGGGCGGCAATTCGCTCTTTCTTCTCGTTATCACCGTGATTAAGTTCCTCGGTGATTTGCCTTTTTGTTTTAGGCGGTTCGGGCGGTGTGTATTCGTAAGAATACGCATGATTAGCGTCACTTGTATATTTGTAATTCGGGTGTGTCTCATATTCATATTTTTCACTATAAAATGGGTTTCTGCCACCAACTACCAATAAGCAATCCTTTTTAGGTAATTTTCTTATTTCTGCGGTGTCCATAAGTTCACGCCCAATTACATCAAAATTCTGACTACTGCTTCCGCTTCGTCCTCTTGTTCGTCCTGTTGTCTTTTTATCAAAAGTGCCTTTACCTAACAGCTTGCTCATGTACTCCAACGTATCCATGTGAGTAATACTGCCTAAATATAACAAAGTATTACAGTTATCTACGATAACGCCCCATTCGTCCTTGTACATATTCTTAATCTGCTCTAATGACTGTAAGATAGGTACAATGCCAATTCCAAAAGAACGGGCATAAGCAAGTATTTTTACAAACTGCGGAATAGTACAGGTATTTGCAAATTCATCAAGAATAAATCGTACTGGAACAGGCAACCGCTGTCCGTCGTGCTTATGAACCTGTGTAGCACAATATTGTAACTCTTGGAACATTTGCGTAAAAAGCATACCCGCTATGAAATTGAATGTTGTATCAGTAGGCGGTACAACAACGAATATTGCTGTCTTTTCTTCGCCCAAACGGTCAAGTTGCATGGTATCGTAACTGAAAATTCTTCTTACCGCGCTTGTTCTAAAAGGTGCAAGACGGGCTACTGCGGAAATAACGATTGATTTTGCGGTCTTTCCGCTTGCTTTTTCTCTAAACTCTCGGTATTGCTGTACTCCGATATGTTCCTCTCCATGTTTCTGCTTGAAGATTTCTGCAAAGTAATCAAGGTCACTGTCCCTATTATCTTCTTCCTCTCCAATCTGTAACATACCGATAAGAGATAATACCGTATTCATTGTTTGTTCTTCGGGTACAAAACCGTCACAAGTGAAAAAGAAAATAGCCTGTAAAAATAATCTTTCTGCTTTGTCCCAAAACGGGTCTGAACCGCCTTTCTTCTCGCCCCCGTCCGTATTGATAATGATTGCTTCAATCAACATCAGCACACGTTCTTCATATCCTGCTCTTTCGGGGTGTATGTAAACAAAAGGATTGTAACCGTCTGATTTTGATTTATCATCAAGATTAAGGACGTGAATTTTATACCCTTTTACTGTTTCAAGGAAATAACCCGCTTTTTCCAAAATCTCCCCTTTCGGGTCAGTAACGACAAAGGAGGAATGGGCTTGTAGTATGTTCGGCATAACAAAACCACGGGTCTTGCCCGAACCCGAACCACCTAGTATCATGGTATTATTGTTCAACACATAATTGAAAATACTGATATGTTCGGTCTTGGTAAATATAGCGTCTGCGTCCTCATATTTTTTCTTGATTTTCTCAACTTTATCCTTGCCATTATAGAAGTCCTGCAAGGCTTTGTCGTAACGCTCTTTCGCGGCTTTTTCTGCCGCTTGCTTTTGTTCCTCTGTTGTAATGGTTATTCGTTGCTGATATTGATAGGAAATATCAGCTAAATCAACCTCATATTGTTGTTTTATCTTATTAGGCTTCCACGCTTCTGTGATTGCTTCTTTTAAGCGTTCCTTTGCCCGTTCCTCAATCTCCTTTTTCCGCTCTGAATATTGTTTTAACAGTTCTTTTTTCTGTTTCTGTTGCTCCTTTGATAATTTTTTCCCTTGCGGTATGGTATCATTTTTCCATTCTTCAAGCCGTCTCATTTCAACTGCTTTTATTTCTGCGGTATTTTTCTTACAGGTCTTTATAACTTTTCTTTTTTCAAAGAAACGCCCGATTGCTGTCTTTACTTTCTTCGCCTGTTTAATCTCTTTGTTCATTATATTTACAGCGAACAGGTCGCTTATATCTTTTTGCGTCCCCCATTCTGCCGTACCGTATTCTTTACCAGTAATATACTTCTTCTTGGAAGTAAACCAGTAGGCAACTACGATAAACCATAAGAAAGCACCCCATGTAATAGCCGTCTTTACATTTTCAGTCCACTCAAAGGATAGTGAGGGGTCTGCTAATTGCTTATTGAAGCAATCCATAAACATATTAAAGCTGTCTATTCCCTCTGTCACTGTTCCTTTGGCGGCTTCCATAGCCGCTTTATCATTCAATGCCATTCCCGCTTTAATTGAAATGAAGATAACTACAAGAAAAGCCACCGCCGCTATTATATATTCAGCATTGCTCTGTTTTCTTGGCTTCACATTATCAACTCCTTTCTGCCGCCGTAATCACGGTGATAACAGTTATCTATCTTCCTTTGTCTGCGGAACAGTCTTTTGCTTGGTAGTTTCTCTGTCTCTAACGTCATTACCCTTTGCACCGTCGGCTTTCCTCTTTTCGGCAATTTCGCCTTTATATTCAGCCATTGTGCGTCTGTCGTCCTCAACTTCGGAAACTCTTTCCTCTCGTCTGTCGTCGTCCTTTTCTGCGCCCTGTGCGTTCTTAACAGCCGTTTGCTTCATTTCTTCCAATTCCTTACGCATACCCGCTACCTCTTGTTCCTTTTGCTCTAATTCCCGTGCCATTTCCTTATAAACACTCGGATTGTCAGAATAATTAAGGAACATTGATTGCTTGTATTCAAGGTTGTATGCTTCTTTTTTTGCAATCTGATTTTCCAAATCAGTAATTGCCGCTTTATCCTGCGGTAAATACTCAATACTCTTTATCGGTGAAGTTTTAACGTCCTGCTCTGCCTGTACTGCATTAACACTCTTTCTTTCATCTACAAGCTGACTTTCAGTAACAAGCGCGGCTTTATATTTACTCTCAACTTTTTCAAATTCAGCCTGTGCAACGGTATGTTCTTCCGTTCCCTCATTTGTTGTAAGCACATTGGTTCTTGCAATGGCAACTTCGCTTTCAAGCTGTTTGATTTCCTTATAATTATCAATCTGTTTACCTGCGACAACTGCTTCTGCCGCATTTGCTTTCTCAACATCACTCATGCTTTCAGTAAGGGTAATTGGCTTTCCGCTTTCTTTATCAAGTACAGCCCCGTCTTTATATACTGCACCGCACTCGTCAATTTTAGCTTCAAGTTTTTTAATGATTGCGTCGTAATCTCTGCCCTCTTTACCTACGTCCAGTCCGTCAAGTTCTGTTGCGTTTTGTGCCTTGTAATTTTCTCGGTAGGCTTCCAATTCCTTAACGGAATAAAACTTGATTACCAAATCGCCTATTCCACCTTTGTCTCTCATTGCGGCTTTTTCTCTGAACCAGTAATCTTTAGGTCTGCCCTCAAAACGTCCGTCATTTGTTGCATAAACTTGTTTACTGCCGTTGTAAACCTCATAGGTGGTTTTTATATATTCTTGATTTTTGAATGTATCATTTTTTGCTGTACATACTATGTAACGGTTCGGGTCTTTTGCGTCTACCACATAACAGGTTGTGTCCTTATCTATACTGCCGCCCGTCCAACGGTCAACTGCTTCATCAAAAGTCACACCCCGTAATGTCTCCCCGTTTACTGCTTTTTCCACAACGCCCTGTGCCTGTTCTTGATTAAGTTCTTCGCTGTGTCCGTAACGAATATCCTCAATCTGATTGTTTAATTCCTCTATGACAAGATTGTTTTCTTCAATCTCGCCCTCAATTTCTTTCATTCGGTCAATTTCTTCCTGTGTTGGTTCTTCCTTGCTCTGCAATTCAGTAAGTTCAGCTTCAAGTTCTGCGTTCTTGGCTTCCACCTTATCAATTTCCTCTTGAACCTTATTTATCTTCTTTTCATCATTCATAAGGTCAATCAGCTTTGCAAGGCGGGTAAGGTCACTTTGCTTACATTCAACAATCATTGACTTCTTACCATTTAACTCACGTTCTCTTACATCTTCAACGCCTGTAATGACAATTCCCTCTCGCTTACAGCGTGCCGCAAGTTCCTTAAAGCCTTTATCATCAAGGGTAATTCCAACTGCGGTAAGCGGTACACCTGCTTTCTCTAAATCTTTGTGATTTACATATCCTGTCTTTCCCTCGATTTTTTCAATAAATTTACGTCTAGCCGCCTTATCTTTCATTTCGCCATATTCGGCTTTCTTTAGTTTGTAGTCCGCGCTCGTCCTTTCTTTGATTGTGTCGTAAATTTTGCCAATCAGTTTCAACAAAGCGTCAATCAACTTTCCCATAAGGGATAAGCCGCTATTACCTACATCAGTTCCAAAGTCAGACATTTTTGTTTCTCCTTTCGCTCTTTGATAGCCCCTTATGTATTGTACTGCCAATACAATACATTATATATGATAGTCGCTTGAATTGCAATAGTTTTCCAACTTATTTTTAATGCAAAAAAGGAAATATTTTTTAGAAAGAAACTTTCCTTTCTGCAATCATTCTATCCGCGAAAACGGTTACAGCTTTTTCAAAACTTTTACTCTCATACCTTGCCGCGATATGAGAGAAAAGCAAAAGTGCATTAACAATAAAATCATCAAGGTTTCCACCGCTATTTGGTTGGAAAATAAGTGGTACAATCACCTGTTCATTTCCCGCAAAGATATTGATTTCAATATCACCGTCAGCATTTATACTTTCTTCAACTCTATGCGGCTCTGCTTTCATGCGCCTGTCAAATTCTCCCACATCAACCCCTGCAAAGTCAAGCCAATTACAGAATGTTTTTTCAATTTCTTGTGATATTGCATTGTACTCTTGCGCTTTTTCCTTTCCATAAACGATTTTTCTTTTAGATTTCTGCCCGTTAAAATAATGAGTATCTTTTTTCATCTTTCATCATGCCCTTTCTGTTTTCTGTTTTCTGTTCTCTGCTCTGCGTCGTCCTGTTCTTCTTGCGGTCTAACAATCAATTCAAACTCACGCATTGCTTTCACGTTTCTGTTACCGCGTTCACTATCAATTCGGTCAAAGGTTCTAATGCAATTTTCCAACTCTGACATTTGCGCGATAATGCTTGCCATGTACCCTCTGTTTACATTTTGTTTTGTTTCAAAATCAGCAACTTTCTTTTCTAAAGCCTTTAGTCCCTGCGGCGTATCAATCTTATATTTCGCCATAATAGATTTATACTTTTCTACGGTCTTTTTATCCTCATTATATTCTTCAAGGATATAAGAAACATCATTTCTGCGGCTTTCAATCTTATCCAGTAAGTCCGATAATTTTTGTGGCGTTTCTAAAATACTCTTTAATTGTCTGATTGCTTTTTCAGCCTTTTCAAAATTATCAATCGTAGCGTCATACTTTGCTTTACTTGCCGAATATAAATCTATAATCTGTTTATAACTGAATATATGATGCTGTTCTGTAAATTGTAAGCAACGGAAACTTGATTGAATTTGTGCAACAAGTCTCTGCTCTTGCGTCTTTGATAAATAAGGCTTTTTCTGTTTGCGCTGTTCCCCTTGCTCTGCAATTATTCTATGAAGCTGTGTGGTATCAATCAAGCCGCGTACTTCACTGTCTTTAACTCGAATATCAGAAAGGACTTTTTTCTCCGTAGCCGTTCTTTCTTTCGTCTGATACTCTCCATTTTCATAAACAGTTTTATAGTTATCGTCGATTTCATCAAGATTAGTTTTTCCGTACTCATATTCTGCAAAGAATGGAATAACCTTTTGTATTATATCATCACCGTGATTAGTCTCCAATATTGGCTGTTCCTGTTCAATATTTCTTGCCTGTTCTGCAATATACTTTTCAAGATTTTCTCGCACATAAAATTGTCCGTCTCCAATCTTATCCTCACGCGTCGCTTTATCCTGCGTAGGCGATTGAAAAGAAATATGTGCAAGCCATTCTCCGTTTTTCTTTTTGTCTCGGATAACGTAGCCCAACTCTCGCAATCTTTCAAGTAATTCATCATAGTTTCTGCAACTTGGTAATACCGCGTCAATATCAGCTTTAATTTCGGTACGGTTATCCATTTTCTTTTTCTGTGTTTCTTCATAAGGCGGCGTGTTCCTATAACTTCTTACGTCGTCCGTTGTTATCTCTCCTGCTTCTCTCTTTCGGATAAGGTCATTCTTTCTATCTGTTGGTTCGTAGTAATGTATATTTCCGTCTTTATCTTCCCAACGAATTAACTTAACGTCTCTCGTTTTGTCTAAAACGCTCAATCCATATTCCTCGCATAGTCTGTCTGAAACTCTGCGGATATGCTGGTAGTTTGCATTACAATTATTCCACTTTTTACCCTCATTATTCCATGCACAAATCATAAAGTGATTATGGATATTATCTGTGTTGCAATGCGTAGAAATTGTAACAGAAAAACCTTTGAAAATTTCTTCCGCTAATTTTCGTCCTATTTCATTAGCAACTTCGGGTGTAACTTCCAGTCCGTCAAAACTTTGGTGTAAATGCCATATAAGAGGTTCTTGTTTTCCTTTCGCTTTCTTCCCCTCGTTTTTGTATAATTTATTCTGCCACTTTTCTTGCATATCTCTAAAAGTGGAATAGGGGTCAAGCATATTACAATTCTGAAAAGAATTTAGAGTAGTATAGCAAACATACTTCTCCCCATTTTTTTCAATAAGATTGAAAGCAACTTCTCTATTGATTTCATCATCAGAACTATATGCAACAATTTTATCAGCCAACGCATAGCCTACGGCTCTGCTTGGTGTAACTGTAATTGCATGAATTTCAGTAGTCGCCATGTTTTTTACCTCTTATAAATTTATCATACACTGAAAGCAATTCTGTGTAATTATTATACATATCTTGGAAGTCTCTTTCATCAATCGTTTTATTCGCATTTGCTCTATATGCAATCTGATTTATATTGTTACCAATTCTGTTTAATTCATAAAGCAAATTTTCCGTATCTTTTTTAGAAAACAATGTACGCTCATGTGCCGCACCAAATAAAATCATATTTCGGATATAATCAGACTGTGATATACCCGCTTCATCTTTTTTCGCCTGTAATATTTCCCATTCTTCATCAAGCAAATAAACATTCAATTTACGCTTTCTTTTTCTTGAATTTTCGCTCACTATATCACTCTCCTTTTACTGCTAAATAAATAACAACGCAATCAAGAAAAGAATTGCATAGCAAACAGCACTTCCAACTTTATTTTTCTTCTCTTTGAACGTGATAGAAAGCACATATACAGGAACAGAAATTACAACTAAAAATACATAGTAAATGCCTATCATTTTCTTGCTCCTTTCGTTCTAATATTTTTACGATTATTTTTTATCTTCGTGTGTGTTATCACGGTGATTAAATTGCAATACGGCGTTAGTGCAATCGTAAAAATATTTTGCCGCGCCGTCGGCAAAATTAAGCGGGGGTATTAGGGGGTGCAACCCCAATTTTGTGAAAGGCTTGCCGTTCATAAAATGACTAACAAGCGGGCAATGGACTAACACGGAGTGGGAGTACATTTCCCTATGCTTGCTAAGTATGCAATTCACACATATTAGGATATATCAAAACTGCGAAAAATTCAAGTGCTACGCACATTTCATTTTTCTTCGTATAGGACTGTGAATTGCAAACGCGGTATGCCGCGTTTCTGTATCTACACTTGCACCAACGCTCCGCTTTCATCTATCTTCTCCCCTTGCAATTTCTATCTATGATAAGTCAAATAATCGGACAATTTTTCAAACAACAAGGATAGGGCAAAAGCAATAAAAGGGAAAATGACAAATAAGCAGACAAAGGTTGTCTGCTTTATATCCCCAAACGCAATTCCCGCTTTTAACTGCACTATCGTTTTATATACGCAATAAATGCCGTATGGAATACCGATAGACGCAACACTCCCACCAACTTTAAATATTACAGAAATAATATTTGTTGCAATCGCAAGCGGTGTGTAAAAAACATATTTTACATAATGGGCGATACTGGAAAGCACTTCGTTTCTTTTATGCAATTTCTTGTTGTAATTGTTAATGTAATTTTGCATTTCACGTCTTTCTCTTTCGCTCACATATTTAATTTCATTGTAACTTTCCGTACCTCTATTTTTCATGCCTACTACTCTCCTTTCAATTCAATTTTCTTTCCGTCAAAATGGACTGCGCAATAACGAATTAGTGCGGAAATTTTCATGCTGTATTCTGTTGCAATTTTAAGCAATTCCGCTTCATCATTACTGTTGTAAATTCTTGCTTCAAGTCTCTTTGTTTTATTCTCATTATCAGTGCGATACTCAACTGGAATATTTCTGTCTTTTTCTTCAAGATAAGCATGACAGGCAAGGGCGCAAAATCTCGCCGCTGACATATTGTTTTTCTCTGCGGTCTTTTTAATATATTCATACTCACTTTCTGTCAATCGAATTGCTCTCCCTACGCTTCGCTCTGACTGTCTTACAATAGCCCGTCCAAAGTCCGCTACATTCATGTTATATTTCTTCGCAAGTTGGCGAATAGTTGAAAAATCTTCACGCTCTATTACTCTCATACTTCTCCTTTCTATTGTTACGCAAATACGATTGAAAAGAACATTCCTACAACAAAAATGAAACTTCCTACAAGCGCAACAATTTCTCCTTTTTTCTTTCCAAAAATCAATGCAAAAATAACAACAAGTGAAACGATAGACATTATAGCGTATTTGAAAATATATGGTGTAGCTTCTGCTGTTCCTTTTAACGCTACAATCATGCTTCCCGCCATTACAACATAAAGCACGCCCAAAGCAATAATCAATATCTTCATACCGCTTGAAAAAATGAAACGATTTAACTTTTTCTGTTCTCTTTTTTCCATGCGTTCTTTTTTCGCCGCAACGCTATCTATGCCGCCCAGTTCTTCACTCATTTCTCTAAACCAATCAAACATAAATAATCACTCTCTTTCCATGATAATTTTTTCTGTTCTTTTCTGCGCTTCATTCTGTAATTTTTTCTTTTTTTCAAGTTCTTCTTTTCTCAATTCTGCACACCGCGGGCAAAATACAGGACTGCCATTTTCCGCTGTACAATTAGGGCAAGCACCCTTATATTTTCCATATCCGATACACTGTCCCATGTGTCATTTCTCCTTTCATAATCACCGTGATTAAAAGCCAAACATAGCCATTATTTCGCGCTTATATTTTTGTGGAAAATCAGTTAAGTTTCCGTCCCTATATCCGCATAAAAAGAAACTGCTATAAATAGGTGTCTGAAACGCTTTAATTTCTCCATTTATTTGCTTTGTGATATAAACATTGCGGTGGTACTTTGAACGGTCTTTAGGAATTGGAGCATTTTTGAACCACACAACGCACGTTCCGCAAATCATTTCTTCAACGTCCAATTCGCCGCCTACAAGCCCCGCTAACCGTTCTTTGGGTACGTCCATTTCCTTTGGTTTTTCTTTAACCTCATAGAAAATTATCTTCACTTTGTCACCTCTTTCTATTCCACAAAACCAATCTTCCAAAACGGGAAAAATTGAAATACAACAACTCCCTTAATACTTTCAATATTTACGCTTCCCCATATACGACAATCTAAGCTGTCGTCTCTATTGTCTCCCATGAGAAAATACTCATTTTCGCCAATTACGACTTCATCAGCGGCACAACCATATACTTTCGTTGGATAACCGTAATCATCTTCCAAAATCTCGCCGTCAATATATACATTCCCGTCAATAATCTGCAATGTCTCATTCGGTAGTCCAATCACTCGCTTTATAACAAATTTCCCTTGTATGTCAGCAACAACAACTTGATAGCGTTTCAATTCAGATATATCAAATTTTCGCGCCCACATTGCGTCACCGTCTGAATAAGTCGGGTTCATGCTGTCTCCGCTAACAATAACGCGGTCTAAAATGTATGCTCTGAAACAGCAAATAAAAGTAAATACAAGTATTATTGATAGAAATTTTTTATACCCATTTACAGCATTATTTCTGTCAGAACAAGCACTATCAGAATTGCAAGAATTGTTATTACTCTGATTGCTAAATCTTTCTTCATCAACGGTATATCCTTTATTACCCATGCTTCGCCTGTCCTTTCACAAAAACCTATTTCTGCCGTTTGTCCTATTCGGGCATTTTGGTATCTTACAGTGCTTTGATAATATCTTTTTTCGCCACCAACTACATACTCAAATTTCGGCAAACAAATATTTACCATTGAACCTTGAAACGCCTTATTTTCTTCTGCGTTTTTTTCAAAAATATGCCCCTCTGTGGTCTGCATTTCGCCGTTATCCTTGCAACGGGAAAAATGAATAATCGGTGTAAATCGTTTAATTGCATACGCTACCGTATATGTAAAAACAATTCCACCCAACACCAAAGAAATAACTGTCATTTCATCAATTCCTTTCCAATATTTTGTCATTGCGTTTCACAACGTCCCATTCTGTGAATGGTAATTGCTTTTCTTTTGTATGGTGTCTCATTGCTTCATCTACGCCGCAATCCGAACATATCCAAATGTCCGCATACCATGACAGCGAATTTTCAACTGCATTTTTTCTCATTGCTCCACCACACCGCGGACATATACAAAATGCCCCGTTTTCCTGTAACGGCTTGATAGCTTCAATCTTTGACTTGGCTTCATTTTCAGTAATCATTTCTGCCATAAAAACACCTCTCTTTCTTTTTCTACATTATAGCATATTGTACATATATTGTCAAGGTGAAACGCTGTAAAAAAGGGCTTTCGCCCCTACCCTTTACGGGTGTAAATAAATTGTTTTGTACATTGGATAACGCTGTTTTTCCAGTTCAAGACAAGCCGCCTTTTTTGCTTTCTCATAAGTCAAAGGTTCTTCATCACTCCCTACGGTGATTACAAAGGTCTTATTCCTGTCTCCAAACGTCCACGCCCCTTTTCCTTTTGGCTTTCCGTATTCTTTTTTGTAAATTTCTTCACTGAACACATAGTTAATCATAATTACTACCTCTTTTCTTATTTATTCAACACATTACATCATTCCATAAAATTCATTTAGTGCCTGCAATCTCTTTCTATACTCCCTGTACGATTTTGGCAAATTATCTTTAGGATATTTTCTTTTGCCGCCCATTTGTAAGAAATAAGGGCAAGTATAGCCTTTTAAACTCATATACCCACTTATAATGTCGTCATGGCTCTGTATAATATTATCGTTTTCATCATACAAAAAATCAGCACAACACCCGTCGCACAATCCTACGCTACTGTCGCCACTCTCGAAATTCTGACATTTGCAACATTTGTAATATACATCTTCCAAACTGCAAAATAAAGCCACTTTCTTATTCCTCTTTTTAGCCTGTCTCTTATTCATTTTATCTCCTTTCCCCCGATAAGCCGATAGGACAGCAATCAGAACATATTTCTCTTTACATATACATTATAGCAAAGTGTACATATATTGTCAAGTGTTTTCTCTTGTTTTTCAATAAATTCTAATCACGGTGATAACCTACCGCCGCCGTTTCTTTTCAAAATCAGCTTTGGCAGGTGTCGCAGGTGTGGGGCGCGTAGCCCCGCGGTCTTTTGGTTTTTCTGACGGTTCACGGGGTAAGATAAGGCTTGCCTGTACGGGGTGATTGATACTTCAATCAGCTTCGTATAGGCGTAGCCTGTGCGTTCCTGTGAAGTCTGCTCTGTCAAGGAAACGTGGAATAATAGCGTAGCGGTTATGCCGCGAAAGTTCCTTTACTGGGCTGACAGTCTCGGACAGTCGAAAAGCGGCTATCAGCGGCAAAAGGAAAAATGCTTCTGCTCTCTGCCCTGCGCTCGGTGCGCAAGGCTCTTAATTGCCCCGTAGCGCGTCTTTCTGTCTTTAAATGATAATTTCCTCGATACGCAAGAAAAAAGCGCCCTAACAGCCGTTAAGACGCTTGTGTATGCTATTTCTCTGTATCTTTATATATTTTTATTATTCTGTATCAGCCGTAACCTGTATATAAGCGTTCCAGTCTTTCTCTGACGGTGCTGTAAAAATTTCTACTGTACCGTCATACTCCATTTCCTGTAAACCAACAAGTGCCGCTTCCTGCGCCGTCTGTCCCGCTTCGTCATTGTCAAAAGCAAGCATGATGTGGTCTATGTCTTTTTCCTGTGACAAGTGATAAAACAGACTTGGTAACTTATTTGTTCCCGCAAGGGCAAGATAAGCATATTCCGTATATCTTTTATTCTCCCTTACAAACTGCGTCATAATTGACATAATATCAATCACGCTTTCAGATACAACAAGCGTTTTAGCGGCTTTAGACGGACGAAAAAAGAAACATTCGTTATAATCGCACCCGTCCAAATCTCTTACAAACCTTTTACCGCCCGTACTTCTCACACAAGCAAATTTATATGATACAAAAACGCAATTACTATGTTCTGCGTCTTGATACAGCATTTTCTTCGCCAAAAAGTAACGTATCACGGAACGGTCTATTTTTCTTTCCCTTAAAAGGTAATGAAAAATGGCTCTTGAATTGTCCGCTTTTGGCGGCAATTCCAAATCTCCAATTTCCCGTTTTGGCGGTTCAATAGGTTTCGGGACAGTTTTGTATGTCTTTTTAGTCGGTTCTTTGTCTCCCTCAATTCCATACATAAGGGCTATCTCTCTCATTGCTTTGTTTCTTTCGTAGCCCATAAACTCCATAGCAAAATCTATAATGCTTCCCGCGCCGCCGTGCGCCCCTCTTTGAAAAACGCTGTTTCTCCAAAAACAGTTTTTATATACATCAATCATAACACTGTCATGCTCTTTTAAGCTGACATATCGGTTTCCCTTTCTCACAAGGGTAAAGCCGCACCGTTGCGCATAATCTGTAATCGGAACGGCTTTTATATTATCAAGAAAACTCATTTTCTATTCCCTCTCCCGTCCAGTTCATATCCTGCCGCAAGGTCATTGTAAATTTCCATGATACGCGCCTTTCCCGCATGAATATATACCGTATCTGCTTCTCTGCCGCCCTCATGGTAAAGCTCCCTGCGCTTCTCTCCCGTTAAACTATCGTAAGCCGCCGCATTGCTCGCTTCAACGCTGTGGTTGCTCACTCTGTATTTCACGCCATTAAGTGTGAAATAATAGCTGTCATTTGAAAGACTGGCTGTAATATCATGTTCTGCGCAAAATGCTTCAATCTCCCTCATTTTTTCAGCAAATTCTTTAGCCGCCGCTCTGCTCGGCTTCCATTTTCTAGCCATATTAAAAACCTCACTTTCATGTGATATGTATTTCTCTTAACAATTATATTATAGCAAAGTGTACATATATTGTCAAGTGTATTTGCAAAGAAATTTACTCACGGTGATAAAATTCAGACAGTCGAAAAACGGCTATCAGCGGCAAAAGAAAAAAATGCTTCTGCCCTCTGCCCTGCGCTCGGCGCGCAAGGCTCTTATTTGCCCCGTAGCGCGTCTTTCTGTCCGTAAATGATATTTTCCCCGATATGCAAGAAAAAAGCGTCCTAACAGCCGTTAAGACGCTTCAATTTATTATTCTTCGTAATCTTCTTCGTAATCTTCCTCGTTTTCTTCCCAACCTTGATTTGGGTCGCTTTTACTTGGAGACGCATATTCATATTCCATTTCTTTTGAAGTAATTTTAATAGGGTATTCCAGTACAAAATTATCTTCATCATAGCAAGCCATTATAATTCCCAACCAACGCAATTCACAACTGATTGGCTTATCCTCGTAAAAGTTTTGAAGTTCTGCAATATCCTTTTCGCCTGTACTGCACTTCCAGTTTCCATTTTTTATTCTGCGGATAATTTCGGGTATCATGCCTTTATTCCATTCCGCAATCAAAGCATATACATCATATTTTCCAAACCTGCCGTAGCCGTCATAACAGCTTTCATAAATTGATTTGCCGTATTTTTCTTGAAATGGTTTCGGTACAAGCAAATATGTATCTGCCGTCTTATTGTCTACTACCTGTTTTTCTGTGTCTGAATAAATCCAACTAAACTGTCCCATAAATTCACCCTGTTTAACCTTTCATGTAATAACTTTTCTTTACTCTTATATTATAGTATAGTGTACATATATTGTCAAGTGTTTTGCAAGAAAATTTTATCACCGTGATTAAATTTTATGTGTTGCCTTATACTCTCTGACATAGCGGAAATAAGTGTCCTTATTCAAGCCTAACTCCCGCATAAGTGCAAGGCTTCCTATTTCGCCGCTTACAACACGGCTGTAATGCTCTGCAAAGACTGTAACTGGCATTTTGCGCGGTCTGCCGTAATCTTCCCATTCTCCCCTTGCTTTTTTTCTTTCAATACCCTCTCGCTGTCTCTTTTTCTTTCTTTGTAATTCCGTCCTTGCCATAAGGTCGTAAAACGATATGAGCATATCGTTAATACAGGAAAGAACCGCCGCACTCATTTCATCAGTCATAAGCGATAAGTCAATCTGCGTTGTTGGAATATCAAGAAAAATAATGCGCACATTATGAGACTTGAAATATTCCAGTTCTCGCTTGGTTTCATCTGCTCTGCCTAGTCTGTCATATTCGGGAATAACGATTGTGTCCCCTGCCTGTATCACGTCCTCTTTAAGTACAACATAACGGGGACGGTCAAAGTTTCGCCCTGTCTGTTTGTCCTCAAATATCTTCACAAGGTCATAACCACGTCCCGTACAAAAGTCCTCTATGCTTTTTCTTCCTCTGTCAAGGTGCTGTTCTTTTGTGCTTACCCTGTTATAGCCGTAAAATCTTCCCATGCTTTCACTCTCCTATATGCAAAATGTATCTGTTTTGTTTTACAAGTTGTAATAAGTGAATTATATACATTTTGAAACTGCCCCGCAAGGCAAAAAAAAGTAGTAAGAAAAAGTATGCTTTTTACAACCCCTTAATCAGAATAAATATAAAATTTTCAGAAAAAATAAGT
>ERZ1026844.172-NODE-172-length-53164-cov-14.049897_pt1 | contig 53164 bp, 56 predicted proteins | sample MGYA00380152_ERZ1026844 | MGnify/ENA primary metagenome ERZ1026844 (study PRJEB33269, sample SAMEA4719788) | human gut metagenome | biome: human-associated habitat; feature: organic feature; material: feces | place: Cameroon | collected 2013-10 ... | reverse complement strand
CCTTAACTTAATTACCTGATGGTATTAGTTTTCTTTAACTTAATACCATTGCTTATAAAGGCCTCTTTTACATTAAATATGTAATGGATCGTTGTTTACACCATAAACCTTTTTATCTTTTGTAGTCGCTACATAATATACTGCGCTATCTTCAGGTTTATAGTAAACTTCTAAAGTTTCAAGAGTGTTAAGCTTGATTCCTTTTTCCTTGATATCTTCTTTTACAAGCTTTTCGATATCAGTCACATTAACATCTTTATTCATGAACTGTACTTCAATTTTTGTCTTCATGTTTTGGGTCCTCCATTTCCTAGTATGATAAAAACCACCTTTAATATATCACGTTTCTTTTTACAATCAACTATTTTTTCTTGAAAACATCAACTATTTTCACCATTTATACATTTATACTTAAAATAATAACTGTTTTTTCTCTTATCATATATAAACAAAATAATCAAAGTAATAATCATTAAAATAAGACCATAGAATAAATAAACAAGTAATAATCCCATCAGACTTGAGTCAAACATCATGCCTGGCACAACAACTAATGCCTGAATAAAGGAAACACTAGATGCACCAATACGTTTAAAAGCCGCCTGAACAGAGAAGGCACATGAAGCATATTGTGCCAATAATAAGACAAGTAGATCTATCAAAGGAATAAGAATCTTTGCCTTTTGATCTATATAGTGTCCTAACTTCTTATAACCAATAAAACTGAGCAAAGATAATAGTATTGCATCTAAACAGATGATATAACCAAGGTTATATCCAAAAGCCCAGATAACTCCACCAATGAGTGCACCAATAAGAGCACCAAGTATTCCTAGTGGTGAAGCAGTATGCTTAGTGATACGTTCATGCTTTTCAAAGCAGTCAGAACATAATATATCTATTTCATCATCTAATAAATAGACATTTAATGGCTTATTTTGATGACAGTGATGACATTGTGGTGACTGATTGGTTTCTTCCTTGAGTTTTAAGATAATCTCCTGCAGTTCTTCTTTCTTAATACGAGAAGTTAAAACCAATCCTGCACCTTCTTCATTAGAATAGATACGCTCTACTGCATTTCTTTTAATAAAGAGCTGTTCTAATATATCTCTTTGTGACTTTGTATCTTCTGTAGTGAGTAATAAAGCGATTTTATGATGAGGTAATACCTGTAATAAAAGATAGAAATGATCCTGAATATAGTAATAATAGTCTTTTTTAGGGGTTGGTTTAAAACCAATCGTTGTGAGTTCTTTTATTTTCATAACATATTCCTTTTAAAAAAAAGAGAGTAATTCTCATTACTCCCCTTATTCTGATGCTGAATTTTTAGCTCTATAAGCTCTCTTACGATCAAGTTCAGAAAGATATTTCTTTCTTAAACGGATGTTGTTTGGAGTGACTTCTACTAATTCATCTTCATTAATATAGTCAAGACAAGCTTCTAGGTTGAAGTGTCTAGGTCTCTTTAATACAACTGTTGTATCTTTTGTAGATGAACGTGTATTTGTCTGCTGTTTACCCTTAGTAACGTTAACTACTAAGTCGTTGTCCTTTGCATGTTCCCCAACAATCATACCTTCGTATACTTCTACACCAGGACCAACAAACATGACACCACGGCTTTCTACACCACCAAGTGCATAAGCAGTTGTCTGTCCAGTTTCGATAGAAATAAGAACACCTAACTGTCTTTCACCTACTGCTTCACCTTCTAATGGACGATATTCTAAGAATGAGTGGTTGATAATACCATAACCCTTAGTCATAGTTAAGAAGTTAGTCATGAACCCAATAAGACCTCTAGAAGGTACGATGTAATGAACCTTAGTCATACCATCCATAGAATCCATGTTTTCCATGATACCTCTTCTTAAACCTAATGATTCAATAACTGAACCAATACAATCATCTGGTGCTTCGATTTCTACATCTTCATATGGTTCACAAGTGACACCATCAATTTCCTTTAAGATAACATGAGGTCTAGATACCTGTAATTCATATCCTTCTCTTCTCATTGTTTCAATTAAGATAGATAAATGTAATTCACCACGACCACTTACCATCCATTCTTCTTTATTCTGAATACGATCTACCTTTAAAGATACATCCTTGTTTGTTTCCTTGAATAAACGTTCTTCAATCTTAGATGCTGTTACAAACTTACCATCCTGACCTGCGAAAGGTGATGTGTTTGTACCAAAGATCATCTGGATAGTTGGTTCATCTACATGAAGTAATGGTAATGCTTCTTCACAGCTTGGTTCACAGATTGTTTCACCAACACCAATGTCAGCTAAACCTGCAACAGCTACGATATCACCAGCACTTGCTTCTTCTACTTCAAATCTATGCATACCTAAATAACTGAATAACTTCTGTACACGGAACTGTGTCTTAGAACCATCAGCTCTTAAACATACAACATTTTCATTGACCTTAATAGAACCTCTCTGGATTCTACCGATACCAATTCTTCCTACATAATCATTGTAGTCTAATAAAGCTGGCTGTAACTGTAAACCACCTTCAACATCTACTGCTGGTTCAGGAATTTCATTGATAATCATATCGAATAAACAATCCATATTAGGAACCTGAGTACTAATATCAGGATCTAATGAGCTTGTACCATTTAATGCTGAAACGAAAACAGTTGGGAAATCAAGCTGATTATCATCAGCACCTAATTCCATAAATAATTCAAGAACTTCATCCATAACTTCCTGAATTCTTACAACTGGACGGTCAACCTTGTTGATAACAACGATAGGTTTAACATGAGCAGCTAATGCCTTCTTTAATACGAAACGAGTCTGAGGCATTGTACCTTCATAAGCATCAACAACAAGCAAAACACCATCTACCATGTGCATGATACGTTCTACTTCTCCACCAAAGTCAGCATGGCCTGGTGTATCCATGATGTTGATCTTATAGTCTTTATAATGAATAGCTGTATTCTTTGCTAAAATAGTAATACCACGTTCTCTCTCTAAAGCGTTACTATCCATAGCACGTTCAGCTAGTTCTTCGTGTGCTTCAAGTGTTCCAGATTTCTTAATAAGCTGGTCAACCAATGTTGTTTTACCATGGTCAACGTGAGCAATAATCGCTATATTTCTAATATTCATAATCGCACCTCTTTCAATTTTTAGATTATATCATATCTCTTCTTCATTTCAATAAAGAATAGTTTTCAAGATAAGAAAATTTATAAAATAGTGAATAACTCAACTCTTTTTCAAAAAAGAACAGGCTTACATAGCCTGCTCTGTTAAGAATTTGTAAGTTGTAGAAAGAACTTCATGAATATGATCCGCATTATCATAATTATGAGAAGCACCAACAACTGGATGGAAAATCATCTGATTACTAAATAGCTTTGTATATTTCTCACTGATTGCATAAGGAACTGTTTTATCTTCAGTTCCATGAATGACTAATAAATCATTCTTATATGTATCTAAGTTCTTATAGAAATCTCTTTGAAGCATATCCTTTACAAAGGCATCGCTGATTTCAAATCCATTATGATCATATACAGGTGCTTCTTTTACTGAACCTGTCAAATAATCTAAAGCATCTGGTAAACAGAAAGCAGGAGCCCATAAGACAAGCTTCTTGATATCTTCAGGATAAAGCTTCGCAAGTTCACTCGCAATGGCACCACCCATAGAATGTCCTAAAACATAGATATCAGTGACTTGCGGCATCTTCTTTAATTCTTCTAATAGAATACGTGCACATGATAGTTCATCATCAAATGTCATTTCTTTAAAGGTAAGGTCTGATTCTCCACTGCCTAGAAAATCCATTCTTAAAGTACCAACACCCTGTGCTTCTAATAAACGTGATAAAGAAACATAAGAGAACTTAGTTCCTGTACATTGTCCTGTAAAACCATGGAATATTAATAATACAGGGAATTCTTTTCTATGAGGCACATGAAAGAATCCTCTCATAACACCCTTAGGTGTCGCAATTTCACAATATTGCTGCATAATTAAGCCTCCTCTACAAGTGAAACCATTCTCTTCACTTTCTCTTTATCTACATAATCATAATTAATACCATTATAGCTAAATGATACATGATCATTGGCTGTCGTAGGATCTGCTCTCCAGTTCTTACATGAAGAATGCACCTGATGAATACCAGTATAATGAATAATATCTACGACATTTGTTTCATTGATACCAGAACCTGCCAATATTTCAATCTGGTTTCCATACTTCTCTTGTAATTCTTTTATAAGCTGTATGCCTTCACTTACAGTAGACTTCATACCACTTGTAAGGACTCTATCCACACCTAATTCAATTAATCTATGAATCGTTGCATCTGGATCATTACATACATCAAACGCTCTATGGAATACTGCAGTCTTACCATAGCTATGAATAATAGACACCATTTCACTTGTACGTGCACTATTGATCTTACCATCAGGATCTAAGAATCCAAACGCAATACCATCAGCCCCGTGTTCTAATAATTCTTCTGCTTCGATAATCATCTGTTCAGATTGTAATTCATTATAAATAAAACCAGCACCTCTAGGTCTTACCATACATATCACTTCTAAGTCTGTATTATTCTTAATCAGATCTAATGTAGCTGTTGTAGGTGTTAACCCACCTAAAGCCAATGCACTATTTAATTCAATTCTTTTGGCACCACCATGATATGCATCCATTGCATCCTCATAGCTGCCGCAGCATACTTCTAACTTATTCACTTACTTCTACCTCTACTTCATACTTGTCTTGATCTACAGTCATATAAATAAGGTCTTTAATGTTTTTCTTCACTTTCGTTTCAGTCTTTTCTAAGAACTGATTCTTAATTGCTTCTTTTTCTACTTTCTTCTTCTGTTCCTTGGCGAAAGTCTTGTAGTCTGTAATAGAAATCTGATTAAAGATATTCTTTGTTTCATCATATACCTTAATAGAATTCTCATCGATTTCATTAGATAAGATCTTTACTGCAGATGTTTTCACAATAATCTTATTATCTGTTTTCTCTACCTGTACATCAGAAAGATCAACACCTGCTTTTAGCTTACCTTCATAAGTAATTAAGAAAGACTTCTGTGTTAAAGGAACAGTCCAGCCATTAAACTTTAATGAATTAGAGAACTTCCCTACTTTTGTATAATCATATTCAGAAACAGCTAATTCATTAATATCTCTTATTTTCTGAGTTAAAGCTGTTGAAGTGATTTCTTCTTTAGCTGGTGTACTACGTCCACCAAAGTACATACCACCCATAAATACAACAATAACTAACACAATAATGACTATAATTGATCTTAAGCTAAACTTATTTTTCATTTTCATCACCACCTAGATTATAACAGATAAGAAAAAATATATACAGTTTGTTTTGTTGTCTAGATGATTTGACAACGAATACAATAAATGATAGTTTTTAAGTAGGTGATGAGAATGAATTATGATAATGTACATATTTCTAGATGGGAAGAAATACCAGATTTTCCACTCTATATAGATCAGGTTGTATCTATTATAGAAAAGAGTTTGTCTTTCTTAAAAAATGACAATGACGCTATTATCACAAAAACAATGATCAATAACTATGTTAAACACAAGCTTGTAAAAGCACCTATAAAGAAGAAGTATGAAAGAGAACAGATTGCTTATTTTACATTGATCTGTTTATTAAAGTCTGTCTTCTCTTTAGATGAGATTTCTAAGCTTATTCACTTGCAGCAGAGTCAGAAAGAATTATCTGTATTCTATAATATGTATTGTGATGTATTTGAGCGTGTATTAAAGACAAATCATTTAGATTCAGAACTATCAGATATTTATAATAAATGTATCTTAAGTTCTGTCTATAAGATCAAGGTATCTGATAATCTTCTTGGTGAAGAAACAATGGAAGAAACAAAAAAGAAGGATTGAGTGCAATGCATTCAATCCTTTTTACTTATCACCAAAGATGACATTCATATATTTTTCTTCATTTGTAAGAATACGGATGATTGTCACTGTATCATGATCATATTTATAGAAAATACTATATTTTCCTGCAATGACATAATAAAGATCTGTAGTCCATCCTGTTCTATTAGATAGCTGACCACCTATTTCAGGGTGTGTTTTTAATACAGCACATAGTTTCACTATCTTTGGATTCAAACGCATAGGGTTTCTTAAATCAGCACGTGCTTGTCTTGTATATCTTAGATTCATAGTTCAATTCCAAACTCTTTTAAGATATCTTCTTCAGAAATACTTTCATCTGCAGGTGCTTTTTCACCTTTATCTAATTCAATCATCAACTGAGAAATAGCCTGTTCTCTTAATGCCTGTTTACTATTTGAGGTTACTAGGAAAGGCATCCCTTCTACATTAATAGACTGCTGGATAAATGCATTAATTGCATCAGTAAGTGTCATACCACACTGTGCATAGATTCCTTCTACCTGTGCTTTGATTTCTGGGTTAATACGCATCTGAAAAGTGCTTGTTTTTGGTGCTGTAGCCACTGTTAGTGTTGTTTTTTTCATAGTTCATAAACTCCTTCTCAACTATTATAAACATCACTCAATTAACAGTCAACACATTGTATATACATAAAAAAACTGTTCAGAAATGAAAATCATTTCGTCACAGTTTCTTAATTAACGCTTTTTAGCTTTATGTCTAGGTTTCTTAACAGCTTTTCTAGCACGAGGAGTTTTCTTTACTTCTTCTTTCTTCTCTTCTACTATCTTAACTGTTTCTTCTACAGCTGCTTTAACTTCTTCTTTCTTCGCTTCAACAACTGCTTTGACAGGTTCTTTAACTTCTTCAACCTTCTTAGTCACAGCTTTCACTGTTTCTTTAACCGGTTCCTTAACCTCTTCTACCTTTTTAGTAGCTGCTTTTACAGTCTTCTTCACAGGTTCCTTTACAGCTTCTTTGACAGGCTCTTTAACTTCTTCAACCTTCTTAGTCACAGCTTTCACTGTCTTCTTTACTGCCTTTTTCTTCTTATGCGCAATAATTGCTTTAGTAATTTCAGTTAACTTAGCTTTAGTCTTTGCACGGAAGATAAAGATATGGTTACCTTCAGCCTGTGCAAGAACCTGAGGAATATCAGCTTCAATCTTAATATATTCTCTATACTTATCTGCTACTTCTGCATCAGATAATTCATAATCAATACCAAGACGTCTTCCTACATAACCTACATAATACTTTCTTTCAATGTCATAGAAGCAAGTATTATAGATCATCATATCTGCCCAAATAGTATATGTATCTACATCATAAGCATAGTTCATCATATCAGGAATAAAAGCACCAGGTGCTCTCATATTCACTTCTAAAGGAACTAAATCACCTTTTCTACCTAATCCTGGTTTATCTTCAGATAACTTAATAAATTCAAAATGGAAGAAACGGCTCTTTGTATCAAATGCCTTGACTACCTTTTCACCAATTTCATAAATAGGTTTACCTTCTACTGGTTCAGAATGGAAATAAACATCAGATGCATCATTCACTGTATCCATAATAGAAGTATCCATAAAATGACTTGTAGAGAATAAGATATTCTTATCTTTATCTGTAACACCTTCAAATGTCACAACATCACCAGGTACAAAGTCTTCTATAATATAATCAATATAATCCTGTTTATGATTATAGAAATCCTTTAATTCTTCATCATTCTTTAATTTATAAGTATGAGTAGCCCCTACACCATTATCAGGTTTCACAATCACTGGATAACCATTTTTCTTAGTAAACTCTAAAGCTTCATCTAGTGTATCTAACTTAATATAATCAGCTACTTTTAAACCAGCACTCTTATACACTTCTTTCATAGCTGATTTATACTTCATCCAGCGCATATCCTGAATCTGTGGACCAGTAGTCACATTGAAGTCTCTTCTTAAAGTGGCTTCTAATTCTAGCCAGTATTCATTTTCAGATTCAATCCAGTCAATCTTGCCATACTGACTAGAGAAATAAGCACATGCACGATAAACTTCATCATAGTTTTCTAAAGAACCTACATAGTAATATTCAGTCAATGAATTCTTTGTTTCATCACTAATCATTTCATATGGGCAGTCCCCAACACCTAATACATTCACACCACGATCTTTTAAACGTGAGCAGAAATTATGATAATATTCTGGAAAATGTGGTGATATAAATACGACATTCATCTAATCTTCTCCTCCTAGATAACTCTCTTTACAAAATATGGGAACTGAACTCTCCACCAATCCCAGTCATGGTTTACATCATATCCCCAGAAATCAATCCATGCTGGAATATCTTTATATTCTAATAGTTCTTTCATTCTACCAGTAGAACGAACCATTTCATCTTCCCAGGCACCCTGACCACAACATAATACAATACGGCGTTTTCTATACATTTCTACATATGGATGATCATAGCTCATACCTTCAATATACTTGATTGGACTATTACGATAAATATTATCATCCACATAATCATGGAAGAATAGATCACTATCATAATAACCACTTAATGCGATACATCCACTAAAGATATCCGGTCTTCTAAATAAGAAATTAGCTGCATGTGATGCACCTAATGAACATCCTGTAGTATAAATACCATCTGCATGTGTACCACACATCGCATTAATATCAATAATTCTTGGTACTAACTCATCTACAATATAATGATAATACTGTTCAAGCATGTAAGAACGATAGTCAACATCATGGCCACCTTCTTCACTCCATGTTTCTAGATCAATACTATCACAGCAGAATAATTGTATATTTCCATTATCAATGAGGTCTTCTACTGTTGCGACCATTCCATTGTTTTCAAAATCATAAAACCTACCATTCTGTGTTGGAAATACAAGCATTGGTGTTCCTGCATGTCCATACACCTTAAACTCCATATCTCTTTTAAGACATGGACTGTATTCTTTATAATATTCTACCTTCATTCCCAAAACCTCCTTCACCTTTGCCTATTATATCACATTTAGTAGACAATTCACTTATTATTCGGTATTTCCTATATACTCCTTTAATTCTTTAGGAATATGCCTAGCACTTCTTATAGCCATTAGTTTATACTTCTTAAGTATGTCTAACGGATATAGAGTTGGATCATATGTCTTTATGCGTTTAAGAAGCATACTTGTTTCATCACTTTCTATGACCTGACATTTATACATAATCGCAGAATAAGGTGCACCATAATAGATATATACAATCGCATTTTGATGAATATTCCCTTTTTGATGCCATTGTATATAGTCACTTTGATGAAATGCCTTTATTAAATCAAAACGTTTAGGAGAAGCAGGAATCACCCAGTCTTCACATATTACTGTTGTCTGGTAGCTTTGATCAATCAAAGACATGATATCCTCATCTACAATTGAATCATCTAATAATATACTGATCCAATGTTTTTTATTCATATGAAATGCAGGGTAGATAGAAAGATGATCAACTGTATCTATAGGAACCTTAATATTCAGACATTCTACTTCTCCCTGTTTATCACAAAACTTAGAATAATCTGTATGCATAATGAGTCCAAACCACTTATCATTATTTCTAAATACAAATGAATCACCATCACTGAAAGGATGATCTGGAAGAACATGATATTTTTCTTCAATAAGATGCATCAAACGTTTAGATTGAGGAAAAATAAAATAATCATACACAAAACACTGATTCAATATATCCTCGATACATTCTTCATAAGCCTGCTTGACTTGTTGTACAAACTTTCCCTGCTTACCCACTAAATGAATATTTGTATATTCTTCATCTGTATCCGTATCATAAACCTTAGCGTCTAGTGTATTATTTATTATGACTTCAATCCTAAAATCACCATCTAGTATATCTGTCTCATATATATAATTGTATTCTTGTTTCTTAAATCCATACTCGATGAGTTTGTTCTCATCATAATGATAACGTCTATAATCCTTCATCATATACCTCAAAAGGCAGTCAAAGACTGCCCTACATATCAATTTTGATATTCTTTACTTTCTGTTCTACTTGTTCTTTCATACTAGGAATAGTCAGATTAGGAAAACCATGTTTCTTCACTAACTTATTTGTATAATCCTTTAAACGATAAACAGAAAAGTCGTGTCTCTCCTCTTTACCTGTTAAAGTATAGTAATTCACTAAGGGTGTGAATACCACATTCTTAATCTTCTTTTTCTCTATATCAAAAGAAAGCATACCTTCTAATTGACATGATTCATTCAACATACCACTCACAAAATTACCTAAGCTATAAGCAACTAATGTACGCTTACCATCCGCTCTTTGTATATATTCTACATCCTGTAATGTATGTGGATGTGTTCCTATAATCACATCAGCTCCTGCATCAGCAAGCTGCTTAGCCATATTCTTCTGGAATGTATTAGGATAATGATCATACTCAATACCCCAATGACAGGACACTATCACAATATCCGCATTCTCTCTTGCTTTCTTCATATTCTCCATCATAGTGGATTCATGAAAGTTAATCATATAAGGTAACTTCTTCTGATAAGTCATACCATTCACATATTGATTAAAAGATACAAACGCAATCTTAATGCCATTCTTTTCTACTATCTTGATATTCTGTTTCTCTTCTTCGTTCTTATAAAGACCTAAATAAGTCATACGAGGATACTTATTAAATACCTGGATAGAATGTAATATACCTGCAGCCCCTTGATCATATGCATGATTCGTAGCTCCATTCACTATATTAAATCCTACCTTCTCTAAATCACCTGCAACACTATCAGGCGCATTAAAGAGTGGATAACCAGAAGGTTCTCCTCCACCTAATATCGTCTCCTGATTCACAAAACAATAATCTGCCTGGATATACTTCTTAATATTCTTATAATAGCCTGTAAAGTCATAACCACTAGATGTTTTGGCTTCATCAAGCATACATTGATGATAGAGATTATCTCCTACTGCAACAAAAGAAACATTTGGTGTTTCTTCCTTTACTTCTTCTTTAGGAAGTGTACTACATCCTGAAAGAAGTAACATGACTGCAAGAAGAAGTTGATATTTCATAGATTATTTAGTTGTTGATCCAAATCCACCATTACGTGTTTCAGTCGCATCATCATCTTCAGTAATACCATATGTCATGAAGATTCCCTGGGCAATACCCTGACCTGCCTGAACATCAACGACTTTTCCTTCATTTGAATCATTTGTCATCTTAATAAAAATATGACCTTCATTATCTGAATAGAAATAATCACTATCAATGACACCTACAGTATTATTTAACTGTAGACGATATTTAAATCCTAAACCACTTCTTGGATAAATCATTAATACCCATCTTTCATTCATTTCACAACGGATTCCTGTAGGAATCTTTACTGTTTCTCCAGGTTCTAGATGTATATCAATAGGTGTATAAAAATCATATCCTGCAGACCCTTTAGTTGCACGACGTGGAAGCTTAATAGCATCATAGATATCCTTTACATCTTCCTTTTCCATTCCCATTTGAAATTGTTCATAAGATACTTTATAAAATTTAGCGCTATTCATTCTATTCTCCTTTCGCTCTTATATATATTATACACAAAAAGTCTAGATTTTCCTCTAGACTTCATTATCAAAACGATATTTAAATTCTTTATAAGTTCTTGCAGTCTTTTTATCAGTTATTATAGCATTGTAATATTGATCATCCTTAGTCACTTGAATATTTAAAGACACTTTACGTTTATCTGTAAAACTAAAAGAAGATGCCTCTACCTGAGGACTACTCAAATCACTCTCCAAAACCGAAATAGTAAAAAAGTAATTCATATACTGCTTCTCATATACTTTAGAACTACCATGATAACAACGCATGAGTCTATTATTCTTCTTAATCGTATAAGAAACATCTAAATGTTTATTAAAGACATAAGAGTCAATCTCTTTATATTCCTTCTTATGAAGATTCTTATTCATCTCTTTAAAGAAAGTAGTCTTATAGTCTCTATCCATACATGTAACAGAGATATCTTCACCATTTAATAATCCTGAATAGAACGTCCTTACTTCTTGGCCTATATAATTTGAATTAGCACGTGTTGAACATCCACTTGTCAGCAAGAGTGCAATTAACCAAAGTATCTTCATGCTTTATCACCCGTAAGCATTATACATATTTCTTATGGAATAACTGTGTATTTTCAAAAAAAGAAGCATTTAATTATGCTTCTTTTTAACTCTTTTTAAAATACAACTTTGCGATTACTGAGGTAGGTTGTCTATCGCATATTGCGCTTCCTCTGCAGTAAAACCTTCTCCATAGCTTGAAGTTAATTGATTGTAAATTCGTGATTTAGACATATTCATTGATGTCTGATAATCCTTAGCTTTCTCTAATGCATTTGCCTTATAATCTGCCACTAAATGATCCACTGCATACTGTGCCGCTTCTGCTGTAAAGCCTTCTCCATAACTTGAAGTTAACTGTCTATAGATTCGTGATTTAGACATATGCATTGTAGATGAATATACTTCTGCTTTTGCAAGTGCATTTTTATCTTCCATAGTAGGTTCTTTACCCTTCGAATAATGAACAGTAACGGTACTTCCCTTTTCTAATTGTGTACCTGCCGCTGGTGACTGACTAATAAACCCACCCTCTGCCACACTATCAGAAAAGTCTTCTTCCTTGCTGAATTCAAAGCCATTTTCATTACACCAAGCCTGTGCATCTGTTTGACTTAAATCAGCAACTTCAACTTTTTCTACCTTCTTTTTCTTCTTAACTTCCTTTGTAGTAGACACTTCAGGTGAAGATTCAATTGGCTCTGGATCACTGATACTGCCTGCATATGCAAAAACCAAGAAACCTGCAAGAATCATATAAAGTGCTTTTTTCTTAGGCTGTTTTTTGAATAAACAATATACAAAATAGCCAATCCCCACTAAAAAAGCGACAAAGCCAAGCATCATGAATGCATCCACTGATACACATCGAATCACAAACAATACAAAGAAAACGAGTGAAGCCATTAATGTCTTTTTTGCCTTATCATTTGGTTCATTGTTTTTCTTTGATTTAACGAAATACACAATACCTAGTACAAGTAAAACTACAAACAATAGAAATAATATCATAATCAACATCCCCTTCCTTGGATAATTCTATTGTAATACTATTCATCACAAGATGTATTGAGTAAGTGCTTGAGAATGCCTATTATTAGGTGTCTAGAAAAAATAATTAAAAAAGCTGTACGATGACAGCTTATGATTTATTAGGAAGAGTAATTATAATACAAGTACCTTCTCCTAATTGACTATGTAATTTTACTGTTCCTTTATTATAAGAAACAATATGTTTAACAATGGCAAGGCCTAAACCAGTACCACCTTTGATTCTACTACGTCCCTTATCAACACGGTAGAATCTTTCAAAGACACGTCCTTGGTCTGCAAGAGGTATACCAATACCTGTATCTTTGACTTCAATGACCATGTTATCTTTCTTACTATAAATATGAACATATACATGACCATCTTCTTTGTTGTATTTAATCGCATTACTTACGAGATTAGAAATCAATGTCTCTATCTGAGATCCATTTCCAATATAAGTAATAGGTTCAACATCTGTATGAAGCTCTACATTATATTTCAATAATAAACCTTCATAATCTTGTGAGATGTCCTTCATTAATGCCTGCATCTTTACAGGAACCTTTTCTACAATCAAATCATCACTATCTAGTCTAGATAACATCAAGATATCATTGATTAAAGAAGACATATTCGTTACTTCTGTTTGAATCTTAGAGAGCATCATCTTCTTCTGATTTTCATCATTGATGAATCCTTGTGATAACAATTCACTGTAACCTCTAATAGCTGTAATAGGTGTTTTTAATTCATGAGATACACTAGAGAAGAATTCTTCTCTCATCTTCTGTGAGTTCTTCATTGCAGTAATATCTACAAAGAAGAGTGCTGTACCAAATGGAAGGCGGGAGATTGCACATTGGTAATCAAAATCATGAATCTTTAGTTCTATACGCTGTTTCTTAGGTGCACTATTTAATGCATTAATAAGTTCTGGATAAGAGATATGATCCACTAAGTTATCCTTCTCTTTTAAAGGTCCTAGAATCTTTATAGCACTATCATTGACACTTAAGATCATGCCATTCTCATCAAGTAAGATAAAGCCTTCCTCCATCTTTCTTAATATCGCATTGATCTTATCTTGTTCAAATCTTGTTTCTCTCATAGATTTTCTTAATCGATGAGAAAGATTCTCTATTGTATCAATAATAGGTGTGAATTCTTCATAATCTGTTGTTGGGAGTTCAAAACGATAGTCTTCAGTCATATTATTAAGAGACTCACTGATTTCTGTAAGTGGTTGAGTGACTCTCTTAGAGAGTTTACGTGCAACTATGTATGAAAATAAAATACTGACTAATATAGAAATCGCAAATGCAGGAGCAAGTTCTGGGAAATAACCCCATACACCTGAATAAGGGATGGACAATCTTATAATGTGGTTATCTTTATAATAAGCAGCATAAAGAAGTGGCTGATTGGTTGTCTCAGAACGTCTCATTGCATAACCTTCATGATTTGAAGAATGAAGTGCCTGTTGCACTTCTTCTCTTTTTAAATGATTAGAAGAGATGTCATTCTTATATGTATCTGCCAGAACTTGACCTTTTTCATCAATGACAGATATTCTTGTGTCATCAGAGAAAGCAAGTGGATTGAGTGTTTCTATCTGTGTATTAAGATCCTTAGAGTAGTCTAGATTATATTCTATAAGTTTTACAGAATACATCATTTCTCTTTCAGAATCCTCTTTCATTGAACCAGAAATAATAAATATACTCGTTGCACTACAGATACATAGAGATACCAATAATAATGAGATAAAATATCTCAATATAGATTGTCTCATTATTGACCGTCCTCAATAAAACGATAACCTACACTTCTGATTGTCTTAATATAATGATGTCCATCATCACCAAGTTTTGCACGTAAAGAACGAATATGCACATCTAAAGCTCTAGATTCGCCTACAAAATCATAACCCCAGATATTATTTAAGAGTTCTTCTCTTTCTACAACTCGTTCTTTATTTTCTACTAAATAGAGTAATAACTGATACTCTTTATGAGTTAATTCAAGTTTTTCACCCTGTTTTAAAATAATATGTTTAGACTTATCAATTTCTAAAGATGTAGTTTTAATAACCTTTGAATGATGCTGGCTTCTTCTAAGTAATGAGCGAACACGTGCAGCAAGTTCCAGCACTCCAAATGGTTTCGTCATATAATCATCACAGCCTGAATCTAATCCTCTTACCTTATCTATTTCACGATCCTTTGCAGATAGAATTAAGATAGGTAAAGTTGTATTAGTCTTTCTAATCTGCTTAATAGCTGAAATACCATCTAATTCTGGTAACATGACATCAAATATTGCAAGATCAGGTGTATCTTCATGAATTGCGACTATTGCATCTATCGCATTATTAAATAGGGTAATTGAATACCCACTTGACTCAAGAGATAGTTTGATAATTTCCTGAATATTTTCATCATCTTCTATTACATATATACGTTCGCTCATTGATTATATCCCCCTTATATAATACGCTGCTGGTTGATAGATCCTGTTTCCATGAAGTCTAACCATTCACAGATATTAGATGCATGATCACCAATTCTTTCTAGATATTTCGCAATCATGAAGTAATCTAAGCAGTCATCTGCATTTTCACTATTTTCCTTCATAATCTGAATGATTTCATTCTTAATATCTAAGAATAATGCGTCAATATCATCATCCATTCTAGAAATACTGTGGGCTTTATCTACATCACCCTCTACAAAAGCTTCAATAGACTTATGTACCATTTCTTTTGCAGTCTTTAACATATCTGGAATATGTTCTACTGTTCTATAAATATGATCACCAGATAAATCTAAGATAATTTCACAAATATCAGAACACTGGTCACCAATTCTTTCTAGATCAGTGACAATCTTTAATGCAGTAGTCACAATACGTAAATCTCTTGCCACTGGCTGCTGTCTTAACATTAACTTAAAACAAATAGATTCAATAGCACGTTCCATATCATTGATCATACGATCATTTTCCATAACTTCTTTCGCTAGCTTAGTGTTCTTGTTTTTAAATGCGGAAATAGTATTCTCTAATGCATTCTCTACAAGACCACTCATCTTCTGAAGATCTACATTAAGCGTATCTAGTTCTCTATCAAAACGACTTCTCATAATATTTACTCCTTCATTATAATATATTGATTAAGATTGTTAAATATTAACCGAATCTACCAGTGATATAATCTTCTGTTCTCTTATCCTGAGGGAATGAGAAGATCTTTTCTGTATCACCTGTTTCGATGATTTCACCCTGTAAGAAGAATGCTGTATTGTCTGCAATACGTGAAGCCTGCTGCATGTTATGTGTAACAATCACAATTGTGTAGTCTTTCTTAAGATCCATTAATAAGTCTTCAATCTTAGATGTAGAAATTGGGTCTAAGGCACTTGTAGGTTCATCTAATAAGATAACATCTGGGTTAACAGCTAAACATCTCGCAATACATAATCTCTGCTGCTGACCACCAGATAAACCTAATGCACTTGTATCTAGACGATCTGCAATCTCATCATATAAAGCAGCCTGCTTTAATGATCTAATCACAATCTTTTCTAATTCAGCATGATTCTTAATACCATGAATTCTAGGTCCATATGCAATATTATCAAAGATACTCATTGGGAATGGGTTAGGCTGCTGGAATACCATACCTACTTTCTTTCTTAATAAAGTCGTATCTACTCTAGGGTCAAAGATGTCTTCACCATCTAGTGTTACCTGACCAGTGATCTTTACACCTTTTACATAGTCCTGCATACGGTTTAATGTTTTAAGGAATGTAGATTTACCACATCCAGAAGGACCGATGAACGCTGTAATCTTATGTTCTGGGATATCTAAGCTTGTATTCTTCAAGGCATGCTTTTCACCATACCATAGATTTAAATTCTTAATTTCCATTTTATTCATATATATTTACCTCATTATTTTGCTTTTTCTACATTAAATCTACTAGAGAGCCATTTCGCAATAAAGTTCATGATTAATACAAGAATAATCAAGATCATACCAATCACAAAGGCTTGTCCATATTCCGCATTACTCATTGCCATATAAAGCTGGATAGTAAGTGTTCCACCACTTTCCATTAAGTGTGTAAAGAATCCTCTTGGCATGAAGTAACCACTACCTGCAGTAAATAATAAGGCAGCTGATTCAGCCACGATACGACCCATACCAAGAATCACACCAGTTAAGATACCAGGCATAGCACTTGGAAGAATAACAGTACGAATCATATACCACTTAGTTGAACCAATACCTAATGCTGCTTCACGATATGAAGAAGGAACTGATTCTAAGGCAACCTGAGTGTTTCTAATAATAATTGGTAAGATAAGAATAGTTAATGTGAAGCATCCATTTAAGACTGAATAACCTAAATGAAGCATTTCACCAAAGAAGATCATACCAAATAAACCAAAGATAATAGATGGAATACCTGATAATACTTCTGTTGTAAATGAGACAGCTGCAACGAACTTCTTATTCTTTGCATATTCATTTAAGTAAATGGCAGCACCAATACCAATTGGGCAGGCAAATAATAATGTACCTACAACCACATAAATAGTATTGATGATGTTACCTAATAAACCTTCAGGGTTTGATAGCTGACTCATTGGTTCTACTAAATTCTTGAAATGGAAATGGGGAATGGCTTTTGAGAAGACATAACCAATAATGACAAGAATCAAGATACTAGAGAAACCAGCACATAGATAAATAAGTCCACGTAGTATAGTGTCTCCTATTCTTTTCTTTTTATGATATAACGTTCTATCCACAGCGTTCACTTCCTTTAATGGGGACGGAGCTGATACTTTTTTAGAATCTGCTTTATCCATTTTCTTCACCCTTCTTTAGAATCTTCATCAAGATGATATTGATAATCATAATGAAGATGAATAATACTAAACCGATTGTAAATAACACTTGTCTATGTACACCACTTGAATAAGACATTTCAGATACGATAGCTGTTGTTAAGAAACGTACTGAATTGAATGGTGCTGGTAAATTAACGGCATTACCTGCAACAAGTAAGATAGCCATTGCTTCACCAATAGCACGTCCAACACCTAATACAATGGCACTCATGATTCCATTCTTAGCTGCTGGAATAACAACTTTAAAGATTGTCTGAATCTTAGTGGCACCAAGTGCATAAGAACTTAATCTTAAATGATTTGGAACAGTTTCTAGAGCTGTTTCAGAGACATTGATTAATGTTGGTAAGATCATAATGACTAATACAATGATTGCCGCAATTAAGTTTGCTCCACCAGTGAACTGATGTGAGTGAGATGTATGATAAAGTAGCTTTTCTAACTTATACATCTGTGGGTTGATGATCAAGATACCAAGTAACCCATAAACAACTGATGGAATACCAGCTAATAATTCAATCGCTGCTTTCATAACCTTCTTTGGCGTACCAGTAACCATTTCACTTAATGCAGCTGCAGTAAATAAACCAACAGGAATTGCGATTAAGACAGCACACAATGTACCAACAATAGAAGTTAAGATAATATAAAGAATACCGAACTTCCCTTGAGAAGGAACCCATTCTGTTTTAAATAAGATATTTCCGATACCAACTTTCGCAAGTGCAGGTGTGCCGCTATAGATCATGTAGGCAGTAATAGCGACGACTGCAACTATTGAAAAAGCAGCACATACACTAACAATTAATGCGGCTGCCTTTTCTGATGCTTGTCTACTTTTATTGGTACCAACAATGCTATTTAGCACTGATTAGACCTACTTTTTTAATGATAGCCTGCCCTTCATCACTATCAATATAATCGAATAATGCCTGAACTAATTTAGACTGTTTTTCAATTTTACCTTTAGTAGCCATAACGAATGGTCTCTGTAATGCATACTTACCAGCTTTGATGTTCTTAACTGTACAATCAACACCATCTAACTGTAATGTATTGATTGATTTGTCTACAGCATCTAATGATACATAACCAATAGCACCTTCAATTGAAGCAGCTTTCGCAACAACTGCACCAGTGTTATCTAATTCCTGAGCATACTGACATTTATCTTTGATGTCTAATAATTCTTCGAAAGCACCTCTAGTACCAGAAGCAGCTTCTCTACCAATAACAACGATCTTTTCGTCTTTACCACCAAGTTCTTTCCAGTTAGTGATTTCACCAGTATAGATCTTAGTTAACTGTTCTTTAGTTACATTCTTAACAGTATTATTCTTGTTAACTGCAACTGCGATACCATCGATTGCTACGATGTTTTCTTCAAGACCCTGGCTCTTTTCTTCATCAGTTAATGCTCTTGATGAATCACCGATATCAGCTTTACCGTTTAATACTGAAGAGATACCAGCAGATGAACCAGTGAACTGTGCTTCTACTGTAACGTTAGGGTTCTTTTCTTTAAATGATTCGCCTAAGGCAGTGACGAATTTTTCCATTGATGTAGAACCATCAAGTGAGATCTTTCCTGATAAATCTCCTGAACCAGCAGTTGAAGAATCTTTAGATCCTCCACAACCAGCAAGTGAGAATGCAAGTACACATGTAAGTACAAGCGTTAATAATTTTTTCATATTTACTTTTTTCCTCCCGTCTTCTTAAGACACCTACATCATAGTTTTTTCTCCTTAACAAAAAAATCATATTTATGTATGTATTATCTTAAGATTATGTAAAAGTGATTTTTTACTTTTTACATAAATACGGTTGTTTTATTGTACAAACAATAGTACAATTTGGTCGAATTTTAGGAGGCGAATGTTAAATTTATGTTATATGAAAAAGAAATACAGCAGAAACGATCAGTCAAAGCCCTCAAATCGTTTGCCTGTGTTATTATTGCGTCATGTTTAATGGCATTTAATATTAAGACATTTGTACGTGCGGGTGAATTAGTACCTGGTGGTATTACAGGTATGACTCTATTAATACAGAGAATAATGTTAAAGTATGCTAACATTTCTATACCTTATTCTGTGCTTAATATTTCATTGAATGCGATACCTGCTATTATCGGTTTTAAGCTTATTTCAAAACGTTTTACTGGTTATAGTGTATTAATGATTGTTTTAAACTCATTCTTAGTTGATTTGATTCCTTCTTATAAGGTGACAACAGATCCATTACTTATTGCTTTATTTGGTGGTTTATTAAATGGTTTAGCTATTTCTATTGCCTTATATGGTAAAGCAAGTTCAGGTGGAACAGACTTTATTGCAGTCTATATTCATCGTAAGTGGAATATCTCTTCTTGGAATATCATTCTAGGATTTAATATTATTCTATTATTAACTTCTGGAATGTTATTTGGATTTGAAGCATCTCTTTATTCTATTGTCTTCCAGTTTGTATCTACTCAGGCAATAGATACTTTCCATAAATCAGATCAGCAAATGACATTATTCATCATATCTAATAAGGCAGATGAATTAGAAAGAGAATTATTAGTTAAGACACATCACGGTATGACTCGTTTTACTGGTGAAGGATCTCATACACATGAAGATCGTGTGATGCTTTATACAGTTGTCAGTGCTGCAGAAGTCAATGATGTTTATGAAATTATTAAAAGTATTGATAAACAGGCTTTCGTGAATATTGTTAAGACAAGTGCTGTAAAAGGAAGGTTCTATCAGGAACCTATTGATTAACCTGGATTTATTCCAGGTTTTTTAAATGCAAAAAAATAAGCAGGTCACCCTACTTATTAATACATTGAGATATCAGATCGTGAACAATGTTTTCTTTACCTACAACTAAATTTGTGATTAATTGGTTTTTAATGGGATGTCCACGATAGTCACATAGAATACCGCCAGCTTCTTCTAATACCACTTTACCAGCAGCATAGTCCCATAGCTTAACTCTACGTTCTAAATAAGCCTCTACACGCCCACATGCTGTCCATGCAATATCTAATGCACTAGAACCACTGCGACGTATATCAGAACAATGCTTCATCACTTCCTTGATTGTATGGAAGTTCTTATCCAGCATTTCATCATCTTTACAATAAGGACTTGTCCCTACAGCCACTAAACTTGATGAGAGGTTCTCTTGATGGCTTATATGAATTGGATGATCATTAAGATACGCACCTTGTCCCTTCACACCATAAAACAGCTCACCCATATAAGGGTTATAGATTAACCCTATTGTTGGTTCACCATTTTCCAACAATGCCAATGAGATGACACTGCAATGATAGTCATGAATAAGATTTGTTGTTCCATCTACTGGATCTAATACCCAGCATGGTTGACTGAAATCCACTTCATTGATTTGTTCTTCGCTCATGAACTGTACATCAGGATATTTATCCATTAAACATGTCTTAATCTGATCCTGTACAATGAGATCTATTTCGGTTACATAATCATCTTTCCCTTTAGAATAGATTGAATCATCCCTTAACTGCCCCATAATATATTCACCAGCATAATAAAGCACTTCTTTTAGATAATTGACATCATAATTCATATAATTTCCTCTCTGTGCACAAGTATAGCACCTTATATAATAAGTATGGTTATCATCAAATAAAGAGTATCTTAATTGTTTGTAAAAAAAGAATCCTCCTATCGGAGGATCATGCACTACATAAATATTCTTTTGGCTTGATATGGATGAAATATAAATGCAGTGGCTGTTTTTCAATCAATGCCCTAATGATTAAAAGGATCAGCGTTCCTAGGAAAATCGAAGTTATAATGAGTTAAAAGTATGAGGGTTTCATTAATTACTCACTTTATATCCATGTTCAATAAGGGATTTAATTATTAGAATACTCTTACGAGCAGTGATCATTCTTATCCTCGCACCCGAATAAGAATGTACAGGAGATGCAGACATTTCTGCACAAGATCATGAGGTCCCTACACCCCACGATATCTATAACTAGATTTTCCTATCTTAAGACCTTAATCTTAAGATGATAATATATTATCACCTTATTGGTATTTTATCAATAATTATAATAAAAAATTGTCATGAGCTGGACATCTCATGACGATTTAGGAAGCAAAAATTTATTTTCTTTTTGCATCTTTATAATAAGCCTATAAAAAGATTAAACAAGTACCCTCAAGGATATTGTATAGTTGTTACAAAAAAAGCGAATTTATATACATAAATACGCTCTTTTTGTTACTTTAGTAGATATATTCTTCTTTCTTCTGTTTTCTCTCATATATATAAATAAATGGCGCATAGACAAGTAATGAAACACATATAGCTATCAAATGAGATAAAGCCCCATATATGCTGCCTCCAGTGACTAAGAAGCCTAGTAGAATAGGTGGCATGACCCAAGGCACTTCTATCACTATACGAGGACAGAATCCTATTGAAATAAGGAAATAACCCACTGTCAAAGTCACAAGTGGTGCTAAGATAAACGGTATATCTAGAAGTGGATTAAAGACGATAGGCATACCAAAGATCACTGTTTCATTGATATTCATTAAACTAGGGAATAGAGAGATATTCGCAATCAATCTATTGTCATGTCTCTTAGAGAAGAGAAGTATATATAAAACGAGGCCAAGAGTTGCCCCTGATCCTCCAATATCCGCAAAGATCTGAAACATCGGTGGGTTCAATATATAAGGGATTTCTTTACCTCTTAGTCCTGCATTATAGGCTGCCATATTAATATAAAGTAATGGTCTATAGAATGATTCAATGAGTGGAGACATCAAATTCTTACCATGAAATCCAACTATCCAGAATAATGAGATAATAAAATATAATACAAGTACTGCAATCAGATTATCCCCTGTCAATAGCTGTAATGGGAGCTGTACAAGAGTATATATATTCGTATTAATTGTATGTCCTGTACTTAAGATACAGAGATAAGAGATAGAACTCATAATTAAAAGTGTCAGAAACGTTGGTATGATATTCATGAATGATAATACCTGATTTGTAGAAACCTGCTCAGGAAGCTTAATTAAGAGGCATTCACAGTTTCTTAATAGATGATAGAGTTCAGTCGCAATAATTGCGACAAACATTGCGGTAAAGAGTCCTGTTGAAGATGTATAAATTGAACCTATTCCCTGTGCAGTGAAATCTTTAAGAGTTACTCCTACTGTATGAGGAATATGTACAAAATCAGATAGCTTTGTATGTACAATAGCCCCACCACCTGTGTGTAATAGCACATTGATATGTAAACCATCTATTGTATGTGGTGTGACAACCAGCCAACTTAAAAAACTGACAATCACAGGATAAATATCATGATCCCCATTCGCCTCTGCAATTTCACTAGATAGTAATAAAACAATCACAATAGACATACATGAGATTGTCGCAAAGTTCAATGCTTCAAAAATCGGATTAAGAAACTTTAAATCCATAATAAGAGGAAAAATAGACCCTAATCCTCCTTGATCATTCACTAATACATTTGTCCAAAGCATACCAACAGCACCTGCAAAAGATATTGGCATATAGTTCTGAAACGCATTTTTTATCGCATTTAAGTATTTATTCTGAGTACATCTTATTGCCACCCAGGATAAAATATCTACTAATTTATTCATCCCATCACCCCTTCGCACTCCCATATTACATTTTTCATAAGAAAAAGTCCATCACTAAGATGGACTATTCAAAAAGAAGGATTTAGAAAACAATCTTCGCAATAATTCTAGCTTTAATAACACCTTCGTGATTTTCAATCACTTTAGTGATATCTTCTGATAAATCATTTGTATCAATGACAGTATATGCATATTCACCACGTGCTTTATTAACCATGTTTTCAATGTTCATGCTCTTTTTCGCAAATGCATTCGCAAATACAGCTAACATGTTAGGAATATTCTTATGAATAATACATACACGATATGTTGTTGTACGTGGTTCTACAACTGTAGGCAAGTTAACAGAGTTCTGGATATTACCATTTTCTAAGTAATCCATCATTTCCTTTACAGCCATAGTAGCACAGTTATCTTCTGATTCTGGAGTAGAAGCACCTAAGTGAGGTAATACAACTGTATTTTCAGTTTCTACTAATTCTTTAGAACCAAAGTCTGTGATATAACGTGCGACTTTTCCTGATTTTAATGCCTTGATGATATCATCAGTATTCACTAATGTATCACGTGCAAAGTTCAAGATACGTACACCGTCTTTCATCATTGCGAGAGACTTCTTGTTGATCATATTCTTTGTATCAGGAGTTGCTGGTACATGGATAGTAATATAGTCACATTCCTTGAATAATTCTTCTACAGTAGCTGCTTTATGAACCCATTTAGATAGTTTCCATGCTGCATTAACACTGATATATGGATCATAACCATAGACTTCCATGCCTAATTTAACTGCTGCATTGGCTACATTCACACCAATTGCACCTAAACCAATAACACCAAGCTTCTTGCCATCAATTTCAGGACCAACAAACTGGCTCTTACCTTTTTCTACAGCTTTTCCAAAATCATCAGCTGGTAATGTCTTGACCCATTCAATACCAGGAATCACCTGTCTTGAACTTAAGATTAAAGCACATAATACTAATTCTTTAACGGCATTCGCATTAGCCCCTGGTGTATTAAATACGCAGATTCCTTTTTCAGTACATGCATCTACAGGAATATTGTTGACACCTGCACCAGCTCTTGCGATAGCCTTTAATTCATTTGGAAAATCATAGTCATGTAATTTAGCTGATCTGACTAAAATCCCATCTTCATGTTCTAAGTCGTCACCGACTTCATAATTATCACCAAAGATTTCTAAGCCCTGTTCAGAAATCTTATTTAAAGTTTTAATTTTATACATACTATTTTTGTTTCTCCTCGAATTCTTTCATGAAATTAACTAAATATTCTACACCTTCATATGGCATTGCATTGTAGATAGATGCTCTAATACCACCTACACTACGATGTCCTTTTAAGTTTGTCATACCTGCTGCAATAGATTCCTTCACAAATTCAGCATCTAATTCCTTAGATGGTGTTGTGAAAGTCACATTCATATTAGAACGTGCATCCTTTTTAGCATGTGGTTTATAGAAATCAGACTGATCTAAGAAGTCATAAAGAAGTTTTGCTTTCTTTTCATTCTTTTCCTTCATCACTTCTAGTCCACCCTGTTCATCAATCCATTTCACTACTAGACCTAACATATAAATAGCCCAGCATGGTGGTGTGTTATACATAGAATCCTTTTCTAACATTGTATCTAATTCAGAAAGAACTGGAATATTAGCTGGATGTGGTTTCACTAGATCTTCTCTAATAATCACAACACCTAGTCCTGCAATACCCATATTCTTTTGCGCACCAGCATAAATAACACCATATTTAGAAACATCTACAGGTCTTGATAAGATATCAGAAGACATATCTACTACAAGTGGTGCGCCCTTTGTATCTGGTACATAGTTCCACTCTGTACCATAGATAGTGTTGTTATTACAAAGATGTACATAATCAACACCTTCACGAATATCTAACTGATCCTGTGTAGGAATTTCTGTAAAATCGTTGTCTTTACCTGTATAGGCAATATGAACATCCCCAAACTTAGCTGCTTCTTTTGCAGCTTTACCAGAAAAGCTTCCTGTAACGATATAATCTGATTTACCATTGACCATAAGGTTTAAGGCAATGTTTGTAAATTCCTGTGTTGCCCCACCCTGTAATAGTAGAATCTTATAGTTATCTGGAATATTTAAAACTTTCTTTAAAGTTGCTTTTGTATCATCAAAAATCTTTTGGTATGTTGAGGAACGATGACTCATCTCCATTACGCTCATGCCTGAGCCTTTATAATTCAGCATCTGATCTGCTGCTTCCTTTAATACCTCTACAGGTAACTGAGATGGTCCTGCAGAAAAATTATAAACCCTCTTATCTGTCATTTTTCGACTTCCTCCTTGTTAATTTATATGCATTATATTAGTTTAATACAAATTTGTCCACTGATATTATTAAATAATACAAATATTTTAAAAAATATTCTAGATTGTATACAATATAGGGGTATTTTGATAGAGATAGACTCATCATGACAAATCATTATAATAAGAATTAAGAAAGAGGTGGCGTATGAAGAAATTTAAGAATGCGACAATCAATGATGTGTTTGCAGGTATTATTGTTGCTTTTATATCTATTCCTATATCCATGGGTTATGCACAGGTGGCAGGTCTACCAATGGTCTATGGTTTATATGGTTCTTTGGTTCCTATTCTCGTATTTAGTTTATTTACTACGAGTCATGATTTTGTATTTGGTGTAGATGCAGCGCCTGCCGCTTTGACTGGAAGTGCACTTGCAACTCTTGGTATTACTGCAGGGACTAAAGAAGCGATGCAGGTGGTCCCTGTTATTGCACTTATGGTCGCTTTATGGTTGATCTTCTTTTCAATCATTAAAGCAGGATGTGCCGTTAAGTATATTTCTACACCTGTCATGGGTGGATTTGTGACTGGTATCTGTTTATCCATTATTATGATGCTTGTTCCTAAACTATTTGGTGGAACAACAGGAACAGGTGAAATATTTGAATTAGTGAATCATATTATTAAAGAATTACCACTCTTTAATGGTTTATCCTTTATATTAGGAATCAGCACTCTTGTGATTATTCTTGTCATTAAGAAAATTAATAAGAAAATTCCTATGCCTATTCTTATGATGTTTATAGGTGCTTTATTGACTGCCGTTTTCCCTTTAGAGAAATATGGAGTGAAGTTATTACCTCATGTTGATCCAGGTTTACCAAAACTCGTGATTCCTTCTGTTGCCCATGTAGATATTTCCGCATTATTCTTTACAACATTATCTATTGCGATTGTTGTACTCGCACAGACCTTATTATCTGCGCAGGGTAATGCGATGAAGGATGGCTATAAACTAGATGGAAATAAAGAAATATTTGCCTACGGTATGGCTGAACTAGCTACTTCACTTGTTGGATGCTGTCCAACAAATGGTTCTGTTTCTAGAACTGGACTTGCAAGACAGTATGGATGTAAGACTCAGGTGATGAGTTTATCTGCCGCTGCCACTATGGCACTTCTTCTATTATTTGGTACAGGATTTATTGAATATCTTCCTGTTCCTATTTTAACTGCCATCGTTATTACTGCCTTACTTGGTGCTTGTCACTTTGCGTTAGGTCAACGTCTATTTAAAGAAAGTAGAAATGAGTTCTATATCTTTATGGCAGCATGTTGTGGAGTACTGATCTTTGGGACTATTTATGGTGTAGTGATTGGTATTGTCTTATCATTCCTTGCTGTAGTTATTAAGGCAGTCACACCTCCAGCCCATTTCTTAGGTGTTATTCCAGGACAGACAGGTTTCTTTAATCTTGAAAAAAATGCGAATGCAAGACCTATTAGACATACTATTATTTATCGTTTCCCAGGAAATCTATTCTTTGCGAATATTGATAAGTTCCAGGAAGATATAGAAAAAGCGATTAAAGAAGATACTGAACAGGTTATTGTAGATGCATCTGGTATTAGTAATATTGACTTTACTGCAATTGATCGTCTGATTATCTTCTATAATGATTTAAAGAAAAGAAATATAGATTTCTATTTAACACGTCATATGGATAACCTGAATCAGGCATTGAGAGAAAATGGTGGTATAGATATTATTACAAGTGGTCATGTAAGACGTACAATGCAGCAGGCATTATTAGATTGTGGACTTGTACCACCTTATCCATTAGAAGATCTTGAATCATCTCAAGTCTCATTTATACAGCCTGAATTAGAATGGGCATTTGGCGATGAGGCTGAAAAGTATAAACAGAAGATGACACAGGAAATGTTGAATGCGATTCATTCTAAAACAGATTTATCTCCTGAGTTATTAAAGGATATTGAAAATCATACAAACTTTGGCGAGATTGGTTTAATTGAAGCAGATGAATTCTTATCAAGACTTGAAATGCATATTCCAGAAATCATGGAAAAGATCCATGAAAATGAACAGTATGTAGAAGAAAGACTCGAACAATATCGTGATCGTATTGAAGAAAAGCTACAGGAAATGAATCCTGAAACATTACGTGTATTAAAACAATACCGAAACAAATATGAAAAAAAGCTACAGGAATTAAACCCACATGCTTTTAATCATTATAAAGAACTCCATCAGAAACATTTAGAAAGACTGGAGAAAAAGAAGAAGTGAAGATGAATTTCATCTTCACTTCTTTCATTAAGGAGCAATACAATTATCAAATATTATCCGAGGATTTTCAAAGCAGCATCTAATACCTTTTCACCGTTCATCATGCCATAGTCACGCATATTGATAACTTCAATAGGTGCAGACGTTAATTCTTTTAATCTCTTTTCCATATGACGAACTTGAGGACCTAACATAATGACATCCCAGTCATTGAGTTCTTTTTCTGCATCAGTTACTGGGAGAGCCTTTACTTCCATTTCAATACCCTTATCCTGTGCTGCTTTTTCCATCTTGAGTACAAGCATACTTGTTGACATACCAGCATTACATACTAATAAGATCTTCTTCATAAGTCTCTCTCCTTCCTTTATATTTATTATATATTTCTCAAATTATATAGAGTTAGTCACTATAAAATTAGGTAGAAACTTATCAACATTTGTATGTTATTTAAGTACTTTCATGATAGAAAAGTATCAAAAAAAGTGAAGATGACCCAGGTCTTCACTTAGTGTTTAAGGAGTTTGACAATTCTTTATTATTTAATGAGTTTTAATGCAGCATCGAGTACTTTTTCACCATTCATCATACCATAGTCACGCATATTGATGACTTCGATTGGCTTAGAAGTTAAAGTTTTTAATTTCTTTTCTGTATGACGTACCTGCGGACCAAGCATAATAACATCCCAGTCATCCATTACTTTTTCTGCATCAGTGATTGGTAAAGCTTTTACTTCTACTTCAATTCCTTTTGCTTCAGCTGCCTTTTCCATCTTCAATACAAGCATACTTGTTGACATACCAGCATTACATACCAATAAAATCTTTTTCATAAATATCTCTCCTTTCCTATGTGTACCATTATATATATCTATCTATAGAATTCTATCAGTTCACTTAGGTTAGAAAGATACTTATCAAACTAATTAATCAACCTTTCATTTATTTGAAATATATTTATCAAAACATTGTCTTGTCCCAGACATCCGCTATATTACGACCTACATCTTCAGGATGATGGGCATCACTTGCCGTAATCATCTGAACATGATGTTTTTTCAAAGTCTGTAATAACTGGTCTGATAAGCCAATATCAGGTGTATGATAACGATAGTAACATCCTACATTGTTTTCTGCTTTCATATGATGTGCATTTAATAATTCAGCCAATTCATCATATGTAGGCTGTAAGTCATAAGTAGGATAATGGCCAAACATCTTGATTGTATCTGGATGTGCAAGCTGTGTAAATAAATCAGACTTTACAAGTGAGAAGATACATTCATAGTATCTCTTATAGATTTCATCAACAGGATACTTATTCCATAAGATTTCTTCTGACCATTTCATATCATAGAGTTTACCATCTATAGAATGAATAGCCCCTACTAAGAAATCAAAATGATAAGGTTTTAATATGTCTCGAATTGTTTCTTCATATTCAGGTACATAACATACCTCTAAGCCAAAAGAAACCTTAATAGGTAAATCCATCGCTTTGATTTCTTGAATCAAAGCCCAATATTCATCTAAAGTACTATGAAACTTCATTTCTTTATTGTTTAACCATTCTTCTTGATAAGGAGATGCTTTTCTTACTCCTTCATAAACAGGTCTGAATTCTTTAAAACGATGTGTATGATCAAGAATCTGTATTTCATCTATACCATTCTTTACTGCACTTTCCACAAATTGTAGTACATACTCTTTTGAGAGATCCCCATATTCTAGATGCATATGTCCATCCATCATAAATATCACCTTCCTTTTTTGGGATTATAACACATTCATATATATAGTTGTAGAAATATTATAAATATTTTAGGAGGTTTTCTATGAACATCTATACACTACTACAAACAAAGACAGACTTTACATCAAGTGAAAAGATCATTGCGGAATATATTCTAGAGAATCCTGAGAAAGTGATTCATATGTCTGCCCAGGAAATAAGTGAAGCATGTTTTGTTTCTGTGACTTCTATTTATCGTCTAGCAACTAAATGCGGTACATCTGGATTATCTGATTTAAAAGTGAAACTATCCTCTTCATTATCTGAATATAAGAAGATGGATGAAACATTTGATTTTGATTATCCTATCAAGAAATATCAGACACATCATGAAACGATTGAGCTATTAAAGGAAGACTATAATCAAACTGTATTAGACACCAGTCATCTCTTTGATTTAGATACATTGCAGGGCATTGTACAGTTAATGGATTCTTCTAAGCAGATTGATATTTATACCTCTGCAGGTCATATATTTTTTGCGAAGAACTTTAGTTTCCAGATGATGGAGATTGGAAAACAGGTCATTGTCCCTTCAGAAGAATATAAATCACAATTACTTGCGGCATCAAGTGATCCTTCTCACCTCGCAATAGTAATTACCTTTAATGGACGTGGAATGTTGTCAGAAAAGATTCCTTCTATTTTACATAAGAATCATGTTCCTACTGTATTGATTTCTTCTACTGAATATCATCCTGAAATCAAGTATTATGATTATCAGTTATTCTTAAGTTCAAAGGAGAATCACTATAAAAAAATGTCTTCCTATAGTACAAGATTAAGTCTATTATTTGTATTAGATACTCTTTATACAGCTTATTTCAAAAGACATTATGAAGAGAATATTAAGAAGAAGACAGAGTACTATAAGAAAATGACGTGGGAATAAACATGGATATACGTGCTATTGTATGTGATGTAGATGGAACATTACTGACAAGTAAACAGGTTGTAGATGAAAGAACTATTTCATCTATTAAGAAAGCAAGAAGTAAAGGCATATTATTTGGAATATGTACAGGTAGAGATGCAGATAGTGTTAGAAATCATATGAAGTCATGGGGTATTAAAGGATGTATTGATTTTGTAGTGGGTTCTGGAGGGTCTGAGATTGATGATTATATTCTTGATATATATCAGGAGAATCATACTTTAAGTCCTGAATTGATTAAAGAAATCATGAATCATTATAAAGATATGGATTGTAACTTCACAATCTGTCATGAAGGTATATTATATGCCCCAAAGGATGATGATTATATCAGAGATATGGCTGAAGGTGATGGGATTGAATATAGGGTTGTTGATTTTGATACATTCTTAACACGTCCTTATCGTAAGTTGATGATTATATGTGATCCTAACTATATGCCTCAGATTGTGGAACGTTCTCAATCATTCACGAATAAAGACTATAAAGCATCTGCCTTAGTGACTACAAGTTTCTTATATGAATATATGGATTCTCATGTTTCTAAATCAAGTGGTCTTAAAGAGGCTTTAGCCCTTCATGATATTTCTATGGATCAATGTATGGCTTTTGGTGATGAAGACAATGATATAGATATGTTGAAGAAAGCAGGTATAGGTGTAGTAATGGAGAATGGGTCTAAACACGCGAAAGAAGTGGCTGATTATGTCACAAAAGATAGAGATTCTAATGGAATAGGTTTGTTTATTGAAAAGTTTATCTAGCTTTTTTATCATATTTTGAGCGTTTTTTAAGAAAAATGATATAATGTGAAATGGTTAAGAAAGGAGTCAATAAAATGGCAAAAGTTGATATTATTTCTGGATTCTTAGGTGCTGGTAAAACAACACTTATTAAAAAATTATTAAATGAATCTTTAAAAGATGAAAAATTAGTACTCATTGAAAATGAGTTTGGTGAAATTGGAATTGATGGTGGTTTTATGCGTGATGCAGGTATTACTGTCAATGAATTAAGTCAGGGTTGTATTTGTTGCAGTCTTGCAGGGGACTTCGAAACAGCTTTAAAGGAAGTTGTAGATACATATCATCCTGATCGTATTATTATTGAACCAACAGGTGTTGGTAAGTTATCTGATATTATTGCAGCTGTACAGAAGGTGCATGGTGCTGATCTCACATTGGATCGTTTCTTTACTGTAGTAGATGCAAAGAAATGTAAGATGTATCATAAGAACTTCGGTGAGTTCTTTAATAACCAGATTGGTGCAGCCAGCTGTGTAATCTTAAGCCGTTCACAGGATGTATCTGAAGAAAAGATTGCGGAATGTTTAGATATTATTAGAGAATTAAATCCTCATGCACCAGTTGTTACTACTCCATGGGATCAGATTACAGGTGATATGATTCTTGAAGCAAGTAATCATAAGGATGCTTTAGAAAAGGCATTGATTGCGGCTGAAAAGGAACATCAGGAAAGTGTTCATGGACATCATCATGAACATCATCATCACCACGATCATGACCATGAATGTGAATGTGAACACCATCATGATCATGAATGCGAATGTGGACATCATCATGAACATGATCACGAATGTGAATGTGGTCATCATCACGATCATGAACATCATCATCACCATGATGTAGAAAGCACATTATACTATGATGAAGAAGATATGCATGATGCAGATGAAGTATTCAATAGTATTGGTATTGAAACAGCACATCCATTTACTAAAGAAGAACTTGATGATAAGTTAAAGACTTTAGGCACTGATGAATCTTTAGGTCATATTCTACGTTCTAAGGGTATTGTGAAGGGTACTGATGGTAAGTGGTTTGAGTTTGATTTTGTAAGTGGTGATTATGAAATCCGTGAATGTACACCAGATGTTGGTGGAAGAATGTGTGTCATTGGTGAAAAGCTAGATGCACATAAAATCTATGATTTAATGAAAGGTTAATGTATGGATAATTTAGAAACAAGAATTTATCTATTTACTGGCTTTTTAGAAAGTGGTAAAACAACATTTATCAACGATACTATTATTAATACTGACTTCTGTGATTATGAGACGTCTGTGCTTATTGTGACAGAAGAAGGTGAAGTAGAATATAATGAAGCCGCTATTAAGGAACATAACTGCGAAATCGTTTATGTAGAAAATGAAGAAGAATTCACTGCCGACTTCTTTAAGGATTTAAAGGAGAAGTATCATCCTACACAGGTTCTTGTAGAATTTAATGGTATGTGGAATGTAGATCAGTTTGTAGAATCACCATTCCCTGAAAACTGGGATGTTGTACAGATTTTAACTACTATCAATGCCTCTACTTTCCAGCTTTATGTGAATAATATGCGTGCACTTTTATTCCAGCATTGTGCTAAGAGTGACTTAGTCATCTTTAATCGTATTGAAGATGGTATGAAGAAGTCTACTTTACGAAACAACATCAAGGCAATGAATCCTGTATGTCAGATCATTTATGAAAATAAAGATGGTTCTGTAAATACTATGCAGGATGATGAATTACCATATGATTATACACAGGATCATTTAGAAGTCGCTGATCATGATTTTGGTATCTTCTGTTATGATGCAATGGAACATCCAGAACGTTATGACCAAAAGACAATTAAGATCAAAGGTAAGTTTATTGGTCGTGATAAAGTAATTCCTAATGGTTTTATTCTTGGTCGTTATGCAATGGTATGCTGCGAACAGGATACTTCATTAATTGGTATGCTTTGTGTAAGTGAATATGCCTCTAAATTCATACCTAATGAATGGCTACTATTAGAAGGTCATACACATATTGAATATGATCCATCTATGAATGCAAATATCTGTATTCTTGATGTAGATCATATTGAAGGGGCTAAACCTTTAGACAACGAATATGTTACATTTGATTAATCCAGGATTATTTTCCTGGATTTTTTTATTTTACTTCCTTCTGGGGGGGATAATGGTAAAATATATGTGTAAGAAATAATACTTCAGTTTGGAGGAACATATATGAAGAACAGTATTGTAGTAAAATTTTTTATTTGGTTTTTAACATCACTTTTCACTTTATGTTGCGTAGAACAAACATTATTTGCTAATTCTCCTTATGATACAAATGTCAGGGCCTATGGCTTAGTGATTATTGGACTGATTATTATCTTTGGTCTTCTCATCCTAAAAAAACTGGATGACTTAAAACACAAATAATATTCTTAAGAAAGGGGAGCTTTCCCCTTTTTTATTGATTTAATGCGTATTTTTTCGTATAATAGGCAAGGTTATCGAGGTGATAGAATGAAAGATTTTTGGTATGAATGTAAACACGTATGTAAACAGACAGGCGCAAGATATGGGATTCTTCATACACCACATGGTGATGTAGAAACACCTATGTTCATGCCTGTAGGAACACTGGCAACAGTAAAAGGTATTTCTCCTGAACAGCTTAAAGAAATGGGCTCTCAGGTTGTACTTGCAAATACTTATCATTTATGGTTAAGACCTGGTAGTGATATTGTGAGAGATGCAGGAGGACTTCATCAGTTCATGAACTATGATGGACCTATTCTTACAGATTCTGGAGGATTCCAAGTATTCTCATTAGGTAAGACACGTAAGATTGAAGAAGAAGGTGTTACCTTCAAGAGTATTGTGGATGGTTCTAAGCTATTCTTATCTCCTGAAAAGTCAATCGCAATTCAGGAAGATCTAGGTGCTGATATTATTATGAGTTTTGATGAATGTGCACCTTATCCATGTACTCATGATTATATGAAGAACTCTGTAGAAAGAACATTAAGATGGGCTAAGAGAGGTCAGGAAGCACATAAGAGAGAAGACCAGGCTTTGTTTGGTATTGTCCAGGGTGGTGAGTTTGCGGATCTACGTGAACTAAGTGCGAAGACTTTGGTTGATATGGATTTCCCTGGTTATTCTATTGGTGGTACTTCTGTAGGTGAACCTAAACCAATCATGTATAAGATGATTGAAGATAGTGTTAAGTGGTTACCTGAAGATAAGCCTAGATATTTAATGGGTGTAGGTAATCCTATTGATTTAATTGAAGGTGCTATTAGAGGTATTGATATGTTTGACTGTGTACTTCCTACACGTGTCGCAAGACATGGTGCACTTATGACACATCATGGACGTATGAATATCAATAATGAAAAGTATAAACGTGACTTTACTCCTATTGATGATAAGTGTCATTGTTATGCATGCAGAAACTATACAAGAGCTTATTTAAGACATCTTCATAAGTGTGATGAAATCTTTGGTAAGTCTTTATTATCTATTCACAATGTTGCATTCTTATTAGATCTTGCAGCAGGTATTAGAAAAGCAATTCAAGAAGACCGTTTAGCTGATTTTAAGGAAGAATTCTTAGAACAGTATGGTCGTGATGTTTATGAAAGGGCGTTTTAGTTTTATGGATATTGAATTATTTGATTATGATCTTCCAGAAGAATTAATTGCACAGACACCATTAAAGAAACGTGATACTTCACGTTTAATGGTTCTAGATAAAGAAACAGGAGATGTTGAACATAAACATTTCTATGATATTCTAGATTATCTAAAACCTGGTGATGTGATTGTAAGAAATAATACAAAGGTTATTCCAGCACGTCTTTATGGTCTTAAGGAAGAAACTGGTGGACATGTAGAAGTTCTTTTATTAAAAGATCTTCATGATGATTTATGGGAATGTTTAGTAGGTAACGCTAAGATTGTAAAGCTTGGTACTGTGATTACTTTTGGTGATGGACGTTTAAAGGCTCAGTGTACTGAAATAAGAGAAGAAGGTATTCGTATCTTCAAGATGATCTATGATGGAATCTTCTATGAAATTCTTGATCAGTTAGGTATTATGCCTTTACCACCATATATTAAAGAAAAGTTAAATGACCCTGATCGTTATCAGACAGTCTATGCAAAAGTAGAAGGTAGTGCTGCTGCCCCTACTGCTGGCTTACATTTTACTGAAGAATTACTTCAGAAAGTAAGAGACAAAGGAATTGAAATCTTAGATGTGACTTTACATGTTGGTTTAGGTACATTTAGACCTGTTAAGGTAGAAAATGTATTAGAACATCATATGCATAGTGAATATTATGAAATCAGTGAAGAAGTGGCTGAAAAGTTAAATCAGGCTAAAAAAGAAGGTAGACGTATTATTGCGGTTGGTACTACTTCTTGTCGTACATTAGAAGCAAATCATTCTAAATATGGATGCTTCAAAGCAGCTCATGAAAATACAAATATCTTTATTTATCCTGGTTATACATTTACTGGTATTGATGCATTGATCACAAACTTCCATCTTCCTAAGTCTACATTAGTGATGCTTGTAAGTGCTCTTGCAGGTAGAGAACATATCTTAAATGCCTATAAGATTGCAGTGAATGAGAAGTATCGTTTCTTCTCATTTGGTGATGCAATGTTTATCCACTAATGAAACAGAATTATCGTTTAGTGATGTTGGAGACTCTTAAACATTTAGAAGGACGTCCAAAGTTATTGCTTCATGCATGCTGTGGTCCTTGTTCTTCTAATGTAATTAAAGAGTTATGTCAGTACTTTGATATTACTATTTATTATACAAATAGTAATATCTACCCTGCTGATGAGTATCATCGTCGTGAATCTGAGTTAGAAAGATTTGTGAAAGAGTTCAATGAGAAAGAGAACCAGAATGTACAGGTGGTAGAAGATACTTATGATCCTGAAGAATATTTAACGCATATTGCGCCATATAAGGATACAGGAGAAAAGGGCTATCGCTGTTATGTGTGTTATAAAGTAAGAATGGAGAAAGCAAGAGATTATGCAAAGATGCATGGTTTTGATTATTGGACAACTGTGTTGTCTGTTTCTCCTCATAAGAATAGCCAATGGATCAATGAAATTGGTGATGATTTAGATCTAGAGACACCAAAATTCCTTCATAGTGATTTTAAGAAAGATAATGGTTATTTAAAATCAACACGTATGAGTGATGAATATCATATGTATAGACAGAATTACTGTGGCTGTGTTTATAGCTATCAGGAGATGCTGAAAAGAGAAAAAACAGACCTCTAATGAGATCTGTTTTTTAAGTTATCTAAGAATAGTTTAATCTTCTCAGTCGCAATTTTTAATTCTTCTAGTGAGTATGCATAAGAGACACGGATAAATCCTTCTCCGGCATCACCAAAGGCTGTACCTGGTACACAGGCTACCTTCTGATCATTTAATAGTTCTTCACAGAATTCTTCAGATGTAAGACCTGTAGAACGGATACATGGGAATACATAGAAAGCACCCATTGGGTTAAATGTATGAAGTCCCATATCATTAAATGTTTTTACAAGGAAGTTTCTACGTGAGAGATAAGAGGCTCTCATTTCTTCTACTTCTTTATCACAATGTCTCAGTCCATCTAATGCACCATATTGTGCAGCAGTAGGTGCTGACATGATAATATACTGATGAATCTTACACATTGCTTTAGAGAATACTGGGTTCGCAAGGACATAACCAAGTCTCCAGCCAGTCATGGCATAAGCTTTTGAGAAACCATTGATAACAATAACCTGATCTCTGATTTCTGGGAATGAAGCCAATGTACAGAATGGTTCTTCATAGCTAAGTTCTGCATAGATTTCATCTGATATAACGATAATACCTGATTCTTTAATAATAGGTACAAGTTTTTCATAGTCTTCTCTTGTCATTGCCCCACCTGTTGGGTTTGAAGGGAAGTTGATCAACATGACCTTTGTCTTTGGTGTAATAGCTGCTTTAAGTTTTTCAGGTGTTAATTTAAATTCATCTTTTTCTTCTAGATGAATTCTTACAGGTACTCCTCCTGAAAGAATAACACTTGGTTCATAAGCAACATATCCTGGGTCTAGGATAATCATTTCATCACCTGGATTCATTAAGGCTCTTACTGCGATATCGATACCTTCTGAACCACCGACAGTCACAATGATTTCCTTTTCAGGATCATAATGTACACCAAAACGACGATAATAATAATTACTAATTTCTTGACGTAATTCTAGTAAACCTCTATTTGCGGTATAGAAAGTACGTCCTTTTTCAATTGAATAGATTGCAGCTTCTCTAATCTTCCAAGGTGTCGCAAAATCAGGTTCCCCTACACCTAATGAAATAACACCTTCCATCTGGTTCGCAAGATCAAAGAACTTACGAATACCACTTGGTTTAATAGTTTGTGCTGCAGTACTTAATTTCTTCTCATAATCCATTTTATGGAGTCACCACCAGTCGCGTATTTTTACCATCTTCATCATCTACTAGGACATGTCCATCTGTCTTATATGGCTTTAACACAAATGTTGTTTTTGTTCCTGTAACACCAGGAATACATGCTAATTTAGATGCAACAAAGTGCGCGACTTCCTGCATAGTACGACCTTTCACAATGCACATAAAATCATAATCACCTGATAATAAATACATTGTTTCAATTTCTTCGTACTTATAAATGTGTGACGCAATACGATCATAACCATATTCTCTTTCAGGAATAGCGTTAATTTCTATCATCGCAGTCACAAGTTCAGTATTTGTCTTGTCCCAGTTGACAATAGTATGGTAACCACAAATAATCTTTTCTTTTTCAAGTCTATTTAATCTTTCTACAATGCTGTCTTTAGATTCTGCTAGCGCGGCGGCTAGGTCAGAAACCTTATATCTTGCATTTTTCTGTAATAATTGAATTAAAAGACCATCACTCATAGATAAAAGTTCCTTATTATCCAACCTCTTGTCCTCCTTTGACTATTGTACAATTATTTTATAATAATGAAACTCATTAGTAAATAGAGAATAATTGTGATAAAATATTTTCATGCGGAGGTGTCCTATGAAAACGTTTTATGTGGCAAGTTACGGTAAAGGTGACGATAAAGGAATCTATATCGTTTCTTTTAATGAAGAAACATTAGAATTAAAGAAAGTACAACAGATATTAACTCAGGATTTTCCATCATATCTGATCACTAAAAATAAAGAACTTTATGTATCTTATAAGAATGCGAGATCCAATAATGAAGGCGGAGGATTAGGAAGCTTTAGTATTCATAAGGATGAATTAATCCTTAATAATAACTATTCTTCTTCTGGTAGAAGTTATACACATTTATGTATCTCTGATGATAATAAGTATATCTTTGCAGCGAACTACCATGTAGGTGCAACAGCTGCTTATAAGCTAGAAAATTATCGTATTGATCATAAGATTGGGGCTGTGAGACATACTGGTATGGGTCCTGATTTATTAAAGAGACAGACTGCACCTCATGTACATAATGTTGGTTTTACACCTGATAAGCGTTTCTTATATGCTGTAGATTTAGGTGCTGATAAGATTGTGATGTACAATTATAAAGATGGTGTTCTTAAAGAGAATACAGATTATACAGTGAATGTTGTACCTGGTTCTGGTCCTAGACATTTGATTTTCTCACAGGATGGACGTTATGGTTATCTTATTAATGAGATTGCGAATAAGATCATGGTCTTTAAGTATAATGAAGGTCGTATGAGTTTGATTCAGGCGATTCATTGTGTTCCACGTCATTTTAAGGGATTTAATGCAGCTGCTGCAATTCATCTTACAAAAAGTGGAGAACATCTACTTATTTCTAATAGAGGTCATAATTCTATTGCGTTATATAGAGTCAATAAAGAGAATGGTAAGATTTCTTTACTTTATATGGTACATACTGGTAAAGAACCAAGAGACTTCAATATTATTGATGATAAGTATGTTATTGTAGGGGCACAAGAAGATAATAAGCTTCAGGTACTTACTTTTGATGAAGAGAATGAAAAGCTATTGATGACAGATTCTGAATTAGAGATTCCTGCACCTGTATGCGTATGTGTTGAAGATTGAGCTTAGCTCAATCTTTTTTTGTATATCTTTAAGTAAATCAAAGATTCTTTGAGAATAAATATATAGGAGGTTAAATATGGAAGAGTTGATGAGAAATTTATATTTATTCTTAACAGAAGCAGAAAGAGGTGATGTATTAAGAATACATGTCACTGAGACAGATGAAAGTTTTGAATTTACTTATGATGAAGTCATGGATATTGTGTTCCATAATAGAATTCCAGAAAGGTTTAAAAAAGAAGTAGGTCCTAATAATTAGGATCTACTTCTTTACTTTTAAAGTGATGATGACTTCGTCATCTGTTTCATCGATGTTTTCTTCTACATCAGTTCCAGCATCAGTGACCATCTTTACTGCCTGACTGATTGTATTAAGTGCGATTTTAACACTTTTAGAGAAAGTACGTACACGTGGTTTTTCTTTTTTAGGTGCTAATAGTTTCGCAATTCTTTTTTCTGTTTCATCGACAGTTAGGTTATGTTCAAGAATCTCTTTCAACATATTATTCTGTTGTGCTGTATCTTCTAGTTTTAATAAAGCACGGGCATGTCTTTCAGATATTTCTTTTTTCTTAACTGATTCCTGTACTGTCATAGGAAGCTTTAAGAGTCTAAGCTTATTGGCCACTGTAGACTGTTTCTTACCTACTTTTTCAGCAAGATGGGCTTGTGTTAAACCCTGTGTATCTAGAATCTGCTGGTAAGCTAAGGCTTCTTCAATCGCAGAAAGGTTTTCTCTTTGAATATTTTCTACTAATGCGGCATTGGCAGTCTGATTGTCATCAAGTTCCTGGATGATACATGGTACTTCTGTAATACCTGCTAGTTTACAGGCACGATATCTTCTTTCCCCTACGACAATCTGATATTTACCTTCATATTCTCTAACTACAATAGGCTGTAAAAGACCATTCTGCATAATAGATTCAGCGAGTTCCTGTATCTTCTCATCTTCAAAATGAGTACGTGGCTGTTCCTTATTGGCAACAATATCATTGATATCTAAGAAACAATAAGCATCCTTAATAACGTTCTTTTTCTTTCTATAAAGGCTTTTTCTTAATTTGTCCATAGTTTCTTGGGTACTTTGCAGGTGTTGATTTCACTTTCTTGATCACGATGTTATGACGATGATCATTCTGATCACTTAAAGTAAAAGTAAAATCATCCATCACTTCTCCTCCAAGTACCTTTATGCCTCCCTTCGCATCTTTTAATTCTTCAGGGGCTTTGAGTCCTTTTAATGAAAGGAAGTAACCATCTTTCTTCACTAATGGGAGACAAAGTTCATCTAAGATATTTAATCTTGCAACTGCACGTGCCATGACAATATCAAATGATTCACGATGATCTTTACAGAAATCTTCAGCACGTGATGCAACTGCTTGAATATGATCTAATTCTAATTCTTTAAACAAATGATTAAGGAATGTGATTCTCTTATTCAAAGAATCTACAATAGTGACATTTAATTCTGGATAAACGATTTTAAGTGGAACTGAAGGGAATCCAGCACCTGCACCCACATCACAGATTGTTTGATTAGAGAATGGGAAATCAAACGCAATTGTAAGAGAATCATAGAAGTGTTTTAGATAAACACCTTCTCTATCTGTAATAGCAGTTAAGTTCATCTTCTCATTCCATTCTACAAGTATTTCATAATACTTTTCAAACTGTTTAATCTGTTTCTCTGAAAGCACAATGCCTTTTTCTTCTAAGCTCACAATAAATTCTTGTTGTGTCATATTAATCTCCGTATTGTGTTTTTAAGTGAATAAGTAAAACAGAAATATCTGCAGGATTAATACCAGAAATACGTGTTGCCTGACCAATAGTGACAGGTCTCACCTTCTTTAGTTTCTGTCTTGCTTCTAATGATAAGTTTAATACATCATCATAGTCTAAGTCAGCAGGAATCTGCTTTTCTTCCATATTCTTTACTTTTTCTACTTGTCTTAACGTTTTTTCAATATATCCCTTATATTTAATAAGAATAGTGATTCTTCTCATTTCTTCTTCAGTTAAGTCTACATGTTCAATATAAGGTAATAAGTCTTCATAAACCAATTCTGGTCTTTGAAGAATAGCACGGGCAGTGACACCTTCTTTTAAACGTGTTGAACCCTTTTCTTCTAAGACGTCATTGATTTCACTCTTAGGTGAGAAATGAATAGTATCTAGACGTTCTATTTCAGCATGGATACGATTCATTTTATCTAGATAACGTGAATAGACTTCATCAGTGACAAGACCTGCTTCATGACCATATTTTCTTAATCTTTCATCCGCATTATCATGTCTCAATAATAATCTATATTCAGCACGACTTGTTAACATACGATATGGTTCTTTAGTCCCTTTAGTTACTAAGTCATCAATCAATACACCAATATAAGCTTCATCACGCTTTAAGATCAAAGGTTTATTACCCTTTACCTTCTTAGAGGCATTAATACCGGCAATAAGACCCTGACCTGCTGCTTCTTCATAACCTGAAGTCCCATTGATCTGACCTGCAGTAAAGAGGTTCTTTAAGACCTTTGTTTCTAGACTAGGCCATAACTGTAATGGATCAATCGCATCATATTCAATCGCATAGGCATATTTTAAAATAGTACAGTTTTCAAGTCCTGGTAATGAATGCACCATCTTTTCCTGAATATCATGAGGCATAGATGTAGAGAATCCCTGTACATAGATTGTATTCATTTCCTTAGATTCTGGTTCAAGGAAGATCTGATGTCTTTCCTTATCCGCAAACTTAACAACCTTATCTTCAATAGAAGGGCAGTAACGTGGTCCAATACCTTTAATAAGTCCTGAGAACATCGCACATTTATCTAGATTATCTCTGATGAGTTTATGTGTTTGGGCTGTTGTATATGTTAAGTAACATACAGTCTGATCTTCTACTGGTGTAAAATGTGTTGTTTCATATGAGAATGAAAGTTTCGCATCTGTACCAGGCTGTACTGTTGTTTTTGAATAATCAATAGAATTGATTTCTACACGAGGTGGTGTACCTGTCTTTAATCTCTGGATTCTAAATCCATAATCCTTTAACTTACTTGATAAATATAAGCTTTCCTTCTGTTTATCTGGTCCACTTGGAGTCTTTGAATGACCTACAAGGATTTCAGCCTTTAAATAAGTTCCTGTAGTAAGAATTGTCGTATGAGACTCATAGCGAGTACCATCCGCAAGGATAACACCCTTACACTCATCACCTTCTACAATCAAATCCTCTACCATTGCTTCTACAATATCAAGATTTTCCTGCTGCTTTAATACTTTCTGCATATAGCGTGGATAAGCTTTCTTATCTGCCTGTGCACGAAGAGATTGAACACCTGGTCCCTTGGCAGTATTCAACATCTTCATCTGAAGGTAAGTCGCATCTGTAGTTTTACCCATCTGTCCACCAAGTGCATCTATTTCTCTTACAATAATGCCCTTTGCAGGTCCTCCGATAGATGTATTACAAGGCATGCTTCCTGCATTAGAGAAGTTGCTTGTAATAAGTAATGTTTTATTTCCTGTTCTTGCGCCAGCAAGACATGCTTCAATACCTGCATGGCCAGCACCTACAACTATAATATCGTACACTATAAACGACCTTCCTTTCTTATTTAATACGTGTTTATATTAACACATCAATTCGCGTTTGTCATTATACCACAAATGCATTATTATGGTGTAAAATTCAATCAAAAATGTTGGTGGTATGATATAATAAAAACGGTGATGAAACATGAAAGAAAGAGATATTTTAAAGATCTATAATAATTATTGTGTCATTGGGATGAGTCCTGATCCTGATAAGTACAGTTATCAAATATATCAGTGCTTAAAGAATGCAGGAAAGCATGTTTATGGTATATCTCCTAAGTATGACACAATAGACAATGATAAGATGTATACCTCCCTCATGGATATAGAGTATCCTGTAGATGTGGTTGTTTTTGTCGTTAATAAAACAATTGGTATGACTTATATTAAAGAGATGAGAGAGCTTGGTATTAAGTATGCCTGGATGCAGCCAGGGACTTATGATGAAGATTTACTTCATGCTTTTCATGATCAGGGAATAGAAACAATAGAGAATTGTGTATTACAAGTTATGAATGGTTAAATCAAATATAGTTTCATGTAATGGGAAGGTGATATCTACTTGGATATCATCTTTTTTAGTTTCTTTGAAATCTACTGGACCTAATGTATCTTTTCTATCTGATATCACTTGATAACCAAGATCATATTGCTGGGATAAAGAGAAACCTATAGAACTCATAATGACAGGATCACCATGTAATTGAATCATCTGGTTTGTCTGTAATCTAAAGAAGTTCTGATAAGGAATCTGATCAATACCAGTTTCTAATGCCTGTTCAACAGCCATAAAGAAATAAGAAGAGAACTTACCATATGGGAATCCTACGACATAAGGTGTGCCGTATTTCTCTTTTAATAGTTCTGCAATCTTTAATCCTTTGACTGATACCACAATATTCACATCTGCATAACCAGCCATATCGAGTGATGTATCATGATGCAGAACTGTTGTAAGGACATTGTATTTCTGTTCAGTAAAGTAATCCTTTAATATTTCATAGACGTCTTCATCAAATAAATCAGGTGTTAAACCTAATAGATTAATAGATGTCATAGGCATCTGTAAGTTATATTGGATATCTGGTAATTGATCTACTAATGTGCATAATTCTTCTTCTGTATAATTCATATATGTACCTCATTTTTTCTTCATTATATCATAGTTTTTAGTTTGCATAAACTAACTCTAAGAGTATAATGTAGTTAGATAAAACTAACATAGGAGGAGATGTTATGAACTTTTTAGAGATTAAGGATTTAAAGAAATCCTTTGGACAGGGAGAGAGTCATATTGATGTATTAAAGGGGATTGATATGACCATCAACAAAGGAGAATTCTGTGTGTTACTTGGTCCTTCTGGTTCTGGTAAATCTACACTACTTAATATTATTGGGGGTATTGATAGTTTAGATGAGGGAGAACTTGTGATTAATAAACATCGTTTAAAGACAATGAAAGAAAAAGAACTAAGTCAATACAGACGTGATCATCTAGGTTATATATTCCAGATGTATAATTTGATTCCTAACTTAACAGTTAGAGAGAATATTGAAGTCGGTGCTTATTTAAGTAAGAAGCCTTTAGATATTGATGAGTTACTACATACACTTGGTTTATATGAACATCAGAATAAGTTACCTAATCAATTATCAGGTGGACAGCAGCAGCGTACCGCAATTGGACGTGCAGTTGTAAAGAATCCAGATATTCTTTTATGTGATGAACCAACAGGTGCTTTGGATTATCGTACGTCTCAGGATATATTACAGTTAATCTGTGATATTAATGAAAGATTTGGGAATACAATCATCATGGTCACACATAATGAATCTATTAAGTATATTGCGGATCATATATTTGTATTACATGATGGAAGAATTAAAGATGATTATATCAATGCAGAACGTAAACGAGTGAATGAGGTGGATTGGTAATATGAAGAATCCATTAAATAAACGTTTTATACGTGAATTAAAAGAAGACTGGAGTAAGTATCTTGTCATCTTCTTATTGATGACAGGAATGCTTGGATTAGTATCTGGTTTTATTGTGGCTGATGAGAGTATGATCAAAGCTTATAATGAAAGTTTTGAGAAGTATACGATAGAGGATGGTCACTTTAATGTAGATAAGAAGTTGAATAATCAGTCTTTGATCAATATTTCTAAAGCCGGTGTACGTCTTTATGATCATTCCTATGTAGAAGAAACATTGATCAACGGGAATAAATTACGTATCTTTGCGACACCTCAAAGTGTGAATAAAGTATGTGTCATGGAAGGAAGACTTCCTCAAACTAGTAAAGAGATTGCGATAGATCGTATGTATGCCGTAAACAATCAATTATCTATTGGAGATACTATTAAAAGTCAAAATCATTCATTAAAAATCTGTGGTTTAGTGGCTTTACCTGACTATTCTGCATTATTTGAGAATAACAGTGATACGATGTTTGATGCCATTAAGTTTGGTGTGGCTGTTGTACAACCTACTCTATTTACTCAATGGGATACAACACATATGACCTATAGTTATTCATGGCTTTATACAAATAAACCAAAGAATGAAGAAAAGAAGTCTGAATCATTCTTGAAATTATTGAATAAAGAAGTGCATCTAGAAGAATATATTCCTCAATATGAGAATCAGGCTATTCATTTTACTGGTGATGATATGGGTAGTGATAGTGTCATGATAAAAATGCTTCTATATATCATGATTGTGATTATCGCATTTGTATTTGCGGTGACTATGACCAATACAATCCAGAAAGAATCCAATGTGATTGGGACATTACTTGCATCTGGTTATACAAAGAAAGAATTAATCAGTCACTATATGACACTTCCTATTATTGTGACACTTATCAGTGCCTTGATAGGTAATATACTAGGTTATACCTACTTTAGAACGACTATGGCGAATTTATATTATGCCAGCTATAGTTTGACGACTTATCAAACAATCTGGAATGCGAGTGCTTTTATCCAGACAACAGTTGTACCTGTTATACTCATGTTTATTATTAATCTCTTTATACTCAATAGACAATTGTCTTTATCTCCTCTTAAGTTCTTAAGAAGAGATTTAAAGAGACATAAACAGTCCCATGTCATGCCTTTGTCTGCACGTATTCCTTTTATTACACGTTTTAGAACACGTATTATTCTTCAGAATAAAGCCCATTATCTTGTCATGTTTATTGGATTAATGTTTGCGAACATGATCTTATTATTTGGACTTGCGATGCCTGATATTATTAATTCATATGGGACTAATATTAAACAGAATATGTTTGCGGATTATCAATATATTCTTAAAGTACCTGCAAGCTTGCAATCTGATGAAAAGAGCTTTTCTAATATGATAGAAGCTTATACTTTCACAAAGGGAATAAAAACAGAAGAAAAGACAGCTGAGAAGTTTAGTGCTTATAGCTTAAAGATGGAAGACAATACTTTGGATACAGTAACTGTATATGGAGTAAAGAAGAACAGTCGTTATGTTTCTATTGGTGAAGGTGTTTATGTATCAAGTGCTTATGCAGATAAGTATCATATACATAAGGGAGATGTGCTTCACTTAAAGACAGAATATACAAAGAAGAAGTATACATTAAAGGTCAGTGGTGAATATAACTATCCAGGTGGTATTGCGATATTCATGAATCAGAAAAAGATGAATCAGTTATTTGATTTAGATGATGATTATTTTTCTGGTTATTTCTCTAAGAATCCTATTAAAGATATTAATGAAAAGTATATAGGAACAACGATTGATTATGATTCATTAAGTAAGGTATCTCGACAATTGAATGTCTCAATGGGAAGTATGGCTTATTTATTATGTGCAATTGCGGCAATGATGAGTGTTGTGCTTATTTATCTTCTTACAAAGACAATTATAGAAAAGAATGCCCAGTCTATTTCTATGACTAAGATTCTTGGTTATACAAATCATGAAGTAAGTTCTATTTATATTGTGTCTACGTCTATTATTGTATCTCTGTTTATTCTTCTTACTGTGCCATTAGATTATGCGATATTAAAGCCTATATTTGAGGCAATGATGAAAGAAGAGATGGCAGGATGGATGCCTTTAACGGTAAGTAACCTTACTTTCTTAAAGACAATCGTTATTGGCTTTATAAGTTATTTGATAGTGATGTTGATTGAGTATAAGAAGATTAAGAAGATTCCAATGCAGGATGCATTGAAGAATGTGGAATAGGAGATACATGTATGAATAAGAAGTTAATAGCGATACTATGTTGTATTATGCTTACAGGATGTACAACAGAGACAAAAACTAATAAAACAAAGACTATTAAAGAAGAAACATCCGTTGTACTTACAACTAAAGGGCATAACGTAAAAGAAGCAGTGAATAAGAGTGAAACAATTACTGTAAAGACAAAAAGTACTAAAGCGGAAGTAACTATTCCTTCTATAAGTGAAGGTGATCTTATTGAAGATACAACTGTATTAAAGGATATCAGTAATAAGGGTGATGAGAATATAACTTTGAATAATCATCAATTATTGATAGAGAATAATAAGAATAGTATTCAGTATGAGGGTACTTTAGATGCAGCACTACCTGTTGGTGTGGATGTGACTTATTATTTGGATGGACAGAAAGTGACAAATATTAAAGGTAAAACAGGGACATTAAAGGCTGTATTTAAATATAAGAATAGTACTGAGACACCTTTTGTAGCAACTACTATTATGCTTCTTCCTCAAGAGTCAGTCAGTGATATTGAAGTGAAGAATGGGAAGAGTATGTTGATGGATGATTATCAAGCCATTGTTGGATTAGGTTGTCCTGGTTATGAACCATTTAAGGATTCCATGGAAGTAACTATGAAGATCAAGAACTTCCAATGTGACTATATGAGTACTGTATTTACTGATGGTGTATTTAAAGATTTAGATTTAAGCGAACTTACAAAGACAACAGATCAATTAAATCAATCATCACAAAAACTTGTAGAGGGTTCAGCACAATTACTGGCAGGATGTACAACGTATGGACAATATCTTAATACATATATGTCTAATGTATCTAAAGTGAGTGATGGAGCCAATGCATTATTAAAGGGTTCTAAACAATATGATGCGTCTACTCAGGCGCTGATTAAAAACTTGATTTCTTCTATGAAGGATCCGACAGAACTGATTCAATCTAAGATCAATAGTATTGATCTTACTGATGAACAGCGTGTTGCAGTAAACAAAGCAATCAGCGAAGGTGTACAGGAAAGCTTAGCACAAAATAAGAAGAGTCTTGAATTACTCTCAGAGTTACTTTCTCAAAGTCCTGTATCAAAACAACTAGAAACGTTATCTTCTAGCTTGTCACAGTTGAGTCAGGCAGGAAATGAACTATCTCAACAATATCAGACTCTTACAACAGGCGCAAAGAGCTTATCTGAAGGAATGCGTCTATTTGATCAAGAAGGTATTCAAAAGATGACTGATATAACTACAATTAAGAAGTTAAAAGAAAAAGACCATTATAGTGGTCTATCAGGAAATAACATCACTCATACTAAATTCATCTTTGAGATGGATATCTAGAACCTTGCATTCGCAAGGTTCTTTTCATTCCTATCACCTTTATTTCACTTTATATGATATATATTTTTCATCTTTCAAGAGTTACTGTATTTAAAGATTAGGAGTATGTTAAAATATGAACATGGAGGTGATATTTATGGATGATTTCTTAAGTGATATTTATACAATACTTTTTGCAAAATGGATTCTATTGCAGGAAGTACCAAACTTTGAAACAAGAGTGAATGAAAACTATACAGAGATTCATTTCTTTAATAAGCATGCAGATATTGAAATTGTCTTTAATCCAATGAATATCATCGAGTTTAAAGCGACTAATACACAATCAGGTGAGATTGAATATTATCTTCACTTCCAGATGAAGACTTTAAATCATGCCATGAAGTTATTTAGAGAACTCACTCATTATATGAAGCATATTGGTGAATCGCCTACTATTAAGATATTGTTGTGTTGTAGTGGTGGGTTGACGACAAGTTATTTTGCGATGAAGATGAATGAAGCATCTAAGTTAATGAGTCTTCCTTATGTAACAGAAGCAAGTGGTTATAATAATCTCTATTATGTAGCACAGGATTATGATGTGGTTCTCTTAGCACCACAGATTTCTTATTTACATGCTAAAGCACGTGAGATTCTTAAAGATAAGATTGTCTTAAATGTACCACCTGAAGTATTTGCGAAATATGATGTAAAAGCTATCTTTACACTTGTGAAAGATTCTTTAGAGATTAAAAAGAATCAATCAGATCAGAAGATTCCTTTACCTGTTATGTTGGATGTAGAAATCAAACATAAGACATTAGCTCTCTCTATTTTCCGTAATAAACAATCTATCCATGTTGCCTATCGTGTCTATGATAAGAATCAGGAAATATTGTTAGATAATGAAGTGATTAAACCTACAGTGAATCTTCAGGATATTTGTGACGTTATTGATATTGCCCGTCTTCATTATCCACGTATTCGTTATATAGGTATTGCGACTCCAGGTATTATTGATGATGGTTATGTGTCTTCTACAAGTTTAGTAGGATGGGAAACCCCAGAACGTTTAGGTGATGTCCTCACTGAACGTTATCATTTACCTATATGTATATGTAATGAGGTGAATGCAGCCGCTGTAGGCTATTACTCTTCTCAAAATCAGGTAAGTTCACTGGCTTTCTTATTCCAGCCTGTACATGCATTAAGTGGGGCAGGTATTATTGTGGATAACTGTTTATTACATGGTATGCATAATTTAGTAGGAGAAGTACAATTTCTTCCTTTAGACTTAACAGAAGATAAAAGTACATTGAGTATGTCTCCTGAAGGATGTATTGAGGTTGTATCACGTACTTTAGTTTCTATTATCAGTTTATTAAGTCCTGAAGAATTAGTTCTCTATTGTGACTTTATTCCTCATGTACTTCCTTTATATGAAGAAATGGCTACTCTTATACCAAAAAAATATATTCCGCCTATTACCAAAGTAGATAACATGCAGGAATATATTCTTCTTGGAGCTATGATATTAAGTACAACACAGAACTATGAAAGTTCTATGTAATGTTCAATACGATAGTTTATATTCTTTTCATAGTCTCTATTAAAATAACATGCATATAAACAGTCTAATAAGAACTGTAATGAAGCTCTAGAAGAGAAAGACGCAATCTTTTCTTCTGAATCTTCATAAGATGCAAAATAGAGATGATAATCAACAAGTTTAGATAATTCACTCTCTTTAGTAGAAGAGATAAGAACAGTTGTCACCTGGTTCTTATTCATCACACGGATAAAGTCTTCTACATGAGGTGTTCTATTAGCATAGGAGATCACGATTGCGAGGTCTCCTTTTTTTAATGTTTCAGCTGCTTTGTATTGGTAATAGATCTGTTTTTCTACTATGACATTCTTACCTATTTCTAACATATTCTGTCTAAAGCTTTCGGCCATAAAATAGTTCCCAATAGAAGGAAATAATGCAATAACATGTGCATCATACATCTTCTGGACAATCTTACCAAATTCATCTAGATTCACTAGGTTTAATGTAGAATGAAGTGTCTGGTCATAGAGATTCAACATCTTAGTCATGATTTCATGGTTTGTGTTATTGATCCTGAAAGGATAGTTATAGTCCACTGAAACAAGTTCTTTCTGGTATCTTTCACGATCAAAGTGAATATGAGATTTAAATGCCTGTAAACCTGAAAAACCTAACTTATCAATAATACGATAAATAGTAGAAACAGATACATAGCTGTTTTTAGAAATATCTGATGCAGACATATTCATAATATCTTCTGAATGTTCTACAACATAATCTATAAGTGTCTTTTCACTTTCTGTAAGGGATAATTGTTCGAGCTTATCATAAATATTCATAAAAAGCCTCCTGATAGAATATATTATACTCTATTTTAATTACTATTTCTTTAACTGGAAGACTTTAAGTGCATTCTCTGTTGTCTGTTTGGCGACTTCTTCGTAGCTTAATCCTTTTAGTTCGGCAATCTTCTGTGCAACAAAATAAACATGACCTGGTTCATTCTGTTTACCTCTATAAGGTGCTGGTGTGAGATAAGGATCATCTGTTTCTACAAGTAGATAGTTTAAGTCTACTCCTTCAGCCACTCTTTTAGGAACCTTCGCATTCTTAAAAGTAACAGGACCTGCCAAAGAAATATAATAACCAATCTTAATGAATCTTAAAGCCATCTCATAACTTCCACTATAACAATGCATAATACCTTTTACACCTGACTTAGAAAGTATATCAAATGTATCTTCATAAGCATCTCTGGCATGAATAGTAACAGGTAAAGATAATCTCTTGGCTATTTCTAATTGTTTCTTAAAGCAGTCAATCTGTTTTTCTTTAGATGCTTCATCCCAATAGTAATCTAATCCTATTTCACCTACAGCAACAACCTTAGGATCTTTCGCAAGTACTTCTATTGCCTCTAAATCCTCATCTGTTGTCTCTTTACAATCATTAGGACTAATACCTACTGCAGCATAAATAAAGTCATATTCATGAGCTATCTGTACTGCAAGACGTGAAGATTCTAAATCATAACCTACAACAGTTAAGTACTTTACTCCTCTTTCTAATGCATTCTGAATATATAAATCACGATTTTCAAATAATTGTTCACTATTTAAATGTGTATGTGTATTAAATAACATTTTTCTTATTACCTCGCTTTTAATCAAGTATACATAAAAAAAACAGGGGAATAAACCCCTATTAGTAAATGCACAGTCCTTATAATTCTATCTATTACTACTTTCTAAATTAGTGTCCAGTGTTTAGCCTCTTTCCACTTTACATTAGGTATACTTTGTAATAGGTTTAATAGTTCTTCATTTGTTTGAGTGTCTAGCTGCTTTGTTTCACAAAAAACAAAATCATTTTCATTATAATGAAGAAAATAGCCTTCTTCTACTTTTAGAATTTTAATAATTCTAGTATATGAAATGTTCATAACAAGTTCAGTTGATATTATGTCTACAGAACTATCCTTGAAAACAAGATTGTATATAATTTTATCAGTTTCAATATCATATAGTTCTTTTTTCCTACGAAATATTAATTTCACACATAAGGTTCCTAAAAAATAAAAATAAATAACTCCAAAAATAATGAGGCATGTTACAAATAAGTTCATGTACCTAGAAACAAATTCATATAGCAGAAAAAAAACAGAAATAAGTATAAATAGTAAACGAGCTATTCTATAGCTTCTTGTATTCAATAAAAGTCTGTATTTTTTTAATATACCATAATCAAGTTCTACATTATTAACCTCAATATTCTCTGATTTATCATCCATATGAATGCCCCCTTGTCTTATATATTATTGCATTTTTATTATTAGAACACAATGTAGTGCCTGTCTCTTATACACATCTCCGAGCCCACGAGACCT
>ERZ1026844.169-NODE-169-length-53706-cov-17.602300_pt1 | contig 53706 bp, 43 predicted proteins | sample MGYA00380152_ERZ1026844 | MGnify/ENA primary metagenome ERZ1026844 (study PRJEB33269, sample SAMEA4719788) | human gut metagenome | biome: human-associated habitat; feature: organic feature; material: feces | place: Cameroon | collected 2013-10 ... | reverse complement strand
CGTCGTTGGTGATCAGGGGCGTACCGAACTTCTTATCCAGCACCACGTTGCGGCCCTTGGGACCCAGCGTGACCTTAACGGTATCCGCCAGCTGGTTGACGCCGGCTTCCAGTGCTTTGCGGGCGTCGTCGCCGCGCTTAATGATCTTTGCCATATCTAAATGCCTCCAAATTCGATTGATTTACCGGGAACCACGCAAAATCAAATTATTTTTGCCGCGGCGTGTACGTGGCAAAAATACGTTGACCCAGCCGCCTTGGGCGGCGTCCGCCAGTGACCGACGTCAACTGGCGAGGGGGATACACAAGGGGGATACCATCCCCCTTGTAAGAGTCACTCCACGATGGCCAGAATGTCGCCCTGCTTGACGATGATGTACTCCTCGTCCTCCAGCGTTACCTTGGTGCCGGCGTACTTGTCGGTGATGACCTTGTCGCCGGGCTTCACGGACATGACCACGGTCTTTCCGTCCACGGTGCCGCCGGGCCCCACGGAGATCACCTCCGCCACAGAGGGTTTCTCCTTGGCGGAGCCGGTCAGGATAATGCCGCCCTTGGTGGTCTCCTCCGGCTCGGTCATCTTCAGCACCACGCGGTCAGCAAGCGGTGTCAGCTTCATAGTTGGTTCCTCCTTGTATTTCTATTTTTTTGATAAAACGAATCAGCGTTAGCACTCGTTTCTCTTGAGTGCTAACGCTGATTATAATACCACACTATACGGGATTTGCAAGGGGGAAAACGGTGAAATTTTGAAAAATTCACAAATTGTTCAAGGGAGGCGCAGTCACCGGGCGGTGCGGTTGCAGGAACAGCCCTCCGGGCCGAAGAAGTTCAGCTTCTTGTCGTGCAGCTTGATGGTCACGTCGCTGTTGGTGATGCACTCGCCGTCCAGACAGGTGACGATGTCGTTGTGCTCCGATTGGATGCGGATGATCTTGGGCGTGGCGCAGTGGGCATACTGGGGGAACGCCGAGTAGCTGCCCTTGGAGTAGGGTCCGACGAACCGCAGGAACGTGCCGCGGGACACCTTCTTGACCACCAGCGTGTTCAGCACGCCGTCGTCCATCCGCGCCTCCGCCACGGGCATGAAGCCGCCGCCGTAGTACCGCCCGTTGCACACCGCCACCAGCGACCAGTCGCCCTCCGTCGCCACGTCGTCCAGCGTCACCGTCCAGTGGGAGCCGATGCCTTTGAACAGGAAGTTCACCGCCAGAGAGTAGACGTAGCTGCCCTTCCCGTCCAGCAGGGGGCTTTCGCTGTACTTATGTACGTCCTGCGCCACCCGTGCGTCGATGCCGGAGCAGGCGATGGTCAGTGCCACCCGCCCGTTCACGTCGATGGCGTCCATGGGGAACTGGGGGCCGTCCCACAGATTCTCCGCGTCCTTGAATTTCTCGGCGTCGTCGCCGAAGTTTTTGAGAAAATCGTTGCCGGTGCCCACGGGGATCACGGTCATGGCGGCGTTATCGTAGCCGATGATGCCGTTGGCGACCTCGTTGACGGTGCCGTCGCCGCCGCAGGCGTAGAACCGCAGCTCCTCGCCGCTCTCGCAGAGCTTCCGCGCCAGCTCCGTGGCGTGCCCCTGCTTCTTCGTCAGGATGCACTGCACGTCCAGCCCGTGATTCTGCCGCAGGGACTCCGCCATGCCGTATATTTTCTGCCGGCTGTCGGATTTCCCCGCTGTGGGGTTAATGATGAAAATATGCTTCACCGAGGCTCTCCTCCTCATCACATATAGAAAATTACAGAGGTAATTGTAACATCTTTCCACAAAAGAAAGTGAACAAATTGAAAATAAAGTCCCGTGCCGGGGCTTTACGGCAGCCGCGCCCCCAGTGCGGCGCGGGTGCTCCGCCCGTCAGACGTTGCCGTACATGAACACGTCGCACTTGATCATGCCGTTGTACAGCTTCCGTTTCCTGTCCGCCTGCTTGCCGAAGCACCGCTCGAACTCCGTGTGACTGCTGAGCACCAGCGTCCGCCATCCCTCCGGCAGCGTCCGCCATGCCTGTCCGAAGGCGCGGTACAACGCCTCCGCCTCCTGCCGCTCCAAAAGCCGCTCGCCGTAGGGCGGGTTCGTCACCAGCTGTCCGTACTGGCTGTCCCGGTGGAATTTGGCGGCGTCCGCCACCTCGAAGCGGATGCAGTCATCCACGCCGGCCTTCCGGGCATTATCCCGGGCGATAGCCACCGCCTTGGGGTCAACGTCGCCGCCCCAGATGTCGTACTGCCCGTGAAATTCCCTGTCCTGCGCCTCGTCCGCCGCGTCCATCCACGCCTCGGCGGGCAGGAACGCCCAGTGCTGGGCGTCGAACCGCCGGTCAAGACCGGGCGCGCGGTTTTTGGCGATCAGAGCCGCCTCGATGGGGATAGTGCCGCTGCCGCAGAAGGGGTCGCAGAAGGGGTCCCGCCCCCGGTACCGGCTCAGCGTCACCAACGCCGCCGCCAGCGTCTCCCGGAGGGGAGCCTCCACGCCCACGGCGCGGTAGCCCCGCTTGTACAGCCCCTCGCCGCTGCTGTCCAGCCCCACGCTGACCTGATCCTTGAACACGGCGAAGCGGATCTGGTACTTGGTGCCCGTCTCCGGGAACTGCGCCACGCCGTAGTGGGACTTCATCCGCTCCACCACCGCCTTTTTGATGATGCTCTGGCAGGCGGGGACGGAGTGCAGCTGGGAGGAGATGGAATACCCCTTCACCGGGAACGATGCATCAAGGGGCAGATACTCCTCCCACGGAATGGCGCGCACGCCCTGAAACAGCTCCTCGAAGCTCCGCGCCGGGAACTGCCCCAGCAGGGCGACGACCCGTGCGCCGCAGCGCAGGTTGATGTTCAGCCTCGCGCAGTCCGCCCAGCTGCCCCGGCAGAGCACCCGCCCGTTCTCGGCGCGTACCTCCTGCAAGCCCAGACGCTTACTCTCGTCAGCCACCAGCTTTTCCAACCCCAGCAGACAGGGGATCTCGTATGTCACCATAGTCGGCGTACCTCGCTCGTTCAAATTCGTACCCTTCAGTATACCGGACTTTTCGCCGCTGTGCAACCCGCTTCCCCGGAAAAAAACTGTGGCTTTTCCGTTGGTTTTCCGGTATAATAATGGTAATACGAAAAAGACGCTGTAAACTTCAGGTTGCGCCGGGTAAACGAAAAATTTTCCCCGATGCAACTTGAGGATGATAGACAATCCCCCCTGTGCCGTGTATACTGACGCCACAGGAAGCAAAGGAGGGCGCGTATGGCATTTGGTGAGCAGCTGGCGGCGGTGCGCCGCAGCCACGGGCTGACACAGGAGCGATTCGCCGAGGAGCTGCAGGTCTCCCGTCAGGCGGTCAGTAAATGGGAGAGCGGCAGGGGCTACCCGGAGATCGAGAAGATACTCTATATCTGCAACCGCTACCACGTGTCTATGGCGGAGCTGTTCGCGGAGGAGGCACCGGTGTCCGCCGCCCCGGCGGAGAGCTGTCCCGCTCCGGCGGATGCCGCGCCGCTGCCCCGCGCCACGCTCCGCAGTGCCGTGGGCGCGTTCCTGACCAATCTCTCCCCGAAAAACAAATGGCTGGCAGCCGCTGTCCTGGTGGGCATCGGCGCGCTGGCAGGCGTTATCGGGCTTATTCTGAAAGGAGGAAACGCAGACATGGCAACAACCATCTGGATCGCCGCCATCATCATCTTCGGCGTGGCGGAGGCGGCAACCGCCGGACTGACGTCCATCTGGTTCGTGCTGGGCAGCGTGGCGGGACTGATCGCCGCCGTGTGCAGCGCGCCGATCTGGCTGCAGGTGGTGCTGTTCTTCGTGGTGTCGATCGCCGCGCTGGCGTTCACCCGCCCGCTGGTGGTCAAGCTGATGAAAAAGGACATCAAGCCCACCAACGCCGACATGGTGCTGGGCGGCACCGCCCGCGTCACGGAGCGTATCGACAACGCCCTGCCCTCCGGCGCCGTTTACATAGACGGCAAAACGTGGACGGCGCGCAGCGACGACGGCTCTATCATCGAGCCGGACACCGCCGTGCGTATCCTGCGTATGGAGGGCGTGAAGCTCATCGTGCAGAAGGAAGCGTAAGCTATCCGTATCAACAACCAACAGGAGTAATAAGGAGGAAACATTATGCCTACACCCGGAACCATCGCCATTATCATTCTGATCGTGCTTATCCTCGTCGTAGTGGTAAGCTGCATCCAGATCGTCCAGCAGTCCAAAGCCTACGTGGTGGAGCGTCTCGGCGCGTTCCACAGCGTCTGGGGCGTGGGTATGCACTTCCGGCTGCCCTTTATCGAGCGCGTGGTGAAGAAGGTCAGCCTCAAGGAGCAGGTGGCGGACTTCGATCCTCAGCCCGTTATCACCAAGGATAACGTCACCATGCAGATCGACACGGTCATCTACTTCCAGATCACCGACCCGAAGCTGTATACCTACGGTGTGGAGTACCCCATGTCCGCCATCGAGAACCTGACCGCCACCACCCTGCGTAACATCATCGGCGAGCTGGAGCTGGACCAGTCCCTCACCAGCCGCGACACCATCAACGCCAAGATGCGCTCTATACTGGACGAAGCCACCGACCCGTGGGGCATCAAGGTCAACCGCGTGGAGCTGAAAAACATCCTGCCGCCCCGCGAGATCCAGAACGCCATGGAAAAGCAGATGAAGGCGGAGCGCGAACGCCGCGAGTCCATCCTGCAGGCGGAGGGCGAAAAGGCGAGTAAGGTGCTGATCGCCGAGGGTGAGAAGCAGTCCACGCTCCTCCGCGCCGACGCTGCCAAGCAGGCGAAGATCATGGCGGCGGAGGCGGAGGCGGCGTCTATCCTGAAGGTGCAGCAGGCCATGGCGGACTCCATGCGTCTGCTGAACGAGAACGCCCCCAACGACCAGGTCATCAAGCTGAAGGCTCTGGAGGCACTGGAGAAGGTGGCGGACGGCAAGGCGACCAAGCTCATTATCCCCAGCGAGATCCAGGGTCTGGCGGGTCTGGCGGCCAGCGCGAAGATGCTGGTGGAGAACGACGCGCCTGCCGCGGAGTAAGCCTATGGCAAAGACGGAACGTTTTGAAAAGGTGTACGGACAGGGCGTTTTCAACGGAAATGAGATCTGGGTGGACACCGAGACCGGCGTGCAGTATCTCTATCACTCTGCGGGCAATTCCGGCGGGCTGACAGTGCTGGTGGACGCCGAGGGCAAGCCCCTGCTGTACCGCAAGACGCCGAATGCACCGGAGTTCTGACGGAGAAAGGAGCGAAGCGATGGGCTTTGATGCGAAGCTGTGCCCCCTGTGCGGGGCGGAAATGACGCCGCCCCGCTGCGCCAGCTATCTGACCACGGTGGATGACCCGACCCTGCCCCTTATGGAGCAGCACATGAAGGTGCTGTTCTATATCTGCCCCCAGTGCCGGTACGTCGCCATGTTTGCGCCGCCGTCACCGTTGGAGGAATTTGAGAAGCAGCAGGCGGAGGAACGTGCCATCGCCGACCCGGTGGAGAAGTTCATGTATAGATTCCGGAGCTATTCCGACGTAAAGCTCCAGAGAGTCATTGACGGAAAAGATTACGTGCCGGAGGCGAAGCGGGCGGCAAAACGGCTGCTGAACCGCCGCAAATACGGCGAATGACCGCGAATCGACCGCAAAAAAAGAACCGCCCTTAGCGGTTCTTTTTTTGCATTTTTTTACGATTCCTCCTGCGCCGGCTGGAACACCGCCGCGGCGGTCTCCGTCAGCACGTCCTCCGACGCGCCGCTGTCCACCGTCAAGCTGTATACAAGCCCCGGTGCCACGTCCTTCCAGCGTATGCACCCTGCGCCGCCCTCGTCCCAGCGGAGCAGCGCGGGACACCAGCGCACGGCGGACTGCGCCTGCAATCTGCCGCCGCTGTACCCCGAAATGTCGGGTATCGTCTCCGACACGTCATAGGTTGCCGCCATGCGGTAGTGCCACGTGCGGCCCTCCAGTGCGAACGTCACCTCCGTGACGGTGGTGCCGTCCGACTCCGACAGGTCGTACCCCAGCGTCTCCGCGCCTGCGGGCGCGGTGGGCACGGTGTAGGACTGGGCGTCCATCATGGCGAAGGCGGTGACCAGCGGCTGCCCGCCGTCCCACGCCACGCAGTACCACTGGATGCCCGCGCCGCTGTCGTACCAGCCCACGCTGCCGTCCTCGTACAGCAGCAGCGTCAGACCGCCCACCTGCCACGCGGTCTCCGGCAGCTTGCCGTCCGGCGCGGGCAGCACCTCGGCGGTGTACACCGCCGTATAGTCGTAGTCATAGCCGTCCAGCAGCACGGTGCACTTGGCGGAGGACGCGTCCTCCGTGACGCTGTCCGTCAGCTCCGCACCCTCCGGCAGCACCAGCGTGGCGCGGAGCGGATGCGCGCCGGAGGCACTGTCGGAGAACACCTGCCCGCCGCCGTCTGCCTTGGTGCCGCTCCACGGCTGCCACAGTGCCATCACCAGTGCGGCCGCGCAGAGACACGCTGCCGCCGCGCCCCAGCGGCGCATTGATTTCCCTCCGACCGGAGGACGCTGCGCCTCCTCCAGCAATTCCTCATCCACGGCGTCCATCCAACGCCGCATTCGGTTCCCGTTCACAGCATCCCCTCCTTTTCCAGCACCGCCCGCAGCCGCTGGCGTGTGCGGAACAGGGAGGACTTTACCTTTTCCTCCCCTGCGCCGCACGCCTCTGCGATCTCCCGGATGCTCTCGCCGTACCAGTAGCGGCGGAGGAAATACGTCCGGCTCTGCCGCGTCAGCTTCCGCAGGAAGCCGTTGAGCACCCGCCGGAAATCCTCCTGCTCCAGTGCGCGCACCGCGCTGTCCTCTGAGGACAGGCAGCTCTCCAGCTCCTCGAAGGCGACGGTCAGGTCGCTGCGCCGCTGGGCGGCTCTGTTATAGTCGCACCGATCCAACGCCACCCGCCGGGTGACGGTGGTGATGTACGCCGCCAGCGAGCGGGGACGCTCCGGCGGTATGGCGTTCCACAGCCGCAGCCACACGTCGCTGACGCACTCCTCCGCATCCCGCGCATCGGGAAGGATGTGCCCGGCGGCGGTCAGACAACGCCGCCCGTATTTTTCCTGTACGGCGGTGATCGCCTCCGGGTCGCGGCGGAAAAAGCCGTCAATGATCTGGGAATCCTCCACAGGGCATCCCCCTTTCTGTATCTGTCCGCAGGGTCATCATAGCACACAGAGCGGGGAAAATCCAGACAGACGTGACGGCAGCTCAGAACTTCGCCAGAAACGCGTCGGGCACGGTGCAGCCCTCCGGCAGCACCTCCAGCACCACGTAATTGCCGTTGACGGACACGGTGGCGCAGTTCTTCCACATACCCGCCTCCTCCGGATAGTCGGTGTTGTTTGCCATTTCGTCCACACGGGACTGGAAGCTCTGGCGGACGAGCTCCGCGTCGGCGGCACTGGCAGCCTCCACCATGGACACCTCGCAGTAGGTGGCGGTGGGGGAGAGGAAGAACACGGACTGCTTGATCTGCGCCTTTTCCAAGCCGGGGTAGTAGCTGTTCAGCAGCTCCACCGCCGTTTCCTCCAGCAGCACCGGCGCGTCGTCGCCCAGCTCCTCCTGCACCTGCTTCATGCCGGCTTCATAGGCGGCGCGGAGGTCAACGGACTGTCCCTGGCCGGACGGCTCCTTCCCGCCGCAGGCGACCAGCGCGGCGGCCATCACCAGTCCCAGCAGCAGTGCAAATACTCTTTTCATAGTGAAACACTCCTTTCGGGCGGCTGAAACGCCGCCTCTGCCCCTTTTGACGGCAGAGCGCGGCGTTTCGTTGTGTTTTTCTGTTTATCTCTCGTGGGGACGCGGCGCGTTCCACCCCTCCGGGAAGTTCTCCAGCACCCACCGGCGCACGTGGTCGATGAACACCTGCGTGGAGTGGGACAGGGCGTTTTTGTCCTTGACGCAAATGCCGATGTCCCGGTGGAACGGCCTGGGCAGCACGCAGGAGGCGAGGGGATAGGCGCACTTATAGAGCATCAGCTCCTCCATGATGCTGATGCCCAGCCCGCCGGACACCATCGCCAAAATGGTCTGATCCTGCTGCACGGTGTACTGGATCTTGGGCTGTACCTTATAGTGGTCGAAGATGGCCTGTATCTCGTAATCGTCGCCCTCGTCCAGCAGAATGAGCGGATACTGCTCCAGCATCTCCGGCGGCAGAGGCTCCCGCCCCGCCATGGGGTGGTCGCAGGGCATGATGACCTTCCACTGGTCCCGCTGCAAAAGCCAGCAGTCCAGATACTTCTCCGCCGGCATGGGCAGGGAGATGAACCCGCAGTCCGCCTGCCCGTGGAGCACCCAGTCGGAGATCTCGTTGTTGAAGTTGGAGGGCAGCAGCTCGAACTCGATCCGGGGGTACTTGGCTTGGAACGTCTTGAGTATCCCCGGCAGCCACTTCTCCGACACGCTGGTGAACGTCGCCACCCGCACCAGACCGGTATCCAGACCACGCAGGTCGGCGGCGTGCTGCTCCATCCGGTGCTGCGTGGCGCACATCTCCTGAAAATACGGCGTCAGAGCCCACCCGTCCGCCGTAGGCGTCACGCCGCCATGACTGCGTACCAGCAGCGTCACGCCCAGCTCCTCCTCCAGCGAGCCGATGGCGTGGCTGATGCCGGACTGGGTGAAGTTCAGCTCCCGCGCCGCCGCGGTGAAGCTGCCCAGCTCCACGGTCTTGAGGAAAATACGGTATTTGCTGAGGCTCATGGCGGAACACTTCCTTTCCCCGCCATTGTAGCACATCCACTGTCCCTTGCCAACTATTTTTCATGGTTTCAATGAAATTCATGCGTTTTACAAATCCGTACTTCCGTGCTATATTAAAGATACGTTAAGGAAACCTTCAAAAACTATCAGAAAGGAGACGCTAAACATGTCATTGAATATTCTGCTGATCGGTCTGGCGGTTCTGCTGGTGGTCGTAGGTATCGTCAGCAAGGTGTCAAGCGCAAAGTAAAGTTTTCTCATTTCCCTCTCTCCCTCCCCATCAATTGGAAAGTGCGGCGCGCCTCCCAACGCGCCGCAGCCCCGGAAAAGCACCGCCGCCGCGGTGCTTTTCCTTGCCTTTCCCCCGGCGATATGATATGATACCGGCGTTATACAGAAAGAGGTACTCCCTATGAACGAAAAGAAACTGCACATTCTCTCGCTGCTGGCGGCACTGATGTCCGCCGTGATCTTCGGCATGAGCTTTATGTTCTCCAAGCTGGCATTGGCGGTGGCGCGTCCCACAGTGCTGCTGGCGTTCCGCTTCACCGTGGCGGTGGCGGCCATGACGCTGGTGATCCTGCTCAACGCGCTGGTGGGCAGGGTGCGCGGCAGGAAGATGTTCGCCTTTTCCCTCCGCGGCAAGCCGGTGTACAAGCTCCTCCTGCTGGGTATGGTGCAGCCGGTGGCGTACTTCATCTTCGAAAACTACGGTATCCTCTACACGTCCTCCGCCGTGGCGGGCACCATCATCGCCGTGGTGCCCGTGTGCTGCATCCTCATGGACGTGCTGGTGCTCCACGAAAAGGTCACCCGCCGGCAGGTGCTCTGCGCGCTGGGCGCGGTGGGCGGCGTGGCTCTGATCTCCGTGGGCGGCGCGGTGATGATCTCCGCGCTGGGGCTGCTCTTTCTGCTGCTGACCATGCTCAGCGACACCGTGTATTACGGCATCAGCCACAGTGCCGCCAAGGTGTTCACCCCCTTTGAGATGACCTACATCATGTTCGTGGTGGGCATGGCGGTGTTTATCCCCGTGGCACTGGTGCAGGCGGGCGGCTTCACCGGCGAGCTGATCACCGTCCCGGCGCAAAGCGGCGACTTCTGGCTGGCGGTGCTGTATCTGGGCGTGCTGTCCTCCGGCGTGGCGTATGGGCTGCTGAACTTCGCCAACAGCCACCTGACCGTCTCCGAATCGTCCCTGTTCTCCAACGTGACCACGGTGGTGTCCGTGCTGGCGGGCGTGGTGCTGCTGAAGGAGCCCTTCTCCCTCTGGCAGATCATGGGTGTGGTCATTATCCTCGCCTGCGTCTTTATCGCCAACGTTTCGACCCCGTCCCACGAATAAGCGAAGCCCCCGGCTTGAGCCGGGGGCTGTTTTTCCTGTCTTCGAATGGCTCCGTCACAGGTGCTCCGCACCCCGCTCCTGCCGCCCCGTCCACAGGGGCAGGGAGATGATAAACCGCGTCACGCCGCCGCTGCTCTCACAGCGCAGGGTGCCCCGGTGGGCGTCGATGATCGCCTTGGCGATGGGCAGCCCCAGACCGAAGCTGTCCCCGTCCGTCCGGGCGTCGTCCGCCCGGTAGAACCGGTCAAATATCCGCTCCCGCTTGTCCGCCGGAATGTCCGGCCCCTCGTTGGCAACGGTGAGCACGGCGCGGCTGCCCTGCCGTGCCGCGTCCAGATGGATGGCGGTGCCGGGCGCGGCGTACTTGACGGCGTTGTCCAGCAGCACCGCCAACGCCTGTCCCAGCTTGGCACTGTCGCCCCGCACCGGCAGGGACGGCGCGATGTCATAGTCCAGCACGTGCCCCGCCTCAAAGGCGACAGGCTCGAACCGCAACGCCTCCGTCACCGCCACCTCCGCGCCGTCGGCGGTGGTGTCGGGCAGCTTCCCGGCGTTTTTCTGCGCCCGGAACAGCGTCAGCATATCCTCCACCAGCGACTTCATGCGGCGGCCCTCCGCCTGTATGTTGTCCACGTAGACGGACTGCTCCTGCGTCGCGCTGCGCTCCAGCAGCTCCGCCGAGGACAGTATCACCGTCAGCGGCGTTTTCAACTCGTGGCTGGCGTCGGAGAGAAACTGCTCCTGCTGCGTCCACGCCGCCCCGATCGGCTTCGCCACCACGCCGGAGAGGAGGTAGCTGCACACGAACAGCACCACCAGCGCGCCGCAGCCCACCATGGAGCAGGCGGCCAGCAGCGTCCGCAGGGACGTATACTCCAAATAGGTATCCGTAAAGGCGATATCCGTGGTGGTGTACCCCGCCCGGCGCAGATAGCGCAGGTGGAACTCATCCAGCGTCCCGGAGTCGCTGTCTTGCCGCAGGGCGGCGGTGACGATCTCCGTCATCTTCGTCTCGTCGCTGAGATCGTAGTAGCTGTTGCCCGCCACCCGGACGGTGCCGCTGCCGTAGACCTCCGCCACAAAGCAGGGTATGCTGTCCATGCCGGGCTGGTTGATGCCGTAGTCCCCCTGCTCCAACGCCTGGTTCAGCTGCTGCTGCACGTTTTTGCGATAGTTCCCCCGGGAGATGAAAAACACGGCGGCGAACATGATAAGCAGCACCAGCGAGAGCAGCAGCATATTGGTGGCGACCACCTTCCAGCGGAGATGCCGGATCATGCCTCCACCTCCAGACAGTAGCCCACCATCCGCAGCGTCTTGATCTTCACCTTGGATTGCAGGTGCGTCAGCTTCCGCCGCAGGAAGGAGATATACACCTCCACGTTGTTGTCCTCGGCGGCGGAGTCATAGCCCCACACCTTCAATATCAGCTGCTCCTTGGAGACGATCTGGCTGCCGTTTTTCATCAGCAGCTCCATCAGGTCGTACTCCCGGCGGCTCAGGCGCACGCTGTGGCTCCCGCACGCCAGCAGGAACGTCCCCATGTGCAGCGTCAGATCGCCGAAGGATGTCACCTCCGGGTCGGCGGCAGCGTCCTCGCCGCCCCGCCGCAGCAGGGAACGGATACAGGCGAGAAGCTCCTCCGGCTCGAAGGGCTTCGTCAGATAATAGTCCGCCCCGGCGTCCAGACCCCGCACCCGGTCGGTCAGCTCACTGCGGGCGGTGAGCATCAGCACCGGCAGGCGGCTCCCGCCCTGCCGCAGCTCCCGCAGCAGCGTAAAGCCGTCCAGACCCGGCAGCATACCGTCCAGCACCAGCAGGTCGTAGATGTCGCTGCGGGCGTTGTCCAGCCCGGAGATCCCGTCATAGCACACGTCGGCGGTGTAGCCGTGCCGCCGCAGCAGCTCCTGCAGCGTTCCCGCCAGCCGCTTCTCGTCCTCCACAATGAGTATACGCATCCGCCGCGCCTCCTCTCGCTTTGCCTTACAGCCCTGTCTCCGCCAGCGTCAGCACCTGCGCCAGAGACGATTCCTCCATGCGGTAGATGGTGCTGTCGTCGTCTATGCTCACGTACCGCCCGCCGTCGCCGGTGGGCAGTCCCACATACACCATCAGCACCCGCTCGCTGCCGTTGTCGGCGGTGTACTCCACCTCCAGCGTCACCTCCGGTGCCGTCAGCCCGCAAACCTCCGCCGCGCCCTCCGCCGGGTCATAGTCCACGCAGGAGCTCAGCGTCAGCCCGCACAATTCCTTTATCAAGGCGTCGGTTTTCGCCGTCACGTCCCGGCTGCCGCTGCGCCGTGTGCCATCCTCCCCGGTGCGGAAGGACACCGTGCCGCCCTCGTCGTTGGTCAGCGTCACCTTGCGGACCCGCTCCTCGGACAGCACTGGCAGTCCCGGCAGCACCGCCATGCTGTAAATGCTGCGGCTGAGGAGCTGCTTGTTCTCGTCGGAGGCAAACCGCACCGCCCCGGCGGGGGTCAGCACGTACCAGCGTCCGTCCGTGGCTTGCTCTCCGATGTAGTACGTCACGTCCGCGCCGTCGGAGGTAACGGTGAGGTACTTCGTGGGGCTTGTCAGCCCGTAGATGGACAGATCCTCCGCGTTGGGCACCACCTCGCCGCCCTCCAGCGCGGCGGGCAGCGACAGAAGCTCCTCCAACGCCGTCTGCTCCAGCGGGAACTGGGGGTCGTCCTGCCATACCCACGCGGCGTTCTCGACCTTTTCGAACCGCAGCGTCACATCGCCGTCGCACAGCGTCAGCGCGGTCACGCCCTCCGCCGGCGGCGCGGTCTGCACGCCCACATCTGCCGTCTCCACCGTTTTATGATCGCCGCAGGCGGACAGCAGCAGCGTCAGCCCCAGCACCCACGCCGTCAGGCGTACCAGTCGTCTCATGGGAAAGTCTCCTTTTCGTGTAGTCCCTGTCAGTATAGCAACTTTTCCCCTAAAAGAAAAGTACATTCCGTGAATTATCGCCCCAACAACAAACGGACACCCGGCGGGTGCCCGTTTCTTCGTGTGGATAAACCCCTGCCGTGCGTGCAGTCTTTCCTCCACACAGGGGGAGCTCGAGGGGGCGAAGCCCGCCTCGAATCGGATCATTTGTACGCTTACGCGCCCTCGCCCTCCCTCGCCCCGGCGCGGACGCCCTTCGGTATCCGCACCGTCAGACAGATCTCCTCCTCTGTGTCCTGCCGCGCCACCTTCGCCCCCACGCCCGCGCCCCGCATGAGCCGTATGCCCCGCTCCACGCTATTGAGAAACAGCCGCACATCCTTGATGACATACGTGCTCCTGCGCTTGGGCGGCGTGGTCTGGTTTCGGGCGATGAGCTGCTCTATGTACGCCTCCGCCGCCGCCACGTTCATGCCCCGCTTCCCCATGTGCTCCGCGGCGGCCAGCCGCTGCTCCCCGTCCTCCAGCCGCAGCAGTGCGCGGGCGTGCCGCTCCGTCAGACCGTACCGGCGCAGCGCGTCCACCACCGGCTCCTCCAGCCGCAGGAGCCGCAGCTTGTTGGCAACGGCGGACTGGCTGCGTCCCAGCTTTTCCGCCGCCTGCTGCTGGCTCAGCCCGTACCGCCGCAGCAGCCGCGCGATCGCCGACGCCTCCTCCATGTAGTCCAGATCACGCCGCTGTAGGTTTTCGATGAGTGCCAGCAGTGCTGCGTCCTCCTCATCCACCCGCGCCAGCAAACACGGCACCTGCCGCAGCCCCGCCATCCGCGCCGCCCGCCACCGCCGCTCCCCGGCGACCAGCTCATATCCTCCGTTCTGCGCCCGGACGGTGAGGGGCTGCAAAATGCCGTAGGCGGCGATGCTCTCCGACAGCTCCCGCAGGCCGCCCTCATCGAACCGCCGCCGGGGCTGCTGCGGGTTCGGACGGATGTCGTTGATGGGTATGTACCGCACGCGGCTGGACAAAAACTCCGTTTTCTGCTCTTTTCTCATGGTATTTCCCCCTCCTTTCCCCCATTGTACGACGCCCTGCCTGTCAGAAACTGCCGCAATTTGCCGGGAAATAAAATTCTCCGTAACGGTTTTGTAACCCTTTTCTCCGAAAACCGTGCTACAATACAACCATCGACGAAAAAAAAGGAGGGACACCATGAGAGAAGAAACGATCGTGTCCTCTGCCCCGTCGGAGACCCCCACCCCTCCGGCAGCGTCCGGCAAGCGGGTGGCAGCGTCCGACACAAAGGCGAAGCCCCCCATGTCTCCCGGCAAAAAGACCGGCTTGATCGTGGGGATCATTCTGGCGGTGCTGGTGCTGACCTACGCAGGGATCTGCGTGTTGGCAAACGCCCTGTATTCCCACGCCGCCTTCCCCGGCACTTCCGTTCTGGGTATGGACGTCTCCCGTATGTCCACCCAGCAGGTGGAGAAGCTGTGGGCAGAGCAGGGAGGTGCCCTGCTGGATAACACCGCCATATCGCTGACACGCGGCGGGGAGGAGCTGCACAGCAGCCCCCTGTCCGACTTTGGCGTGACCGCCCAGCCGATATACATCTCCAACGCCGCCGGCTGCGATGTGCATACGCGGAACTGGGGCAGCAGTGTGGAGGCATTCCTCCGCGGCGGCTGGCGTTACATCGAAAGCTGGTATAAGACCGTGGACGTCACGCCCCAGCTGGACGTGGACGAGGCGAAGCTCACCGCCGCCTGCGAGGATCTGTCCGACACCGTGGCGTGTACCGTGGTGGACGGCTCCTACCGCCTTGTCGAAGGCGAGGGACTCTACATCACCAAGCCCCGCGACGGCGAAAAGCTGTCCGCCGCCGCGCTGGAGGAGGCTCTCCGTGAGCGCATCGAAAACCGCGATCTGTCCGCTGCGGCGCGGCGGGTGGAGTGCGTCTTTGCGCCCCAGACCGCCCGGACGCTGGACATTCAGCAGCTCCACGACGAGATCTCCGGTGCCATGGCAGCCGCCACCTATGACCGCGCCACCGGCAAGCCCACCCAGTCCCGCGTCGGCGTGCAGTTCGATGTGGAGACGGTGCAGCACCAGATGGACGCCGCCGCTCCCGGCGAGGAGTTCTTAGCGGAGGCGGAGGTGCAGTTCCCGCCCGCCTCCACCGAGGAGATGGAGACCGCCATGTTCCGCGACGTGCTGGGCACCTGCACCACCACCTGCGCCGGCCCTTGGGGACGGCGGCAGAACATCAAGCTGGCGTCCGCCGCCATTGATGGCCGCATCTACAACCCCGGCGAGGAGTTCTGGTACAACGCCACCGTGGGGCAGCGCACCGAGGCGCGGGGCTTCCAGCCCGCCGCCGCCTACTCCGGCGGCAAGACCGTCACCTCCATCGGCGGCGGCATCTGCCAGGTGTCCTCCACCCTGTACTACGCCGCGCTGATGGCGGATCTGAAGATCGTCCTGCGGTACGCCCATATGTTCGATCCGGGCTATATGCCCGTTACCGGCTGTGACGCCACCGTCAGCTGGGGCGGCCCCGACTTCGCCTTCCGCAACAGCACCGCCTACCCCATCAAGATCACCACCGCCTATAATAACGACAACAACCAGCTGACCGTCACCCTCTGGGGCACCAAGACCGACGACACCTACGTGACCATGTCCAACCGGTTCCTCTCCTATTCCGAGAGCCAGGTCGTCTATCAGGAGTCCGAGAGCGTCGCCCCCGGCACCACGCAGGTGGAGCAGTACGGCCATAACGGCTACGCCGTCCGCACGTACCGCAACGTCTACTCCGGTGACGGCACGCTCCTCCGCAGCACGGAGGAGGCGTACAGCGACTATGACCGCGCCGACAAGATCATTCTTGTGGCACCGGGCGAGCTACCCCAGTGACCCGCCATCCCCCGCCGCGGGCGGGGGAAACCTTTTCCCGGCGGCTTCCGTCTAAACAGACGAGAGCCTTTTGAAAGGAGACGAACCCTATGACAAAACGCATTACCACACTGGTGCTTGCGCTGGTGCTGCTGTTGTCCCTGCCGGGCTGCGGCGTCCGCGCACAGGAGCTGACGGCGGACTTCGAGCCGCAGGTGATGGACACCACCACCGACCTGACCGCCGGCGGCGAGGCGGTGACGGATTTCGCCCTGTCCCTCTTGCGGGAGGAACGCTCCGGCAGCGTGAGCGTGCTGCTCTCCCCCGTGTCCATCCTCAACGCGCTGGGCATGGTGGCAAACGGAGCCTCCGGCACCACGCTCAAGCAGATCGAGACGGCGACCGGCATGAGCCTCCACCAGCTCAACGACTTCCTGTACACCTACCGCATGAGCCTGCCCGCCGACAGCAAGACCTGTAAGGCCGCGCTGGCGAACTCCGCGTGGCTGCGGGATACGTTCCGGGTGGAGGACGCCTTCCTCCGCAGCTGCGTCAACTATTACAGCGCGGAGGTCTACCGCTCCGCCTTTGACGGCGGACTCGTCACCGATCTGAACCGCTGGGTCAGCAAAAAAACCGACGGCATGATCAGCGACCTGCTGGAGAAGGAGCCGGGAGCGCAGACCATGCTGTATCTGGTCAACGCCGCCTGCTTTGACGCCAAGTGGGAGACGCCCTATACCAAGGAAAACGTCCGCACCGACGGCATTTTCACCGCCGCCAGCGGCAAGCGTCAGACGGCGGACTATTTAGACAGCCACGAGACGATCTACCTCTCCGGCAACAACGTCTCCGGGTTTTTGAAGCCCTACGACGGCGGGAAATACGCCTTTGTGGCACTCGTGCCCGACGAGGGCGTTACGCTGGCGGACTACCTGCGGAACCTCACCGGCGAGCACCTCTACCAGCTGATCACCGACCATCACTACGCCGACGTGCAGGCGTCCATCCCCAAGTTCACCGCCCGCTCCGAGCTGGAGCTGGAGGAGCCCCTGCGCGCCGCCGGCATCAGCGACCTGTTCGATGTCTCCGCTGCCGATCTGCGCGGGCTGGGCAGCGCGCCCAACGGCAACACCCTCTACGTCAACTCCGTGCTCCACAAGACGTATTTGGAGCTGGACGAAAACGGCACCAAGGCGGCTGCCGCCACCTCTCTGGACGTGAACGCCGGTGCCGCCCCGCCCTCGGAGGACGTCAAGACCGTCACGCTGGATCGACCCTTCCTCTACATGGTCGTGGACACCCACGCCTGCGTGCCCCTGTTCATGGGCACCGTCACCTCTATGGAATAAGCGGAATAAGCAGAAAAAAGAACGCCCTGCGGGCGTTCTTTTTTCTGCTTATTCGTTCCCGCTCACGTAGTCGTGGGGGTCGATCACCGCGCCGTCCCGGCTGACGGAGAAGTGGAGATGGGAGCCCATGCGGCTCTCGGCGGCGGAGGTGCTGCCCACATAGCCGATGACCTCCCCGGCGGCGACCTGCTGTCCCTGCTGCACCGGCACGTCCTTCTGCAAGCTGCTGTACCGGGTGGTGTAGCCGCCGTCGTGCTGTATGACCACCGTGGTGCCCATCAGCTCATCGTCGTTGACGGACTGCACCGTTCCGCCGGCGGCTGTCTTTACCGCCGCCCCCTCGTCCGCCTGTACGTCAATGCCGTCGTGGGTACGCCAGTCCGCCATGGTGGGGTCATACAGCAGCTCCGTCATGCTGAACACCGTCACCGTGTTGCCGTCCAGAGGCGACACCACCTGCGGCAGCAGCTCCGCCGGCTCACTGATCTCCACCTCCTTCGGCTCCGGCACCACTACCGGCGCGGGCTTTACCACCGGCTGGACGGGCGCGGGCTGCACGTTCTCCACCACGGGCGGCGTCTCCGTCTGTTGCACCGTCACCGGACGCTCTCTCAGGGCAAAATAGCCGATCGTTCCTGCGGCCACAAGGCACAGGGCGATGGCTATGTAATAGCCCCGCCCCGCGAACATGGCTTTCCATCGCTCGCTTCGGGAATCCTTCATACTGTGTCCCTTTCCCGGCGGGGCTGTACCCCGCCGCCGCCCTTTTCGGCGGGCGGTGCGCCGTAATAAAAAAGTCTCTGCCCGTATTGTCGCCGGACAGAGACTTTTTTATTCACTTGTGCCCGTCAGTCGTCGAACTCAGACCGCAGACCCCGCCGCAGCAGCAGCGTCAGCTGCTCCCTCGGCTCGGCGTTTTCGTAGAGGATATTGTGCACCGCCCTGCAAATGGGCAGCTCCACGCCGTACTTCTCACTGAGCACCATAAGGGCCTCCACGGTGTAGTACCCCTCCGCCAGCCGGTGATAGTCCTGGTGGCGGATGAACGACTCGCCGAACTGCCGGTTGTGGCTGTACGGCGAGAACACCGTGGCCTCATAGTCCCCCAGATGGCACAGCCCGTAGGCGGACAGCTCGTTGCCGCCCATGGCGCGTATGAGCCGCGCCACCTCCCGTGTGCCCCGGCTCATCAACGCCCCCTTCAGGCTGGACATCTCCACGCCGTCCAGCAGCCCGGCGGCGATGCCCACCACGTTCTTGGCGGCGGCACCCACCTCGTTGCCGATCATGTCGCCGCCGTAGTAGAAGCGTATCAGATCACTGGAAAACGACTGCACCAGCTCCCGCTTCACCCGGTCATTCTCGCTGTCGATGACCATGCAGTTGGGGATGCCCCGGTAAAACTCCTGCACGTGTCCCGGCCCCAGCCACACGGCGACGGTGTTGCTCTCGTGGAGCAGCGACCCCGCGATCACGCTGAGCCTTTCTCCGGTGCCCATCTCCAGCCCCTTCATGCACAGCACCACGGTCTTGCCCCGCAGGGACTGCATCGGCTCCTCCCGCAGCAGTGCGCGCAGGCTCTGCGAGCCGATGGAGATAATGACCACCTCCGCCTTCTCCGCCTCCCGCAGCTCCGTGGTCAGCCCCACGGACTCCGGCAGCGTCAGCAGATCGTTCTGCCGCGTGGCGAGAAAGGACTGCATACGCGGCGAGCTCTGCCGCCCGTACAGCGTGACCCGGTGCCCGATGTGATCCAGATACCAGGTGATGAGGGAGCCCCACCGCCCGCAGCCGATAACGAATATGTTCATGGAAACGTCTCCTTACAGGGAAGTCCCGAAGCGCGGCTTCGGGACTTCGCGTTCAAATAGTTCGGATCACTTGACGATCAGCGTCTTGCCGTCCATCTCCTCCGGGCAGGCAAGCCCCATCACGTCCAGAATGGTGGGCGCGATGTCCGCCAGCCGTCCGGTACGCAGCTCCGTGCCCGCACCGCAGAGGATAAAGGGCACCAGATTGGTGGTGTGGGCGGTCATGGGGCTGCCGTCGGGCTGCTTCATATCCTCGGCGTTGCCGTGGTCGGCGGTGACCATGGCGATGCCGCCCATTTTCAGCGTGGCGTCCACTACCCGGCCCACGCAGGTGTCCACCGTCTCCACCGCCTTGACGGCGGCCTCCAGCACGCCGGTGTGCCCCACCATGTCGCAGTTGGCGAAGTTCAGAATGATCACGTCATACGCGCCGGATTCGATGCGCTCCACGCACTTGTCGCACACCTCGAAGGCACTCATCTCCGGCTGGAGGTCGTAGGTCGCCACCTTGGGGGACGCCACCAGCACCCGATCCTCGCCGGGGTACTGCGTCTCCACGCCGCCGTTGAAGAAGAACGTCACATGGGCGTACTTCTCCGTCTCGGCGATCCGCAGCTGTGTCATGCCCATGCTGCTGAGATACTCGCCCAGACCGTTCTTCACGGCGATCCGGGGCCACGCCACCAGCACGTTGGGCATGGTGGCGTCGTACTCCGTGTTGCACACGTAGGTGGTGGGGAAGAACTCCCGCCGGAATCCGTCGAAATCCGGATCCACGATGGCGCGGGTGATCTCCCGCGCCCGGTCGGGGCGGAAGTTGAAGAAAATAATGCTGTCGTTGTCGTTGATGGTGCCGTCGCCGTCCACCACCACCGGCTCCACAAACTCGTCGGTGATGTTGTTGGCGTAGCTCTCCGCCACGGCGGCAACGGGGTCGCTGTTGTGGTGTCCCTCGCCGTACACCATGGCGTCGTAGGCCATCTGCACCCGCTCCCAACGCTTGTCGCGGTCCATGGCGTAGTAGCGGCCCATGACTGTGGCGATTTTGCCCACGCCCAGTGCCGCGCACTTGTCCTGTAACTCCTGCACGAAGCCCTTGCCGCTGGTGGGGGACACGTCCCGCCCGTCCAGGAAGCAGTGGACATACACCTTGGCCAGGCCCTTGTCCTTGGCCATTTGCAGCAGGGCAAACAGGTGCTCGATGTGGGAGTGAACGCCGCCGTCGGACAGCAGGCCGTACAGGTGCAGGCTGCTGTCGTTTTTCAGGCAGCCGTCCATGGCCTTGTTGTAGGCCTCGTTCTTGAAAAAGCTGCCGTCCTCGATGGCGCGGCTGATGCGGGGCAGATCCTGGAACACCACCCGGCCTCCGCCGATGTTGGTGTGACCCACCTCGCTGTTGCCCATCTGCCCGGCGGGCAGACCCACGTCCAGCCCGCTGGCGGACAGGGTGGTGTGGGCGTATTCCTCCAGCAGCTTATCCAGCACCGGAGTCTTGGCAAGCGTCACGGCGTTGTCGCCCGCCGGCGGCGCGATGCCGAAGCCGTCCATAATAATGAGGGTGGTAGGGGACTTGTTCATGCCGTTCCTCCTTGGGCATCAGCCCTGATTGGCCGCATTGATGATGGCGATAAAGTCCGCGGCGTTCAGAGACGCGCCGCCGATAAGCCCGCCGTCGATGTCCGGCTGCCCCAGCAGCTCGGCGGCGTTTCCGGGCTTCATGGAGCCGCCGTACTGGATGGTGATGCTCCGTGCGATGCGCGCGCCGTACAGATGGCGCACGGTGGTGCGGATGAAGGTGCAGACCTCGGCGGCCTGCTCGGCGGTGGCGGTCTTGCCGGTGCCGATGGCCCACACGGGCTCATAGGCGATGACGCACTTGCGCAGCTTCTCGGCGGGCACGCCGGCCAGCGCGGACTTCACCTGCAGGGCGATGAGCTCCATGGTGATGCCCAGCTCCCGCTGCTCCAGCGTCTCGCCCACGCAGATAATGGGGTGCAGACCGGCGTCCAGCGCGGCAAGCACCTTCTTGTTGACGACGAGATCCGTCTCGCCGAAGTACTGCCGCCGCTCGGAGTGCCCGATGATGACGTACTTCACGCCCAGATCCTTCAGCATATCGGCGGACACCTCGCCGGTGTACGCGCCGTCCTTCTCATAGAACACGTTCTGCGCGCCCACGGACACGCGGGCGTCCTTAAAGCCCTTCAGGGCGGCGGCGATATTCACGGAGGGAACGCACACCACAATGTCGCACCACTTGGCCTTGGGCAGCAGAGCTTTCAGCTCCTCGGCGAACTTTTTCGTCTCGCTGGCGGTCTTGTTCATCTTCCAGTTGCCGGCGATAATGGTCTTACGGTATCTGCGATTCATAACAAATTAGCTCCTCGTCTTTATATATAAATGAAAATATGCGCGGAATAGGGGATTTATTTATCCAGCAGGCAGGCAACGCCGGGCAGCTCCCTGCCCTCCAGAAATTCCAGAGACGCGCCGCCGCCGGTGCTGATGTGGGTGATCTTATCGGCGAAGCCCAGCTGCTCCACCGCCGCGGCACTGTCGCCGCCGCCCACGATGGTCACCGCGCCGCTGTCGGCAAGTGCCTGTGCCATGGCGCGGGTGCCCGCGGCAAAGTTCTCAAACTCGAACACGCCCATGGGGCCGTTCCACACCACGGTGCCCGCGCCCTTCACGGCACCGCAGAACGTCCGGATGGTGTCGGGGCCGATGTCCATGCCCTCCCAGCCGTCGGGAATGGCCATGGTGCTGACCACCTGCCGCTTGGCGTCGTTGGAGAAATCGTCCGCCGCCAGCGTGTCGGAGGGCAGCAGCAGCTTCACGCCGTTCTTTTCCGCCTTGGCGATCATCTCCAGCGCGTAGTCCAGCTTATCCTCCTCGCACAGGCTCTTGCCGATGGAGCCGCCCTGCGCCTTGGCGAAGGTATACGCCATGCCGCCGCCGATAATAACGGTGTCCGCCTTGTCCAGCAGATTGTTGATCACGGCGATCTTGTCGCTGACCTTCGCGCCGCCCAGCACCGCCACAAAGGGACGCTTGGGGTCGTCCAGAGCCTTGCCCATCACCGACAGCTCCTTGGCGACAAGGAACCCGGACACGGCGGGCAGATACGCCGCCACACCGGCGGTGGAGGCGTGGGCGCGGTGCACGGTGCCGAAGGCGTCGGATACGTACAGCTCCGCCATGGAGGCAAGCTCCTTGGCAAAGGAGGGGTCGTTCTTCTCCTCCCGGATGTCGAAGCGCAGGTTCTCCAGCAGCATGATCTGACCGCCCTGCAGTGCCGCGGCCTTCGCCTTGGCGTCCTCGCCCACGATGTCCTTGGCGAAGATGACCTCCTGCCCCAGCAGCTCGCTGAGACGCTTGGCGACGGGGGCGAGACTCAGCTTGCTCTTCCACTCGCCCTTGGGCTTGCCCAGATGGGAGCAGGCGATGACCGCCGCGCCGTTGTCCAGCAGATAGCGGATGGTGGGCAGAGCCGCCACGATGCGCTTGTCGCTGGTGATGGCACCCGTCTCCTTGTCCTGGGGTACGTTAAAGTCGCAGCGCAGCAGCACTTTTTTGCCCTTAACGTCCACATCCTGTACCGTCTTTTTATTGTAATTCATGTTTTACACTCCTCTCTCTTGAATGGGATCACTCTTCCGCCATCTCTCCCTGTCCCGTCAGACCGGGAAAGCCGTTTTGCCGCAACGCCTCATAGGTGAGTATCGCCACGGAATTGCTCAGATTCAGGCTCCGCGCCTCCCGCCGCATGGGCAGCCGTATGCACCGCTCCCGGTGCGCGGCGCGGAACGCTTCCGGCAGCCCCGCCGTCTCCTTACCGAAGAACAGCCAGCTGTCCGGCGTAAAGTGCGCCTGCGTATACTCCCGGGGAGCCTTGGTGGTGGCGAGCCACAGCGCGTTGGCGGCCTCCGGGTGGCGGGCGAACAGGTCGTCCAGATTTTCGTAGTCCTGCACGTTCACCAGATGCCAGTAGTCCAGCCCCGCCCGTTTTACCGCCCGATCTGAAATGTCGAACCCCAGCGGGCGCACCAGATGCAGCTGGCACCCCGTGGCGGCGCAGGTGCGGGCGATGTTGCCGCAGTTCTGTGGGATCTCCGGCTCCACCAGTACGATATGCAGCATACCCACGCCACCTTCCTGTCGCATTAGCAACAGCTATTGTAATGCAACAGAAAGGAAATTGCAACTATAAAAACGGAAAAACAGGCGAATTTTCTCTGAAATATTGAAAATGGCTTCTGTTTCACGGCGTTAGCGACAAATGGTGCACCGGCGCGTGTATGTGCAAAATTATTGCCGAAAAAAACGGGAAAAATACTGGATTTTCCTGTGAGACATGCTATAATAACAGCAGGAGAACAAACGAACGAAGGAGAGGTGAGCTCCCATGGGCATCATTCGTGCGCGTGAAGGGAATATTGTCTGTGTATGTGCCCGCCTTCCGGGTGCCGTACCGTCTGCGCTGTATGCCGTGCTGTGACGCGGTCATTCAACGGGGCGGTATATTTTTTGTTTTCTTTTTAACAAGCGCAAGACAGTCCCACTGCTTGCAGGATTTGTACCATAAAAAACGGATAGAAAGCGAGAGTACGAACTATGATTTCTCACGGCAAGGATTTGAAGATCTTTACAGGCAACGCCAATCCCGCGCTGGCGCAGGAGATCTGCAAGCTGATCGGCATTAAGCTGGGTGAGGCGGAGGTCAAGAGCTTCGCCGACGGCGAGGCGTCCGTCTCTCTGTACGAGACTGTACGCGGCAGCGACGTATTCCTCATCAACTCCACCTGCAAGCCCGTCAACGACAGTCTGATGGAGCTGCTCATCATGATCGACGCCTGCAAGCGCGCCAGTGCAGGCCGCGTCACCGCCGTGATCCCCTATTTCGGCTACGCCCGTCAGGATCGCAAGGCGAAGTCCCGCGACCCCATCTCCGCCAAGCTGGTGGCGAACATGATCACCGCCTCCGGTGCTGACCGCGTGCTGACCATGGATCTCCACGCCAGCCAGATCCAGGGCTTCTTCGACATCCCGGTGGACAACCTGCTGGGCAACCCCGTGTTCGTGGACTACTACGCCAAGAAGTTCGGCGAGAAGTGCGAGGACATGGTGGTAGTGTCCCCCGACGTGGGCAGCGTGGCCCGCGCCCGCACCTTCGCCCAGAAGCTGCACATGAGTCTGGCCATCGTGGACAAGCGCCGCCAGAAGGCCAACCAGTGCGAGGTCATGAACGTCATCGGCGACGTGGAGGGCAAGGACTGCATCCTCTTCGACGATATGATCGACACTGCCGGCTCCATCTGCAACGCCGCCAAGGCGATCGTGGAGGTGGGCGGAGCCAAGAGCGTCTACGCCTGCGCCAGCCACGGCGTGCTGTCCGGTCCCGCGCTGGAGCGGCTGAACGCCAGCGTCATCAAGGAGGTCGCCCTGCTGAACACCATTCCCGAGTCCATGGGCACCGGCTGCGACAAGATCAAATACCTGTCCGTGGCTCCCATGTTCGCCGAGGCCATTGAGCGCATCTACCAGGAGATCTCCATCGCCAAGCTGTTCAACTAAAATACTTTCCAAACGGCTCTGACCGTGTTATAATAAGAGGACTGCGTTCGCAGTCCTCTTATTTCTATTACGTCTGCAAGGAGGCGAGAGCCTTGTTTTTCAACAGGAACGGTGGCGGCGGCGTGGAATGGCTGCTGGTGGGGCTGGGCAATCCCGGCACCAAGTACGAGTCCACCCGCCACAATATGGGCTGGCTGGCACTGGACAGCCTTATGGAGCGGGAGAAGTTCACCCTCAACAAGCTGCGCTTCAAGGCGTGGACAGGTATGCTAGACTACAAAGGGCATAAAATACTGGTGATGAAGCCCCAGACCTATATGAACCTCTCCGGCGAATCCGTGGGCGAGGCGGCGCGATTCTATAAGGTGCCCGCCGACCACGTGCTGGTCATCTCCGACGATGTCTCCTTGCCTGTGGGCAAGCTGCGTATCCGCCAGAGCGGCTCTGCCGGCGGTCATAACGGGCTGAAGAACATCATCCTGCATCTGGGCACCGACGCGTTCCCCCGCATCAAGGTGGGCGTGGGTATGCCCGACCACCCGGAGCATGAGATGGTGGACTGGGTCATCGGCAAACCTCAGGGCGAGGAGGCAAAAACGCTCCGCGCCGCCCTTGACCGCGCCGCCGACGCCGCCCTCACCGTCATCACCGACGGTGCCGCCCGCGCCATGAACAAATTCAACTGACCCCGCGAAAGGAGGCGTCCCATGACCGGCATACTGCAAAAGCTATCCACGCTGCCTCAGCTGCGTGAGCTGACCGCCGCCCTCACCGGGCGGGAACGCTGCGCCGCCGTCACGGGACTGTCCCCCGTCCACCGCGCCATGCTCTCCGCCGCCGTCGCGGCGGAGACGCGCCGTCCGCTCCTGCTCCTGTGCGCCGACGAAAAGGAGTGCGCCCGGCAGGCGGCGGATCTGCAGGTGCTCCTCGATGGGGAGCCGGTGCGCCTGCCGGAGCGTGAGCTGCAGCTCCGCCCCGCCGCGTACAGCCGCCAGTGGGAAAACAGCCGCCTCTCCGCCCTCTGCCGCATGGCGCAGGGGGGTTCGCCCGTGGTGGTGGCGACCGCCTCCGCCATGGCGCAGCGGTGCCCGCCCCGCGACGTGCTGCTGTCCGTCTCGTTTTCGCTGGAGGTAGGGCAGCGGTACGACGTCCGCGCCCTCTGCGCCCGACTGACCGCCGCCGGCTACACCCGCACGGAGCAGGTGGAGGGTGCCGGACAGTTCGCCCTCCGGGGCGGCATACTGGACGTATTCTCCCCCGGCGAGGAACGCCCCCTCCGCTGCGAGTTCTTCGACGACGAGCTGGACAGCATGGGCGAGTTCGAGGTGTCCACCCAGCGTCGCGTGCTGAACCGCCCGCAGGCGCGTATCCTTCCCGCCGCCGAGCTGCTGCCCTTCGCCAAGGAGGGCGCGGCGGAGGACGCCGCCCGCCGCATGGAGGAGACGGCGCGCCGTCTGAAGAAGGAGCACGGTGCCGTGCGGCAGCGTATTCTGGACGACGCGGAGCTTCTGCGTCAGGGCGTGGCACCCGACGGCGGCGACCGCTACATGGCAGCGGTCTACCCCGATAAGACCACCGCCTTTGACTACCTTCCCCCGGACACCGTCATCTGCGTCAGCGAGGCGGGGCGCGTGCAGGAGGCTCTCCGCGCCTTCCTCTTCCAGACGCGGCAGGACGTGGCAGCCGCCGTGGAGAGCGGCGTCATGGCGGGGGCGTTCGGCGACCTTGTGCTGAACGAGCCGGAGCTGGAGACGGTGCTCTCCCGCTTCGCTCTCTGCCAGCTGGAAAGCCTCCCCACCAGCCGCTACCTCCTGCCCCCTCAGCTGCTGCTGGACGTGGGAGCCAAGCAGCTGGCGGGCTACGGCGGCAGTCTGGACACCGCCGCCACCGACATCACCCACTATCTGACCACCGGCTTCGGCGTTCTGGTGCTGTGCGGCGGTGCGGTGCGCTGCCGCAATATGCAGGAGCTGCTCCGCCACCGCCATATCCCCGCCGCCCTGTCTCTGGAGGGCGAGGGCATACCCGCCCCCGGACAGGTGCTCATCTCCGTGGGCGCGCTGTCCGCCGGCAGCGAGTGGCCATCCCTGAAATTAGCCGTGCTGACGGAGGGACAGCTGACCCGCGCCCTGTCGGGCAAGGGGAAGAAGCCCCGCCAGCCCAAGTCCGACAGCCGCCAGCGTCTTTTAAGCTACGCCGATCTGCAGGAGGGCGATCTGGTGGTACACGTCCACCACGGCATCGGACGGTTCGCCGGCATGATCCGCCTGCCGGTGGACGGCGTGGAGAAGGACTATATCAAGATCCAGTATGCCGGCAGCGACTGTCTGTACGTCCCCGCCACCTCCCTCGACCTTGTGAGCAAATACATCGGCGGAGGCGAGGAGACGGAAAAGGTGCGCCTTAACAAGCTCTCCGGCGACCAGTGGACAAAAACCACCCGCCGCGCCAAGGCGGCGGCAAAGGATCTGGCGGAGGGACTGATCAAGCTGTACGCCCAGCGTCAGCGTCTGGGCGGCTTCGCCTTCTCGCCGGACTCCCCGTGGCAGCAGGAGTTTGAGGAATCCTTCGACTATACGGAGACGGAGGATCAGCTCAACGCCATCCGCGACATCAAGTCCGACATGGAGAAGCCCGTGCCCATGGATCGCCTTCTCTGCGGCGACGTGGGCTACGGCAAAACGGAGGTCGCCCTCCGCGCCGCCATGAAATGTATTCTGGACGGCAAGCAGGCGGCGATATTGGTGCCCACCACCGTGCTGGCGCAGCAGCACTACGCCACCGCCGCCGCCCGCTTCCGCGCCTTCCCGGTGACGGTGGAGGTGCTCTCCCGCTTCCGCAGCCCCAAGCAGGTCAAGCAGGTTTTGGAGCGCGTGAAGGATGGCCGCGTGGATCTTCTCATCGGCACCCACAAGCTGCTGGCGAAAAACGTGGAGTTCAAGGATCTGGGACTGCTCATCATCGACGAGGAGCAGCGTTTCGGCGTCACCCACAAGGAAAAGCTCCGGGAACGTGCGCGGCAGGTGGACACGCTGACGCTCTCCGCCACCCCAATTCCCCGGACGCTGAACATGGCGATGTCCGGCATCCGCGACATGAGCACCATCGAGCAGCCGCCCCAGGATCGCCAGCCGGTGCAGACCTACGTGCTGGAGCACGACTGGGGCATCCTCACCGACGCCATCCGCCGGGAGCTGAGCCGCGGCGGACAGGTCTACTACCTCCACAACCGCGTGGACAGCATCGACGCCACCGCCGTCCGCCTGCGCGAAATGCTGGGCGGCGACGTGGCGGTGGAGACCGCCCACGGCAAAATGGCGGAGGGCGAGCTGAGCCGCGTCATGTCCCGCATGGCGGAGGGCGACATCGACGTGCTGGTGTGCACCACCATCATCGAAACGGGCATCGACATTCCCAACGTCAACACCCTCATCATTGAGGACGCCGACAGCATGGGCTTGAGCCAGCTTCACCAGATACGGGGGCGCATAGGCCGCTCCACCCGCCGCGCCTACGCCTACCTGACGTACCGCACCGGCAAGGTGCTCACGGAGGTGGCGGCGAAACGCCTTACCGCCATCCGCGAGTTCGTGGAGTTCGGCTCCGGCTTCAAGATCGCCATGCGCGACCTTGAGATCCGCGGCGCGGGCAATCTGCTGGGGCCGGAGCAGTCCGGCTACATGATGTCCGTGGGCTACGATATGTACCTGAAGCTGCTGAACGACGCCGTGCTGGAGCAGCAGGGCAAGACCGTCCCTCCCCGGGTGGAGTGCTCCGCCGACATCACCGTGGCGGCGTTCATCCCGGAGAGCTACGTCCCTGCCTCTGAGCAGCGCATGGATCTCTACCGCCGCATCGCCGCCCTCCGCACGCCGGAGGATCGCGACGAGCTGACCGACGAGCTGCTGGATCGCTACGGCGACCTCCCTCCGGCGGTGGAATCTCTGCTGTCCGTGGCACTGCTCCGCGCCGCCGCCATGGCGCGCGGCATCACCGACATCACCCAGAAGGGACGCCAGCTGATCTTCACCTTCGACGAGCGCGTGGACGCCTCGGCTCTGCTGGCGGTGTGCACCATGGCGTCCTACCGCAGCCGCACCCAGCTATCCGCCGGTGCCGCGCCGCGGCTGACACTGTATTTACAGCCCAAGGAGGAGCCCCTGACCGCCGCCGGCGGTCTGGTGGACGCTCTGGGGCTGCATGAGAACGAAACACAACAGACGGAGGGGGCGCATCCCCCCAAGGAGGAAACAGAGCATGAGAAATAATTGGATTCGCTTCGTGGCGGGCGCGCTGGTGTCCGTGGTGCTGGTGGGTGTCTTTGCCCTCACCGGCGGAATGAAGAGCGGCAAGAGCACGGAGGGGCTGCTGTATCAGGCCAGCGGTCTCCACCCGGACGGCGAGATGCTGGTGGTCAGCGGCCAGACCGTCACCTGCGAGGAATACCTCCGCTGGGTGGACTACGCCTGTCAGTATATCTCCAGCCGCATCCCCGATGTGGACTGGAACGAGCAGGTGTCCGAGGACGGCATGACCTACGGCGAATACGTGAAGGTGGAGGCGGTGGAGACGGTGAAACAGTACGCCGTCATCCGCGCCTGGGCGCAGCAGGAGAACGTGACCCTCTCCGACGCGGACAAGGCGCAGCTTGCCGCCCAGCGGCAGCAGTATGTGGACTACTACGGCAGCGAGGAGGCGTACCTGCAGCAGCTGGCACTGGTGGGCATCAGCGATGAGGGGAACAACGCCACTCTGGAGGTGCAGTACCTCTACCGCGACCTGTACCAGTCCTTCTGCACCCCCGGCAGCAGCCTCTACCCCGATGACAAGACCCTCAGCGATTACGCCGACCAGCAGGGCTACGTGAGCCTCTACGTCCTCAAGCTCAACGGTGAGAACGCCGAGACCATGGCGGCCGACATTCTGGAACGCTGGCAGGCGGCGGAGGATAAGGAGGCGGAGTATGCCCTTCTCTGCGACGAGCTTCAGCTGACGGCGGACGGTATCGTCACGCTGGCGTCCGCCGAGGGCGACGCGCTCAGCGATGCCATGACCGCGCTGGAGGTGGGGGAGATGGCGTCCGTCATCGACCCCTACGGCGAGGGCTCCTGCTTCGTAATGCTCCGCACGGACACCGACCTTGCCGCCGTGGCGGAGACGTACTTCGACACGCTGTTCGAGCAGAAGCTGGAGGCGGCCTCCGTCGTCACCAACAGCAAGCTGTACGACAGTTTGGACGTGGGCGCGTTCTTTGAGAAGCTGACCCAGCTCCGCACGGAGATGATGGAGGCGATGCAGAGCACCGACACCCCGGCCGGCACCGCCGATGATACCGCCGATGATACCGCCGATGATACCGCCGATGACGCCGCCGGCACCACCGAAACGCCTCCGGCGGAGTGAGCTTTTGGCAGTTCGTCAAAATGACGGGAAACGAAGCAGAATTCTGCTCGATTTGCCGATTTTTTAACGAAGATGCAATTTGGGATTGACTATTGTTAAAATTATGACTATCATTAGGGATAGACAGGCGCGAGCCTGTGTTGTATAATGTACTCAACATATTTTATAGGAGGTAACTTACATGAAAGACCTGTATGTTGTCAACTGCTGCCGCACCGCCATCGGTTCCTTTGGCGGCTCTCTGAAGAACACCCCCGCCGCCGAAATGGGTGCCGTGGTGGTGAAGGAGGCTTTGAAGCGTGCAAATGTGGCTCCTGAGAACGTGGATGAGCTGATGTTCGGCTGCATCCTGACTGCGGCTCAGGGGCAGAACGTGGCGCGTCAGGTCTCCATCAAGGCGGGCATCCCCTATTCCGTCCCCGCCTATACCGTCGGCATGGTCTGCGGCTCCGGCATGAAGTCCGTCATCGAGGGTGCCCGCTCCATTCTGGCTGGCGACAGTGACATCGTCGTCTGCGGCGGTACCGAGAACATGAGTGCCGCTCCCTTCGCCTCCATGGACGCCCGCTGGGGCGCCCGCATGGGCGATAAGAAGCTGGTGGACACCATGATCAAGGACGGTCTGTGGGACGCGTATAACAACTACCACATGGGCACCACCGCCGAGAATATCAACGACATCTGGGGCATCACCCGTGCCGAGCAGGACGCTTTCGCCGCCGCCTCCCAGCAGAAGGCCTGCGCCGCCCGCGATTCCGGCCGCTTTGACGATGAGATCGTCCCCGTGATGATCAAGGTCAAGAAGGACATGGTTCCCTTCGCCAAGGACGAGTATCCCAAGGAGGGCGTCACCGCCGAGGGTATCGCCAAGCTGAAGGGCGCGTTCCCCGTGGGTCCCGAGTCCCCCAATCCCCAGGTGGTCAACACCTTCGAGATCACCGGCGCACAGGATGCCGCTGACAAGGGTACCCAGCGCGTCACCGCCGCCAACGCCTCCGGTATCAATGACGGTGCTGCCGCCATCGTGCTGGCGTCCGGCGAGGCTGTGGAGAAATACGGTCTGAAGCCCATGGCGAAGCTGATCGGCTGGGGTCAGGGCGGCGTGGATCCCAAGATCATGGGCGTCGGTCCCGTGGTGGCTTCCCGCAACGCCATGAAGAAGGCCGGCGTGACCATCGACGACATCGATCTGGTGGAGGCGAACGAGGCGTTTGCCGCCCAGTCCATCGCCGTGGCGCGTGAGCTGCACTTCGACATGAGCAAGGTCAACGTCAACGGCGGTGCCATCGCCCTCGGTCACCCCGTGGGTGCCTCCGGTGCCCGTATCATCGTCACCCTGCTCCACGAGATGCAGAAGCGTCCCGAGGCGAAGAAGGGTCTGGCGACCCTGTGCATCGGCGGCGGCATGGGCACCGCAGTGGTGTTCGAGAAGTGCTGAACCGACAGCCCTTCCCCCACAGAGCTTGACTAAACAAAAAAAGAACCGCCATCGGCGGTTCTTTTTTTGTTTAGTCTCCGTCCCTTCGGCTCTTTTCCACCGCCGATGCCACGAAGCCGCGAAACAGCGGGTGCGGCCGGTCGGGACGGCTCTTGAACTCCGGGTGGAACTGGCACCCCACGAACCACGGGTGCTCCGGCACCTCCACGATCTCCACCAGCTGCCCGTCCGGCGACGTACCGGCGACCCGCAGCCCCGCCGCCTCCAGCGCGGGGCGGAACACGTTGCTGCACTCGTACCGATGGCGGTGCCGCTCCCAGACCTCCGCCGCGCCGTAGACCTCCCGTGCGCGGGAGCCGTCCGCCAGCACACAGGGATACTTCCCCAGCCGCATGGTGCCGCCCTTGGCGGTAACGCCCACCTGATCGGGCATCAGGTCGATGACCGGGTGCGCGGTGGTGCCGTCGAACTCCGCGCTGTGGGCGTCCGCCCACCCGGCGACGTGCCGCGCAAACTCGATCACCGCGATCTGCATCCCCAGACAGATCCCCAGATACGGGATACCCCGCTCTCTGGCGTACTGCGCCGCCAGCACCATGCCCTCAATGCCCCGGTCGCCGAAGCCTCCGGGCACCAGAATGCCGCTGCACCCCGCCAGCACTTCGCCGATGTTCTCCGCCGTCAGACGCTGGGAATCCACCCACCGTATGTCCACCTGCGCGCCGCAGGCGGTCCCCGCGTGGAACAGGGACTCCGCCACGCTGAGATACGCGTCGTGCAGCTCCGTGTACTTGCCCACCAGCGCGACGGTCACGTGACGCTGGGCGGCGGCGTGGATCTGCGCCACCATGCTGCGCCACTCCGCCATATCCGGCGCGCCTTCGCCAAGTCCCAGCCTGCGGCACACCACCCGGCACAGCCCCTCTTTTTCCAGCAGCAGCGGCACCTCGTACAGTGTGGAGACCGTCACGTTGGGGATAACACATTCCTCACCCACGTTGCAGAACAGCGCAATTTTTCGCCGTATGTCGCCGGGCAGGGGACTGTCCGTGCGGCACACCAGCACGTCCGGCTGTATGCCCACGCTCAGCAGCTCCTTCACGGAATGCTGCGTGGGCTTGCTCTTCAGCTCCCCGCTGCCGGGGATGGACACCACCAGCGGCACGTGGATGTACAGCACGTTCTCCCGTCCCCGCTCTGCCGCCACCTGCCGTATGGCCTCCAGATAGGGCTGGCTCTCAATGTCCCCCACGGTGCCGCCGATCTCCGCGATGACCACGTCCGTCTCCCCATCGTCCATGGCGTAGAGGTGCCGCTTGATCTCGTCGGTCACATGGGGGATGATCTGCACCGTGCCGCCCAGATAGCCCCCCTGCCGCTCCCGGTTCAGCACCGCCCAGAAAACCTTCCCGGAGGATACGGAGCACTCGCCGCTCAGCGGCACATCCACGAACCGCTCGTAGTGCCCCAGATCCAGATCCGTCTCCGCGCCGTCGTCGGTGACGAACACCTCCCCGTGCTGATAGGGGCTCATGGTGCCCGGATCCACGTTCAGATACGGGTCAAACTTCTGGTTCCGCACCCGCAGACCGCACTGCTTCAGCAGCCGCCCCAGCGAGGCGGCGCAAATGCCCTTTCCCAGCCCGGACACCACGCCGCCCGTCACGAAAATATACTTCATCCCGCCATCTCCCACTCTAAAAAAATATGCTCCGATGGTACACCTCTCCGCCCCGCCTGTCAACGGTGCAAAACGTAGATATTTCCCGCCTTCTCTCGTATAATATGGAGAAATTGCGTAAAATTGTTGCAAAAACGAAATTTACTCTTGCATTACCGCCCCGGCGGTGGTATGGTAGAAATGGTCTCACCCGTGGGAAGAGCCGCCATAGAAAACCCAAAACTCCCGGAAGCATCGCTTCCGGGAGTTTTTTCACTATGCTTATGTACGCTCTGCGCCGTCCCCCGGCTCCGCCGGTTCCTCCAGCGTCACCTGGATCTCGCCGGTGCGGTGGTTGTCCACCCGGGTCACCAGCACCCGCAGCCCGTCGGAGACGAACCGGTCGCCCACCTCCGGCACCCGGTCGAACTTCTCCATGACCCAGCCGCTGACGGAGGACATTTCCGTCTCCACGCTCAGGTGGAAGAACTCCGCGAAATCGTCGAAATCCATGGAGGCGTCCACCAGATACGTCCGGGGGCCCGTCTTGCGGATGAACACCTCCTCCTCGTCGTGCTCGTCCCAGATCTCGCCCACCAGCTCCTCCAGAATGTCCTCCATGGTCACAATGCCGCAGGTGCCGCCGTACTCGTCCACCACCACCGCCATCTGCATCTTGGACTGCTGCAGCTTCTTCAGCAGCAGGCTGATCGGCTCGTTTTCCATCACAAACACAGGGGGAGAGAGGATCTTCTCCAGCGGCTTGTCCGTCACGCCGCACCCCACGTAAAAGTCCTTCTGGTGCACCGTGCCGATAATGTGGTCGATGTCCTCCCGATAGATCAGCAGCCGGGAGTATTTCGTCTCGGTGAACAGCTCCGCCACCTCCTCCTTGGAGGCGGTCACCGGCAGCGCGGCAAGATCCACCCGGTGAATGAGAATATCCTGCGCCTCCTGGTCGGAAAACCCGATGGCGTTTTTCAGCAGGTCGCCCTCGTCCTTGTCGATGCTGCCGTCCTGCTGCACCTCGTTCACCAGCATCAGCAGCTCCTCCGGCGACATTCTGCTGTCGGGGTCCAGATGGAACACCCGCGCCAGCAGCTTTTTCCACAGGGAGAACGCCGCGTTCAGCGGCATCAGCAGCCAGATCATCAGCTGTAAGAACGGCGCGGCGGTCATCGCCCAGTCCTCGGCGCAGTCCTTGGCGATGCTCTTGGGACTGATCTCGCCGAAGATGAGCACCACCACCGTCACCACCACTGTGGACAGCGTGGCGCCGGCGTCGCCGAAGCTCTTCACGAACAACGCCGTGGCGAGGGACGCCATGGCGATATTCACAATGTTGTTGCCGATAAGGATGGTGGACAGCAGCCGGTCATACCGCTCCAGCTGCCTGCAAACCAGCGCGGCGCGCCGGTTACCCTTTTCCGCCAGCATCCGCAGCCTCGTCAGGTTTGCGGAGGAAAACGCCGTCTCTGTGGCGGAAAAATAGGCGGAAAATAGCAAACATACCGCTATAATGACAATAATAGTTGTATTTGACAAAGCAGTAAACTTCCTTTTTTCAATAAATCCCGCCTATTATATACGAGAACCGTCCCCCTGTCAAGTGCACCCAGAGCAGGGACGGGCGCAATAGGCAGGGGAGGGCACCGCCTGCGCGGTGCCCTCCCCGACGGTGCTTCTCAGCCCCACAGCGTCGTCAGCATGGGGATGACCTGTTTTTTCCGCGACATGACCCCCGGCAGGAATACCGAGTTGTCCTTCGGCTCCACGGCGAAGGCGTTGCGGATCGTCTCGTCGCTGCCGATATACAACAGCTGTGAGCCCTCCTGCAATACGTCCGTGAGCATCAGTATCACCATGTCGTAGCTGTTGGCGCGCTGCACCTTCCGCATGGCGTCCAGCATCTCCTCCCGCCGCTCCATCAATCTCTGGGAGTCGATGCAGGTGATCTGCCCCACGCCCAGATTCTGCTCGGCGATGTGGAATTCCTTGAAATCGCTGCGGAGCAGCTCCTCGGCGGACTTGCTGTCGTTGCTTCCGCTGAACAGCTCCCGCCCCAGATCGGTCAGCGACACTCTTGCGATGCGCGCCAGCCGCTCCGCCATGGCGATGTCCTGCTTCGTGCAGGTGGGGGACTTGAACATGACCGTGTCGGACAGAATGGCGGCGGCCATCAGTCCCGCCATGTGGGGGGAGGGCGTTACGCCGTGCTCCTGATACATAGAGGTGATGATGGTGTTGGTGCTGCCCACCGGCTCGTTCCGCACGGCGATGGGCTGCCGCGTCTGAATATCCGCCAGTCGGTGGTGGTCGATGATCCCCAGGATCTCCGCCTGGTCGATCCCCGGCACCGTCTGCGCCAGCTCGTTGTGATCCACCAGCACCACCCGCTTGCGCCGCGGCTTCAGCAGATGATACCGCGACAGGGTGCCCACCACTTTCTCCTCGTTGTCCAGCACCGGATAGCAGCGGTAGCGGCTCTTCAGCACCACTTCCCGCACGTCGTCTATGTAGTCGTCCAGATGGAAGGAGATCAGCCCCTCCGTGGCGCAGGGACGGTCAATGGGCGTGGCCTGATAGATCAGCCGGTGCACGCGGCTGGCGTCCAGCGGCGTGGAGATGATGCACGTCTTTCCCGCGTCCTCCAGCCACGCCGGATCCACATCCGTCTGGCACAGGATCAGGCAGGATACCTGCTTGTCCAGTGCCCGGCGTATCATGTCCGGCTGGCTGCCGCACAGCACAATGCTGTCGTTGTCGTCGAACAGCAGGTTTTCGCAGTTCTGGGGCAGTGCGATGGACACGGTGCCGCTGACGCTGTCCACCATGTCGCCGCCGTCGCCCATGACCCGCCCCTCGATAACGCTCAGCAGGTTGAACAGGGGGATCTGATCCACCCGCGGGTCGCCCACGGTGTTCAGGCTGAAGGTGGCGATGTCGCCGGCGGACAGCATCCCGTGGAGCGTCCCGTCCTCCTTGACCACGGGGATGGCGGAGATCTTCTGCTCCCGCATGAGCTTCCATGCCCGATCCATCGTCACGGACGCGTCCAGACAGGGGGGACGGTCAAAGTCCAGATCCCGCACCTGTGTGCGGACGTTCTGGATGAAGCGCGGCGGCTTGAACTGGAATCGCTCCAGCATCCGGTTCGTCTCGTCGCTGATGGTGCCCATGTGCACCGCCGTGTATTCCTTCTCACCCAGCGCGTTTTTCAGCGCGGCATAGGACATGGCGGCCACGATGGAGTCGGTGTCCGGATTCCGGTGCCCGACCACATAGATCTCGTTCATACCCACGTACTCCTTTGTGCAAAAATCACTCTTACTCCTTCGCCGCCCCGTCGTGCTTGCCGCCGGGGACGTTGACCTTCTCCTTGTTGAACAGACAGAACACCGTCATAATGAGGATACGGATGTCCAGTGCCACGCTCCAGTTCTCGATGTAATACAGGTCGTAGTCGATGCGCCGCTCGATGGACGTATCGCCCCGCAGCCCGTTCACCTGCGCCCAGCCGGTGATACCGGGGCGCACCTGATGCTTCACCATGTACCGGGGGATGACCTCCTTGAACTGCTCCACGAAATAGGGCAGCTCCGGGCGCGGGCCGATCAGGCTCATGTCGCCCTTGAGCACGTTGAAAAACTGCGGCAGCTCGTCCACGGAGCACTTCCGTATCAGGGAGCCGAACCACGTCTTGCGGCTATCCACGTTCCGGCTCCACCCGGTGTTCTCGTCGCTGTTCATCCGCATGGAGCGGAATTTGTACATATAGAAGGGCTTTTTGTCCTTTCCCACCCGCTCCTGCTTGAAAATAACGGGCCCCGGCGACGACAGCTTCACGCCGATGGCGGCCAGCAGCATCAGGGGCGACGTCAGCAGGATCAGCAGCAGCGACCCGATAATGTCCCCCAGCCGCTTGATGCAGGCGTTGCCCATGTTGTCCAGCGGCACCCGCCGCAGGTTGATCAGGGGCAGCCCGTTCACGCTGTCGATCTGCGGATTGGAGGGCATATATCTGGCGTAGAAGGGCACCACGGACAGCTTTGTGCCGTCCTTTTCGCAGGCATGGATGACCTGCGGCATCCGCTCCAGCTCCTCGGTGGACAGTGCCACCACCACCTCGTCGGGCGTCGTCTCCCGGAAGATTTTCTCCAGCGCGTCGTAGTCGCCGCAGTAGGGCAAAGCCCTCCAGCTGTCCCTTTCGGCGACGTAGCCCACCACATGATAGCCGAGATTCCTGTCGGAGATGACCTTCTTCAGATACATCTCCGCGCTCTCGCCGCAGCCCACCACCAGCACGCGCTTCTGGTTGTAGCCCATGGCGCGGTAATGCCGCAGCACCGAGCGCAGCACGGCGCGCTTCGCCGTCAGCAACGCCGTGGCGGCGGCGTAGAAGAACGCCACCGACCAGCGGGACGTCTCCTCGAAGCGCAGAATGTACATCAATGCCATGACGATCAACGCCACCAGCAGCTCCAGCAGAGCCACCCGCCCCGCCTCCACGTGGAAGCGTATGGTGCGGAAGGAGGCGTACAGCCCCGCCACGGCAAACACCACCAGCGTCAGCCCCGCCGCGGCCACGCCCAGCCACACATAATGGCTCATGGGCATGGCATACGTGCCGTGGAACACGGCAAAGCGCAGCCAGTAGGAGACGAGCATGGCTAAGAACACCGCCGCCGCGTCGGTCACAATGTGCAGTTGGTTCAGCAGTCGTTGATTTTCCCGTATCATTTGTTCCGTTCCTCTATACCGCCCGCGGCGGACATATACAGCTCCATCACCTGCGGCAGCACGGCGTCCAGCCTGTATGGCTGCACCCTCTGCCGTCCGTTCTGTCCCATCTGTGCCCGCAGCTGCCTGTCCTCTGCCAGCTGCCGCACCTTCCCGGCGAAGCTGTCCTCGTCGTCGTAGGGGAACAGAAACCCGTTCTCCCCCTCCGTCACCAGATCCGTATGCCCCTTCACGCGGCTGGCGACCACCGGCAGCGCGCAGCTCATGGACTCCATAATGTTAAAGGGCAGCCCCTCGGATCGGCTGGCGGACACGGCGATGTCCGCCGCCGCCAGCCACGCCGGTATCTCCTCCGTAAAGCCGGGGAACACCACCCGCTCCGCCACGCCCAGCTCCTTCGCCAGCGCGGCGGATCGCTCCAGCAGCGCGCCCCGCCCCGGCAGCAGCAGCTTTACGCTTTGCGGCAGCTGTACCATGGCGCGCAGCAGCATGGCGTGGTTCTTCCGCCCGGAGAACTCCGCCGGATAGATCAACGCCGCGTCCTCCTCCGCCAGATGCAGCCTCTCCCGCATATCCCGCCGCGCCTCCGGCGACGGCTGGAACCGCTCCAGATCCACCCCCATGCCGGGGATGAACGCCACCCGTCCGGCGCAGCGGTTTTCCCGCGCCCACGTATCGTCCCACCGGTTCATGGTCAGCAGCAGATCGGTCTGCGGCGCGGTCATTTTCTCCGCCGCCGTCAGCAGCGTTTTTTTCACCCCGCCGGTGCTCTCGTCGAACAGATACCCGTGTACCACGTTGACAATGGCGGGACGCTCCCGCAGCCCCTTCGCCGCCCAGCGTGTGAAGAACGCCGCCAGCGATGTGTGGGTGATCACAAGGTCATACCGCTCCCGCGCCATCCGCTGCCGCAGCATCCCGGCGGCGCGGAAATTCGCCGGCGCGGTCATTTTCTTTTCCAGAGGCAGCGACACCACCGCGTCGGCGCAGGGTATCTCCCGCACCGCGCCGCCGCAGGCAACCTCCACCCGCCAGCCCAGCTCCTTGAACCGGCGCAGATAGGGCACATGGAAGCTCAGAATATGCGAAAAGGTGGACGCCGTAAACAGTACCGATGGCATGGAAAGCCCTCCTTGCTGTCAGCTATTCGTGCCCGCCGCGAAGGCGGCAATATCCTCCGGCAGCTCTATCGCGCCCAGATTCTCACTGTTCCACGTCTCCAGCCGTCCGTACAGTGTGTCCACGCCGCTGCGGAACGCCGCGCTCCCGTCGTCAAACCCCATGGCAAGGCGGAAGCTGCTCTCCCACGTCTCCGGGTTGGAGGGCGTGTAATCCACGTACTTGTCCAGCATGGCAAAGGCGTTATCCAGATCGCCCATGTTGAAATACGCCTCCGCCAGATACCTCGGCACGGAGTTGGACCGCAGGGCGGACAGCTCCTTCATATACTTCGCCATCTTCTCCTGCATGGTCTCGTCCAGCTCCTCCTCGCGGGAGGCACTCACCACGTAGGACAGCTCATAGTCCGCCCACTCGTAGGGGTCCAGCTCCGCCGCCTGCGCGGTGGACGTATAGTCCCCTTGCTGCGCCACCACGGCGGCGCGCATATTCATGCTCAGCAGCACGCCGAACACCGCCAGACCGGCGGCTTCGCCCCATACGATGAACCGCCGGGGCTTCTCCCCCAGCGCGGGGATGGGCAGCAGCGACCCGCTGTACAGGTGCATCACGGCGAAGGCACCGAAGCCGAAGGGCAGGAAATGCCCGTTGGAGAAGTCCACCTCCACCGCCGCGTGTATCGCCATGAACAGCAGCAGCGCGCACAGCGCACCGGCGAGGGAGCTGCCGTCGTCCTTCTCTTTTTTCCACAGGCGTACCAACGCCACGGCACTGGCGGCGAGCAGTCCCACCCACAGGAGCAGCCCCACCACGCCCGTGTCCACCAGGGACTGGATATAGTGGTTGTGGGGGTACTTGGTCTGGTAGTGATAGCTCTGCACGCTGTAAATGCCGTTTTCAAAGCCGCCCATGCCCACGCCCACAATGGGGCTGCGCTGGAAGATCTTCAGCGCGTCGGCGCAGTAGACCAGCCGCTGCACCACGTTGCCCTCGGAGCGCAGGTTCTGTACGCGCTCTGCGATGGCCTCCGGCAGCAGCTTGTAGTCCAGCTTCACGCTGCCCTCCGCGCCGCCGCTGTACCGCAGGGCGGTGATACGCACCTCCTCCTGCGCCGTAATGCGGAACGTCACGGAGCGGTTCCCCTCCGGCGCGGTAAACGATGCACGGTAGAGATCGCCCGTATAGGCGAGATTCTTGGTGTTCATGATGGCGTCCTCCTCCGTCTGGGTGAGGATCTCCACGGACGCCGCGCCCTCCCCCTCCGCCGTCAGGGTATACGTCCCGGCGGGCAGGTACGCGCCGCGGGTGATGGTCTCACCGGGGTGCAGCGTCACAGGGCCTGTCCACGCCACGGCGAGCACCACAAGGGCGACCGCCGCGCCCAGCGCGGACAGCAGCACGATATTCACGGTTTTCATCCGCTGCGCCATCTTCTCCGCCAGAGGCCGTCCCACGAAGATGTCCAGCGCGCACAGTCCCGCCGCCGCGGCGGCAGTCAGCAGCAGGGGCACCACGTTCACGCCCTCCCACGTACCGAAGGCGGTGGTGAACACCACTGCGGACACCGCCACCGTCAGCAGCAGCGTCTCCGCCATCAGCACGAAGGATACCGCCCGACGCTTGCCCCGCTCCAGCAGCAGATACACCAGAAACGCCACGGCGATGGCACCCATGGCACCGCGGCTCACCGCCAGCACAAAGGCGGTGCAGCTGCACAGCAGACAGCTCAGATGCAGACAACGCTCCCGCCGGTTCTCCGCGCTGGCGGCAAGCCCCAGCGACAGCAGGATGGCGACGCCGGCGCACCCGGCGAACACGTTGGGATTGGCAAAGATGGTTTTCAGCCGCTGCCCCTGCAGGGCGTCGCCGCTGAGATTCGCGCCCAGCGCGCCGGTCACGCCCAGCAGACCGTTGTACAGCCAGCGGGTGGACACCATGTCGATGCTGCACAGAGCGGCAAGCGCGCCGCTGACCTCCAGCACCGTGGCACCGCACCGCCCCGTGTTCCGCTCCCGCTCCGGCTCACAGCCCACCAGCAGCAGAGCCATGGCGGCGGCTGCCGCCACCTTCAGGAACTCGAACAGCGCGAATTTCCCGCTGGGCGCGTACAGGGTGGATATGCCGTCCATGAGCACGTATGCGCCCAGCAGCAGGGCGGGCAGCGTCATGCGCCGCGCCAGCAGACCGCTGCGTACCACCACGCACACCAGCACCGCCAGTATCAGCAGCAGCGTGATGAGCTTGTTGTTCCCGTGCTGCATCAGGCACGTTATGAGAAAATAGACAACGGCGAGCACCGGCACCAGCCACGGGTGCCGCAATTCCTGCCGCAGCTTGGCGGCGGGAGCCTTGCCCTTATGATCGTTTTTTCTTGCCATTTGGAGCCTCCCCTTTATGATGTACCCTTTAGTATACCCTTTTTCCCGTCCCCCGTCAATCATTACAGCACCGGTAATTTCCCCGGCAAGTTCCCCTCCGCGCCCCGCTGCGGGGACTTGCAAAAGCCCGCCCCGCCGTCTATAATATACGGTAGTCCGAGGAAGGAGGTATCCCCATGTCACAGGTCACCAAGCGGGCACTGGAGGCCTCGCTGAAAAAGCTGCTTTTGGAAAAGCCGCTGCACAAGATCACCGTCAGCGACATCACCGAGGACTGCGGCATCAACCGCATGACCTTCTACTACCACTTCAAGGACATCTACGATCTGGTGGAGTGGAGCTGTCAGGAGGATGCCAGCCGCGCTCTGGCGGGAAAAAAGACGTATGAGACGTGGCAGCAGGGGCTTCTGCAAATTTTCGAGGCGGTGCTGGACAACAAGCCCTTCATCCTCAACGTCTACCGCTCCGTCAGCCGCGAGCAGGTGGAGACGTACCTCTACAAGCTGACCTATGATCTGCTGGAGGGCGTGGTGGAGGAGCAGGCGCAGGGTATGTCCGTGCGTCAGGAGGACAAGGACTTCATCGCCACCCTCTACAAATATATGTTCGTGGGGCTGATGCTGGATTGGGTCAAGTCCGATATGAAGGGCGACCCCCACACGATGGTGGAGCGTCTGGAGCAGGTGGTGCACGGCAGCATCCGCGCCGCTCTGGAGCGTCTCCGCAGCGACCGCACCCCATCAGACCGCCCGGAATGATAAAAAACTAAACACCCCTACCCCGGTGATAAAAAACTTATCATCGGGGCATACTTGCTTATTGAACGTTTTTCTAATCGGGTGTATACTGCGCTCATCAAGTAGAAAACATGGACACAAATAAGGAGGTTCACATTATGTACTATTCCAGTGGTAACTACGAAGCCTTTGCGCGCCCCAAAAAGCCGGAGGGCGTGGACAGCAAATCCGCCTATATCGTGGGCAGCGGACTGGCGGCACTGACCGCCGCCTGCTATCTGGTGCGCGACGGACAGATGAAGGGCGAGCGCGTCCACATTCTGGAAAAGGGGCCCACCGCCGGCGGAGCCTGCGACGGCTGGAAGTTCGAGAACATCGGCTACGTCATGCGGGGCGGCCGTGAGATGGACAACCACTTCGAGGTCATGTGGGATCTGTTCCGCTCCATCCCCTCCATCGAGACGGAGGGCGTCAGCGTGCTGGACGAGTATTACTGGCTCAACAAGGCGGATCCCAACTACTCCCTGTGCCGCGCCACGGAAAAGCGCGGGCAGGACGCCCACACCGACGGAAAGTTCGACATCTCCGACAAGGGTGCCATGGAGATTATGAAGCTGTTCTTCACCCCCAACGAGGCCTTGCAGGACAAGCGCATCACCGACTTCTTCGACGATGAGGTGTTCAAGAGCAACTTCTGGCTGTACTGGCGCACCATGTTCGCCTTTGAGAACTGGCACAGCGCGCTGGAGATGAAGCTCTATATCCAGCGGTATATCCACCATATCGGCGGCCTGCCCGACTTCACCGCCCTGCGCTTCACCAAGTACAACCAGTATGAGTCCATGATCCTGCCCATGGTGAAGTATCTGGAGAGCCACAACGTCCAGTTCCATTACGGCGTGCAGGTCACCAACGTGGAGTTCGACTGCTCCGATCCCGCCCACAAGCTGGCCAAGCGCATCGATGTCATCGAGAACAACGAGCCCGGCGCCATCGACCTGACGGAGAACGATCTGGTGTTCATCACCAACGGCGGCTGCGTGGAGAACTCCGCCATGGGCAGCCAGAACACCCCCGCCCCCTACGATACCGAGATCAAGGAGGGCGGCGGATGGGATATGTGGCGCAAGATCGCCGCACAGGATCCCTCCTTCGGTCACCCCGACAAGTTCTGCTATGACCCGGAGCAGACCAACTGGATGAGTGCCACCGTGGAGACGCTGGATCAGCGCATCATCCCCTATATCAAGAATATCTGCAAGCGCGACCCCTTCACCGGCAAGGTCGTCACCGGCGGCATCGTCACCGTGAAGGACTCCTCCTGGCTGATGAGCTGGACCATCAACCGCCAGCCCCAGTTCCGTGACCAGCCCAAGGATCACTGCCTGGTGTGGGTCTACTCCCTGTTCACCGACAAGCCCGGCGACTTCGTGAAGAAGCCCATGCGGGAGTGCACCGGCAAGGAGATCTGCATGGAGTGGCTGTACCACATCGGCGTGCCCGCCGACCAGATCGAGGACATGGCGGCGAACAGTGCCAACACCGTCCCCGTTATGATGCCCTATATCGACGCGTTCTTCATGCCCCGTGCCTACGGCGACCGTCCCAAGGTCGTCCCCGACGGCAGCGTGAACTTCGCCTTCCTCGGTCAGTTCGCCGAAACGCCCCGCGACACCATCTTCACCACGGAGTATTCCATGCGTACCGGCATGGAGTCCGTCTACACCCTGCTGAACGTGGATCGCGGCGTGCCGGAGGTCTGGGGCAGCGTCTACGATGTCCGCGACCTGCTGGATGCCACCGTTAAGCTCCGCGACGGCAAATCCCCCACGGATATTGAGCTGTCCTTCGTGGAGAAGATGGCACTCAAGAAGGCTCTGGCGAAGATCGCCGGCACCGACATTGAAAAGCTCCTGAAGGAGTACCACATCCTCTGATCCCCCGCCGCTTTTTCGATGTTTCCCCCATCCCCGCAAAAAAGGAAGCCCACCGGGCTTCCTTTTTTCTATTGACTGCCAAAAAGAGGAAGCAGCCTCCGCCGGAGGCTGCTTCCCCTGCTTGTCGATAAATCCCCCGGTGTGTGCAGTCCTTCCGCATTACAGGGGGAGCTCGAGGGGGCAAAGCCCGCCTCGAATCGGATCAAATGCCGCGCTAAGCCTTGCTATGCAAGGCGTGCGTGGAGCGAAGCGAGTATTTTCGTGCCGCAAAGCGGCACGAAAATACCGGCATTATTGCAGGCTGTCGAGAAAAGCCGACGGCTTTTTCGACAGTCTGGAGGAAGCAGCCTCCGCCGGAGGCTGCTTCCCGAGAGGGCGCGGCAATAAGGCGTGCCGCATCGCCATATGTGAGGGAGGGAAGAGATTACGTTGTGCCGCAAGGGCTGCGGCTTTTTATGTCACTGACGGGGCAGGCGGTTGACCGCCTTTTCGATCTGCTCCAACGCCTTCGTCAGCGTACACCGGGGGCACGCCACGTTCATCCGCAGGAAGGCTTCTCCCTGCTCGCCGAACTCATAGCCGGCGCAGAACGCGACATTTGCCTCGTTGATCATGAAGTGCTCCAACGCCATGCCCCGGTAGGGCAGCTGGGAGCAATCCAGCCAGACCAGATACGTGCCCTCAGAGGGGATCATGCGGATCTGGGGGATGCGCTCCTGCAGGAACTTCTCCAAATACGCCTTGTTGCCGGACACGTAGGCGATGGCTTCGTTGAGCCATTCCTCACCGTCGTTGTAGGCGGCGATAAGGGCGGCCATGCCGAAGATGTTGTCCAGCCGCGTCTGAGCGATGGACATTTCCTCGTTGAACCTGCACCGCAGGTCGTCGTCCGCCAGCACGATGGTGGCCATACCCAGTCCGCCCAGGTTGAAGCCCTTGTTGGCGGAGTAGCAGATCATGGAGTGGCGCAGCACCTCCTCGCCCAGCAGACCGAAGGTGGTGTGGGGATGCTCCGGCGGGACGAAGTCACAGTGGATCTCGTCCACCAGCATGAAGATGTTGTGCCGCAGGCAGATCTCGGCGACGCCCTCCAGCTCCTGGCGTGTCCAGACGCGTCCGGTGGGGTTGTGGGGGCTGGAGAGCACCAGCACCTTCACGCCGGAGGCGGCCTTCGCCTCCATGTCCTTGAAGTCGAAGGTGTACCGGCCGTCCCGCCAGACCAGCGGGCTCTCCACCAGCTTCCGCCCGCCCCGGGTGACCATGTCAAACAGCGGGTCGTAGTTGGGCATGGGCACCATGACCTTGTCGCCGGGCTTCGTGAGGATACGCAGCATCACGTTCATGGCGTAGATCACGCCGGGAGGCGCGAAGGCGAGATGCTCGATGCTCACATCGAAGCCGTGGCGTTTCTTCAGCCAGCCCTGCACCGCGTCGAAGTAGGGCTGCTGCCGCACGCCGTAGCCGTAAACGGGGTGCGCCGCCCGCTTCTGCACCGCCTCTACGATGCAGGGGGCGCAGGCAAAGTCCATGTCCGCCACCCACATGGGGATCACGTCGTCCCGGCCGAAATAGTCCATATCGCAGTCCCACTTAAAGGAGAAGGTATTTCTGCGATCAATGGGTGTGTCAAAATCGTATCTCATGCAGCTCCACCAACCAGTGCAACAACGATCCACAGAATGATGGATATGCCTGCCGCCAGCAGCGCGTAGGGCAGCTGTGTGCGGACATGGTCAATGTGGTCGCAGGCGGCACCCAGGGAGGAGAGCACCGAGGTGTCGGAAACGGGGGAGCAATGGTCGCCGAACAGACCGCCGCTGACAACCGCGCCCACCGCGGCGTAGACCAGCGTACCCAGCTGGCCGCCGGTGAAGGAGTAGGCCATGGGAACGGCGATGGGGATGCAGATGGCGAAGGTACCCCAGGAGGAGCCGGTGAAGAAGGAGATCACCGCGCCCGCGATGAAGGTCACAGACAGGAACAGGGCGGGGGTCATCCAGCTCTCGCAGACGCCCAGCAGGAAGTCGGCTGCGCCCATGGACTTGGTGATGGTGTTGATGCAGTACGCCAGAGCCAGAATGAGGGTGGCGGACATGACGCTCTTCATGCCCTGCACGGCGGTGTTCACCAGATCGGTCACGCTCTTGAACACCTTACGGATGCTCAGCTCGATGGACATATAGATCACGGTGATGATGAAGCATTCCAAAATCTTCACGCCGCCCTTGGCAACATACGTCCAGATGGCGGTGGCGACAAGGAGAATGATGGGAACGAGGAAGTCAAGCACGACGTTGGGCTTTACATCGCTGTCGTTGCCCTTCTGCAGCTCCTCCAGCTCGGTGCCCATCATGGGAACGGCACCGTCGCGCAGCAGCTTGCCGGTGGTGCGGGCGCGCTGCTCCGCCTTACGCATGGGCCCGAAGTCGGGGAAGATCTCCAGTGCGGAGAGCAGTGTGATGAGCACCATCAGGATCGCGTAGAAGTTAAAGGGGAGGGCACTGATATAGACGCTCACGCCCTGCTCGTTGGAGGTCACGGGGCCGCCCAGATCCGCCACCAGACCGGCCACATACGCACCCCACGCCATAAAGGGCATCAGGGTGCACACGGAGGCGCAGGTGGAGTCAAGGATAAAGGCCAGCTTCTCTCTGGGCACGCGCATCTCATCCGTCAGAGGACGCATGACCACGCCGCGCAGCAGGGGGCTCATGTAGTCGTCGATGGTGAACAGACCGATGAACCATGTGGCGAACTTCACGCTGCGGGGGGATTTCACCTTTCCGGCGATCATCTCCGCGAACGCCTTGACCACGCCCGCCTTCATGAAGAACGCGATCATAATGCCGATGAATACCTGGATCAGCAGGATCCAAATGAAGTCCTCGTTGCCCAGAGCCTCCTCCGCCAGCGCGGAGAAGCCGAAGGCGGGGTCATGTCCCAGCAGCAGCACGCCGGAGATGCAGCCCATGAACAGGGCAAAGACGGCGTCCTTCTTCCAGAACGCCAGCAGCAGGGTAAGCGCAAGGGGAATCAATGACAGGATCCCATAGTTTGCAGCTTCCATTACAAATACCTCCTTAAAAATATGACGCGGGGAAAAAGAGTGACCGCAAGCCTCCCTTCTGATAATTTAATTACATTTCTGATTATAATTTATCACATCGCCCTTGTCAATCTCGCATAAGTGCCAAGAAGCGCGACAATTTTTTGTTCATACTGCCATCATAAGATAATATTTTGTCACGCCACGCAAAACTTTTTGCGCCTCCCACCCCGATATAGTACATTCGGTGTTGATTTATTCCTTGGGATTCAGTATACTAATCCTTATAAGCACAGCAAAATGTGGTTTTCAAATCATTGTAATCAAGAAAGTTGGGATACCGTGAGTAATTACGCCTGTCTTGAGCGATATATCCCCTTAGTGCAGTTCATGGGCAAGATCTGCGGGAAGAACTATGAGATCATTCTCCACGACGTCTCCACGCCGGAGCGTTCCGTCATCGCCGCCTGCAACGAGCACCTGAGCGGCCGCCGCGTGGGCGACCCCATGACGGAGCTGGCGAAGGAGCTGGTGCGGACGGGGGCATACAAGGAGCACGACTACGTGGCGAACTACGAGGGGCGCACCCGCGGCGGAAAGCGGTTCGTCTCCTCCACCTATTTTATTAAGGAGAAGGGGCAGCTGGTGGGGCTGATCTGCGTGAACCACGACGTAGAGGACATTCTGGTGCTGTCCGAGCGGCTGACCAACCTTGTCCACGCCTTCTCCCTGCCCATGGAGGACGAGCGGGCGGCGTACACGGAGAATCTGGACGACTCCATCCCGGAGCTGTCCAGCAACCTGATCCACTCCACCATTTTGGGCTACGGCATCCCCTCCGACGCCATGCACGCGTCGGACAAGCTGGACATACTTCGCTCACTGGACGCCCAAGGCGTGTTCCAGACGAAGGGCTCCATCGGCAGAGTGGCGAAGGAGCTGCACATCTCTGAGCCGACGGTCTATCGCTATCTGCGGCGTATACGCAACGAAATGACGTGAGCCTCTGCGGCCGCGCCGGGGAAAAGGGGAGGGGAGCACCGCCCTGCCGTTTGCCGTGCGGCGCACCGCAATTTAGCCTTGACAAATCCGCTTTCCCGGTGATACACTTACGGCACAGGTATTTCCATGCCTGTACAACAATTTTATACGGATCGGACGATGGGATCGGGAGAGACCGCGCAAGCGGCGCCGAAGGGGAACGCAGAAGCTCTCAGGCAAAAGGACCGGTTCCGGACGATACTCCGAAAAGGCCGGACGGCGACGCCCGACCACCGAAGGTGCAACCTCCCCGGCGGGGAGGGAATCTCTCAGGTATCTCAACGGGGGCACAAAGCCGTACAGAGCGGTTTTGTGTCCTTTTTTGCTGCCAAAAAGAAACGAACTTTAAGGAGGAAAAATCGTATGAGCGAACTGAAGCGTACCCAACTGTATGATGTCCACGTGGCTGCCGGCGCAGAGATGGTGGACTTCGGCGGGTGGGAAATGCCCATCCAGTACCCCAGCGGCATTATTGCCGAGCATCTGTACACACGGCAGGTGTGCAGCCTGTTCGACGTGTCCCACATGGGGCGGCTGCTGATCGAGGGGCCCCAGCGCAAGGCGTTCCTGCAGCACGTGCTGACCAGCAACGTGGCGGCACTGGACGTGAATCTGGCGCAGTACTGCATCATTCCCGATGAGAACGGCGGTGCCGTGGACGACGCGTACCTCTATATGTTCGAGGAGGACAACTACCTGCTGGTGGTGAACGCCGCCAACACGGAGAAGGATCTGGCGCACCTGCGCGCCGCGCTGACCGGCTTTGACTGCACCATCACCGATATTACAAAGGACTGGGCGGCGGTTGCCGTGCAGGGTCCCAAGAGCAAGGAAATGCTGACGGAGCTCAACGGCGGCAAGCAGATGACCGAGCCTATGAAGAACGCGCTGGGCACCGTCTCTCTGGAGGGGCACTACGCCCGTGTCGCCAAGACCGGCTATACCGGCGAGCCTTTGGGCTACGAGGTCTATGTCCGCAGCGCGGACGCCGCGTGGCTGTGGAACCGTCTGGTGGAGATGGGTGCCCGTCCCGCCGGTCTCGGTGCCCGCGACACCCTGCGTATGGAGGCGTCCATGCCCCTGTACGGTCACGAGATGGGCACCGCCCCCGACGGCAGCGAGATCCCCATTTTCGCCGTGCCTCTGGCGAAGTTCGCCGTCAGCTTCTCCGAGCAGAAGGGCGACTATATCGGCCGCGCCGCGCTGGAAAAGCAGCACAAGTGCTTCGTGAAGTACATGGAGCGTGACTTCTCCGATATGTCCGCTCTGCCCCGGAAGATCGCACCCATCGCGCTGGTGGATCGCGGCGTTATGCGCGCCGGCATGGAGATCTATCAGGGCGACAAGCTGGTGGGCTGGGTCACCAGCGGCACCATGGTGCCCTACTTCAAGACCCAGGGCGAGGGCTTGTCCACCGTCATTCTGGAGGCCAGCGGCAAGCGCGCCATCGGTCTTTGCTATATCGACAGCGACATTCTGGAGGACGACACCGTGGAGGTGGATGTCCGCGGCAAGCGTCTCAAGGCCGTGATCCCCGCCCGCCACATGAGCGTGGGCGCGCCTCCCTTCGCCCGTCCCCTGCTGTACGGCGCGGAGGAGGAAGTCCGCGGCGTGGGCAGCGGCGACCGCACCCCCAAGGCGTTGGAGCTGCTGAAAAAGGCATTGGAGAACCACCAGTGGCGTCAGGAGCAGTGCATCAACCTGATCCCCTCCGAGAATACCCCCAGCCGCGCCGTGCGGCTCCTCAGCGGCAGCGACCCCGCCTGCCGGTACGCCGAGCATAAGAAGGTGCTGGCGTTTTACGACAGGGAGGTGTTCTACTATCAGGGCACCAAGTTCATCGACGAGGTGGAGCGTCTGCTGGTGGAGGAAATGCGCGCCTACTTCGGCTGCACCGAGGTGGAGAGCCGCACCCTCAGCGGACAGATGTCCAACATGGCGGTGTTCTCCGCGCTGATGGATTGGAAAAACCGCGTGGATCGCAAGCACGACGCGAAGCGTCTGGGCTATGTGATGAACAACCACATCATCAAGGGCGGCCACCTGTCCGCCCAGCCCATGGGTGCCCTCCACGACTATATCGCCATCGACCCCGTGACGGAGAAGCCCGCCGTGGTGAACTTCCCCGTCTGCGCCGACAATCCCTATAAAATGGACGTGGAGGAGACGAAGAAGCTCCTTGACCGCTACCGCCCGGAGCTGATCGTGTTCGGCAAGAGCATGGTGCTCCATAAGGAGCCTGTGGCGGAGATCCGGAGGTTCGTGGACGAGCAGAAGATCCCCACCACCATCATGTACGATATGGCGCACGTGCTGGGTCTGATCGGCGACCACTTCCAGAAGCCCTTTGCCGAGGGCGCGGAGATCGTCACCGGCTCCACCCACAAGACGTTCTTCGGGCCCCAGCGCGGCATCATCGGCGTCAACTACAAGGAGGACGACCTGAAATACGGCCTGTGGAAGACCATCGAGAGCCGCACCTTCCCCGGCAGCGTGTCCAACCACCATCTGGGCACCCAGCTGGGTATGCTGATGGCGGCGTATGAGATGAACCAGTTCCGGGACGTGTACCAGAAGGCGGTCATCGACAACGCCAAGTCCTTCGCCCGCAGTCTGAAGGCGCACGGTCTGGACGTGGCAGGCGACCCCGCCATCGACTACACCGAGACCCATCAGGTCATCGTGTCCGTGGGCTACGGCGAGGGTCCGGACATCGCCGACCGTCTGGAGCGGAACAACATCGTGGTCAACTATCAGGCGACCCCCGACGAGGAGGGCTTCACCGCCTCCGGCGCGCTGCGTATGGGCGTCAGCGAGATGACCCGCTTCGGCTTCGAGGCCAAGGACTTTGACCGTCTGGCAGGTCTGATGGCGGACTGCATCCTCCGCGGCACGGAGATCAAAGACGAGGTGCGTAAGCTCCGCGGCGAGCATCTGGAGATGCGCTACTGCTTCAACGATGCCGAGATCGACGAGGCTCTGGAAGCGTTGAGTGCCAAGCTGGTGTAAGGCACAGCCCTGCCCGCAACTGAAAACAGAAGCTGCCCCGCCCCTGCGGGGGCGGGGGATAAAACAAAAACCAACACATTGATTTAATGGAGGTAAAGTATCATGTTGTATCCTGTTGAGCTGCAATATTCCAAGTCCCACGAGTGGGTCAAGACCGAGGATGGCGTCACCGTGGTGGGCATCTCCGATTTCGCGCAGGACGCGCTGGGCGACGTGGTGTTCGTGAACCTGCCCGCTGAGGGCGACACCGTCACCGCCGGCGAGGCGTTCGGCGACGTGGAGTCCGTCAAGGCGGTGTCCGATCTGGTGTCCCCCGTCACCGGCACCGTCTGCGCCGTCAACGAGGAGCTGCTGGACGCGCCGGAGAAGCTGAACAGTGACCCCTACGGCGCATGGCTCATCAAGGTGGAGAACGTGGAGGACAGCGAGGAGCTGCTGGACGCCGCCGCCTACGAGACATTCTGCACCGAGGAGGGCTAAGAGATGGGCAGCTACGTTCCCTCCACCGGGGCGCAGCGTGAGGCGATGCTTCGTGCCGTGGGTGTGAGCAGCACCCGCGAGCTGTTCCGGGACGTGCCGGAGCAGATGCTCCTCACCGAGCCGCTGCACATCCCCGCCGGGATGAGTGAGCTGGAGGTCAGCCGCGCCATGACCGCTATGGCATCGGAGAACCGTGTATACGGCACGGTGCTTCGCGGCGCAGGTGCCTACGACCACTATATCCCCTCTATCGTCAAGTATATCCCCGCCAAGGAGGAGTTCCTGACCGCCTACACGCCCTATCAGGCGGAGATGAGCCAGGGTCTGCTCCAGTCCATCTTTGAATACCAGACCATGATCTGCGAGCTGACGGGCATGGATGTGTCCAACGCCTCCGTGTACGACGGTGCCACCGCCGCCGCCGAGGCCGCCGCCATGTGCCGCGACCGCAAACGCCGTGTGACGCTGATCTCCGGCGCGGCGCACCCCGACACCATCAACACCGTCAGCACCTATTGCTACGGCACCGGTGACGAGCTGCGGGTGGTGCCCGTGAAGGACGGCAAGACCGACATGGCCGCCCTCCGGGAGCTGCTGACGCCGGATGTTGCTTCCTTCTACGTCCAGCAGCCCAACTTCTTCGGGCAGCTGGAGGACGCGGAGGCATTGGGGCAGCTGGTACACGAGGCAGGTGCCCTGTACGTGATGGGCTGCAACCCCATTGCCCTTGCCATTATGAAAACGCCCCGTGACTGCGGCGCGGACATCGCCGTGGGCGAGGGGCAGCCTCTGGGTCTGCCCATGGGCTGCGGCGGCCCGTATCTGGGCTATATGGCGACCACGGATAAGCATATGCGTAAGCTGCCCGGACGCATCGTGGGCGAGACTACGGACGCGGAGGGTCGCCGCGCCTACGTCCTGAGCCTACAGGCGCGTGAGCAGCACATCCGCCGCGAGAAGGCCAGCAGCAACATCTGCTCCAACGAGGCACTGTGCGCCCTGACCGCCGGGCTGTACATGGCGACCATGGGCCCCGACGGCATGGCGCAGGCGGCGGAGCAGTCCATGGCGAAGGCGCACTATCTTGCCAAGGAGCTGTGCGCCATCGACGGCGTGGAGCTGGTCTACCCCGGCGAATACTTCCATGAGTTCGTCACCCGCACGCCCCACCGCGAGGCGATCCTCACCGCGCTGGCGGAGAGCGACATTCTGGGCGGTCTGCCCGTGGGCGAGGACGGCGTGCTGTGGTGCGCCACGGAGAAGGTCTCCAAGGAGCAGCTGGACAAGGCGGTTTCCATCGTGAAGGAGGTGCTGGCAAAATGAAGCTGATTTTCGAAAAGAGCGTCCCCGGACGCCGCTGCACCATTCTGCCCGCCTGCGATGTGGAGAGCGTCTCCCTGCCCGCCTCCCTGCGGCGGGAGACGAAGCCCGTGCTGCCGGAGATGAGCGAGACGGACATCTCCCGCCACTACACGGAGCTTTGCAAGCAGGTGCACGGCGTGAACTGCGGCTTCTATCCCCTCGGCTCCTGCACCATGAAGTATAACCCCCGCATTGACGAGGAGATGGCGTCCCTGCCCGGCTTTGCCAATGTGCACCCCCTGTCCCCGGCGGAGGATCGCAAGGGTATGCAGCAGGTGCTGGACACGGCGGCGCAGTATCTCTGCGAGATCACCGGCATGGACGGCATGACGTTCCAGCCCGCCGCCGGCGCCCACGGCGAGTTCACCGGCGTGCTGCTCATCAAGCAGTACCACGACGCCCGCGGCGACAACAAGCGCACCAAGATCATCGTCCCCGACAGCGCCCACGGCACCAACCCCGCCACCGCCGCCATGTGCGGCTACGACGTGGTGAACATCGCCTCCGGCGAGGACGGCTGCGTGGATCTGGACGCCCTCCGCGCCGCGCTGGGCGAGGACACCGCCGGATTGATGCTCACCAACCCCAACACCGTGGGTATCTTCGATAAGAACATTCTGGAGATCACCCGCCTCGTCCACGAGGCAGGCGGTCTGTGCTACTACGACGGAGCCAACCTCAACGCCGTCATGGGCGTGGTGCGCCCCGGCGACATGGGCTTCGACTGCATCCACATGAACCTGCACAAGACCTTCGCCACGCCCCACGGCGGCGGCG
>ERZ1026844.168-NODE-168-length-53787-cov-7.822043_pt1 | contig 53787 bp, 50 predicted proteins | sample MGYA00380152_ERZ1026844 | MGnify/ENA primary metagenome ERZ1026844 (study PRJEB33269, sample SAMEA4719788) | human gut metagenome | biome: human-associated habitat; feature: organic feature; material: feces | place: Cameroon | collected 2013-10 ... | reverse complement strand
GCAGATAGATGGCTATTCTCTGGATGCACAGAAAACAAAAATGAAAGCGTTCTGCGACTATAATGAATATGAAATTGCCGGTGAGTATGAGGATGCAGGAAAATCCGGCAAATCAATAGAGGGAAGAGTTTCATTTAATCAGATGATGGAGGATATTAAGTCAGGAAAAGATGGAGTTCTTGTATTTAAACGGGAAGCTTATGATATCTGTTCTGTCAGCAGTGGCAGAGATTGAACGTGAGAACTTTCGTGTTCAGACCATGGAAGGCAGGATGCAGAAAGCCAGGGAAGACTTGCAATAACGCAGACAAGGGAACAGAATGAAACTTCGGTTTTTGAAAATGGAGGATTAAAGATAGATTATACGGCGGGCTGTACATATCTGAAAGGAGAAGAATTGCATCTGACACCTATAGAGTATAGCTGCTTTGTAACAAGTTACTTTCTTTTTAGCCAGCCTCTGAATATGCCACCATTCAATATTGACACGATAATAAAATAGGCATCAGCAATTAAAATAAACAGAAACGATGGCAGAAGAATACGTGTATATTTTTCTGTAAATGATGCTTTTTTGTTGATTTGTCTGCCCATTTTAGACATATAAAAAAATACACCAAGATGAAAAAAAGTGATGATCAATAGTGTGACTATCAAATGGTACATTGCCCCAAGTGGAATCCAATTTCCGTATAAGACCCCACTGATAAAAACGTTGAGAAGAAATATTGCCATTTCAATAAGAAACACAATTCTCAACGCATTAAACATGACTCCACCACCAATTCCGATACCACCGCACCAGTGGATATCGCTTCGTACGCAAAAATTTTCCATAACATAAAATAATGGAGCATTTTGCTTTCCCTCTATAAAACCATTATTTGAAATGACATAGATTTTCAAACTTAAATTCTGCTCTTTACAAAAACTTTCCATGGCCTGCAAAAATGCCAATATATGTGAAGGTGGACCATCCACATACAGTGGCATAGAAAAAACGACCGCGTCAGCATCAGCAAGCTGCTCCAAAACTTGTCTGTGGTTACTCTTATTTCGTACTTTGAGAAATACAGATTGACCTTTAACAAAAACACTTTGCAGTTTTAAAAAGTAATCGGAAGCACTGAAATGCTTTTTGGGGCTTCCATTTATAAAAACTGTTTTCATGATATGTTTTCCATCACTTTCTCTGGGCTGTCAGAAAATATAACCTTCGATTTTTTATATCCATAGTTTAATGCGTTTCTCCGGGCTATCAACTCAAAGGACGCTTTTTCGTTTGGTAAAAAATTACCATATGCAAATATTTTGAGTTCATCATGCGTCCCATAACGGAGTGTGTGGTGCATTTCCTTTCCGCGATATGTACTGAGTGGTGTTGAAATACCGATGCTTCTATCGAGAATAGCTTTGACATTGGGATGATAGGTTCCGTAACAATTTTTTGTTATGATAATTAATTTATCCGCTTTTCCTATAAGACGGCTTATTTCTTTGAGGTTATCATGCATAATGCATTCAGCAGGACGTTTTGTCCAACAGGAAAAACACCCTTGACAGCATGCATATTTCCCATCTGCACGGACTAACTGATTGTCTTCTGCTTGCAATAGTCTTTCAAACTCAATATCTAAATCATGTATGATAACTTTCATAAAAACTTACCCTTTTGCTGAGTGATAAATCCAGATTGCCGATATGTTCATTGTAACATAGGACAAGTTCAAGATGCAAACCAACGCTCATCATGATAAAAAAGACTGATAAGCAATGGCTTTTATAATTCAGCCATGCCTATCAGTCTGTATATCAGCTATTGGAACCACCGGATTCTTATATGTTTATTTACAGCTGGAACTGTGATATTAATTCGTTCAGAGTGGTAGCCTGTGCCGTTAATTCCTGACTTGTGGCGGATGTTTCTTCGGCCGTTGCAGAATTGGACTGTACAACTTCCGATATCTGATTAATTCCCTGCTCTACCTGCTGCATCGACGATGACTGCTCTTTGGATATTTGACTCAATTCCTGAGAGGACTGGGCAATGGATTTAATACCACTGATAATTGATTCAATTGAATTGGATGCACGTTGTGCCGCTTTGTTACCAGCATCTACTTCTGCAAGAGAGCCTTCAATCAACTGGCGCGTATCTACAGCTGACTGTGTACTTTGCTCTGCCAGCTTACGAATCTGGTCTGCCACAACTGCAAATCCCCTGCCGGCTTCTCCGGCTCTTGCAGCTTCAATCGAAGCATTTAATGATAAAAGATTTGTCTGGCTTGCGATATCTTCAATTTCCGAAATAATATTACCGATATTCTGTGAGGCTTCATCAATTCTATGCATTGCATTCATCATGGATTCCATTTCACTGCGGCTGAGATCGGCCTCATCGGCATATTTACTTGCCTGCTGATAAGAAGCTGCGGCATTTTCTGAAGTCTTGGAAACTCCTTCTGCAATATTCGCAATAGTTGCCTGTAATTCCTGTACAGATGCAGACTGGTCAGTAGCACCCTCTGCCAATGACTGGGCAGCCTGCGCAAGGTTGTTGGATCCTGCTGATACCTGGTTGGAAGCATCATTAATTTGACTGAGAGTATCATTCATCTGATGAATCATCTGTCTGAAAGCTGTGATAATATCTACATATTCACCGACATATTTGTCCGGATGTTTTGATTTAACCGCATAATTACCATTTGCCATTTCTGTCAGACAGTAGTTCATATCTTCAATAATCAGCTTCAGGCTATTTGACATATCAGCCGCCACCTTTGCCATTTTACTGACCTCATCATCAGAAGCTATCTCCGGGAATGCGGTAGTCAGATCTCCCTGTTCCAAGGTAACAAGACGATGCTCCAGTGCAGTGACAGGTTCTGCGATTCCCGTTGCTATGAATTTACCAAATCTGGCAGATATAATGAATGAAACGATTAGAATAAGGATAGCAACAGCAATCAGTATATAAGTTGCGATAGTCAGAGTGGTGTCTAAGGAATTACCACTGTTTGTCTTCGTATTCAGAATATCATACATCAGGTTATCTAATTCTTCATAAGCAGGAGCAAGCTCATTCATTGCTTTAGACTGTGCCTGATTACGACTGGATTTATCACTTAAATTCTTACCTAACGCAATAATTTCTTCATTCAGGGACCAGTAATCTGGCAGCTTGTCATTGATGGATTGATAGGTACTTTTTGCTGCAGCAGTGGTCAGTGTATCCTCCACGGCTTCCCACGAGGAAATAAAGCCTTCCTTATCCTCATCATATTGACTAATCAGGTCATCGATTTCGCTCTGCGTATCATAACCAATAATAGCTCTCAGGTCACTTCTGGAATCTGTAAACAGAATCATCGCCCGTCCGATATCACCCTGTGGGAAACCAAAATACCGCAATGCATACGTATATCTGTTTGAAATTAAGAACAGTACAATGATTGCTGCAATTGCCGCTATGCTGGTAATCATGGTTGTGATACGGAAAGCTGTTGTGAGCCGCTTTCCAATTTGCATTTCATTAAGTTTTTTCATACTAGACCATCCTTTGCATTCGTTTTTATTCACTTAAGAATAAAAAGTATTTTTCTCAGATATTATATAACATTAAGCTCTTTCCTTCAATTCCTACGGGACTATTTTTATATTGTAAAAATATAAGAAATTCAAGGGGGAAAAAGAGACTGATTATTGTACAAAATAAGGAAACCATTACACTGCTGGAAGAAACCGGATTGATTATTTCGGCAGGAGGATTTATACTAAAGAGACAGATATTCAAATGAAGAAAATAGAGGCAAATCGCCTTTAGAGATATTTCTACAGAAGGCTATGCAAAAAAGTGATCTTATGACTAATTATGTTTATGAATGAGGAAAATATATATGCAGATTATTATGAATCAGTATATATGCTTTGTGGCATTGTGGTGTCTTGTGATAAATACCCATATTGCTTTTTCATCCAGTGCTGTGAAAGCGCTCGAACAAAGAGAGAAAAAAAGGATGGAAAAGATTATCTATTTTATCACAACAGCAATGATGCTGGGTGACCTGGACACTTATATGTTTGCAGGCATGAATGTAAAATGGGTGTATTGGAATTTAGAAATTACAAATTATTCTATGTATTTGTTAAAGTATCTGTATCTGACGGTTTTTACATTATTTATTATGAAAGAAAGCGGCAGGTTTGTTAAAGTAAAGAAAATATTATTGGCGGTTTCCATTCTATGTGGAATCATTGGCATGATTTACATATCACTGCCGGATATCAGAGAAAAGTGTTTCTATTTCAGAAGTGATAATTATTTTTATTATGGCAGACTTTACGGCGTAACCAGGGTTCTGCTCATATTAGATATTTTGATTTTATTAGCTGCCCTGCTGCTGGAGAGAAAGCAATATAACAAAAAAACATTTCATCTGTATCTGAGATATGCTTCTATCCTGTTGGTGACTGTTTTTTTGGATTATGTTATTGACACCTGGTATCTGCTGAATCTGGCGATTTTCTTTTCATCCATGATTATTTCGATAGATCATGTGACACAGGTTTCGGATCAGTGGCTGGATATAAAAAAAGAATTACTGATTTCCGAATACAGAGCGAGCCACGATATTATGACGGGGCTATGGAATAAAACCAGTGGAATGGATCAGGTTAGAAACTGTTTGGAAAATATGTCAGAAAATGATGTGGCGGTATTAGGATTTGTGGATATCGACAATTTCAAGTCCGTCAATGACACATATGGACATGAAACCGGTGATTTTTGGATATATGAAATAGCTGCAGCACTTCAGGAAATGTGCGGACTGTCAGACATTGCATGCAGATATGGCGGTGATGAGTATATTCTTTTCCTGCAGAATATCAGGAATTTGGATGAATTAACTGAGCGTGTTGAAAGCTTCAGAAAAAAGATTCACGATAAAGCAGTAGAAAGAGAGCAGGATGTGCATTGCAGCATGGGACTTTATCAAGTAAAAGGAGCTGGAAAAGAATTAGCTGAATGTGTCATAATAGCGGATGGTCTGCTGTATCAGGCGAAGAAAAATGGAAAAGATACTTACGTAATAGAGTAAATAAAAATTAAATGAGTAGAAAATGACCAAGGAAGAATTCCGTTATTTGCTACAAATGTTGATGGTGTTGTCCGCACAGAAAAAGTGTTTGTGAGGCATAAAAACGGATATCGGATTCCTCTTCTGACAACCGTATACCCCAGTAGGGAGAATGGAGTGATTGTAGGTTCGGTTGAAGTGTTTACCCGGAATTCTCCAAAAGCATACGATGATAATTTAATTGAAAATCTATCTGAGAAGGCGATGCATGATTCGCTGACCAGACTGCCTAACAGATCTTATCTGGAGAGCTTTCTGCAGTATAAACTGTCTGAATATCAGCGTTTTGGTAAAAGATTCGCATTGCTTTTTTGCTGTTTTAAAGGTTGATTATGGCTGATTTTTTGCCGTCACGCGTCTTTCGGAGGACGCTTGATGGGATTTGCCGCCCTACTTGAAAAGCGGGCTGAAACAGTCGCTTTGCCAAAGGGTCTCTGCATCAATGATTTGATTGTCTGGAAGTGCCTTGGACAAAACCTGCAACACTGAAAACTGCAAATCGTGGCAATGGATACGTTTGGAAGGGATTATGATATCTTTGTTTCCAACTCTATTTACCAGAATGCGGTAGCGCTTTGTGTATTGCAGATAGGAGAAAATGTATGCACGGATATTATCAAAAAAATCTAAAAAAATGGCATAAAACTTTAAATTCTTACATGAATGATATCAGCTATGAACTAGAGTCGCTTACTGGGCAGTCTTATGATACCCTCATTCAAGAAATTTGGACAAACTATCAGGCGGAGATGTTAGAAAGATTCCCTTACATTGGCGGAGATGCTGCCAGCGGAACAAAGAACCTTACCGGAGCTTACATGTTTGTGAGCATGGGTGAAGTATTAAAAAAATATGGTGTTACGACAGCGCAGAGCGGTCACCTGATGATTCTGATTTATGAGCGTCAGTTTACAAAGATTCCGTCTTTTTTACGGAGCATAATGGGTAAAATCTTTACTAATCCCCGATTTCTTACAAAAATGTTCCTAAAAAAGGATAGGAAGAATGCATTAAACGCTGCGCAGAATCCCGGAAGTTTCGAGACACAGACACAGATTCCACCAGAAAAGGGGTATGATTTCGGTTATCACAACCTCGTTTGTCCGCTAGCGGATTTTGCAAAAAAATACGGATATGAAGAATACATGCCTTACCTCTGTAATCTGGATTATGTCATGTTCGGTATTCTGGGTGCCCCACTGTACAGAGAGCATACCTGCTTTGATGATGGTGATTATTGTGATTTCAAGTTGAAACTTTCTGCCAAACCGATGGACTATGATCCACCGGTGTTCACGCAGGGGAATGGTTATAAATAGCTAACTCCCACATTTCTAAAATACCCATGATTTGCTCATCCTGATCTTCCACATCGTCATTGTGATGTTCCATAAATTCATCAAGTTTATGCATAAATTTCTGATGCTGCCAGTCTGGAAATTTAAAATGGAAAAGTTGTGACAGTGTCGCAACAATTATCGACAAGGAGGCTGCTTTGATGGGGGAAAAAATTCTGAAAAAGAAAAAACAATTTTGGATTCACCGAGTCCAAAATTCAATAGAAGTATGATGCTTACCATGAAACAGGAGATTTATTTGCTGATACATGTGAAATCGTGGGAGCGCACAAAGTATTGCGTATGCAGCCGTCGATACAATTCTGGTTCAAAGAAACTGGTTGTTGGGAAAACGAATTGCTATATGCAAAATATTCTATATTGCATGGGCATGAACAACTATTTGCATCTAAATATAAAACCTGCCTTCCATCAGAAGAACAGCTTCGAGAAGAAATTGAAATTCAAAAGAGATTTTATTATCTACAGAAAGAAGAGAATAAAGATTTTTAAGATACAGGTAGAGGAAGATGTGAGTCATAGAAATATGGCTTGACAGTGGTGGGTGGATACCGGTACTCGGCGTTTCCACAGGAGCTTTAGTGATTGGATCTGGTTTATATCTGGGCTTTCGGAAATGGAGGAAGTAGATTCATCACTTCATTGAAAACCAGAAATGCCCCGTTGTTATGTCAGCAGGTACGAAAAACCGGGCAGGTGCGTCAGCATCTGCCCGGTTCTGGTGGAAGTAATAACCTATTTTAAAATATCCACAATAGCGTGTCCATCGGTGTCACCTAAATCTATGCCGAGAATTTTTGCATAGGTAGGAGCCTCATGGATGATATGGCTGCCGGAAAGTACGGTGTTTTCCCTGATGTCAGGCCCTTTTGCCAGAAGAATGGGCTGAGGACCTTTCCGGGGCAGATAGCCGTGGGTGGCACTTCCGAACCGGTAATCGGAATTGGACAAATCCCGTACCAGAGGTCTGGCATAGTAGTCACCGAAAGCGGTGTAGCCATCGGTTTCCAGTACGAAGGAGAAGTCACCGCCGAATCGCTCTTCCTTCCTACATTCTTCCTCCGTGTATACACGGGAGAATCCGTACACACCCTCTGCCAGAAGTTTATTTAACAAATCGTAAACCTTATTCCATACTTCTTTGTTGTTCTTATCTTTCAAAAATACCACAGCGGACATACCGTTGGAGAGACACCAGGCATCCCAGTCGGCGATGGATCCGTCCTCTGCGATGCGAATCAGTCCGTTTTCTGCAAACAGCACATTCAAGCCAATATTTCTCCTTACATCCAGCTGACCGTGGTCGCTGACCATGAAAATATTGTAATCCTCAAAGGAACCGCTGTCCTCAGCAGCCTGTCCAATCATTCCAAGCCAGCGGTCCAGATCCTCCAAAGCCCGGTTGATATGGGGTCCAAACACGCCGGATTCGTGACGGGCTGCATCGATGTTGGCAGGGTGTACGAACAGTAAATCCGGAGCAAACTGACGGATGATATCCGCGGCACAGGCGATGCCGAATTCGTCTCTCTGGGGATGCACCCGCTCCACTCCAGCGAAAAGATGCTCATTTTTATGTACGATGTCCAGAACCTGATCGTTGGCACCTACCCGCTTGAAGGCTGCGGCGATATCCGCATCCCCTTCAATAGCCCAGTTGTCAGCGATGTGATAATCAATGGCAGGGTTGTAGGCAGTGACCGGCCAGAATACGGCAGCAGTGGTTTTGCCCTTTTTCTTGGCTGCACGGAAGATATCTTCACAATGGATGAAGTCGTAATTCCATTGCCAGGGAGTGGGATCACTTCCGGGAATTAACTGCATGTTGGAGAAAACCCCGTGTCTGTCCGGATACATACCGGTCATCATGGACACATGTGCCGGGAAAGTGACGGTAGGATAAATGGAAGAAACATGGGTGATTCTTGCGCCACCGCCCAGATATTTTTTGAAATTCGGGAGTGTTTGGAAGTAGTCCAGGTCCTCCCCTACCATGGCATCGGATGAAATAACAATTACTTTACTCATAATTCAATTCTCCTTCCTTTTTGGATTTGTTACCAAATTTTTTATAAACATCCTTTCGGACATAATTATAAGCCGGAATTAACAAGAAGTTCGCTAATACCCAGGGAGCGGTAAAGGTCAGGCAGATGGCCATATAACCCAGAGGCTCCACCAGGAAAAATGCCAGAATGACACGGGCAAGCATTTCCATGACACCGGAAAACATGGCCAGGAAGCTGTAGCCCAGTCCCTGGATGGAGTTTCTGAGAATCATCAGGCTGGTGAGAAATGGGTATCCCTGACTGGTGACAAAGAGGAAACTTTCCACATGCTCCATAATGGAAGGATCGGCATCAGCGGTAAGGAATAAGCCTGCTACAGCATTGCCCCAGAAGTAGGAAACAATGGCGATAAACACCGAGTAGATCAGCCCGATAGCATAGGCAATACGGATACCGGACTTGATACGGTCAAGCTGTTTGGCTCCCAGATTCTGTCCGCAGTAGGTTGCCATGGTAAGTCCCACTGTGTTGATGGCCTGGAAGAAAAGCTGTACCACTTTGGATGCGGCAGTTACAGCGGCAACGATGGCGGACCCAAAGGTGTTGGTGGCTGCCTGTAGGACGGTGGAACCGATGGCGGTGATGGAATTTTGAAGTGCCATCGGGATTCCGATGTACAGCAGCTTTTTCACATGGGGGGTGGACCATTCCCAATCAGATCGGGAAAGCTGCAGAATCGGGAAACGTTTCTTCATATATACATAGCAGAGTACACCGGAAACCAGCTGGGCAATAACCGTGGCAATGGAAACACCGGCTGTTCCTGTATGTAACACAATGACGAAGAACAGATTCAACGGCACATTCAAGATAGAGGATAAAATCAAAAAGTAAAGTGGCGTCTTGCTGTCACCCAAAGCTCTCATAATGCTGGACAGATAGTTATAAAGGAAAGTAATGGGGATAGCCGCAAACAGGTAAATGCAATAGTTCCAGGCATCATCAATGATATCGGCTGGAGTGCTCATCCATTCCAGAAACAGCCTTGCACCAGCACAGGAAATGACGGTCATAATCGCACTGATAATCATTCCCACATATAAACTGTTGGTGACATAGCGACGCATGGAGTTGTAGTTTTGGGCACCGTACTCCTGAGAGATGGGAATTGCCAGACCGGGGCAAAGTCCCATGATAAATCCGGTCATCAGGAAGGTGAGGGAGCCGGAAGCGCCTACCGCAGCCATTGCATTGATTCCCACACATTGTCCTACGACAATGGTATCGATCATGTTGTACAACTGCTGGAAAAGGTTACTGATTAAAAGCGGAATGGAGAAGGAGATAATCAGTTTGAACGGATCTCCTTCGGTTAAACTTCGTGTCATAATGTTTCTCCTCGTTTCAGGTCTATGGAACCTTTACTATATTTTGTTTTTGTTCAAATCTGAACAATACAGCCATAATAATGACGGTAGTAATCACAACAAAGATGCCCACGGTGATGTAGGAAAGCCGGATGCCGATGGTATCAATGGTAAAACCACCGATAACCTGACCGATAATGCTTGCGATGCCAGTCTGCACAATATATAAAACACTCTGTCCCTGAGAGGACTTGCCGCTTTTTACATGGGAAGAGATATAGGTGATTGCACCGAAATGAATGACCATGTAGGTAATTCCCTGCATGGCCTGTGCCAGAATCAGGAAAGTGAGAGATCCTCCGGAAGCAACCAGCAGCCGGATTCCCATTAAGGCACTGGCAATGGCTATCAGATGTAATCCGTTGAATTTCTTATTCAGTTTGGGAAGCAGCAACAATACAGGCACTTCGCTGACCGCCTGGACGCAGCTTAACATACCAACCTGAGCCTGGGAATAGCCAAGGGATACCACATAAACGCCCATGAAACTGCCTAAGAAACTGGCTCCCAGCTGATAAATAAAGGCAAAGGCGAGCACAAAGTAAATGTTTTTGCTCACAAAGATATCGGCTAATTGAAATAAATGTTTAAAGTCGTAAGGCTTAGGCTCTGCGATAGGCTGGTGATTTTCTGAATTGGGAAGTCTGAAAATCAGGAACAGTAAAAAAGCATAGCTGATGCTGGCAAAGAGGAACTGATAAGAAGGATTCTTTTTCAGGTAAATGCCCACCACCAGTGAAATAATAGCGTAGCCCACAGTTCCGCCCATACGGATTAAAGCAAAATTATAATGCAGTCTGTCGGCGTTCCGGACCACAATGGCATCAATCAATGGGCTGACAGAAGTGGAGAAAATCGTAAGTAAAAAGCTGGAAAAGAAAAAATTCCAGAATGAGTTTCCTATGTAAAAGGTATAAAGGGAAAGCATAACGCCCAGAACTACTAAGGAGGCATAGTGCTTTGCTTTTCCTGTTTTGTCGCTTCTTCTTGCCCATAATGGCTGAATTAATACGCAGGAGATGGAAGAAATCGTCCGCAGAATTCCGATCTGTGAACTGGAGAGTCCCTGCTGTGCATAGTAAGTACTCAGGAAAGGAGAGTAAAGGGCAGCAGAAATATAGATGAAAGTGTTGAGCATTAATAGTAGAGTAAACGACGGGTTGTTTTTTGCTGCAGTATTCTGATTCATAAGTTACCGATCTTTCCTTTCTTTTTTTCTGATGAAGGGTGGGCAGGGCCGAAACCCCACCCTGTAAATAAAGTATTATGCCATAGAATTTTCCCTGAAAAACGTATTGATTCCCCAGGAGTAATCAGCGACACGCTGTTTGATCTCCCTGTCGTCGATTTCACCAGTTTCTATAAATTTCTTTGTGATTTCCGGTGTGGGAATGCCGGCGCGTCCGCCGATGTTGGTACACTTGATACCACTGACTGCACTGGCAAAAATTGCGGTGTCACGGATGGAGTATTGATGTTTTAAACCGTAGAAAAATGCTCCGTGGAAAGTATCACCTGCACCGCAGGTGTCAAAAGCTTTGATCTTAAAAGCGGGGATTTCGCAGTAACCCTCATCGGACAATACACGGCATCCTTTGCTGCCGAAGGTAAAGATCACAACAGAAGGACCCATATCCCGGATTGCCTGCATATGTGCCTCATAATTTTCATCCCGGAAGGATGCGTCATAGACAAATTCGGAGGCAATAAAGTAATCAATATAAGGCAGAATCTCTTTATAATAATTAAGAGGACGGTTATCTGCATCAATCAGAACCTTGACACCGTGCTCTTTGGCAAACCTTGCCGCCTCTACATGGAGCGTATTGGAGAGGGCGATAAAGAGATAGTCAGCGGAGAGAATTGGAGTAAAATCCATACCGGTTTCCTCGGGGCGTATGTAACTTCCCCTGCGGTAAATAATATTCCTTCCATGATATTCCTCCTCTGAGAGAACCACACCCATATCTGTGGTTTTACCCTCTTGAATGACAGCGGCAGATAAATCGATTCCGTGCTTTTCAAAATCGTACTTACAATATTGACCAAACAAGTCATCACCCATGGAGCCCATGAAGGCACAGGATAACCCACACCTGGAGGCAGCCACCAGCCCGGTGGGAATTTTACCGCCGGGCTGCCAGCTCGCGTCAACGACGCTCCGGGACTGATTGGGAGAGGGGATACTTTCAATATGTGCGAGATAGTCGATACAAGGATGTCCAATTCCAATTACATCAAATTTTTTTTGCATACCTGTTCCTCCCAGAGATAAGAAATTACAGTTGATAGTGATCGGGATTTAACACTGCAATTTTCTTCTTTACGAAGTCGATACAAGGACGTTCAATTGCGCGGAGCGCTCTGTAATAACCACCGGGATTAGCATTTTCGTCAAAGACCTTCTTCATGGATTCGTAGAAGGCATGCTGGTATTCGGTTGCAATATTGAATTTGGACATACCGCATTTTACAGCTCTTGCCAGCTGCTCGTCAGGAATACCGGAACCACCGTGCATGACCAGAGCAATATCCAGTACCTCGCGAAGCTTGGCGATACGGTCAAAGTCTAATTCCGGAGTGCGGATATAATTGCCGTGGGCGTTACCTACTGCAATAGCAAGAGAGTCCACCTGGGTGCGGGAGACGAACTCTACGGCCTGGTCGGGATTGGTGAAGAAATCCGTGTTGGATAAATCTTCCTCGTTTCCTGCACTTCCTACATGTCCCAGCTCAGCCTCTACATCCACGCCCATGGCATGAGCATATCTGGTAAAATCAGCGGTGAGTTTGATGTTTTCTTCAAAAGGAAGTCCGGAACCATCAATCATAACGGAAGGAAAGCCTGCAGCCAGTCCGGAAACGGCAATCTCAAAAGTTTTGGAATGATCCTGATGGACAGCGATGGGAACCGCAGCGCGCTGCGCCATTTGGATTGCCATGTTGGTGATATCAGACAGGGGTGCGTGTTCTGCAAAACCGGGATAGTACTGAATAATCAGAGGCATACGGGCTTCCTCGGCAGCCATGATTGCAAACTTGATACTGTTGTAGTCAAAAACGTTGATTGCGGGTACGCCGTATCTATTTTCCTCGGCATGTTTCAGAATGTCTTTTACCTTTGCAAGAGCCATTTGTGTAATCTCCTTTCATAAAACCCATTGGGGTGTTTCCTGTTACGATATCGGTGTTTTATATTATGCGTGGAAGAAGCTTTGGAACTGGGGCAGCTTGTACGCATAGTCTTTACTGATCTGGTCAATGGCATCGTAATCTTCTTTACTGATTTCAAAGTTGGAAGCCTTTACATTGTCCATTACCTGGGCGGGATTCTTCGCGCCGACGATAGGAGCGGTGATTCCCGGGGTCTGCATGATGAAACGGATGGAAAGCTGGGAAAGTGTTACTCCGTATTTCTCTGCAAAAGGACGAAGCTTTTCGACCACAGCAAGGGCATCTTCAAAATAAGGATGCTGGAAGATTGCAGCATGGCTTCTGCCGTCATTATCAGGGAAAGTGGTGTCGGCAGTAAATTTACCAGTCAGCAGCCCCTGCGCAAGAGTGGAGTAGTTGATGATGCCGATGTTATTTTCCTTGCAATAATCCAGGCAGTCAAAGTCCAGATATCTCCATAATAAATTGTAACAGGGCTGGATGACATCGATTTCGCCGTATTGTCTGGCTTCAGCCAGCTGTTCCTTACTGAAATTGGAAACACCGATGCAGCGGATCTTTCCTTCGTTTTTTAACTTCATTAATTCATCCATGGTGGCGTCAATAGGATCGCCGGTATTGGACGGCCAATGAATAAAGTAGACATCCAGATAATCTGTCTCCAGATCTTTTAAACTCTGTTCAAAAGTAGGACGCACCTTTTCTCTGGCAAGACAGGAACGGGTTAATTTAGAAATGATAGTGAGCTTGTCACGGTCATATCCCTTTGTGGCCTGGGCAACTAACTGCTCGGAATGACCATTACCGTATACAGGAGCTGTATCTAATGTAGTGATACCACAGTCGATTGCCTGACGGATAGCGGCGATGGATTGCTGGTCCTGTGCGCCGGTGAAGTAAGTGCCGCCGATTGCCCAACAGCCAAAGACCTGTTCGGAGACAAATACGTTGCTGGAACCAAGTTTGCGAGTATTCATTGTAAATTACCTCCCTTTTTGTTGTGAAAATGTATACGTTTGCATTACAAAATACAGTATAGAGATGAAAAAACGAAAAGTCAATACTGTGCAATAGGAAATATGGGCAAAACGCACGGAAAAAACAAATAAAAGCGTATCTATCAACGACATAATATACAATTTGTTGAAAGTATATAAAAATGACATGTGCATTTTGTATATGTTTAAACTATGAAAACGATTGACATTTAATGCAAAACGAAATAGAATAACACTATCAACAGTGCAGCGGCACTACAAAGGAGGATAAGATATGAAGAAAAAAGTATTGGCAACATTGTTAACGTTTTCAATGGCTGCATCCCTGGCAGCTTGCGGAAGCTCAGGTGCTTCTACAACGGAAACCCCTTCAGCTGACAGTCAGACAACCGAGACAACACAGGAGAGCACGGCGACAGAAGACACCACAGATGCAAGCACTGCAGAAGCTACCAATTATGGAGGAATCACCCTCACTTTTATGAATTCCAAACCGGAGATTTCCGATGCATTAGAAGAGGTTGCTACCACATGGGGCGACGCTCACGGTGTAACCTTCGAGTTTTATGATTCCAGCAATCCCAGTGATACCCTGGCACAGAAATATGCAGCGGGCGATGGCCCTATCCTTGCAGTAGTAGATAGCGGAAATATCGTTGATATGGCAGAAGAGAAAATGCTTCCTTTAGATGGTGAAGAGTGGATTTCCCACACCACACTCGCTAAAGATCAGAACGGAAAAGTTTACGGCTGGCCGTTCACTGTAGAGAGCCAGTGTATCGTCGTTAACAAAACTGCGGTGGAAGAGACTCTGGGACATGAGTTTAACAAAGACGATTACAAGACCACAGAGCAGTTTGAGGCTCTGATGAAGGAGTTAAGAGACAACGGCATGGAGAATCCTGTTGCAATGCTGTCTGAAGAGTGGTCTATGTGCGGACACCTGTTCTATCAGCAGTTCAATTTCCAGGATGGAACCGCTCAGGGAGCATTTGATTATATAGACAGAATCAAGGCCGGGGAAGATCCCATGGATGATCCTCTGTTCCAGAACCAGGTTGAGATTTACAGAATTCTTTCTGAGTACAACATCAACAAAGCAGACCCCCTGGCAGCTGTTTATGATTTGAACTGCGCTTACTTAGCAGATGGAGATGCAGCTTTCATGCCGAACGGAACCTGGGTATGGCCTGACTTAAAAGAGTTAGTTGACGACTCCACCGAGTTTGAAATCATGCCTTATCCTATTAATAACGAAGAGACCAATGGCCGCGTACAGGCTTCTGCAACCAAATGGATCACCGTTGACAACACCATCGCAACCGATGACCAGAAAGCAGCAGCAAAAGAGTTCTTAAACTACCTTACAATGGATGACCAGGGACAGAAAGACATCGTTGAGAAATGCGGTATCGTATCTGCCTTCGACAACAACCCTTACGCTCCTGCTGATCCCGTAAACACCTCTTTAGCAGTTGATTACATGTCCAAAGGACTGACTGTAAATATTTCTCCTTGTGGATTTCCTTCTGACCACAGAACTGTTATGGCTCCTTATGTACAGAAGTTAGTAACCGGTGTTGGCACTGCAAGAGAGTTAGCAGATGCTATGATTGAATACTGGGCAACTGCAGAACCTACTGGCAGATAAACGCTCATGATAAATGGGGCTGCTGCGGCAGCCCCATTTTAAAATAAGGAGGTCTTGATTATGAACAAGAAGGAAAAGGCAAGCACAAAGATCGGACTGTTTACCATGTTTGCAGGTCCGTCCATGATTGCATTCACCTGTTTTGTCATCATTCCATTTATCTATGGACTTTATCTGACATTTACCAGCTGGGACGGATTCTCATCAGTAAAGCAATTTGTTGGTTTTCAGAACTATATTACCGTATTTCATGATAAGGAATTCTGGAGTTCTATTTTCCTGACTTTCCGATATGTAATTGCAGTAGTAGTCTTAGTCAATTTAACAGCATTTCTCCTGGCCGTATTATTGACCAGCCACATTAAAGGGGAGAATTTCCTGAGAGCCGGTTTCTTTACCCCCAACCTCATTGGCGGTATCGTATTAGGTTTCATCTGGCAGTTTATCTTTAACCGTGTACTTGTCACATTGCCTTTCATGCCGGATACTTCATTGTTAAGTGATCCCACGACTGCATTCTGGGCAATTGTTATCGTACAGACCTGGAAACAGTCAGGTTACATGATGTTGATTTATATTGCGGGACTTGTTGGAGTTTCCCAGGATTATATTGAGGCGGCGCGTATTGATGGCGCTACCAATAGACAGATTTTATGGAAAATTAGATTGCCACTCATGATGCAGTCCTTCACCATTTGTTTCTTCTTAACACTGTCATCTTCCTTCCAGGTATATGATCTGAACTTATCTTTGACAAATGGTGGCCCTTACGGTGCGACAAGAATGGCAGTTATGACAATATTTGAAAAAGCATTCACCTATCATAAGTACGGTGAAGGACAGGCGGAGGCTCTTGTGTTCTTCCTGATCATGCTTTGTGTTGCAGTTGCACAGCTTAAATTTACCAGTAAAAAGGAGGTTGAGGCATAATGCAAAAGACAGAAACAGCCGCCAGAGTCGGCGGAAAGAAAGTTGTTGTATGGGGTGCTGTTAAAACCATCGGTGCATTCCTGCTGTTTGTCCTGTACATGATCCCCTTCGCACTGGTGTTGATCAACTCTCTGAAACGTAAGGTAAGCATTATTAAATATCCCTTACAGCTGATTGATGAGAAGGGCTTACAGTTTGAAAATTATCCCAAGGCTTTTGTGGAGATGGGCTTCCTCAGAGCCTTTGGAAACTCCTTGTTTGTGGTTGCTTTTTCTATCGCATTACTGGTCATCTTTTCTTCCATGTGTGCGTACATTCTGGTCCGTAAAAATTATCTGGCATGTAAAATCAGCTATTTACTTCTGATTTCCTACATGGTGATTCCTTTCCAGGTAATCATGATTCCGGTGCTTTCCATTTACGGAAGTGTATTTGGAATCTTAAACTCCAGAGTAACCCTGATAATCATGAACTTTGCATACGGAACCTGTTTTGCAACCTTCCTCTGTCACGGATTTATCAAATCCGGCATCCCTCTTTCTTTGGAAGAGGCGGCCTACATTGACGGAGCAAGTTCTCTGCAGACCTTCTTCTATATTGTATTCCCGCTGTTAAAGCCCATTCTGGCAACCAACATGATTTTACAGACTTTGGGTTTATGGAATGACTACCTGTTACCGAACCTGGTTTTGGGTAAAGAAAAGCTGCAGACTCTGCCTATCGTCATCCGGTCCTTCGTAGGAACCTTCTCCAGCGATTACAGCCTGATGATGGCAGCGTTGGTTATGTGTGTATTACCGGTTATTATCCTTTTCATTTTCCTGCAGAAATATATTGTTGCCGGAATCGTATCAGGCGCCGTAAAAGCCTAAAACCATGTGTGCTTTTCTCAATGGAATATGGTACTATGGTTATATAATAGGAAAATTGGGATGGGTTACCCAATGAGTATTCGTATGAGAGGAGAAGGGTGATTATGGCAACGATCAAAGACGTAGCAAAATACGCGGGGGTATCGGTAGCAACCGTATCCCGCGTGTTAAATAAAAAAGAACCGCTGACGGAGAAAACCATCAAAAAGGTGGAGGATGCCATCGAGGCACTGGGGTATTACCCCAATATGTATGCAAGAACGTTGGTGGGAGGAAAGAATGACATCTTAGGTGTGATTTTATCCTCCTTCAACAACCCTTTCTTCGCAGAACTGGCACAGGAATTGGAGCGGGTAGCGAAGGAACGGGAATATAATATCCTTTTTACCGCCGCCGGAGGCAATTTTGATGAAAAAATGGCGGCAACGGAGTATCTTCTTTCCAGGCAGGTTGCGGGAATTATTTTCAGCACCTATGTTGACCCGGATAATGAAATAAAGATTCGGGATCGTTGCAAAGTGCCTTTTGTAGATCTGCTGCATCCTCTTTCAGATACCTACAGTGTCTATTCTGATGATAGGCAGGGAGGAATTCTGGCAGCGAGACATCTGTTTGCCAAAGGATGTAAAAAGGTTGTGCATATCAGTGCACAGACCACTGTTTATAAATTCGCAGACGAGCGTACCTACACATTCGTAAGAGAATGTGAGAAGCTGGGCATCGACTGCAAGGTTTACCAGAATGAATATGAGGTTAGTAATCTGACAGGTATTCGGGAACTGATAAACCGGATTTTTTATGAGAACAGAGACATTGACGGAATGTTTTTGAGTAATGATATTCTGGCAGCACAGTGCGTGGCTTATGCGCTGTCCCAGGGCTATCGGATACCCGATGATATCCGCATTATGGGGTATGACGGAATTTATATTACCTCTTTGATTTATCCTGCATTGACGACTGTTCAACAAAATTTTACCAAGCTGGCAGAAAGCGCAGTAGACACCGTAATCAATTTGATTCAGGGAAAGGAAACTCCCAAGGAGATTCTGGTTCCTGTGGAACTGATTGAGCGTAAAACCACCTAAACGGATTTTATGTCATGGATAGAATGGTTGCTGGGCGGTGAGAGCGTGGAAGCTATGCGGAAACGAGGCGTACCATGAAGAAAAAAGTAAGTAATAAAATTATGCTGATCACCTATGCAGACTGCATGGGTAATAATCTGCATGACCTGGACTTTGTGCTGACAGAGTACCTGAAAGATGCCGTATATGGACTGCACATCCTTCCCTTTTTCCCCTCTTCGGGAGACAGAGGATTTGCACCCATTACCTATGATGAGGTAGACCCTGCTTTCGGAAACTGGGATGATATCACCTCCCTGTCCGAGAGATATTATATGATGTGCGATTACATGATTAACCACATGTCCGCACAAAGTGCCATTTACAAGGATTTCATTGAGAAACACAACGATTCCAAGTACAGGGATTTCTTTATCCATTGGAATAAATTCTGGGACGGAGAGCCTTCCGAGGAGGATTTCGCAAAGCTGTATCTACGTAAAGAAACTCCTTACATTGAGGCAAAATTCAAGGATGGAACTACAGAGAAACTTTGGACCACCTTCAGTACCGAGCAGATCGATATTGACTGTCTCCATTCTGAGGAAGCGAAGAAATTCCTGCGCACCCAGCTGCAGAATCTGGCGAAGAGAGGCATTTCCCTCATCCGTACCGATGCCATGGCATATGCAGCCAAGAGAAAAGGCACCAGCTGCTTTTTCGTAGAGCCGGAGATGTGGGATCTGATGAAACAATGCCAGGATGCCCTGAAAGGCACCGATGTAGAGGTATTACCGGAAATCCACGAGAATTACTTTATTCAGAAAAAGATGGAGGAAAAGGGTGTCTACACCTACGATTTCCAACTCCCCATGCTGATTCTCAATGCGGTATATTTCGGAAAATCCTTATATCTGAAAGACTGGATGAAACTCTGTCCCCGCAAGCAGTTCACCACACTGGATACCCACGATGGAATCGGTGTTGTGGATGTGCGTTATCTGATGCCGGACGAGGAAGTGTTAGAGACCAAGAGAAAGGTATTCGAGCAGAATCCTGACATCAATGAGCTGTACGCAGACCGCAAGCAGAAGGTCAACTTCTCCAAGTTTGATACCTATCAGATTACCTGCACCTACTACGATGCACTGGGTTCTGATGATAACAGATACCTGATGGCAAGAGCCATCCAGTTCTTTACCCCCGGTATTCCCCAGGTTTACTATGTAGGCCTGTTTGCCGGAAGAAACGATTTCGATTTTTACCATGAGTCCAGACAGCCCCGTGACATCAACCGTCATTACTACACCCTGGATGAGATTGAGGAGGAGTTCAAGCGTCCCGTTGTTCAGAAGATGAACTGGCTGATGAGGCTTCGCAACCTGCATCCTGCTTTTGACGGCGAATTTATCCTGTTGGATACCGATGAGCACACACTGGGAATCCGTTGGGAAAACGGCGACGATTACGCACAGTTAATGGTAGATTTTGAAACCCTGAAATACGAGATTAGCTACAGCCCTATTGACAACTTGGAAGAGGCATAACAGAAGGGCATAAGTTAATCATAGAAGCAACAGACGAAAAGTCATGTCCTTAGTGGCGTGGCTTTTTGTCGATTTGAATGGAGCGTTGTTATGGACAGGAAAAACACAAATATTTATCCAAAAGCACTGACCTGGTAAACTGGGAAAATCTTCCGGTCACCCTTACACCGGATGAGGACGGCTATCTGTTTTCCGGCTGCGGAATCCGCAACGACCACGGAATGCTGGGATTGCCCAAGGATGCCCTGCTTTTCTTTTACACGGCGGCGGGACACATGTCACCGGAGAGTGCCGGAAAAGGCTTTCGGATTATGCTGGCAGTGAGCACGGACGGGATGCGAAGGATTTGGAAATCCTCTATGACCGCGGCATCCTGGAAATCTCCGCCAACCATCACATGTTATATAAAGTGACGGACTTCACAGAACTGCGGAACCGCCCCGTCCATAAGGTGACACTTACCGCGGGAGAGGTTAATGTGAAGGTGGAGGTTTGTTAGGATCGTGTGAAAAATAAATTTTTCACACGCAACTTTGTGTCTACGCCCCAAAGTCTGCAGATAGTGGAAAGGCATGGTTATTAAAATGGATTCGAATGGAGGGAGCCCCAAAGGTGTTTTGGTGCTCCTTTTCTGTTGATTATACGGAAGGTGTTTCTCTTGCGGAGAGTCAGAGCACTATGTTTTAAGAGGGAAAACCTATAGGAACATGCGTGTTGCGAAACTTATGGGCTCCACATGAGTGCCTTATCCGATAACCAACCTATAAGAGCAGGAAAATGACGGTGCTTATGGGTTTATTAAGAGGCAGTAAGGGGAACTCTAGTGGGAATTTGGCATATAAAGAAGAAAAGTAGCACGATTTATGGGTTGACTTGGGGGCAATAAGTGGGAATTTTGCAAGAATTTGACCTATAAGGCGGAGCTTTCACAGTGCTTATGGGCTAAGGTAGTACAATTATGAGGAAAAAGCACCCATAAAACACTGTTTTAAGTATTATTTATAGGTTAAGAGGAAAAATTATTGTCGAGCATGAACAGGAAAATAAAGACCAGACAGACTATGAAAGAGTCCTTTTCTCTATAAAAATTCCCCCGTATCCTTTAGAAGCATAGGATTGCGAATTTGGTGAAAAATCTCTATGACAGCGAGTTGGAGAGCATCAAGCGTCTGACTGCGGCAGTCGAAAAGACAGTTTCCCAGTGTGAAAATGTAGTTCCTTTGGATTGCGAGCTGGAAGAAATTAAGCCTGCCCTGGCTTTGGCAAAAGAAGAAATGAAATGGAATTTGACCCTGGATTTGGAGAAGGTTTCTGAAACAAAAATTTTCTATACCAGAGAGTACGCCCAGTTAGTCAATGCCATTGCAGAAAAAATCACCATGCAGGAAACGACATACAGATGCCCGGCTGCCGGGAAAATATGGAGGACATGATCCATGCAGTCAAGAGTGGCGAAGAAAAGGACGGTTACATGATTACGCTGGCAGATTTACAGTTCTGTGCAAGGAATGTACTGCATATTGTGGCAAAGACCATAAAATAAAAAAAGAAAAGGAAAGGGGGCTATGGTGCAGCAACTGCTGCGATTCCGCGGTGGGAACCTGTACTTTCCGGAAATTTTTTGCGTTTTTGTCTATTTACTTTTAGTAATCTTATGGTATAAATATTAGAAAAAGATATCACTACCGTGGAAGAGAGAGGGTGCGACGGAATGCATTTGCTTCTGGACAGAGATTTTCATATTGTAATTTCCATAGGAACCTTTGCCTGTTATTTGTTTTTGTCTTCCTGCTTTATCAGCGTTACAAGGGATGAACCCATCGTCCATTATCTGCGGGGAATTATGACAGCACTTTTATGCTGGACAGGCAGTATCATGCTCATGAGGCTGCAGATCAGTCCAGGCATGTGGTTCTGGCATCATTTTTCCATGTTGAGTCTGTTTCTCATTCTGGTAGGAATTTATGGCTTTCTGTTTTGCGTTCTGGAGATTACCGGGAAAAAAAGACTGCTGGTATTCTGGTTGCTTTTGTCTGTAGCAATGGCAGTTCTTAACATTTTTACCGGCTGTCTTCTTCCCGCACCAACCGTGTGGTATATGGCAGATGGAAGGCTTTCCTATGTCTATCAGGCAAAACCGGGAATCCTGATATGGGCAGCGGCAGAAATTATTTTTCTGATTTATGTAACCGTTCTTGCCCATAAAAAAATCGGAATCAACTATGGGTATCGGCGCAGACTGGCTCCCTTACTGCTGGGAACCATATGCCTTTTGGGGGGAAGCTGTTTATGTCTCACATCCTGGGGAGTAGAGGTTCCTTTTGAGGAGTTGGGTGGTGTCTGCATGGCAGTATGCCTTGTCTATACCATTTATAAGCAGTACCTCTTTTCCCTAAAATCGCGGGTTATTGCCGGAATTTCCTATTTTATGGCAGCTGTGGCGGCTTTTTCGCCGATAATCCTTCTGGATTTTTTCCTGAAACAGACAGTGAAAGAAGTAAGCCGTTATACCAGGCAGTCCCTCTTTGTATTTATGCTGTCGGAGTGCCTGTGGTGTATTCTGATACTGGCTTTTACCCGGAAGCGGGTGGAGTATCTCCTGTTCCGGAAAAGAAAATACATCGTGGAAAGTTTGGTGGAATTCCAGGATACCGTTACCTCCGCCATGAATAAAAAGAGACTTTATCAGATGATTCAGGAGACGGTGGGTAAGGCTGTATTGGGTTCCTGCACCCATATTTTTGAGGAAAAAGATGGAAAGATTGCGGAATACACTGCCAATGGAAAACGGATATTGACGGAGGAAGAGGAAATTCAGATAAGACAGCTTTACGGTAAAGTGGAGGATGGCAAGGCACCGGAAGCCGCAGCTTTTAAATACGACAATAAAATCGTGGGCTGTCTGTATGTAGAACTGAAACGAAAAAAACGACTGATTTATGATGAGGCAGACTGCATCCGGCAGATTGGGAATAGTGTGTCCGGGGTGCTAAAGGGCATCAATGCCTACGAAGAACTGTATCAGGCGTCCATCCACGATGAACTGACAGGCTTATATAATCGGAATTATTGCCTGGAATGTCTGGAAAAATGGGATATAACAGCAAGTCCTGCCGGAATGATTTATCTGGATATAGATAACTTTAAGCTGTATAACGAATTATACGGAGAAAAGACGGGAGATCGGGTTTTGCAATGGTGTGCAGAGCAGATGCAGAAACTGGCTGGGAGTACCATGCAGCTATTCCGTGTGGGTTCCAATGAATTTCTGATTATCGGGGCGGAAAATGACAAAAAGAAACTGGTTTCGCTGGCAAAACTGATTCAGACTACAATCTTAAAGACAACGGAAGACAAGCCCAAAGTAATCCAGCTGATTACGTTTAGCATCGGCATTGCATGGGACAGAACAATGGCAGAGAATGCCAGAGAACTGTTTCACCAGGCAAGGCGTGCTGCGTTTTATGCCAAGGAAAATGGCAAAAACCGCATTGAAATTTATGAAAAGAATATAGAGGTAAAGGATCAGAATAACGAAAAAGGATATAACCAGATATCCCCGACGATTTTTGCATTGATGGCGGCGGTAGATGCAAAGGATTCTTTCACCTTTGAACATTCGGAAAATGTATCGGAGTATGCGGTAAAACTGGCAGAAAAACTAAAACTTCCCGAGAAAGATATTCAGACGGTGAAAGTGGCGGGGCTGCTTCATGACATCGGCAAGATCGGGATTCCGGAAAGGATCTTAAAGAAGAATGGAAAACTCACCGATGAGGAATATACGATGATGAAGACCCATGTGGAAAAATCCGTGGAAATGATCCGTTTCCTGCCCAATATGGATTATGTGATTCCTGCAGTCGTGTCTCATCATGAACGGTATGACGGAAAAGGATATCCCAATGGGATCAAGGGAAAGGATATCCCTGTTCTGGGGAGAATTCTTGCCGTGTGTGACAGCTTTGATGCCATGATCTCCAGAAGAGCCTATAAAGAGGCGCTCAGTGTGGACTATGCCGTGGGAGAATTAGAGCGCGGAAAGGGAACGCAGTTCGACCCGGAGGCCGCCCAGGCCTTTATTGAAATGGTGGAAGAAGATCCGGGTTTTGTTGTACATCAATAATCAGACATATAGGGAAGTACTAAGTAGAAAGAGTGACAAGGAGACAACCATGAAAAAGAAACAATTAACAGCGTTATTGATAGCGGCAGTATTTAGCTTAAGCGGATGTGGACAAAGTGCAGAATCTGCATCTCAGCCGGAAGACACAGGTTGGGAGACACTTGCAGATTCCGAACGGCAGGAGGAAGAAGAAACTTCCGCAAGTGAACAGGAGGAAGAAACGGAGGAATCCGGAGAAACACAGGAGAACGGTATCACCATCACTGCCCAGCACTTTGAGGGAACCAGCGATCCTGATGATCCCACGGTAAATTATACCTATTCCTACGATCTGCCCCAGGTTACCATTGAAGGAAACGAAACGGCACAGGAGGCAATTCAGACAGATTTGCAGGCATATGTGGACAGTTTTCTTGCAGGACTTCAGGAGGATGATTTTGGCAAAATTTATGAGGATGAAGACCCAGCTATGGACATCTATCAGGATCTGTCCATGACGGTGCTGCGGGCAGATGAAAAGGCCATCAGTATCCAGATGAGTAATGAAGGTTATGGCGGCGGTGCCCATGGATGGCTTACCCTGGCATACTTTAACTATTTTCCCCAGACCGGTGAGCGGATCACTTTTGACAAGCTGGGAGACGGCTTCAGGGAAAAGGCGGAGGAACTGGTGACGGAGCAGGCCAGGAAAAAGCAGCAGGAAGAAAGCTGCTTTTATGAAGACTTTGAAAGCAGCATTCCTCTGGTTGTCCTGGACGGCACGGAAAAGGCGGAGGATGTATACAAGAGAGTTTACGGAGACTATTATGGTGAGGACGGGGAAAGTAAAATGGACGCGGCATTTTATCTCACAGACAACGGCTTTACTTTTATCTCCAGACAGTATGTATTACAACCCTATGCAGGGGGTGTGGTGGATATTGAGATTCCGGCGGCCGACTTTGGTGACGCCTGTACGGCAGATCTGTGGAATTAGTTATTTTTTTGCAGACAGTCCCTTGAAAAATGCAGTACAATCTATCTATAAATAGGAAAGTGACCTGTTAATGTATCACAGAAAACAAAAGAGAGGAAATTACGGCAATGAAATTACTTGAGGAGCGCATCCGGAGGGATGGAACGGTCAAGGCTGGAAATGTGCTGAAGGTGGATTCTTTCCTGAATCATCAGATGGACATTGATCTGTTTAACGAAATGGGAAAAGAGTGGGCACGGTTATTTGCGGATCGTCCCATTAACAAAATCCTGACAGTGGAGGCATCCGGAATCGGAATTGCCTGTGTGGCGGCCCAGCATTTTCATGTGCCAGTTGTTTTTGCGAAGAAAACCCAGTCATTAAACATTGACGGTGAGGTTTATTCCACGAAGATTGAATCCTTTACCCATAAAAGAGTGTACGATGTAATTGTCTCCCAAAAATTCTTAAATCCCGATGACCATATCCTGATTATTGACGATTTTCTTGCTAACGGATGTGCTCTGGAGGGGTTGATTGACATTGTAAATAAAGCCGGTGCAACGGTGGAAGGAATCGGTATCGCGGTTGAGAAGGGATTCCAGAAAGGCGGTGATCTGATCCGCTCCAAGGGAATCCGTGTAGAGTCATTGGCAATCGTGGAGAGCATGGACGATCAAACCGGTGAAATCACATTTCGCTAAGATCGGACAAAAATTAGTTGAAATAGGACAAAAAGGGCTCTTGACAAGCTTTGTTCCAGATGCTTATACTGACTAATGTTGGTGAAAAATGCCAATCTAGCTACGCGTAACCCGCGTAAGAATGGAGGAGACGAAGGATTATGAAAAAGAAAGTCGTAAGTTTACTTGCAGTTATGGCTTTGTCTGTCAGCACACTGGCAGGATGCGGATCTGCTGCCAACACTGGCGCAGAGACCACAACAGACAACACAGCAGACACGGATGCAACTGTTGAAACAGGTGCTGAGACCACAGCAGCAGACACGGATGCAGAGGCAGTAGATGCATCTGATCTCAAAGTTGGCTTTATTTTCCTGCACGATGAGAATTCTACCTATGACCTGAACTTCTTAAACGCAGCAAAAGAAGCATGCGAAGAGATGGGCGTAGAGTATATGTTCAAAACCAACATTCCTGAGGGTCAGGAGTGCTATGAGGCAGCTTGTGAGCTTGCTGATGCAGGCTGCGATTTTATTTTTGCAGATAGTTTCGGCCACGAGGATTACATCATCGAGGCTGCTAAAGAATATCAGGATGTACAGTTCAGCCATGCAACCGGAACAAAGGCTCATACGGAACAGCTTTCCAACTTCCACAATGCATTTGCATCCATCTATGACGGACGTTATCTTGCAGGTATTGCTGCAGGCATGAAGCTGAATGAGATGATCGCAAATGGCGATATCACAGAAGATCAGGCGAAGATCGGTTACGTTGGTGCTTACACCTACGCTGAGGTTATTTCCGGTTACACCTCTTTCTTCTTAGGCGCTCGTTCTGTATGTCCTTCCGCTACCATGGAAGTAACCTTTACCGGTTCCTGGTATGATGAGACTGCTGAGAAAGAGGGAGCAAACAAGTTAATCCAGAATGGCTGTAAATTAATCAGCCAGCATGCAGACTCCATGGGTGCTCCTACTGCATGTGAGACCGCCGGTGTACCTAATGTATCCTACAACGGAAGCACAGCAGCAGCCTGCCCTAACACCTTTATCGTATCTTCCAGAATTAACTGGGCACCTTACTTCAAATATGCAATTGGCTGTGTAGCAAACGGTACCGCTATTGATACCGACTGGTGCGGAACTCTTGAGAACGGCGCTGTGGAACTGACAGAGCTTGGTTCTGCTGCAGCGGAAGGAACCCAGGAAGCAATTGATGCAGCAAAGGCTGATCTGATTGCCGGTAATGTTCATGTATTTGATACTACCACCTTTACTGTAGAGGGAGCTCCTCTTGACAGCTATGAGGCAGATATTGATACCGATCCGGATTACACCCCCGATCATCAGGTGGTTCTGGACGGCTATTTCCACGAGTCTGATATCCAGTTCCGTTCTGCACCTTACTTCAACGTACAGATCGACGGTATCAGCCTGTTGGATACTGCATTCTAATTATGATGTGAAAGCCTTGCAATTTCGTGTATAATAATTGCAGAGGGCGGCACAGCGATTTTCGCCGCGCCGCCCTTTTTCTATTTTGTTGAAAATTTTGGACAGCATAGAAAAAGGGCGGGCACTATCAGCTTAATACAATACGAAACATTTCGGAACGGAGGAAGAAATGGAAACGAAAACGGCAGCAGTTTCTATGAGAAATGTTACCAAAACCTTTGGTACTGTGGTTGCAAATGACAAAGTCAATCTGGACATCTACAAAGGAGAAATTTTATCCTTACTGGGAGAAAACGGAAGTGGAAAGACAACCCTGATGAACATGCTTTCCGGTATTTATTTCCCGGATGGGGGTCAGATTTTCATCAATGGAAAAGAGGAAGTAATCAAATCTCCAAGAGATGCCTTTGACTTAGGAATCGGTATGGTGCATCAGCATTTTAAACTGATTGATGTTCTTACAGCAACAGAAAATATTATTCTGGGTCTGGAGGGAAAGCTGAACATCAAGGAGGCTTCCAAAAAGATTCAGGAGATCTGCGATAAATATGGCTTTGAAGTAGATCCAAAACAAAAGATTTATGATATGTCTGTTTCCCAGAAACAGACGGTGGAGATTGTGAAGGTGCTTTATCGGGGCGCAGACATCCTCATTCTGGACGAGCCTACCGCGGTGTTGACACCTCAGGAGACAGAGAAACTGTTTAAGGTGCTTCGCAAGATGCGTGATGACGGCAAGGCCATTGTTATCATCACCCACAAGATGCATGAGGTAGAGTCTTTGTCTGACCGTGTGGCAGTACTCAGAAACGGTCAGTACATCGGCAGCATGGCAACAAAAGATACCAACGTGACAGAGATGACCAATATGATGGTAGGTCATGCTGTTACCTTAAATATTGAACGTCCTGACCCGGTAGATCCCAAACCCCGTATTGAGGTACAGGGTCTGACCGTGCGCAATGAAGAAGGAGTATTGAAGCTGGAGGATGTCTCTTTTACCGCCAACAGCGGTGAGATTCTGGGGATTGCCGGAATCTCTGGTTGTGGTCAGAAAGAACTGCTGGAAGCAATTGCCGGACTCCAGGGGACAGAGGCTGGTACCATCAGCTACGTGGAGGACGATGGCAGCAGGGAAATGCTCATCGGCAAAGATCCCCGGAAGATTGCAGAGCTGGGTGTCTCCCTTTCCTTTGTACCGGAGGATCGTCTTGGTATGGGACTGGTTGGCAATATGGATCTGACGGACAATATGATGCTTCGTTCCTTCCGCCGTGGGCACAGTCCTTTCACCAATCGAAAGCCCTCCAAGCAGCTGGCTGCGGATGTGGTAGAAAACCTGGAAGTTGTGACACCGGGTATCACCACTCCCATTCGCCGTTTGTCCGGCGGTAATGTGCAGAAAGTACTGGTGGGACGTGAAATCGCATCCGCTCCCACGGTGCTTCTCACAGCCTATGCAGTGCGTGGACTGGATATCAACTCTTCCTATACGATTTATGATCTGCTGAATAAGCAGAAGAAAAAAGGTGTGGCCGTCATCTTTGTGGGTGAAGACCTGGATGTACTGTTAGAGCTTTCCGACAGAATCCTGGTGCTATGCGGCGGACAGGTCAGCGGTATTGTGGATGCCAGAAAAACGGATAAAAATGAGGTCGGAATGATGATGACCAGAATGAGAGGCAGCGAGAACCATGAATGAGAAAAAGAAAGAACCGGTTTTCCATATCGTGAAACGGGACACCCTTCCCTGGTATAAATCCACGGGAATCCGGGCAATTGCCATTATACTGGCATTGCTTTTATGTGGAATCGTAACCACACTCACCACCGGCATCAATCCGATCCAGGTGTACGAATCCATTATTCTGGGAGCCTTTGGTTCTGTGAGAAAGACCTGGGTCACTTTTCAGAATATTGCAATTTTACTGTTGATTGCCCTGGCGCTGACTCCCGCATTTAAGATGAAATTCTGGAATATCGGTGGTGAGGGACAGGTACTCATTGGCGGTCTGGCTGCAGCAGCGTGTATGATTTGTTTAGGCAACAAACTTCCAAACGGCGTGGTCATTCTCTGTATGATTCCCGCCAGTATTGCAGCCGGAGCCGTCTGGGGATTCATTCCAGCTTTTTTCAAGGCAAAATGGAACACCAATGAAACGCTGTCCACCTTAATGATGAACTACATAGCGACACAGCTTGTGGCATTTTTTACCATTGTGTGGGAGGTGCCCAAGGGCTCCGGTAAAATCGGAATTATCAACCAGGATTCCAATGTGGGCTGGCTGCCTCAGGCGTTCGGTTCCAAATATCTGTTAAGTATCATCGTAGCAGTTGTTATCACCATTTTTATGTATATTTATCTCAACTACAGTAAGCATGGTTATGAAATCAGTGTTGTGGGTGAAAGCGAAAATACCGCGAAATATGTGGGTATCAAGGTAGAGCGGGTTATCATCCGTACGATGGTGCTTTCCGGAGCCATCTGTGGTCTGGTGGGACTGCTCCTGGTAGGAGGTATCAATCACACTATCACTACCACCATTGCAGGAGGGCAGGGCTTTACCGCAGTACTGGTTTCCTGGATGTCCAAATTTAATCCTCTGACCATGGTACTTTCCAGTTTCCTTATTATCTTTATGGACAGAGGTGCCAGCGAGATTTCCACCAGTTTCGGTTTGAACCACTCTTATTCCGATATCCTGACAGGAATTATCCTGTTTTTCATCATTGGCTGCGAATTTTTTATTCGATACCGTTTGCAGTTCCGTAAAAAGACAGAAAAGGAGGAACAGTAATCATGTGGAACTTTTTACTTGCATTTATCCCCAGAGCAATCGTGCAGGGAATTCCTCTTTTATACGGAAGTACCGGTGAGATTGTAACAGAAAAATCCGGTAACTTAAACCTGGGTATTCCCGGTGTCATGTATGTGGGTGCCATCAGTGGTGTCATCGGCTCTTTCTTTTATGAGAGGGCAGCAGGAAGTGCGGCGGCAATGAATCCGGTGCTGGCCATTCTGATCCCCCTGTTATGCTGTCTGCTGGGATCCCTGCTTATGGGGCTGTTATATTGTTTCCTCACCGTAACGTTGCGGGCAAACCAGAACGTGACCGGTCTTGCAATGACCACCTTTGGTGTGGGCTTTGGTAACTTCTTCGGCGGTTCCCTGATTAAACTGGTAGCTTCCGATGTCCCTTCCATTGCCTTATCTGCCACCAGCGGCTATTTCAGCAAATCCCTTCCCTTTGCGGGAAAGCTGGGATGGTTTGGCAAGCTGTTCTTATCCTATGGATTTTTAGCTTATCTGGCGGTAGTAATCGCTCTGGCAGCCTCCTATGTGCTGAATCACACCCGGGTGGGTCTGCACCTGCGAGCCGTAGGTGAAAGCCCTAACACGGCGGATGCTGCGGGTATCAATGTCACCGCCTATAAATATGTGGCGACCTGTGCCGGCTGCATGATTGCAGGATTGGGCGGTTTGTACTATGTCATGGATTACGCCTGTGGAGTATGGTCCAATGATGCCTTTGGTGACAGAGGATGGCTTGCAATAGCACTTGTTATTTTTACAATCTGGAGACCAAACTTAAGTGTTCTTGCTTCCTTCCTGTTTGGCGGACTGTATATCCTCTATTTATACATCCCCACCGGTATGGATCATATGGAATATCAGGAACTTTATAAAATGATTCCCTATGTAGTTACTCTGGTAGTGCTGGTTGTGACCAGTATGCGCAGCAAGCGGGAGAATCAACCCCCTGCAAGTCTTGGACTGGCGTACTTCAGAGAAGAGCGCTGACGGAAAAAGCGGAGTTATGAAGATGACCAAGAAACAACGAGCCCGCGAAATTATTGAGCGGTTGAAAAAGGAATATCCGGATGCATCCTGTACGCTGGATTACAATGAAGCCTGGAAACTTTTAGTCAGTGTGAGGCTGGCAGCCCAGTGTACCGATGCCAGAGTCAATGTGGTGGTGCAGGATCTGTATGCCAGATTTCCTGATGTGGAGGCTTTGGCGAATGCCCCGGTGGAAGAAATTGAGGCGATCGTAAAACCCTGCGGTCTGGGGCATTCCAAGGCCCGGGATATCAGCGCCTGCATGAAAGTGCTTCGGGAAAAATATGATGGAAAGGTGCCGGATGACTTTGATAAGCTGCTGGAACTTCCCGGTGTAGGAAGAAAAAGCGCCAACCTCATCATGGGAGATGTGTTTGGCAAACCGGCGATTGTAACGGACACGCACTGTATCCGTCTCACCAATCGAATGGGGCTGGTGGATGGAATCACAGAGCCGAAAAAAGTAGAGATGGAACTTTGGAAACTGATTCCTCCGGAGGAGGGAAATGATTTCTGCCATCGTCTGGTGGAGCACGGCAGAGCCGTCTGTACGGCTCGTACCAAACCTTATTGTGATAAATGCTGTGTGGCAGATGTGTGCAAAAAGGTACTTTAGGTTTAGACAAGGGAGAATTCCCCAAAGGAAAGGAACGATTATGTCAGAAAAGAAAATCATGTTGGGCAATGAAGCAATTGCCCGTGGTGCCTATGAGGCAGGAGTAAAGGTTTCTGCTGCCTATCCCGGCACACCCAGTACAGAGATCAGCGAAAATATTGTGAAGTATAAGGATGTGATCTATGCCGAGTGGTCTCCCAATGAAAAAGTGGCAACAGAAGTGGCAATCGGTGCCTCCATCAGCGGTGTCCGCGCCATGTGTTCCATGAAGCATGTGGGTGTCAATGTGGCAAGTGACCCGCTTTATACCATTTCTTATGGTGGTGTCAACGGCGGTCTGGTGCTGGTGGCAGCGGATGACCCGGGGCTTTACAGCTCCCAGAATGAGCAGGATACCCGCTGTGTGGCAAGGGCAGCCCAGGTGCCCGTCCTGGAGCCTTCCGATTCCCAGGAGGCAAAGGACATGATGAAACTGGCGTTTGAGCTTAGTGAAAAATACGACACTCCTATGATTCTCCGCACCACCACCCGTCTGTCCCATTCCCAGGGTCCGGTAACATTGGAAGATCGTGTGGAAATCGAGGATAAACCCTATGAGCGCAATCCGGCGAAGTTTGTCATGATGCCCGGTAATGCCAAGGGCAGACATATTTATGTAGAAAAACGTTTAAAACAGATGGCGGAAGATGCCTGCACCATGCCCATCAACCGTGCAGAGTACGGCGACACCTCCATCGGCTTTATTGCCAGCGGTATCGCTTACCAGTATGTGAAGGAAGTATTCCCCAACGCCTCGGTTCTGAAACTGGGACTGGTTCACCCCCTGCCCCGGAAACTGATTGAGGAATTTGCCTCCAAAGTCGACCGTCTGATTGTGTTCGAGGAACTGGAGCCGGTTTATGAGGAACAGATTAAATCCTGGGGCATCCAGTGTGAAGGAAAAGAACTGTTCACCGTACAGGGCGAGTACAGCGCCAACATGCTGCGGGAGGCAGTTTTAAAGGAAAAAGTGGAAACCAAGGCACCTGCCCAGGTTCCGGCGCGCCCCCCCATTCTCTGCCCCGGATGTCCTCACCGCAGCTCCTACTATGTGCTGAAAAAGCTGGGAATCCATGCCGCAGGAGATATCGGCTGCTATACCCTGGGCGCAGTGGCACCTTTAAATGTGGTAGATACCACCGTCTGCATGGGAGCCAGCATTTCCACCCTGCATGGCATGGAGAAGGCAAAAGGCAAGGATTACATCAAGAACTGGGTGGCAGTCATCGGCGATTCCACCTTTATGCACACCGGTGTCAACTCTCTGATGAATATGGTTTATAACCAGGGTACCGGAACAGTGCTGATTCTGGATAACTCTACCACCGGTATGACAGGACATCAGGATCATGCAGCAACAGGAAAGACCTTACAGGGAGATATCGTTCCTGCCATCAGTATTTACAAGCTCTGCAAATCCATGGGCATTGAGAACGTGGTAGAAGTGAATGCCTTTGACACTGCAGCACTGGAAAAGACCATCAAAGAGGAAGTGTCAAGGGATGCGGTTTCCGTTGTGATTGTCTGTGCTCCCTGCGCCCTGTTAAAGGGACAGGTATTCCCCAACAAGTGTGTGGCACTATCTGAGAAATGTAAAAAATGCGGTGCCTGCCTGAAACCCGGCTGCCCGGCATTAACGAAAAATGCAGACGGCACAATTTCCATTGATGAGACCATGTGTAACGGCTGTGGACTTTGCAGACAGTTGTGTAAGTTTGAGGCAATCCAGGAGGTAGCAAAAGCATGACCAAGAATATTATGATCGTGGGCGTAGGTGGACAGGGAACCCTGCTCACCAGCCGTATTTTGGGAGGCATCATGGTGGATGCCGGCTATGAAGTAAAACTTTCCGAGGTACATGGAATGGCACAGCGGGGCGGAAGCGTGGTAACCTTTGTGCGCTACGGAGACACCGTAGCGGAGCCTATTGTGGAGGAAGGACAGGCAGATGTGCTGATTGCCTTTGAACGGCTGGAGGCATTGCGTTATGCCCATTTCCTGAAAAAAGATGGAGTGCTCATTGTCAATGACCAGCGCATTGACCCGATTACCGTGGTAACCGGTGCGGCACAGTACCCGGAACAAATTCTGGAAAATCTGAGGAAAGAGTACACCGTGTATTCCATCAATGCCCAGAAAAAAGCGTTGGAACTGGGAAATTCCCGCGTGTTCAACATCATCGTGCTGGGCATGGCTGCCAGACACATGGATTTCGACAGGGAAGAATGGTTAAAGGTGATTGAGAAAATCGTACCCCCCAAGACCGTGGAAATCAACAAGAAAGCATTTTTATTGGGATATCAAAGTTAAAACACAATATAACAAACGGGGGTTGCAAAGAATGATTTGGAACGAAACCAAAGAATGTATGAGTCGTGATGAACTGCAGATTTTACAGAGCAAACGGCTGGTAAAGACCGTGGATATGGTCTATCACAATGTGGAACATTATCGTAAAAAAATGCAGCAGATCGGCCTGGAGCCGGGGGATATCCGTGGCATTGAGGACTTGCACAAGCTGCCTTTTACCACGAAGGATGATCTGAGGGAAACCTATCCCTTCGGCATGTTCGCAAAGCCGAAGTCCGAGATTGTGCGTATTCACGCCAGCAGTGGAACCACAGGAAAGGCTACGGTAGTGGGCTACACCCGGAGAGATATTGAAATCTGGAGCGAGTGTGTGGCGAGAGCGCTGACCATGGCAGGAGTTACCAAGGAAGACACCATCCAGATTGCCTACGGCTATGGACTCTTTACCGGAGGTCTGGGAGCGCATTACGGTGCGGAGCATCTGGGAGCCCGGGTGGTACCCCAGTCTACCGGAAACACCAGGAAACTGGTAACCATGATGAGGGATTTTGGTGTGACAGCTATTGCCTGCACCCCTTCCTATCTGTTACATATCGCAGAGACCCTGGAAGAGATGGGGTGGCTGGATCAGATCAAATTAAAAACCGCAATCTGCGGTGCGGAGCCCTGGACGGAAAATATGCGCTTACAGATGGAAAAGAAACTCAACATCCATGCCCATGATATCTATGGACTTTCTGAGGTGATGGGACCCGGCGCGGCATGTGACTGTGCATATCATAGAGGACTTCATGTATTTGAGGATCATTTCCTGCCGGAAATCATTGATCCCGAGACCTTAGAACCTTTGGGAGAGAATCAGACCGGCGAACTGGTATTTACCACTCTGACCAAGGAAGGACTGCCTCTGATCCGTTATCGCACCAAGGATCTTACCAGTATCAACTACGGACCCTGTGAGTGCGGGCGTACCATGGCAAGAATCAGCCGTTTCAAAGGACGCTCCGATGATATGCTGATCATCCGCGGTGTCAACGTATTCCCTGGTCAGATCGAAGCTGCACTTCTGGAACTGTCCGGAACCACACCGCATTATATGATGATAGTAGACCGTGAAGGCACATTGGATACCCTGGAAGTTCAGGTGGAAGTGGAGGAGCGTTTCTTCTCCGATGAGATCAGGGAACTGGAAAAATTAAGTAAACAGATCGGTCATGCCATTCAAAATGCCATCGGTCTGGCCGTGAAGGTAAAACTGGTTGAGCCTAAGAGTATTGAACGCTCCATGGGCAAAGCTGTACATGTGATCGACAAGCGTAAGCTGGTATAGGAGGGGTGCCTATGTATACAAAACAATTATCGGTATTTCTGGAAAACAGAGAAGGACGTCTGGAAGAGGTGTTAGAGGCACTGAAAGAGAAGTCCATCAATATCATGTCCTTAAGTCTGGCAGACACCAGCGATTACGGGATGCTGCGTATGATTGTGTCTGACCCGGAGGCGGGAAAAGAAGCACTGAAACAGCGGGATATGTCCGCTATGCTGACGGATGTACTCCGTGTGAAATTGCCACATCGCGCAGGCTGCCTTCAGGAGCTGCTGGAAAAAATCTGCGAGGCCGGTATCAATATTGAATATATGTACACCGTGTCTGCAGCAGGAGACGATGCCCAATTGATTATCAAGACCTCAGAAGCGGAAAAGGCAGAGCAGATTCTGGAGAAAGCCGGCGTGGAAATCGGGTGATCATCGATTTTCACACCCATGACTTTCCTGATGCCATCGCATCGGAATCCATTGCTCTATTACATGGACGATATCCTTGAAGCTACTGCAGGACACCGATGCTTCAGAACCCCATTGGCAAAAGCGCGGTTTTGCCAATGGGGTTCTTTTGTTGATAAATAAGTTTAATCCAAATTTAATTTATGACTCATAATCCACTCGGTAATCGCATAGAATACCAGGATGCCGATGGCAGAAACCAGATAACCATTGCCCAGCCCACGCAGGAGATAGTCCCCCATAGAGGCATAGGCGGTGTAATTCGAAGCAAAAAAGATATTCCCCATAGTCAGGTTGAGACTATTGATACTGAATGCACTGGTAAGAAAGGAAATTGCCAGGTAAAAACCGATGTAGCTTAACGCTGTGCCTGCCATGGGGTGTTTTTTCCAGAGATGTCCGATGGACACGGAGGCATACAGTAACAGCGTATTGTAAAAAGCACCAACAATGAAGCTGCCAAGAAACAGTAGTGCCACCATCCATACAGGCATGCGGAACATCTCTTTTACAATGGGAATCGCCTCATGGAAAAACTGGGCGAAGGATTCCGTTAGATCAGCCCAGGTAACACCACCGTACCGGCTGCTCATGGAAATAAGCAGAACGACCAGAAAAACCGCAAGGAGTGTGGTAATCGTGGTAATTACATTCCAGATAACGGCAACCAGTCCCTTGGCAGTGATGAGTTCCCATTTTTTCACCGGAAGGGTGTGCATGAGGTAACCTTCATCGGTGAACAGATTCTGGTAAAACCGCAGAGCGGTATAGATTAGCAATACAATAGCAGGCGCTATTAAAAGAATAAAGTAGCCAATACTGCCGAAAACCAGTACCAGCCGCACTAACCAGTAGTCACTGGTCCATAAATCTGTCTGGAAAGTCAGCGCACCGATGAGTGCATACGCCAGTGCGAACAGACACATAGCGGCTGGCACCTTCCAGAAGGAACGCCATTCGTGTACAAATAATTTCTTTAACATGAGAACACCTCCCTGAAATAAGCGTCAACGGATTTTCCCTGCTGCTCCCTGAGTTCTTCCACGCTGGACTGTAAAAGCAGTTTGCCATTGCGGATGAAAAGTACCTCGTCTAAGATGTTTTCAATATCGGAGATGAGATGAGTGGACAGCAGAATGGTGGAATCCTGGTTGTAGTTGGTAAGGATGGTGCGCAGGATGTAATCTCTGGCAGCCGGATCTACACCGGCGATAGGCTCATCCAGAATATAAAGCTGTGCATTGCGGCTCATCACCAGAATCAGCTGTACCTTTTCCTTCGTTCCTTTGGACAGGGTCTTTAAGGAGGCGTTGGAATCAATCTGCAGATTCTGCAGCATCTCCTCTGCCCGTTCTCTGGAAAAGTCGGCGTAGAAATCCTGGAAAAAGTCCAGTAACTCCGACACTTTCATTTTCTTTTCAAAATAAGTACGTTCCGGCAGATAGGAAATCACCGCTTTGCTTTCCACACCGGGTTTTAATCCGTTGATCAGTACTTCTCCGGTGGTGGGAGTCAGTAACCCGTTAATCAGTTTAATCAGTGTGGTTTTTCCACTGCCGTTTGGTCCTAACAGACCAATAATTTTTCCTCTCGGAATGGTTAAGGTTAAATTATCCAGGGCTGGCACCCCTTTGTGATAGTTTTTGGTGAGCCCCCTCACCTCGACAAGAGCTTCCATATCAAATTCCTCCTAGTATAATGTCAGTTTCTCCACCAGACTTACAATCTCCTCTCTGGTGAACCCCAGTTTTTTCATCTGGGTCAGAAAAGTTTCCACCTGCTCTTTGGCAAGATTTAGTTTAATTGATGCAATCATATCTTTATCCTCCGTGACCGTGCGGCCTGCCGTACGCTGGGTCAGAATCAGACCGCTGCGCTCCAGCTCCGTAAAAGCTTTCTGCATGGTATTGGGATTTACACTTGCCTGGGCGGCGAGCTCACGCACACTGGGCAGTTTATCTCCGGGCTGGTAATAGCCGGATACGATCTGCATTTGAATGATTTCTACGATCTGTGCGTAGATCGGTCTGTCAGAATCTAAATTCCATGCCATGTCCTTCCTTCCTTTCTTTTGGAAATCTGTATTATTAACTTAATACAATATAACAGTAATGCGGGGAACAGGATCTGTCAAGAGGAATTGTGAAGTTTTTACTTTTATGGTATTTTAATAGGAGAGACTATGCATACTACCAACGTAAAGGAGTGATTACCTATGAAAATTGTGTTTTTTGATACAAAAAAATATGACCAGGATTCCTTTGAGAGAATTGCCGGCAGCTACCCGGAACTGGAAATCGAATATCTGGACACCGATCTGTCCACGCATACCGTCAGTCTTGCAGCAGGAGCTGATGCGGTCTGCGCTTTTGTGAGTTCCGATGTGGGGACAGATGTGGTGAATGCCTTGGCAGACCAGGGGGTGAAATGCATCCTCATGCGCTGTGCCGGATTTAATAATGTAGATTTAAAAGCTGCACGGGAAAGAGGAATGACTGTCCTTCGCGTTCCTGCGTACTCCCCGGAGGCGGTGGCAGAGCATGCCATGGCGCTTGCATTGGCTGTCAACCGCCATATTCACAAGGGCTACATTAAAGTCAGAGAGAACAACTTTAGTTTACAGGGACTCACCGGTATCAATTTTTACGGTAAAACCGCAGGCATTATCGGAACAGGCAAGATCGGTGTGGCGATGGCGAGGATCTGCCAAGGCTTTGGCATGAAGGTGATTGCCTACGATAAATTTCCCAATCCCGCTCTGGATTTTCTGGAGTACAAAACCCTGGACGAGGTGTTGACCCAAAGTGACTTGATTTCCCTCCACTGCCCTTTGATGGATGACACCTACCATCTTATCAATAAAGAAACCATTGAGAAGATGAAAGACAATGTGGTACTGGTCAACACCTCCCGCGGTGCCCTCATCAAAACCGAGGATCTGATTGCAGGCATCCGGGAACGGAAATTTTTTGGCGTGGGTCTGGATGTCTATGAGGAAGAAACAGACAATGTTTTTGAAAACCGGGAAGACGATATTCTGGAACATTCCGTTACCGCAAGGCTGTTATCCTTCCCTAATGTGATTGTCACCTCCCATCAGGGATTTCTTACGGAAGAGGCTTTGGAGGCTATTGCCCATACCACCCTGCAGAATGCCATGGACTTCAAAAACGATACCATCAAAAAGCAGAACCAGGTATCGTAGAGTTTCCACAGCGGGGAAAGTATGATAAGATAAGGAAAGAATAAATTTAGGAGAAATCTCCGCTGCTCATCGAGAGGAAAATTTCACAAAGTGAAATTGGCATTTTGTAATGCAAACCAAGGAGAAAAATAATGAATCGAGAATTGTATTATAAGCTACAGAACGGAAGTGATATCCGTGGCGTGGCACTGGAAGGCATGGAAGGAGAGCATGTGAATCTCACCAGTGAGGCAGCCAGAGACTTTGCCAAAAGCTTTGTCCATTTCGTGTCAAAAAGAACCGGGAAAAAATTGGAGGAACTGAAACTGGCAGTGGGACATGATTCCCGTCTGTCAGCGGATGAATTAAAAACAGCGGTTATTGATGGAATTACAGAAACCGGGGCAGCCGCAGCAGACTGCGGCTTGGCCTCCACTCCTTCCATGTTTATGGCGACGGTACTTCCGGGACTGGAATATGACGGCTCCGTGATGATCACCGCCAGTCACCTTCCCTTCAACCGCAACGGTCTGAAATTTTTTACCAAAGAGGGTGGACTGGAGCATGAGGACATCCATGAGATTATCAAAGATGCCGTGGAAGAAGTTTATACCGAATGTGTTCCTGCAGAAAATCGTCAGGCAGTGGAAATCTGTCCCTTACTGGAGCATTACAGTGCCCATCTGCGGAATGTGATCTGCCAGTCTTTGCCGGATGGCGGGGACAAGCCGCTCCAGGGCTTACATATCGTCGTGGATGCCGGAAACGGTGTAGGCGGTTTCTTTGCAAGCCGGGTGTTACAGCCTCTGGGTGCGGATACTACCGGCAGTGTATTTCTTGACCCGGATGGACATTTTCCAAACCACATCCCCAACCCGGAAAATCCCCAGGCAATGGAGGCAATCCGCAAGGCAACCGTGGATTCCAAAGCAGATTTGGGCGTGATTTTTGATACTGATGTGGACAGGGCAGCAGCGGTCTTTGCTGACGGCGAGGAAATCAACCGCAATGCCATCATCGCACTGATGGGCGTCATTGTGGCGGGAGAGCATCCCGGCACCACCATTGTGACCGACTCCGTGACCAGTGATGAACTGGCAGTATTTTTAGAGCAGGAACTGGGACTGAAACACCATCGTTTCAGACGGGGCTACCGCAATGTCATCAACGAATCCATCCGTCTGAATAACGAGGGCATCGACAGCCAGCTTGCCATTGAGACTTCGGGACACGGCGCACTGAAGGAGAACTATTTCCTGGACGATGGTGCCTACATGAGTGTAAAGATTATCTGCGAGCTTGCCAGATGCAGGAAACAGGGCAAATCCATCGCCGCCTCCATCGCAAAGCTGGGACATCCCGCCGAGGCAGCAGAGTGCCGCTTTAAGATTAACTTAGAGGAGTTTAAAGAGTACGGTGCCCAGGTACTGAAACAGTTTGACGAGTTTGTACAGAACGAGGAGGGCTTTGCCAAAGTACCGGTAAACTATGAGGGAATCCGTGTCAACGTGGACAGAGAGGGCGTCCAGGGCTGGCTGCTGCTGCGCATGTCTCTCCATGACCCGATTCTTCCTTTAAATATCGAAACCAGACAGCCCGGCGGTGTGGCAAAAGTCAAGGAATGGCTCCTTCCTTTCTTTACCCGGTTTGAGAGTCTGGATTGCAGTCCCCTGCGCAGCTAAGCGTGGAAACGAGGAAACCAATGATGAAAAAAGCAGTCACACGCCTGGCAGTCCTCAGTGTATGTGTGCTGACACTTACCGGCTGTGGAAAAGTGAGCCGGCAGCATATTGACGAGGGCATGCAGGCGATTGCAGAGCAAAATTATGAGCAGGCACTGACCAGCCTGGAGGAGGCGGAGAGCGCGGGGGAGGATACCCGTCTGCTTTACCGCGCCAAAGGGCTTGCCTACATGGGACTGACCCAGTATTCCGATGCGGCAGAGGCCTTTGAGACAGCACTCAAAAGCAGTAACGGCCGAGTGCAGAACATAGATGTAGATATGAACTACTATCTGGCGACTGCCTATTATAAGCAGGGAGACGATGCCCAGGCCATCCGGATTTACAACACGATTTTGAGCCTTTTCCCGAAAGAGAAGGATGCCCTGTACCTCCGGGGGAGTATCCTTCTGCATCAGAGTTCTGACAACTACGAAAGCGCCAAGGCGGATTTTGACCGTGCGATTGAACTGGCACCCTCCGATTTTGACCAGCTTCTTAACATTTGTCAGGTGTTGAAGGAGTGCGGCTATCAGGATGCCGGCAGGGAATACCTGGAAAACGCCATGGCGAATAATGCCAAGGATATGTCTGACTATAATAAAGGAAGAATCTGTTTTTATCTGGAAAACTACCAGGATGCCAGAGATTATCTGGAACGCGCCAAGGATACCGCAGGCGGAGGTGCCGTGCTTTATCTGGGACGAACCTGGGAAATCCTGGGAGATTACAATTATGCCTCCAGTGTATACGAAGCCTATTTGGCCAACACTCCGGACGCAGAGATTTATAACCAGCTGGGTATGTGCCGGTTGAAGATGAACGATCCGCAGGCAGCCCTGGAGGCCTTCCAGGCAGGACAGACCGTGGAAAACTGTCCGATTTTACAGATACTTCAATATAATGAAATCGTAGCCTGTGAACAGCTGGAGGATTTCCAAAAGGCGGCATCTTTGATGCAAAGCTATCTGAAAACCTACCCGGACGACGAACAGGCACAGCGGGAAAATATATTTTTAAAGACAAGATAAGGAGAATAGTATGATTGACCAGTTAGTTGCAAAGATTAAGAAAACCCAGGCGCCCATCGTGGTGGGGTTAGACCCTATGTTAAACTACATCCCGGAACAAGTGCAGAAGAAGGCCTTTGAAGAAAAGGGAGAAACACTGGCAGGAGCGGCAGAAGCTATCTGGCAGTTCAACAAAGCTATTGTGGATACGATTTACGATTTGATTCCTGCGGTAAAACCCCAGATTGCCATGTATGAGCAGTTTGGCGTGGAGGGTGTCATTGTCTTCAAAAAGACCGTTGATTACTGTAAGGAAAAGGGACTGGTGGTCATCGGCGATGTGAAACGTGGTGACATCGGTTCCACCTCCGAGGCTTATGCCGTAGGACATCTGGGCAAAGTCCAGGTTGGCTCCCAGACTTATGCCGGTTTTGATGAGGACTTTGCTACTGTCAATCCTTACCTTGGCTCCGATGGTGTGAAACCCTTCATAAAAGTCTGCAAGGAAAACAACCGTGGTATTTTCGTTCTGGTAAAGACTTCCAACCCCAGCAGTGGAGAGTTACAGGACAAGCTGGTGGATGGCAAGCCTTTGTACGAACTGGTAGGAAAAATGGTAGATGAGTGGGGAAGTGACTGCATCGGCGAGAGTGGCTTCAGCGAAGTGGGTGCAGTGGTTGGTGCGACTTACCCGGAGCAGGGCAGAATCCTCCGCGCCATCATGCCTAAAACCTACATCCTGGTACCCGGCTACGGCGCACAGGGAGGTAAGGGCAAAGACCTGGTACACTTCTTTAACGAGGATGGACTGGGTGCCATCGTCAACTCCTCCCGTGGAATTATCGCCGCTTACAAACAGGAGGCTTACGCAAAATTTGGCGCAGAGCATTTCGCCGATGCCTCCCGCCAGGCAGTGCTGGACATGATTGCAGACATCCAGGGCGCATTACAGTAGGATGGAATTGGGTATGAATTGATAATACAACAGTTGGACTTTCCATACATCTATATTCAGCTGTAAATTCCAAGGTGTATAGAAAGAGAGAATGAAACTAAAGAAACTTGTGACAGTGACTATACTGACTGCATCTCTGGTCATGGCATCCATGAGTGTATATGCGGAAGAAACAGAGTCCACAAAAACGAACCTGGAAATTGAGAAAGAATCTCAGGAAGGAGTAAATGAGAAAGATTCCCAGGGAGAAGATGCGAAGAAAGAAGGCTCTCAGGAGGAAGGCAGCAAAGAGGAAGGCGCCAAAGAGGAAGATTTCCGGGAGAAATCTGTAGCAACAGGAATTCCAACGGATTTGGGCTGGGTAGAAAACTATAAAGGATGTATGAAGTTTAAAATACCGGAGGGCGTAACCTCTCCAGACTATTATATTTAATTTGTAGATTTATTCCTATAACTTTTCCCTTATTTTAAAGGCTTTCCAGCCCATTTACATGTGAAATGATATGTATTTTCCCTTATTTTTGCCCTTATGCGGAAAGCGCAAGGGAAATAAGGGAAAACTTTTCTTTAGGCATTGCACGCCACTTTATCCAGAATCCTTGCGGAAGCCTGTTTAGCCTTTCTGGTTGAGTGGGCGTAGGTATTCATCGTGGTGCGGACGTCTGAATGTCCGAGCAGTTCCTGCACGTCTTTCGGTGCCGCTCCGTTTGCAAGCAGGTTACTGGTATAGGTATGTCGTAACTGGTGAAAATGGAGATCTTCAAACCCATCCAGTTTTTTGGAAACTGACCGGCATACTGTACCCAAGGTGGTCGGCAGTTCCAGACAGCCATCCGGCCTTAAACAGACAAAGGAAAGCTCTTTATAGTCTGCCGGGACTTCTTCTGTCACACCCAGATCATAGTATTCATAATACGTCCGTTTTTTGTCTTTTACTTCCTTGTAGTAGTTGCAGTGGTAAAGTTCGCCATATTGCAGCCGTCCCTTTAGCTGTTCTTTCTTTGCGGTTTTCAGTATCTCCGTCAGCCACTCCCCGAAATCTACAATCCTGACTTTCTTACGCTTAGTAGGCCCGATGATATATTTGTGTTTCGCACCATCATAGCGGATACTGCGCTTGATAATCAGATATTGTTCTTTCAAATTGATATCCTGCCATGTCAGTGCGCAGGTTTCTCCGATACGAAGTCCCGCATAGTAAGCCGCAACGGTCAGGTTATCGGGCTTTGCGACGAATTTTTTGTTGTCGTAGTCGTCCATCGCTTTCCGAAGCAGTTTTTCCGTTTCACTTTTACTTTCGGTTCCGGCATATTCTTTTTGAACCAGATTTCCACTTGCGTCCTCTACATAGAAGCGATAATACCATGTTTTGCCTTTCTTTCTTACAGATCCTTTTGCCATAATCGTAAATCTCCTTTCGATATCAGACAATCGGAACTGATGAAATGCTTCTTGCGTGTAAGTACATCACACTCCCTCTTGTCTTACGATACCGAATCAGAATCCTCGGCTAAAAGATTCGCAAGTCTTTGAGCTGCTGTTTCCGGTCTTTTGGAATAGAGCCTTACAATGTCTGCCATATCATTCAGGGCGTTTACAGTGTGGGTAATCTCCCGCAGAAACATGATTTCATTATATTCCTGCTTCGATTCAAAGCCGATGGCTGCGGCCATGTCGGATTTATCCGTATCTCCCTTGTAGTTCTGGCAGGCGAATTGGAAAGAATCCAGAAACGAATCGTACTCCTGCAACATCAACAGCAGAAAATCTTTGGAAAATGTGTCCTCGTCTTTGGCCAGGCCGGTTGGAATCTTTGATAAAATTGCTTCCATTGCATCACGGATCTGCAGTTCTCTTTTATCTGTAATATTCGTCTGCAATTCGTCCGTTTCTCCCTTCAGCCATTCCACAGATACGTGGAGCGCTTCCGATAGACCTTCCAGCACCATCTTCTTCGTATTGTCAATCGAACCATTCTCATAGCGCAGAACAACCATCCATGAAGGAGCAGATGCACGGAGAATAGATGGAAAATTTCAGTCGGGACAGATAAACAAAGGTTCCTGGCGGGTACAGGAAAATCAAAGCATAAAAAATCAGAATGCGCTACTGAAGAAGGTACTGATTACCTTTGAAAAAGTATCCGGCGCATTGACACAATGGAAGGAGCGATTGAGTGACCTTAGAAGAAGGCAAAGAGGTTCTTCCTATGATGGAGGCGAAGATCCGGCAAATCAAGGAACAGCAGGGACTTATGGCAGAGCTGGTAAAGGAAGGAACGGTAAACCGAACGGATGCAGAAGCAGGCACTGACCAGACAGGAAAGGAAGGTGACTCACTACAGGACTGCCGCCTATCTGCTGGGATGGTACGCCGCTACAACGACCTTATTTACGGCGATATTGTCTCCGGTATTCTTATCAGATTGCAAAGTGTTTTTCTATACACTAGGGAAAGGAATCTGGTTTGTAGGAAAGCAGTTTTTGCAATGGGCTGATTATGCAGGGCACAAAGGGAGTGACATCATAGTCAGCCCCTTTGCCGAAACTGTTTATTGGATAATGGCAGGGCTTATTTTTATCTGTCTTTTGACTGGAACAGGGGCGCTGCTGGCTGTTGCAGGTTACCAGATAGGGAGGGCATATCGGAAATATTGCTGGGATATAGTTAGTGGTGTGGTAGCGCTGTGACTATTATCTATTTTGGTGAACAGCTCAAATTCCAGATAGGTTGGAACCTATTATTTTTGCTCTTAATCATTCAATTACTATATATTTTGATACGGTTACAGGTAAAAAGTCGGTAATTTTGAAAGCAAGCAACTCTCTTGAGCAATAAGAAAACAGCACTATTTCAAGCTAGTGATGTTACTTTTTACTAGATTTAAAAATGCATACAATTACCGAGCATCAGAAATAAAAGTCGGAAAATTCAAAAAAAATAAGTTGACAAATCGAAAAACGCAAGATATATTAAAACTATAAATACAGTTCGATATTTAAAGAACTTATAACTTAGTAGAATGGAGCATTGTTTATGACAGAATTAACAAAGGCCGAGTTGATTGTTATGAGATGTATTTGGGAACTCGGAGACGGAGCGTCTAAGATTGAAATTGAAAATCAGATTGAATCTCGTTTTCATAAGGGATGGCGACCGACTACTGTAAGTACATTTCTCAGCCATTTAAGGGAAAAAGGATATGTAGACTTTACCAGAAAAGGAAGAGACTGTTGTTATACCAGCCTGATTTCGGAGAAGGCGTATCAGGAAGCTCAGATGAAAGAAATGTTTGAATTTTGGGGGAAACGTAATGTGGGTACGACACTCGCCTCTTTTTTCGAAGAACAGGGGATGGATGCAGAATCAGCAGAAAAGGTCAAGGAAATGATAGATGAGCTGGATTTTTAAGTATGGGGTATCTGCATTTTCGGTGCTTTGTTATATCGTTATTTTGAATGGTATATGTGGTTGGATAGGATTTGGGATCTGGAACTGTTTGAAACGAATATGGGAACGGAATGGACAATATGAAATATTGTACTACTGCCTTAAAATTGTGATATTACTTTTTATCTTACCGTTAGGCTGGATAATGATAGTCTCCAGAAATCAAATGCTTGGATCAAATATCACATACAACTGGTATCCATGGACAAATTCAAAAATGGCAGTATTTTTGACGAGCGTTTTTGTGATTTGGTTTTTAGGCGCATCAAAAAATCTCATGGAATATGCTTTTGAGAAAAAGTATCTTCGGCAACTTGAAGGAATGGGAGAACTTCTTACGGAACAGGAGAAAGCGAAGCTTGTGAATAATTCTTTATCGGCGGTGTATATATGTTCCGATATTTATTCGCCAATGGTATCCGGCGTATTTAAGAAAAAACTATATTTACCCCAAAATGATTATGACGCTTTTACCTTGGATGTAATTATAGAGCATGAGCTTACACACCTTAGGCATCAAGATTTACTATACAAAAATATGTGCGCCTTAATTACAATAATTTACTGGTTTTGCCCATGGGTACAGATTATCTTTAAAGAATATGATTGTTGGAGTGAAGAACTCTGTGACATGGAGCTCTGCATAGGAAAAAATGCGAAGTGGACTGCAAAAGAATATTATTCTGTTATTTTTACGGAAATAAAAAAATGTAAGGAGCGAAAGGTAAAAAGATGCGCTGCTTTATTTGAAGATCAAAATACAGTTGAATGGAGGTTGAAAACTATGAAATATTATCACAATGTGAAAAGTAGAAAAAAATGGTTGTGTGGAGCGCTGGTATGTATTTTTCTCTTCTCTTGTCCGGCAACAGCGTTAGCGTCAGGAAATAGTGTAGAAACAGGATTAAATAATATTTACAATAGCACAATAACAGAAATTGAAGAACCGCTCACTATGGATGGATTCAATACTTCCCCGGAAATAACCGAAGAATTGGATGAAAATAGCAATACGGTAGTGATTTCACGCCCATTGACACGGGGAGCAGCAACATATACGTGGACAATAAAAAAAGGTCAGAGGTATGTTGTCAATAATATTTCCTTGAAAGAAGGGGATCAAGTCAATATGCGTGTCAAAATCACATCGGGCACGGGATCTGCTGATATGGGAATAATAAGAGATACTTCAAAACGATACGTGTCTGTTATGAAGGATGAAAGTCATATATTCAAAATTGATAAAAAGGGGTTATATAATTTTTTTGTTGAAAATAAAGGACCTGGGGAAATAACTGTAGAATACACGTATTCATTTTAAGACAATGGAGAACAGTTGATATTTATATTATATATGATATCCTTTGGAACATATTTAAGAATAGGGGGAGATGCCGATGAAGTACATAAATAAGTATATAGATGGCTTTTTTTCTTTTTTATTATTTCTGGCAATTTTTTTAGATTTATATTTTATTCCAGATAATCGTCAGATAGAAATAATTTGTCTAGGGACAAGCCTCTATATACTGTATTATATGTGGATCAAGAAGGGAAGCACCAATCAATGGATGTTATTTAACGTTATAATGAGTAATTACATGATACTGAGAGTAATTGATAATTTGTTCTAACATTATCTAAAAAGAGGAAATTAAAACGCTAATAATTTCCTCTTTTATTATTTCTTTTCAAAAAGCAGAAGCATTCCAGCCAATTCTCCATGTCAATTTTATTTTGTATTATACTGTTTTACATAATTTTTTGCCCTTGTATTTGCCCTTATCATGGTTCGTAAACACTGGCAGGACAATATAACACAAGGGAAACAATAAGGGAAAGCTCACCTGCGATAAATCCAGTGTTTTCAAGGGCTTGCGGAGAATTTGATAACAAAATATAATAGTTATTAAATATCTTGAAACAGGTGAAATCTCAATTGAAATTTATAAAGACGGCAATTATTATAGCTGGCAGCGATGGGGGTAAATGATATATCAGCGGATTATTTTGTTGATGGTTATATACAAAATAACTTACTGGCTGCAAAACGATATGATTTTGCCACGAAACAAACCACTTATTTCGATTCTGGTATTTCTTATAATGGTACATACAAATCGTATGAAAGTAGTAGAAAAAGAGGAAGGCAATTCACCGGACTTTAAGGAGGGAACGGTATCTGATTGGAGTGAGGAATTAGTCTATACGCAGCCCGCTAGCATATCCACACCTCAGAACCTTCATTGGAAGGAAGGAGTTACAGGCGTTTTGGAATGGGATGCGGTGGAAAAGGCAGCAGCTTATCGGGTAGCGTTAAGCTCTCAGGAATATAATCTTATTTGGATAAACAAGAATTCTATTGATTTGAGTCAGTATTTTACAGATCATTCAAAGGAGTATAGAATTGTAGTAAGTGCGTGTGTCGGTGAATCTCTTTATAACGAGTATCAGGATAGCGATTTCTCAGAGGAAATTGTTTATGATGGTTCTAAGATTCCTGCTCCCACTCCTGCGCCAAATCCCGGTTCGGATAGCGGCTCAGGTTCCGGCTCTGGTTCAAGTTCAAGTGCTCCTGCGGCAGCTGCGGAACCAGTGAAAGAAGCTCCCACTGTTGGAAATGCAAAAGGCTGGGAGGCACTGAATACAGAAATTGATGCAGCAGTAGCGAATGCTGCAACTGGTACGGCAAGCATTTCCACCGTGGCAGATAAGGAAGGAAATGCCAATCTTCAGATTAGAAATACCGCTGCAGATATTTCCAAGTCCATTGTTATCTTCCAGAAAGCAAAGCCTGGTATGGAGGAGGCTACTTTGTAGATGCGGACGGTACCTTGATTCCTTTCAGAAAGAGTATTGTATATGAAAATGGCTATCTTGCTTTTGAGACACCCTTCGTAAATGCGAACTATGTAATTAAATAAGAGATTGTAAACCAAATTTCAATCATTCCGGTCCCACTGCAGCAATGCGGTGGGGCTTTGAAATTGTATAAAAAGGTTATGCTGCGCATATCACGCAAAGAGCCGATAAGTGACTCTTTGTTTTTTATCATCAAAAATCTTGAAAATGTGTAGAATCAGTAAAATAAAATTCTTGAAAACGTGTGAAATCGTCAAAATAAAAACCTTGAAAACGTGTAAAAACCAGGTTGATAAAATCTTGATTTCGTGCAATACTAAAAGAAAGTGAGAATGAAAAAGTGGGGATAACGGTATGAAACGAAAAATCTATGACACACTGGTTCAATGGAAAAAGGAAGATGCAGGGCGCACAGCACTGTTGATTGACGGCGCAAGACGTGTGGGAAAGAGCTTCATTGTTGAAGAATTTGCAAAGGCAGAGTACAGAAGTTATATTCTGGTAGATTTCAACCGTGCATCTGAGGAAATCACAGAGTTATTTTTTCATTATCTGAATGACCTGGACACGTTTTTTCTCTATCTTTCCAACTTTTATAACGTGAAATTGTATCCCCGTGAATCACTGATTATTTTTGATGAAGTACAGTTATTTCCACGAGCCAGAGCAGCACTGAAGTATCTGGTAGCGGATGGACGGTATGACTATGTGGAAACCGGTTCACTGATGTCCATCAAAAAAAATGTGAAGGACATTGTCATTCCCTCGGAAGAACATCATGTACAAATGGTTCCGCTGGATTTTGAAGAATTTCTCTGGGCGATGGGAAATGACCTGCTGATGGACTTGATTCGTAAGTGTTTTACAGAAAGAAAACCATTGGGGCAGGCGCTTCACAGAAAGGCGATGGACTATTTCAGACAGTATCTGATTGTGGGAGGGATGCCGCAGGCAGTCAACGCTTATGTGGAAACCAGAGATTTTGAACGGGTTGACCGGGTAAAAAGAGATATTTTGGAACTCTATCGTTCTGATATCGTGAAACATGCAGAAGGATATGAGATGCGTGTGGAGCAGATATTTGATGATATTCCCGCACAGCTCCAGAAACATGAAAAGAAATTCAAATTATCTTCACTGAAAAAAGACGCAAGGCTCAGAGATTATGAAGATGCCATCTTTTGGCTTTCGGACGCTATGATTGCGAACATCTGTTACAATTCTACAGAGCCAAGCATTGGACTGAAACTCAATATGAGCCGGATAACATTAAAATGCTACATGGCAGATACCGGACTTTTAATCAGCCAAGCCTTTGATGAAAATGGAATTGTCAGCGAGGAAATATATAAGAAATTACTATTTGATAAACTGGAAGTAAATAAAGGAATGATTGTGGAGAATGTCGTTGCACAGATGTTGGTGGCTGGTGGACATAAACTATATTTTTATTCCAACCCATCCAGAAACGATGCGGCAAGCCGCATGGAGATTGATTTTCTGATTGCAAAGAATAAAATCAGCACCAGACACAACATTTCTCCCATTGAAGTGAAATCCAGCAAAAATTATACACTGACTTCTCTAAGAAAATTCTGTGAGAAATATGGTGAGCAGCTGCACACTCCCTATGTTCTTCATGGGAGTGACTTGAAAGAGGAGGACGGAATTCTTTATCTCCCCCTGTATATGGCGCCGCTTTTATGATTGTAATCAGTGCAAATTCCTTAGAAATTTTAGTATATTGTCAGCGATTAGGTGTTTGTAATTATCGATATATTTTTGATGAATTTATCCATATGGGCATATAAATCCAAAGTCTTCAATTTTGCCCGAAGGGTGATGGAAATATAAAGAAATTTTGACAGTTTAGGGGGAAAATAAGGGTGCTTTGGGCAAATACATCTCAAACAGTTCCGCTTGCCCGGATCTTGCCAACCTTCTTGGGTAAAAATTGAAAGAAACCACAGATTTACCCAGAAGGTTTCCATAATACAGATTGAAACACCAGAAAAGCGATCCACACGAAGAGTTGCTGGGTAAAATTTCAAAAATCTAGTATATATGACCATAAGCAGACAAAAAGCCTTATAATACTTTATAATAAGAAGCAATTTTGTAAGAGTTTTTTATAGTGAGATGGAATTTATTTTGAAATAGTACCTATTTCAGGACGAGAAGGATGATGTTTTTATTTCGATTACCTGCGTAAGGTAGAGGGTAAGCATTAGAGTGAAATTTGAGCGTATCCGTAATGTGTCAGCCTATGTAACCCGAAGTATTTGCTGATTAGAAAGGCAAATTCCACTTTTTCTAAAATGTATAGCATAAGCAAAACTATGTTTCATAAAGGTTCAACCTATATTTCTAATATCTGTTGCAAATTTTAAGAATCTTATGCTAGTATAAAGAAGTAAAACTGCACAAAAAAACAAGGTGTTACAAAAAAAGTCACTGCACAATGCAGGTAAACGATGTCGGCTAAAGCCTTATTTGCACTCACCTTGTAAGTTTGCATTCTTAAAATAGCACAAGAATTGTACGATGTCAACAAATTAGTGTAAAAGGGGTAAATATGGAAGAACGCAAGATGTATTGGGGACTGGATTTAGGAACAAATTCTGTGGGCTGGGCGGTAACTGACCAGAACTATCAGCTTATGCGTGCAAAAGGGAAGGATTTGTGGGGAGCCAGACTTTTTGACAGGGCAGACACAAGTGCCGAGCGGAGAGGATATCGTGTAAGTCGTAGACGGCGTCAGAGGGAAGTGGCTCGCTGCGGCGTGTTGAAAGAATATTTTTATGAAGAAATCAGCAAAATGGATGCCGGCTTTTTTGTCCGTTTAGAGGAAAGCAAATTTTGGAAAGAGGACAGGAGTGAGGGAAACCAACAGAAGTATGCACTGTTTGCGGATGCCAATTTTACCGACAAAGACTATTTTGAAAAATATCCTACCATTTTTCATTTGAGAAAAGAACTTTTGGAAACCAGTGAGGCACATGATGTCAGGCTGGTTTATCTGGCGTTATTAAATATGTTCAAACATCGTGGACACTTTTTAAATACCGCACTTTCTGCAGAAGAAACGGAAACAGATATGAACGCAGCTTATCAGGAATTGGTGGACACAGCCGGTTATTTTGATATTGCGTTTGACCCGCAGTTAGATGCCAGGGAAATAGAAAACATCTTGGGCGAGAAGGGGATTTCCAGAAGTAGGATTCTGGAAAAATTGTCAACTTATATGGGGATAAGTAAATCCGACAAAGCAGCTTACGAACTCCTAAAATTAGTATGCGGCAATGCTGGAAAATTAGTGAATATCTACGGCTCTGAAATTTTAGGAGAGGAAAACAAGACTCTTTCCATCAGTTTTCGCGACTCTAATTATGAGGAAAAGGAAACCCAGGTCAAGGAACTGGTGGGGGATGACTACTTTGAATTGCTGCTGGCGGCAAAAGCCGTGCATGATATCGGACTTTTAGCAAATATTTTAAAGGGGCATGCTTATCTGACCTATGCCAGGGTGGAAAGCTACGAGGAACATAAAAAAGACCTTCAATTATTAAAATGTGTCTTGAAGAAATATAATCCGGAAGGATATGACAAAATGTTCCGGGTTATGGAGCCTGGAAATTACAGTGCGTATATTGGGAGCGTAAACAGCAAGGAATCAGGCAAGGTCAGAAGAAATGAAGGGAAAGGACGGAGCCGGGAGGATTTATATAAGACAATTCGCAAGCTGTTGGGACAGTGTCCTCAGGACGATCAGGACGTAGCATTGATTTTGTCCAAAATAGAAAGTGAAACTTTTTTGCCGAAACAGTTGACTGCGGATAACGGCGTTATTCCCAATCAGGTTTATGCAAAGGAGATGCGCAAAATTCTGAAAAATGCAGCCACCTATTTACCTTTTTTGAAGGAAAAAGATGAATTTCAACTGACGGTGGCAGAGCGTATCATCCAACTGTTTAGCTTTCGGATTCCCTATTATATTGGACCTTTGGGGCAGGAACATTTGGATGAAAAAGGTTACAACGAGTGGGCAAGGCGGATTGCACCGGGAAAAGTTTATCCATGGAATTTAGAGGAAAAGTTTGACACCAAAGAGGCGGCAGAGAAGTTTATAGAACGTATGGTACGGCACTGTTCCTACCTGACACAGGAGAAGACGCTGCCTAAAAATTCTTTGTTGTATGAAAAGTTCATGGTATTGAATGAATTGAACAATTTAAAAATCCATGGAGAAAAAATTACAGTAGAGCAGAAACAGGATTTATATAATTCACTTTTCATAAAAGGAAAACGTGTTTCTATTGCACAGATTGTAAGACATTGTCAGTTAAGCGGCTGGGTGGAAAAGGATGACACCGACTTTTTGTCTGGAATTGATTTAACAGGATTTAAAGCCTCGTTATCTTCCGTGGGCAAATTCAGAGGTGTGTTTGGAGAGGGATTTTTTAACGATAAGCAGACCGCCATGGCAGAACAAATCATTTTTTGGGCAACCGTTTATGGAAATGATAAATCCTACTTGCGAGAGCGCATTGAAGAAGAATATTCGGAAGCAACGGTGTACAAGGGGCTACAAGCGGTATAAAGAAACAAGTGGTTTGATA
>ERZ1026844.167-NODE-167-length-53838-cov-11.627113_pt1 | contig 53838 bp, 48 predicted proteins | sample MGYA00380152_ERZ1026844 | MGnify/ENA primary metagenome ERZ1026844 (study PRJEB33269, sample SAMEA4719788) | human gut metagenome | biome: human-associated habitat; feature: organic feature; material: feces | place: Cameroon | collected 2013-10 ... | reverse complement strand
TAAAATATCAATATTATTGATTGATTTATCACATATCAAGCATATAATAGTCACAGTTAAGATAAAGTGATATTAAAAATAGCGCCAGGACTTGTATAAGTTGACGAGGACTAGATTAATCGAACAATTCGGCGGATGGTCTAGAGGCATAGTACTGCCTAAACGATGAACAAAAACACTGAGTGATCAGCCAACAGATTTCATCAGGTACTCCTTTGTTTTAACGATTTTATTCCACAAAACAAGGAGGACAAGATTATGTGTGGTATTACAGCTTATTGCGGCAATGGTGAAGCCCTACCTTTCTTAATGCAGGGGCTTGCTAAACTTGAATACAGAGGATATGACTCTGCAGGTGTAACAGTGTTAAACAACACTCTTACAACTGTAAAATGTAAAGGACGTTTAAAGAACCTAGAAGAAAAGTTAAAAGGTCATGATATGACTGGTCATGTAGGTATTGGTCATACAAGATGGGCAACTCATGGTGTGCCTTCTAACTTAAATTCACATCCTCATACAAATCCAGATAATACTCTTTCTATTGTACACAATGGTATTATTGAAAACTATAGAGAATTAAAAGATATTTTGTTAGAAAAGGGTTATTCATTCCAAAGTGAAACAGATTCAGAAGTTGTTGTTATGTGTTTGGACTATTTCTATGAAGGGAATCTTCTAGAAGCAGTAAAGAAAACATTGAACTGTATTGATGGAAGCTATGCACTTTGTATTGTTTCTACAGAACATCCTGATGAAGTTGTTGTAGCTAAAAAGGCTAGTCCACTCGTTATTGGACGTACTGAAGATGCAAGTGTTGCAGCCAGTGATATTCCTGCTTTACTTGCTTATACTAAAGATGTTTATTTCTTAGATGATTTAGAAATGGCTGTATTAAAGAAAGACAGTATTACTTTCTACAACAAAGATGGTGAAGAAATCACTAAAGAAATGACGACTATTCCTTATGATATGGAAGCAGCTCAAAAGAATGGTTTTGATACATATATGTTAAAGGAAATCAATGAGCAGCCTCATGTAATCCAGGAAACATTAAGAGGGCGTATTTTCAAGGATGCTATTGTTTTAGATGAATTAAAAGACGTTGATTTCAATAAATTCAATAAGGTTTATTATGTTGCATGTGGTACTGCTTATCATGCTGGATTATGCGGTGCATCTATTCTTGAACGTGCAACACGTCTGCCAGTTCTTACTCAGGTAGCCAGTGAATTCCGTTATAATGATCCTATCGTTGATGAAAAGACATTATGTATTTTTGTATCGCAGTCTGGTGAAACAGCTGATACTCTTGCTGCATTAAAGCTAGCCAATGAAAAAGGCTGTACAACAATTGCAGTCACTAATGTATTAGGTTCTACTATTTCTAGAGATGCACAGTATACACTTTATACTTGTGCTGGTCCTGAAATTGCGGTTGCTTCTACAAAAGCCTATACAACTCAGTTAGTATTACTTACTTTAATCGCATTATATATTGCTGATAAGAGAGGCGATACATTAAATACTGATTTAATGGAACAGTTAAATAATCTTCCAGAATATGTTTCTAAATTACTTGAAGATGAAAAGACATTTGAAGGTTATGCTAAGCTATTAAAAGAAAAACATGACTGCTACTTTATTGGTAGAAGTCTTGATTATGCAAGTGTACTAGAAGGTGCTTTAAAGCTTAAAGAAGTATCTTATGTACATGCAGATGCTTATATTGCTGGTGAATTAAAGCATGGTCCTATTGCCTTAATTGAACCAGGTACAGTAGTAATTGCGGTTGCTACTCAGCCTCATGTTGCTGCAAAAACTATTTCTAATATTCAGGAAACAATTGCGAGAGGTGCTGAAGTCATTCTATTTACTGTTGAAGGACAGGAAGTCAGTGGTGTAGAAAACACTTATTATCTTCCTAATATTCATCCATTATTACAGAGTGTCTTAGTGGCTATCCCATTACAGTTAATCGCATATCATACAGCATGCATTAAAGGCTGTGATGTTGATAAACCTCGTAACCTTGCTAAATCAGTTACTGTAGAATAACGAACGGAGAACTCCGTTCGTTTTTTCTTCACATCAATAATAAAAAAATGTATAATATCTCGTAGGGGTGATAATGTGGAAGAATCAAAAGTAAAAGATTTAACGGCTTATAAGAACCGTTTCGAAGAGGATGCCTCTTCATTCAGCGAATTCCAGGCACGTGATTTCGTTAAAGAATTAAAGGATCAGGGTAAGACTGATGAAGCTATTGAAGTAGGAAGAACATTCCTTGAAATGGCACCAGAATTAAAAGGATATATCAATTATTTTGGCTATGCTCTTTATAATAAGTATATCAACATCAGCGATGAAGAAATTTCTAAGAACGAAAGTTTATTCTATGGTATCTTAGAAGAAATCGCAAAATATTGTAAGCAGGAGAGATATTCTCCACTTGAAGCTGCAGTCAACAAGGCTATTAAGCATGTATTAAAGGCTAATCCAGTAGACTATAAGAAGTTATCTGAATTATTAGATTATTTAGATGCACCTACTCTAGAAGATAAACCATTCGTTAATAAAGATGGTAAAGAATTCGAAAGTAAGAAGGAAAAATGGTATCGTATGAAAGTACGTGCATTATATGAACTTGAATCATATAGAGCATGTGTTGAAACTGCGAACATTGCCTTCACTTATAATTTAAAGTGGCATTATAACAACCTTAACTGGGTTAAATATTATCGTGCAAGTTCTTTAGTTGAACTTGGACGTTATGAAGAAGCTGAAAATGAATTCATCGCTTTACAGGGTCATTTCAATGCAGTTGATTCATTTGAAATCCTTTATAAGCTTTATATGAATACAAATCGTGAAGATGATGCTTATACACTTCTTGTTGATAAGTTCTTCAAGGGTGGTTTCGATTATAAGAATATCGAAAATTATAAGAAGATTTCAGCAATGGCTAAGGCTAAGGGTCAGGATAAGGCACATGCACTTGCAGAATGCCTCATCAAGAAGCTAGAAGAAGAAAATGGTAATACATATGAAGCTGATGTTGATTTAGCTGATTATGCTGATTTAACTGCCAGCGATGCATTTGATCGTGTATACAGTGAAGTTATCTACCATCTAGAAAACTACATTACTCGTCATGAAGGTAAAGTTGTATTCTACAATCATGATAAGAGTTTTGGTAGCATCTTCCAGGATGGTGAAGAAAACTTATTCTTCAGACAGGCTGATTTCCTTGATGATGAAGAAGTTGAAAAGTATGATGTTGTTGAATACAGTGTCATCAAGACTTATGATAGAAAGCGTCAGCAGATGAGTTCTAAAGCTGTCCTTTTAAAAGTTCTTTACGAAGAAATCAACTACTAAGAGCAGAATAATCTGCTCTTTTTTATTATATTTCTTTTTGTTTTTTCCCTAAGTTTTAAAAGTTTTGTTTGACTTTTCCTTAATATACCTATATTATGTTTTTATATTATAAAAACAGAGAAATGACATAGTAAAGAAATGTGAGGCATAAGAGATATGATGGCTGGTGAGAATCATACGCAGACATTCTTGAATTCACCATGGAGTTGAAAGTACAAAATACTTTCCGGGTTGCCCGTTATCGCTATTTAGTGAGGTTAGTCTATGACTAATGAACTAGAGGTGGTACCGCGATAATTCGCCCTCTTGGGGTGAATTTTTTTGTTTTTAGGGGAAAAGGGAGGAATCTATTATGAAGAAATTTGTATGTGGTTTAATGGCAGCCGGTCTTGCATTAACTGGCTGTGGTAGTCAGTCTAGTACAAAAGATAAGGCTGATGTGAAAATTGGAGTTATCCAGTATATGCAGCATGATGCATTAGATGCATCTTATAAGGGATTTAAGGATGCTCTTGTAAAAGCTGGCTATAAAGAATCTAATATCACTTTAAAGAATGCCAGTGGTGAAAACTCTAACTGTGAAACAATTGCTGAAAGCTTAGTGAATGATGGAAATGATTTAATTTATGCAATTGCAACTCCTGCTGCACAGGCTGTTGTAAAGAAAACAAAAGATATTCCAGTTGTTGTATCTGCAGTTACTGATCCAGCTGGAAGTAAATTAGTTAAATCAAATAAAAAACCTGGTGGAAATGTAACTGGAGCAAGTGATTTAACACCAGTTAAAGAACAGATTAAATTATTAAAACAGATAATGCCTAATGCAAAGACAGTAGCTGTTATGTATGCAGGTAATGAATCTAACTCTGAAATCCAGGGTAAGATGGCTGTAAAGGAAATCAAAAATCAGGGTATGACACCATTAGTTAAGACTGTATCTGAATCTAATGAAATCCAGTCTGTTACTGATTCTATCGTAGGTAAAGCAGATGCTTTATATATTCCAACTGATAACCTACTTGCTTCTAATATCCCAGCAGTTGTAAAAGTCACTGATCAGGCTAAAATCCCTGTTATTGTTGGTGAAGAAGGTATGTGTACTAAGGGTGGTTTAGCTACTTATGGTATTGATTACTATAACTTAGGTACTATTGCTGGTAAGCAGGCTATTAAGATCTTAACTGGTAAAGGTAAACCAGCCACTATGCCTATTGAATACTTAAAAGCAAGTGATTGTAAATTAAAGGTCAACAAAGCTCAGATGGAAAAGCTTGGTATTACAATTCCACAGGAAGTATTAGATAAGGCTGAACTTATTTAAGGAGTGAATGAGAATGTCTTTATTTTTAGCATTACAAAGTGCGACTTACCAGGGTGTCTTATGGGGCATCATGGCAGTTGGTGTTTATATTACATTCCGTCTGCTAGATATTGCAGATATGACATGTGATGGCTCTTTCGCAACAGGAAGTGCTGTATGTGCTGTTATTCTTACAAATCATGGGAATCCTATCGTTGCGATTCTTGCCGCAACTCTTGCAGGGGCTTTGGCAGGATTTGTGACTGGTTTATTACATACTAAATGTAAGATTCCTGCTATCCTTGCTGGTATTCTTGCACAGTTAGGCTTATATTCTATTAACTTACGTATTATGGGTAAATCAAACATCCCACTATTACAGACAGAAAGCTTATATGACTGGGGACCAATGGTTGGTTTAACAGTCTCTCAGTCTACACTTATTGTAGGTGTTATTGCAGTCGCTATTGTCATTGCCCTACTCTATTGGTTCTTTGGAACTGAATTAGGAAATGCATTACGTGCCACTGGTAATAATGAACAGATGGTAAGAGCTGTTGGTGTCAATACTGATTATACTAAACTACTTGGTTTAGTCATCTCAAATGCCTTAATTGCCTTAAGTGGTGCAATGGTAGGTCAGTCAGTAGGTTATGGTGATGTTAAGATTGGTATGGGTGCAATCGTTATGGGTCTTGCATCTATCGTTATTGGTGAAGTCATCTTTGGACGTTATGGCAGCTTCTTAAAGAGATTAATTGCGATTATTGTTGGTTCAATTATTTATCGTATTATTATCGCTGTTGTTATCCAGTTAGGTTTATCAACTGATGACTTAAAGCTATTAACTGCATTTATTGTCGCTCTTGCATTAACTATTCCAGTATTAATGGCAAGTAGAAAACAAACAGCAAACTATAAGAAACTTACAAAAGAGGTGGATGAGAAAAATGCTTAAGATCGAACATGTATCAAAAACATTTAACCTTGGCACTATTAATGAAAAGAAAGCCTTGATTGATATTAATCTTCAGTTAGATGATGGTGATTTCGTTACTATTATTGGTGGTAACGGTGCTGGTAAATCCACTTTAATGAATATGATCGCAGGTGTATATCCAATTGATTGTGGTCATATTAAACTAGATGATAAAGATATTTCTTTGTATCCAGAATATAAACGTGCAGGTCTTATTGGTCGTGTATTCCAGGATCCTATGATGGGTACTGCAGCTGATATGCAGATTGATGAAAACCTAGCCATGGCTAAAAGACGTGGTCAGAAGCGTACTTTAAAGTGGGGTATCAAGAAAGAAGAAAAGAAGTTGTATTATGACCTCTTAAAGACTTTAAATTTAGGTCTAGAAGAGAGAATGACAAGTAAGGTAGGTTTATTATCAGGTGGACAAAGACAGGCCTTAACACTCTTAATGGCGACTGTCACAAAGCCTAAGATTCTCTTACTTGATGAACATACAGCAGCTCTTGATCCTGCAACAAGTGCTAAAGTATTACTTTTGACTAATAAGATTGTCACTGAACAGAAATTAACTGCAATGATGGTTACTCATGATATGCAGCAGGCGATTGATGTAGGTAATAGACTCATTATGATGTACAATGGTCAGATCATCTATGATGTAAAAGGTGAAGAGAAAAAGAAACTCACTGTTCCTTTCCTACTTAAGAAGTTTGAAGAAGCCAGCGGCAGTGAATTTGTGAATGACAGAATGTTGTTGAAATAATGAAAACGTTCCTTCTGTAATAGGAAGGAATGTTTTTTTATGCTGTAAAAAAAGAACACCTCCTAAGAAGTGTCCTCTCATACAATTAATATTTAATATCTACAATTTCAACATCATAAGGTTTTGCAACACCGACTGTTACAACATCACCAATCTTATGAGTCATTAATGCTTTCGCAAGTGGAGATTCATTAGAAATCTTACCATGTAATGGATCAGTTTCTGTAGAACCTAAGATTGTAAATGTATCAGGTTCAGGATTTTCTTCAGATAAATCAAGAACTGTTACAGTAGCACCTAAGTTGACAACATGAGTATCTACTTTCACATCAGAACCAATGATAACTGCATTCTGCATCATTACTTCTAATTCTTTGATTCTTTCTTCAATACGCGCCTGTTTATCTCTTGCTGCATCGTAGTCAGCGTTTTCTGATAAGTCACCCTGGCTTCTTGCAAGCTTAATTTCTTCAATGACAGCTGGTCTTTCAACGTTAATAAGGTTTTCTCTTTCAGCTTTTAGCTTTTCAAAACCCTCTTTACTAATTTGCACTTTTTTATCCATTTCTTTCACCTCGTATACGTAAATATAACATACTTATTTTAATTAGACAAGAACGATTTAATCACCTAGAATACTACTTATTTTTGTAATCAATAAGTCGATTGCGACAGTGTTTGTCCCACCTTCAGGAATAATAATATGTGCATATTTCTTAGATGGTTCAATGAACTGTTCATGCATTGGTCTGACAGTCTCTAAATACTGGTTACAGACTGAATCAACAGTTCTTGCACGTTCTTCTACATCTCTTCTTAAACGTCTGATAAAGCGGATATCTGCATCTGTATCCACATAGATCAGAATATCACAAAGATTTCTCACCTCTTCTTCTGCTAAGACAAAGATACCTTCAAGAATAATAACATCACGATCTTCAATGACTTCTGTGATATCACTTCTTGTATGCTTTGCATAATCATAAGTAGGTTTTTCAATTCTCTGTTTCTGTTTAAGTTTCTTTAAATCCGATACTAATAGATCATTATCAAAGGCAAATGGATGATCATAGTTCGTTTTAACTCTTTCTTCCATTGTCTTATCACTTTGATCTTTGTAGTAATCATCTTGTTTAATGATTTTTACTCTATGACTGCCTTTAAAACGGTCATAGATGGATTGAGCGATGGATGTCTTACCAGAAGCACTTCCTCCTGCAATCCCAATAATGACAGCTCTATTTTCCATGGTTTACCTTCCTTCCCATATCATTCTCTAATACTGGATAATCAATCTCTACATAAAGTATTTCCATTGGATGGTTGGCTACTTCCACCAATTCATTATCTTCATTATAAATCTTATCAACAGTAAAATAAATATTTGAATGACTAGGAGAGAATATTTCTATCTTGTCTCCCACCTTGAAATAGTTACGCTGTTCAATTTTAGCACGTTTTGTCTCTTTATCATAACCTAGAACACGCATGACAAATTCCTGTGTAGGATGTTCATCTCTTAAATTATAAAGCTGTTCATCTACGCCTGGATTATCATAGAAGAAACCATGACAGAATGCTCTGTTGGCTGCCTTTTGTAATTCATCTTCATATTTCTTTGAATCTGTAAAATGATCAGGATCAGCACAATATGTATCAATGAGTTTTCTATAAGTTGAAACAACTGTCGCAATATAATGAACAGACTTCATACGTCCTTCTATCTTGAATGAATCGACACCACATTCAATTAATTCACCAATATGATGAATCAAACACATATCCTTAGAAGACATTGTAAATGGGAAATCTTCATTAATAGACTGTCCGTTCTCCTCTAAATCATAATACCATCTACAGCTTTGTGAACAGCCACCTCTATTGGCATCTCTTCTAGAATAGTAGTTAGATAACATACAACGACCACTATAAGAAATACACATCGCACCATGGATAAAGTATTCTAAGTCAATATCTGGGGCATTTCTTCTAATGTCCTTAAGGTCCTCAAATGTTGTTTCACGACCTAGTACAACTCTATCCATACCCATATCTTCAAAGAACTTTACGGCAGATGAATTAGTCACTGACATCTGTGTAGATACATGTACTTCTAGTTTTAAATCCATGCTTTTCGCAAGATTCATAATATAGGGATCTGCCACAATAATGGCTGTAACTCCCGCATCATCTAATGCCTGTAAGTATTCTTTAATACCTTCTAGGTTATCATGATGAAGGATAATATTACATGTCACATGTATTTTAGCCCCATATTGATTGGCAAACTGTACGGCTTCTTTAATATCCTCTAGAGAGAAGTTAGATGCCTGAGAACGTAAAGAGAATTCTTTACCACCAATAAACACTGCATCTGCACCATAGATAATCGCTGTTTTAAGTTTTTCTAGGTTTCCTGCAGGAGCAAGTAGTTCAGGCTTCTTTACAATCACACGACGACCATCAATAATCTTACTTATTGGCTGCATCTTCTAGATCCCTCCTCTTTACATCTTCAAGACGATAAATTGTATCATCATATAGGAAACCACGATCAAGTGGTTTTGAAATCTTTCTTAATAAAGGAAGATATTCCTTCACTTCTTTATCATATGATCCTGTTTCTAATGCATGAAGACAGTCACAATACATACTAGTGACTTCTACTGCTTCTCTTGAATCCATAAACATTGTTTCAATATAAAGGTAATCAAAGTCCTTTAATGTATTGAATAAGTCCAATGTATATAGTCTAGATTTACTGAATACAGCCGTTCCACGGCTTGTTTCATATATATGACATGGGAAATCCTGTCCACGTGGATTAATTGTGAGAGCGTCTTTATTATGGTCTAAAGTCGTATTGCTTGCTTTTTCATAATTAGAGATCAGATGTCTCTTACTCATCATCATATACTGTACACCATGACCTAATACAAATAATGGCATATCGCAGTTCTTACGGATTTCTAGCTGTTCCTTTAAAGAAATTTCTTTAGAAACAAAAGCACCAGAAATACCATAATGAGATAAAGTATTCAGTGTACTTGAGTTGGTATTAAGAGTCAAAGGATGATAAATCATCTTAAAATCATACCCCTTCTTTTTCACCATACGTAATACACCAAAATCCTGGAAAATCAATCCATTGATACCAATCTCATGTAACGCATCAATATGCTTTTCTAAGCCTTCTAGATCATGTTCATCATACATAGCATTCACATAAACATAAAGTTCTTTAGCCTGTTCTTTGATTTCTTTGAGTTCTTCAATAGAAAACTTCACTGGTGTCAAAACACTATAGTCTGATCCAGCCATGATCAAAGAAACACCCATATCAACATAATCATAAAGATATCCACGATCATTTAAGTTAATTGCGATTTTCATTTTGATCCTTTCTAGTAATGATACATAGACCATCACCTACCTGCACATAATGTGCATCATACTCTTCGTTAGAGAAGATCCAGTCTTTAAAACGTTTGATCTTTCTTACAAGAGCACGTGTATTTCTATTCTTAATATTTGGTATATCAAAAATCATGCCATGGAAATCAAGATTATCCACTAACACAAAACCATCTTCCTTTAAATAAGGGATATATTTTTCAAAGAAACGCTGATACTGTGCTTTGGCTGCATCAATAAAGAGACAATCATAAGGCGCATGTGTCAACAATGTATCATCAAACTCTAATGCGTCTTCATGATAGATTGTGATATTGTCTTCCTGATGGAAATCCTTAACGTTGATAACTGCTTCCTGATAACGTGTATCATCTCTTTCAATTGTATCAACATGAAGTCCTTTAACATGAGTGGCCATCATTAGAGATGAATAACCAATCGCACTACCGATTTCTAATACAGATTCAGCATTTCTTTTATTTAATTCATCAATAAGGTATTCAATACCTTCCTTCTGCATAATAGGCACATCTTTCACAAGTGCATATTCTTCTAATTCATAAAATGATTTCATTAATACCACTTATTCTCCTTTACTGCTTTTTGATGTTCTTCATATGTCTTTGAATAGATGACAGTCCCATCTTTCTTCGCAAAAAAGAATAAATAATCAGATGGTGTGTAGTTTACGACTGCATCCATAGTCTTTTGTGGAACACATGCAATAGGACCAATAGGAAGTCCTGCATATTTATATGTATTATAAGGAGAATCAATCTTAGTCATCTTAGTAGTGACTTTGACACCTGTTCTATTTAATGCATAGTTGACAGTAATATCTGACTGTAATCTCATACCTGTCTTTAAACGATTGATAAATACGCCTGCAATGGCTGGACGATCTTTATCAAATAAAGATTCTCTTTCTACTACTGAACAAAGTGTTAAGAATTGATGAGGTGTATAGCCAAGCTTAGTCATTGAATCCTTATAAGGTGTTAATTGTTGATCCATATAGTTCAACATTTCTTCTGTGACCTTTTCAATCGTTGTAGATTCACCATAAAGAATATATGTTTCTGGATAGAGATAACCTTCTAATGGATAAAGAATACCCTTTTGAAGAATATCATCACTTAAGAACCAATATTTAGAAATAAGCTGTTTTAAATAAGTCTGATCAGCCCATTTATCTAATACTTCCTGTTCTGTTTTTCCAGTGACATTTGCGACCTTTTTAGCTGCCTGAGGAATTGTGATTCCTTCAGGAATTGTTAAGGAAGACTTCACTACATAAGGGCTTGTCATCTTTGACATGATGTTATACATCTTTGAGAGTGACATATTCTTATTCAAGTTGTAAGTCTGAGAAACAACAGATGGTTTATGAAGTTTTAAATAAACCTTTGCTGCCAATGTGCTTTTTACTAAACCTTTCGATTTTAATGTATTTAATACTGTATAGGCATTTTCACCTTTTTTTACAGTCACCTGTACGACTTCACTTTTAGAAGAGACACGTCCTGTACCTGTTATATAAAATAAACCTGTACCACCTATTAATAATACAACTACAAGGACTGCCGCTATGATTTTCTTTTTCATACATACATCTCCTTTTCCTTAACCATTATATAGAATTAAGCCGATAATTGCCATAAAAAAATAAGGCATAGAAATGCCTTATTTTACTACACGTAAGTTTTCTGAGCCCTTTTCCATACATACTGGGGCATGGATTGTGAATTGATGATGTGTTTCATAAAGAACAGCACGCTTTTCATCTTCTTTGATTTCAAAGCTTTCAAGTGTACCACCCTGTTTACATGCAACAAGTAAGAACTTATCTCTAAACAAGAGTAGAGATTTAGGTCCTTCATCTGTTTCCATGCAATCCACTCTTGTAAGCTTACCTGTTTCTGCGTCTCTTTCAAAGGCAACAAGTGTATCATCACCTTTATTAATCACAAAGACAAAGTGTCCATTTTCAGTAATAACCATATCCATAGGTGTATTCACACCATCATATTCATCTTTAGAATAAGTCATCACTTCATCGATTAAAGTAAACTTGTTATGTTTTACACTATAGCAGGTAATAGTACTAGAAATCTGATTTAAGATATAGGCGAATTTACGGTTCTTAGAATAAACAAGCTTTAATGGACCGCTGCCAGGAGTGAGCTTGAATGATAATTCTTCATCCTTGATGAGTTCACCCTTTTCACCTTCAGTAAAGAAGAGTACTTCATCGCCGCCTAAATCAGTGACAACAAGTTTTGTATTATCTGGAGTGAAAGTCATGAATGTTGGATGAGATTCAGTCTGTTTTACTGGATCAATACTATGACCATCCAGTTTGACTGTCTTTGATACTCTAATGATTTTAGAAGTCTTAATAGGTACGCTCACAACTTCACCATTGTAATAATCAATCGCATAGGCATAACTAGAATCTTTATTTAAGATAGTCTGAACATAAGTACGTCCTTCATTTCCTACTCTTGCTGCAAGTCCTAGCTGAACTTCCATGCAGGCATACTGCCAAAGACCACCATCCTGAGCACGTCCTGTCCCATTACGATAAGTCAAATACATAAAACGTCCATTTTTATTCATTGCGAGAGGGCTGGCAAGAGACTTAACGAAAGATTTCTTAATGATTTCTCCGTTGTCTACATTAAAGTAGAATGCATAAATACCACGGTCAAGGTCTGTTCCTTCACTGCCTACAAAGAAAATATCTACTGTTTTTGTTTTACTAAAAAGTCCCATAATTATCTCCTTACTAAAACTAGGTAACGGTTGTTACCTAGTTCTTATCACATTCAGAACAATCTGTGACGCAGTCCCCATCAACACATACGCAGCCATCACATTTATCATCTGTTTCTTCTTCATCATGCATATTGAAGTCTTCTAGAACTTCTTCTAGACGCTCCCATTCAGCTGGATCTTCGATATCGTATAGATGATTGTCATCATCATAACGAGATGCAAAAATCTGCTCATCATCGTCTTCATTATAATACATGACATATTTATTTCCATTCTCTTCATCTTCATAAGTGAAAAGAATTTCAAATACATTTTCTTCCCCGTTATTGTCGGTAATCACAATTTTATTGTCGTCCATTGCTTATCTCCTTATCTTATCAAGATAACCCTGAAGAATTTCAACTGCTGCCATCTTATCAACAACCTGCTTACGTTTCTTTCTAGAAACATCACCGAAAATCAGATTATTTGTCGCAATGACCGTAGTCAATCTTTCATCTTCAAGAATAACTTCAACATCCATCATCTTCTCTAAACGTTCTTTAAAATCAATAGAAATCTGTGCACGTTCACCAAGATCACCATTCATATGCTTAGGTAATCCTAAAACAATTGTATGAATATTATTCTCTTCTACGATATTCTTGATATGATAAGCACATTTCTTATAAGCGTTTTCGCTGAAATGATAAGTTTCTACACCATGTGCAAGCATTCCTAATGTATCACTTATCGCAATACCGCAAGTACGTGAACCTAAATCTAGTCCTAAAATCTTTTCCACTATTTAGACTCCAAATAGAACTTTACAAGTTCTTCAATAATTTCATCACGATCAGCCTGCTGAATAATAGATCTTGCACTCTTATGACTTGAAATATAAGCAGGATCATTAGAAATCAGATAACCAGCAATCTGGTGAACTGCATTATATCCTCTTTCTTCTAAAGCCTCAGCAACTGTCATCAAATTATTTCTAATTACTTCTCGCTTGAGATCTTCTGAGTTAAATACTCTTGTCTGTGTATAATCTTGTGCCATAATGAACCCCCCTATACAAGTTATATTTTAGTATAAACGAAGATAAAATTCAATTTTTTTACAATTTAGATTTCAAAGCAGCGATTGCTTCATCAATCTTATCTAATGTAGGTGCACCACCCTGAGCGAAATCTGGTTTTCCTCCGCCACGGCCATCAAGTACTTCATTCATAGCCTTAACTAAGACACCTGCTTTATATGTATTTGTAAGATCCTTAGTGATACCTACAAAATATGAATTCTTACCTTCAAATGAGCTTGTCACTACAACAATACCACTACCTAACTGGTCTCTGAAATCAAATGCCATCTGTTTAGCAGCTGCATTATCCTTTTCAACATGAGTATAAAGGAACTTCACACCATTGACTTCTTCAACCTGAGATGCCTGGTTCTTTGCTTCTAAGGCATTTAATTTACTTGTTAATGTTTCGATTTCTTTCTTCATTGCATTAAGTGAAGTCATTGTGCTTTCAGCTTTTTCAACGATCTTATTGAGATCATTAGCCTTAAGTACTGTACCTACTTCTTCTAAAGTTTCTTCAGATTTTCTTAATGCTTTATAAGCTGCAACATTAGTAACTGCTTCAATTCTTCTTACACCAGAACCAACTGAAGTTTCCATTTCAATCTTGAATAAACCAATCTTTGCAGTATTAGAAACATGTGTACCGCCACATAATTCTACTGAGAAATCACCCACACGTACAACTCTTACAACATCACCATATTTTTCATCAAATAAAGCTGTTGCACCTGCACTAATTGCTTCTTCCTTAGGCATTTCTTTAACATCTACATCTACACCCTTAAAGATATATTCGTTAACCATATCTTCTACAGCTGTTAATTCTTCCTTAGTCATCTTTGATGGATGAGTGAAGTCGAAACGTAATCTGTTTTCATCTAAGTATGAACCAGCCTGTCCAACATGTGCACCTAAGACATTCTTTAATGCTGCATCTAATAAGTGAGTGGCTGTATGGTTATTTTCAATTAAAGCACGACGTGCTGTATCTACTGTTAATTCTACAGTATCACCTACATGAACAGTACCGCTAGTTAATTTAATATAATGTAAATGCTGACCATTAGGTGCCTTTAATACATTCACTACTTCCCCGTCAAACTTATCTGAATGAGCACATCCTGTATCTGCACACTGACCACCCATTTCAGCATAGAAGTTAGTTGTTTCAACGATGATTTCACCTTCATCAGTCAGTTCATCCACCTTTTCGCCATCCTTAAATAATCCAATGACAGTAGTCTTTAAAGGTTTAATATCATAAACGAAAGTAGAAGGAGTAGTGAAGTCCATTAAATCAATTTTCTGAGAAGTCATTGATTCTCTTTCACCACGTGCTGCACGTGCACGATCCTGCTGTGCTTTCATTTCTACCTGGAATCCTTCGCTATCTACGCTGAATCCAGATTCTTCCGCAATTTCAATAGTTAATTCTAGTGGGAAACCATAAGTATCATATAACATGAAGGCAGTAGACCCATCAATCATCTTATTATCAGAGTGGGCAATGACATCTTTGATCTTCTTTTCACCCTGAGATAATGTCTTATGGAATGCCACTTCTTCCTTCTTAACAGCTTCCTTAACGAATTCTGCTTTTTCTGGAAGGTAATCATAGAATTCTTTCATGTTGTCTACGACAACATCTACTAAAGTATATAAGAAAGGCTTATCGATACCAATGTTCTTACCATAACGAACAGCTCTTCTTAAAATTCTTCTTAATACATAACCACGTCCTGCACGGTCAAACATCGCACCATCACTTAATGCGAATGTTACAGTACGGATATGATCGGCAATAACTCTATAAGCCATCTTATCTTCTGCATACTTTACATCAGCTAATTCTTCTGCTGCATGAATGATTGGTAAGAATAAGTCTGTATCAAAGTTTGTTTCACCTTCCTGGATGATTGAAGTAATTCTTTCAAGACCCATACCAGTATCAATATTCTTATGTGGTAATTCTTTATAATCCTTACGGTCAATTGTAGGATCACAGTCAAACTGTGAGAATACGATATTCCAGATTTCTACATAACGGTCATTTTCCATTTCTTCAAAGAATAGTCTTTCACCGATATGATCTGGATCATATTTTTCTCCACGGTCATAGAAGATTTCACTATCTGGTCCACCAGGGCCTGCACCGATTTCCCAGAAGTTATCTGCAGTCTTTAAGATATGTGATGGATCTACACCACATTCTTTAGTCCATACATTGTATGCATCTTCATCATCTGTATAAACAGTGATATATAGTTTTTCTTTATCAAAAGCAAGCCATTCTTCACCTGTTAAGAATTCCCAAGCAAAATGAATTGCTTCTGTTTTAAAATAATCACCAATAGAGAAGTTACCTAACATTTCAAAGAATGTATGGTGACGTGCTGTCTTCCCTACGTTTTCAATATCGTTTGTACGAATAGATTTCTGTGCATTTGTGATACGATTACATGCTGGTTTTTCTGAACCATCAAAGTATTTCTTTAATGCAGCTACACCTGCATTGATCCATAATAATGTTGGGTCATCATGTGGAATTAATGAAGCACTTGGTTCAACCATATGGCCCTGTTTCTTGAAATATTCAAGGAATAATGCACGAGTCTGATTACCTGTTAACTTTTTCATAATATCCTCCTAAAATAAAAAAGTCGTTCCTTAAAAGGAACGACTTAAATCGCGGTACCATCCTTATTCATAGATACTATCTATGCCCTTTATGACTTTAACGCAGTCATACGTTGATGTTTACATCACTCTCGAAAGGAGCCTTCCTTCATACACCCAAGAACTTGCACCACCCGTTCTCTCTCTTAAGACCTCTATGAAGTACTTGTCTTTCTCAACGATTATGCACCTATTATACATAAAAAAAAGATAAGGCGCAAGCCTTATCTCTATTCTTCGATTAAAGAACCTTCTGCAAGCATTTCACCCTTGATTGGTAATAGCTTGTAGATAAGTTTCATAAATACTGCATCAAATGGCAGCATAATGATTGTAGTCGCAATATTGAATACTGTATGGAAGTTTGCAACCTGATGAGCTGGAGATCCAGAGAATGCCGCAATCCATGATAATAATGGTGTAGTAGAACATATAATCAAGAAGAAGATTGTACCTACTAAGTTGAACAATACATGGAATGTCGCAATACGCTTAGAATTTCTACATCCAGTTACTGATGCAAGAATGGCAGTAATACAAGTACCGATGTTCAATCCACATACCATGAATGCTGCTGTACTAAATGGAACTAAGCCCTTAGTCGCAAGTGCAGAAAGGATACCTACTGCAGCGCCAGAAGACTGGATCAAAGCAGTAAAGGCAGCCGCAAATAATACGGCAAGGATTGGGTTAGAAAGAGTTGTCATCAATTTAATAAAGATTGGTTCTTTCTGAAGTGGCACAACGGCCCCACTCATCATATTCAGACCCATGAAAAGAATACCAAATCCTGTCATGACTGAACCAATACCTCTTACCTTACGACTCTTAAAGAACAAGCACATGAAGACACCCGCAACTGCGAATACTGGTGCAACAACACCTACATTAATCGCAATCATCTGCGCTGTAATAGTTGTACCGATATTAGAACCCATTACAACCCAGATACATCTGTTTAATGTCATCAAGCTGGCATTCATGAAACCAATCAACATAACAGTCACTGCAGAAGAACTCTGTACAGCAGCTGTTACACCGATACCGACAAGAACACCTTTAAATTTCGTATTTGTTAATTTTTCTAAGATAGTTTTTAAGCGGTCACCTGCAGCATCTTCTAAGGAATCACTCAAAACCTGCATTCCATATAAAAAGAGTGCCAGCCCGCCTAATAAATCAAGCCAGTTAGTTATTTTCATAATCTCGTTTTCCTTCTTTTACCACTCCATTATAACGTGTCTCCACGTAAATGTCGTTAACTAAATGTTAAAATAATCTTAAGTTTATGTAAAGTACTTTACAAAAATAACTTAAATTTAATGTTTTTAACAAACTATTTACTTGATTATTCGAAGTCAGATATCGAAAAAGTAGAAGTGTTCTGTCTTTCCTGGAAACGTTTGAGTAATGTTGTGCGTCTTTGTTCATCCTGATTGTTATGCAGACCACGAATAAAGACACCATGATCACCTAAGATAAATAAAGACTGCTTGGCTCTTGTAATACCTGTATATAATAAATTCTTCTTCATCATGATACTGTATTCTGGTAAGACTGACATGATGACAATCTTAAATTCATTACCCTGTGATTTATGAACGGACATACAATAAGCATGTCTTAACATATTGAATTCACTGGTACGATAGTTGACAAATTGACCATCAAAATCAACAGTTAAAGTATCATATGGCAAGCCTGTATCTTCTTTACCTTCTATTTCTACTAAGATTCCTACATCACCGTTATAGACATCATCATCGGGACGATTTCTTAATTGAAGAAGCTTATCTCCTTCTCTAAAGATTTTTCCACCTACTTTGATTTCTGCTTTATCACTTGTTGGTGGATTAAATATAGCCTGTAATGATTCATTTAAAGCATCTATTCCTGCAACACCACGATACATGGGTGCAAGTACCTGTACATCGGATGCATCATAGCCTTCTTCTACTGCCTTTTTTACTATAATCTGTACACAATGAGCCACATCCTTATTCGGACAGACAGTAAAATGAATATCACGATAATCATCAAAGACATGTGAATCATATTGATCATTTCTAATATCATGGGATAATGCCACAATACCACTGCCTTCTTCTTGACGATAAATAGTCTGTAAGCAGATATGAGGAATACCACTCGATAACATATCCTTTAAGACATTGCCTGGTGAGACAGATGGCAGCTGCTGATCATCACCAATAAGCAGGATCTTATGGACACGAGCGCAGGCATCTAATAATTTAGAAAAAAGAAGTGTATCTACCATAGAGAACTCATCAATGACAAGAAGATCTATATCCAAAGGATGATCTGCATTCATGGAGAATGTATTGGTAGATATATCCCATTTTAATAAACGATGAATAGTAGAAGCTTCTAGTTTAGTGAGTTCTGATAGTCGTTTAGCTGCACGTCCTGTAGGTGCTACTAAGCCAATCTTTTCATCAGGATATAATGAACGATAAACCTTTAAAATAGCCTGTACAATCGTTGTTTTACCTGTACCTGGACCACCTGTAAGAATAAGCGCTGATTCTTCTAAGAACTTCTTAATCGCATTCTTCTGTATTTCATCATATGTAATACCCTGTGATTCTTCTGTTCTTTTGATTTTTTCATCAATCAATGATTCTTCAATAGGATTTGTTGACTGATTCAGATAGCGTTCAAACTTTTCCGCAATCATCTTCTCACTCTCATATAAATCACTTGGATAATAACGGTCTTCTTCCTGAATCACTTTTGTACCAGTTATATCATCTAGATTCTTCTCAAATAATTCATCAGGACATTCAGGTAAGATACGTCTGAAATTATGATAAAAAGATTCATAATCACTATAGGTACTTCCTGTCTGGAAACATAAATCCATTAAAGAAGCCAGAATACCTGCCTGGATACGCTTCTCGTCTAGTGGTTCTACGCCTGTTTTCATTGCCAGTTCATCAACACTTTTAAAACCAATACCTTCTATATCATCAATAAGGCGATAAGGATCATTCTGTAAGACATCAAGTGTCTTCTCTTTATAATAATTCTGTATTAAGGTCAGATTACGTGTAGAAATACCATTTCCCATAAAGAAAGATAATACCTGCTGATCATAATCCTGACTTGTGAGGATACCGACAATATTATTTTTAATTGTCTCACTCATATGAGGAATACCATTTAAACACTCTGGATTCTCCTTGATAGTTGTAAGAGCCTTTTCACCTAAAGCATCTACAATTCTTTCAGCCATCTTCTTACCCACTCCCTTAAAGAGCGGTGAAGAAAGATAGCGGATAATCTCACCTCGATCATCCGCTAGAATAATTTCATAAGAAGACACTTTGAATTGTTTTCCATAACGTGGATGTGTCACATAATTTCCTTTGATGCGATAACGATCATCATTATTCACATAGGACATATTCCCGGTAATAGTGAATTCTTCATCATCTGTTTCAAATACAGCCACTATATATTTATTTTCTGGATTATAGAAAATAACTTTACTAATAATGCCTTCATATTCTTCCATTATAGATAATCAATCTCCTTGCCGTCTTTATAGACTTTATCAATCGTACCTCCACCTAGACATACATCTCCATCATAGAATACTGCTGCCTGACCTGGAGTCACTGCCTTGATTGGTTTCTTAAATGTGACATAAAGTGTTGTTTCATCAATAAAGTGTAAAGATACATCATTATCCTTCTGACGATATCTAAACTTAGCTGTACAGTCATATTCCCCTTCTGGCTTTGTTTCAGATACCCAGTTCACATCAGTGATCAATGCACCATGAGACAATAACCATTTATTACTATCTCCCTGCGCAATATATAAAATATTCTTATCATAGTCTTTTCCAACAACAAACCAAGGTTCACCATTACCACCAATGCCTAAACCTTTTCTCTGTCCAATTGTGTAATACATGATACCCTGATGATCACCAATCACTTTCTTAGATACAATATCCACCATCTTACCTGATTTAGCTGGAATATAGTTCTTTAAGAATTCTCTAAAGTCTCTTTCACCAATGAAACAGATACCTGTAGAGTCCTTCTTATGAGCAACTGGAAGATCAAGTTCTTCCGCAATTTGTCTTACTTCAGGCTTAGTGAGTTCACCAATTGGGAATAATGAACTATTTAACTGCTTCTGATTCAACTGACATAAGAAATAAGTCTGATCCTTATTATTATCTACACCACGAAGCATGACTGATTCTTCACCTTCATTATGAATTACACGGGCATAATGTCCTGTCGCAATATAATCAGCATCAATAGACTTAGCATAATCTAAAAAGGCTTTAAATTTGATATGTTTATTACATAGGATATCAGGATTAGGTGTGCGTCCTTTTGCATATTCTTCTAGGAAATATGTAAAGACCTGATCCCAGTATTCTTTAATAAAGTCCACTCTACGGATTTCAAGTCCAAGATGAGTCGCAACAGCCTGCGCATCCTGGTAATCTTTTTCCTGTGGACATACATCGTCATCATTTGTAGGGTTACCTAGAATATCATTATTTAATGAACTATCCCAGTTTCTCATAAATACACAGATTACTTCGTAACCTTGTTTCTTTAATAAATAAGCAGCAACGGCACTATCTACACCGCCACTTAATCCAAGTACAACTCTTTTCATGTTTGACCTCCCTTTGTCTAGTATTCTACCACACAAAAAAGGCTCTTGAAAGAGCCCTCGTATTATTCTGCGTTCATTCTTGTCATTGGAAGCATTGCAGCACCGATAGCACCACAGTCTTCTAATTCTGTTTCAAGTAGTGGAATATGATTTCTCATACCTACATGAATCTTCTGATTGAATTCTTTTGTTAGCTGATCTAGGAAATATTTCTTAGACTTCATAACACCGCCACCTACTACAAAGCAATGTGGATCAACTGTATGTGCGATATTTGCGAATAATGTAGCCAATTCACTAATACATTCATCCGCAATACCCTGAGCTGTTTCATTACCTTCTGCAGCAAGTCTAAATACATCACCTGCATGATGTACTAAATCTTTACCAAGAGCTTCCTGACCCTTTCTAGTGATTGCAGTACCAGAGCATTCTCCTTCTGCAGCACCTGGGTTTAAAGCGCCCTGCTTATAACCATTATTCTTAACGATGATATTACCGATTTCACCAGCATGTCCTCTACCACCAGAGATTAACTGCTTATTGACTGTGAAAGCTCCACCAATACCAGTAGAAACTGTTACATAATAACAAGTTGGATAATTCTTACCAGCACCAAGTACTGCTTCAGCAAGACCTGCAACGTTTGCATCATTATCTAAGAATACAGGTTTATTGAATTTTGTAGATAACTTTTCAGCAATTGGGTAATTTTCAAAACCAGGAAGGTTACTTGCCATAATCATAACACCCTTCACAACATCAACTGGTCCTGGTACACCAATACCAATACCTTCTACATTTTCAATACCACCACAAATAGAATAATCTAGTGCTTCAATCTGACGACAGATTTTTGCAGTAACAGCATCTGGTCCCTTTTCTCTTTCAGTTGCATCCTTTACTTCACTATAAGACTGACCGTTTTCATCAACAAGTAAAGTTCTTACGTTTGTACCACCTAAATCAATTCCAATAAAATACTTCATGTTCTCTATACCTCCTTGAAATATTATATTACAGATTACACTTTCTCGCTACGAAAAAAGTTCTTTTTGTATCTTTTCTAACTGTTCTGGTAACTGTGATGTAAATGTCTTACCTTTTAAATAACTCATAGAGCCGATAGGATCCACAAAAGTCAGTTTGTAAGCATGGAGGAATTGATGATTGAGATGGAACTTCTTCTTTACTTCCTTATTCCATTCAAAATCTCCATATTTACTATCACCCATAACAGGATGTCCTGTCGCACTTAAATGGATACGAATCTGATGTGTACGGCCTGTGATAAGCTGTACTTCTACCAAAGAACATGTTGAACATCTTTTGAGTACATGCACTATTGTTTTCATAGATAAAGCACCCGGCGTATCTTTCTTTACTAAATACATCTTTCCTTCATCTTCATTCTTTTTGACATATCCTGATAATGTGGCATCCTTCATATGTCCCATCGCAATAGTGAGATACTTCTTCTCAATGCCCTGTCTTGTTTTCATCATTGTATTTAAATCCTGAAGCGCACGCATATCTTTTCCAAAGATCACAAGACCGCTTGTATTACGGTCTAAACGATGCACAGGACCTGGTGTAAAGCTGATATTCTTTTCTGGATCATATTCACCCTTCTGATGTAAATAAGTGAGTACCTGGTTGGATAATGTATTCACTGACTCATTGATATCTTCATGTACAAGTAAGCCAGCAGGTTTATCTACAATAAGAATATGTTCATCTTCATAAATAACTTTAAAAGTGATAGGTAACTCATAAATCGTTAAAGGCTTTGTGTATTCCTTGAATTTATCTTCATATAAGAAGAGTTCTACTTCATCTCCTACATGAAGAATATAATTTTCCTTTACTCTTTTACCATTTACTTTAACATCTTTTTTTCTTAACATCTTATATATAAGTGAAGAAGGTGCCTGGACAAGCACTTTCTTGAGATATTTATCTATTCTTTGATGATCATCATATTGATCGATTACTAGTTTTTTCATAATGTCTCCTTTACCTCCTCATTATAGCATACACCTCTTCAATTATGGTATAATAAAAGTCGAGGTGACAATCATGGAAAAACAAATAGATTCAACAACAATTTATGATGGAGCCATCATGAAGGTGACTAAGGAACATGTATTATTACAGGATGGTAATACTGCCGTACGTGAGTGTGTATATCATCATGGTGGTGTATGTATTCTTGCGATAGAGGATGATGAGATTATTCTTGTAAAGCAGTTCCGTTATCCCAATAGATGCGATACATTAGAAATACCTGCAGGTAAGCTAGAATTAGGAGAAGATCCTGATAAAGCCTGTTATCGTGAGTTTGAGGAAGAAACAAATAGACGTGCTAAAAATATGCGCCCTATCCTAAAGATGCTTCCTACGCCTGGATATTCAAGTGAAATACTTAGAATATATGAAGCAGAAGACTTCAAAGAAGTTGAAGATTCTTTACAATGTGATGCGGATGAATTCCTCAATATCATCAAGATGCCTATTGATGAAGCCTACAAGGCTATCTTTGATGGACGTATTATTGATGGTAAAACTGTTATTGCGGTTATGTATGCTTACAATAGAAAACATTGTAGATAGTAAAAGAGCTCATTTTTTAGTTTGAGCTCTTTTTCTTTAGTGTATAGTATTTGATAATTTCAATAATTGTCACAAAAACCACATTCAATATATAACAATGAATCATCTTTAATGCAGAAACTGTCATTACCTGATTATTATTCATATAAGTATAATAGTCAGGGACTGCATTTGTAAGAGAATGAAGGCCATTGAATATTGTCTTAAAGATTGTTTCAGCCAGATCAATATAACCTAAGCTAAATGTATGTAGAACCTTCACAACAGGCTGATCCATCATATTGCCTAATGCGATATGAACAACGAGACCAAGTAAGAGAATCATCAATGAAAGTAACAAGACATAACTAATATTAATAAATGTATTAATAATATGATGATCTGGTTTTTTCTTCAGTTCTTCTACAACTGGTTCTTCTTTAACTTCTTCTTTTTCTTCTTCCTCTTCTTCTGAAGGATTATTTTCAGCTTCCATCACCTTTGCAATTACATCATTTAATGCAGCTGTATCCTGAGCATTAAGTGAAAGTGCAGTAGGTTCTTCTTCTTTTTCCTCTTCTACTACAGGTTCTTCTACTTCTTCTTTTTCTAATTCAGCAAGATCTTCATCATTGAAAGTAAAGCGGCGAGGACGTTCTCTTGTCAGTTCTGATAGTTTAGATATATAAGTAGATTTAATAATCTTTAATAAGTCTGGATCATCTTTATAGACTTCCTGTAAATTCGCAAATAAAGCCTTTAATTTAGCCACAGACATCTCTTTGTCCATACCAAGAAGTGGTTCAAAGATCTTATAATCTTCATAACGGCCAAAAAGAATATCATTTAATGCTTCATACATTGTATTGGCTACCTGATAAGAACAGCTGATTTCATCATCTCCTGCTTCTACTAGGTCATTTAAATAAATTGTATTCATACCAATATTATTGGCTGAATGAAGAATACCATTCATAGAAGTAATCACTAATGTATCTTTAGGTGTTACCTGGAATCTTTTATCAATATATGCAAGAAGTTCTTCTGATGGAAGTGGTGTAATATCTGTATCACATCCAATAACATAATCCACCTTGCGATATAAAGAACCTAGTTCTAGATAATTAATAGCTGATTTTGTCTTATGTGTAGAAACAACTGCAATTGGAATATTATTCTGATGAAAGTATTCAAATAATTCAATCACACCATCTTTTGGTGATAAGCCCTTCATACTCAAATAATTATATAAGTCTTTTTCAACACTCGCATTTAACTTATTACTATTAAGTGTTGGTGCAAGAGGAAGTGTTTCATACATTGTATACATATTACCTAAAGCATGATAAAACTCATCAGCTGTAACAGTAATGTTTTTCTTCTTACATAAATTCTTATAGAAATTATAACGTAGTCTATTTAGGGGGAATATACATCCATCCAGTTCTATGATTGCTAGTTTTAATTCTGTATCCTCTCTCATAAAATAATACCCCTTTCCCTAATCTAAACACCATTATAGCAAATTCCTAAATGATATGCCATCCCATAAATAAAAAAGCAGAACCGAAGTTCTGCCTTGTTTTCAAATGGTCTCCCCGCACGGGCTCGAACCGTGGACCCTCTGATTAAGAGTCAGATGCTCTACCAACTGAGCTACGGAGAGATAGTTCTTGATATTTCTATCAAGAGTATCAGGTTTATCCTGTTAAATTTTAAATGGTCTCCCCGCACGGGCTCGAACCGTGGACCCTCTGATTAAGAGTCAGATGCTCTACCAACTGAGCTACGGAGAGAGGTGTGTCCTCAACCGACGAGTTATATATTACACGATTAAGGACACTTCGTCAACTACTTTATGAACTTTTTTTAGATTTTTTTAGATTTTTTTAGAAAAGATCTTCATCGTTCTTATATTTAGAATTGATAGTGATTGTTTCAGTGTTATCAATACACTTCTGTACTTCTGTTTCAAAGTCCCATTCTGCTTCATAGCCTTCTGCTTTATAAGCCTTAGGTTTAGTTGCTGGGTTATGTGGTGTAAAGATTGTACAGCAGTCTTCATATGGTCTAATAGAGATATCATATGTACCGATCTTTTCTGCAATCTTAATGATTTCTAATTTATCCATGCATGCAACAGGACGAATAACTGGCGTTGTAATAACCTGATTAATTGTATTCATTGATTCAAGTGTCTGAGATGCCACCTGACCGATACTTTCACCATTCACAATAGCTAAGCAGTCATTCTTCTTTGCAACACCCTCCGCAATTCTATACATCATACGACGCATAACTGTCATAGCATAAGATTCATCACAATGATCATATACAGATAACTGTAATTCAGTAAATGGAACGATATGAACCTTAATAGAACCATGTGTATAGTCTTTTAATACATTCACTAGGTCTAATACCTTTTCTCTTGCTAATTCATTTGTATAAGGTGGAGAAGCATAGTGGATGCATTCTAAGTCTACACCACGCTTCATTGTTAAATAACCAGCTACAGGTGAATCAATACCACCTGAAAGCATTAATAAGGCTTTACCACCAATACCGACTGGATAGCCTCCTGCCCCTGGAATCATGTTATCCATGATATAAATAGCATCTTTTCTATATTCTACACGTACTAGAATATCTGGGTTGTGAACATCTACAGAAAGTTCTTTTGTTGTATGATGGAATACATATCCAGCAATTTCCTTATTCATCTCAATAGATGTCTTAGGATATGATTTGTCATGTCTTTTTGTATCAATCTTAAAAGTATGACCTTCATCATGATCAATAATATAAGTAACAACTTCTTTGGCCTTCTCTAAGTCATGTTCTACCTTATAACATAAAGAGAAGTTATGAATACCAAAGATTGTCTTTAACTTATCTGTTACTTCTTCCGCATTTTCTTCATTTAAATAAATATAAAGACGGTCATATGTTAATTCATATTCTAAAGCAGAATAATCATGAAGTATTTCTTTTGTATTCTTTAATAGTTTTCTAATAAATAGTTTACGGTTCTTTCCTTTAGTTGTAAGTTCTCCAAAACGAACAAGGATATGATCTGGTTTCATCTGATTACCTCTGTTTCTTAATTCTATTTAATGTATCTTTTAAAGCATCTAGGAATGTATCTAGTTCCTGCTTTGTAGTGAGATGTGAGAATGAAAGTCTTAATGCACTTGAGCTGACAAGAGGATCTAAATGCATCGCTGCAAGAGTATGAGAGATTTCTACCTTCTTACTTGAGCAGGCACTCTTTGTAGAGATATAGATTCCTTTTGTTTCTAAATCATGCACAATGACTTCTGGTTTATAATGTGGACATGAAATATTTAAGATAAATGGACTGGCATCTTCTGGTGAATTGATAACAATAGTATCCATTTCACTCAACTGTTCACGTAAATAGTCATTAAGTGATTTGACATAATCATAGTGACTCTTTTGTGATTCAATCGCTTTACGCATTGTTTTTGCAAGTACAATATCTACACACGCATTACTTGTACCACCTCTTAAGCCATTTTCCTGCTGACCACCATTAATAAGAGGCACAATACTTGCGGTACGCTTCTTATAAAGTAAGCCACTGCCCTTTAAGCCAAATACCTTATGTGCCGAGAAAGTGGCTAAATCAATATCATTGAGTGTAATAGGAAGTTTACCTAAAGCCTGTACCATATCAACATGATATTTAGTCTTAGGATTCTTTTTATGGACAATAGACGCAATTTCATGAATAGGATTAATTGTTCCTACTTCATTGTTGACATACATCGTAGAAACAAGAATTGTATCTTCTCTAATAAGAGATTCTAATTCTTTTAAATCAAGATGCCCTTCTGAATCAATAGATACATAATCCACTTCAAAACCAAATACTTCTTCTAGCTGTTTAAAAGTATTGGCAACACTTGAATGTTCAAAGGCTGTTGTAATAATATGCTTTCCTCTATTCATATATTGGAAAGCTGTTCCTTTGATAGCTGTATTATTAGATTCTGATGCACATGATGTAAAGATTAATTCTTCAGGAGTTACATGAAGTAGTTTCGCAATATGAGAACGTGATTGTTCAATCAAACGACTGACTTCATAACCTGGTGCATAAGCAGAATCAGAATTCGCAAAATAATTTGTTAATAATTTTGTATATGTAGAGCGTATTTCCTCATCAAGAGGTGTTGTCGCTACATAATCTAGATAAATCATCTAATCACCCCGCCTTAAATAATAACGATATAAAAGAAAAAAGTCCACACTAAGCGGACTTAATTTCTTTTCTTTTGATGAGTTCTTCATATTTTCCTGGTTCAAGTCTTTCAAGAATATCAACTGCAACCTGTAATGCATTGCGATATTCACCATTTCTAAATAAGACTTCAGCCTTAGTAAGTTCTGTATTGACTTCCAAGAACATTGAACGATAACGGTTGGCATAAACAATTGCATCTTCTACCATACCTGCTGTCACAATCATATTATGAACATTATCATAAAGCTTATAGATCACATCTCTTGCCCCTTCTACCTTGGCACATAGTTCATTTAAAACTACAGGCTTATGGGCTTTAAAACGCTTGATTTCTTCTACTTTATTATATGAGTCAGTAATATAATCACGATAAGAATCATTCACTAGAGGAAGGTGCTCGTTCTTGATTTCAGATTTGATTTCTAATAAGACAATATTGATATTTTCAATAAGTTCTTCTGCTTCCTGATTCTTCTTTTCAATTTCTTCCTTTTGCTTTTCAAACTCTTCAAGATATGCATCATGAGTCATCATTCTTTCATAAAGACTTTCAACATGTTCCAACATATCTGCATAGGCAAAATGTCCAGACTCCATCTGTTCAATCAGATCATTGGCTGCATTTTGAATCTGGATGAATTCTTCATGTTTCTTATGAATAACGACTTCTTCTTCATCAATCACAAATTCAGTAATCAAACGACGATATTCCTTCATTGTCTGCTGATACATACCTGTGAGTCTTTGAAGTTCATTATAGCTTTCTCTCCATTTTTCCTTGAACTGCTTATATGAATCAAGTTCCTTACTTAAATCAATCACTAATTCTTCAATAAGACCAGTTAAAGGTTCAAGTACTTCTGCTGCCGCCTTAATATCCACATTCTTAACCTGAGCAATAGATTCTTCCATCTGTTCATCTACTTCCTGACGACGTGCAACAACCTTCATTTCTTCAAGTGCATAATCATCACCTTCTAAAGACGCAATTAATTCATCCACCTTAGTGATCTTGCTTGGTAATAAATCAGATACGACATAAACATAAGAAGGAAGATCCTTTAAATTTTCATGAAGACTATCAATACGATTTTCAATCTCTTCTGTAAACTTCTTAGCATCCGCAAACATCTGATTATTCATTAGTGTTTCAAGCTTCACAAAATCATCATCTAGCTCTTTAAACATTTCCAAGGCATGTGGTACAAACTCTTCTACCTTAATACGGATCTTATCATATTCATTGCCTACCTGACGGTACTTTTCTTTTACTCTGATGATTTCTATACGCTGGATGTTTTCTATTTCTGTAACCTTCTCAATACGTGCAAGAAGATCTTTAGCATCATGATCATAACGCTGTGTCATTTCCTGAATCATCGCCAGTTTCTTTTTAACGCCATGACTCTTCCCATAAAACAAAGCAGCATCCACTTCATCCACTAGAACACCCAATTCATTCTTCTGGAATTCAGTGATCTTTTCAAAATCCTTAGTGAACTCTTCATATTGTTCAACAACTTCCGGCATATTTTTCGCAATGGACTGTACACGACCTAATCTATATTGTAATGGCAGTGTTTTGATTCCATTGATCTGATTTTCTAATTCTAAGATTTCCTGACGATATACCTTTAATCTCACTGAATGATAGATAATCATAAAAATAATCAAAACAATGAGAATAGAGGCAAATATGACCAGGTTTCTTATTCCTATATATTGTATAAGTTCCTTCATATAATCCATAAAACATCCCTCTCTTACATATCGATTTAATTTTATCATATTTTTCAAGTCATTTCATTATGGAATCGTGAAACCACTAAAAAAATACACATCTGTTTATTTCTTATTGTGAAAAACTTTACTCTATCTTAAAAATAGGGCTATGATTGTATTGTTCAGGGAGGGTAGAACATGAATGAAAGTACAGATTTAATACATGGTAAAATATGGAAAGCGATATTATGGTTTTCTATTCCTATGTTAGTTGGAAACTTATTTCAGCAGCTTTATAATACAGTAGACTCTTATGTAGTAGGTAACTTTGTTAGTTCAGGAGCGCTTGCCGCTGTTGGACAATCCACTCCAATCATTAATACTCTTGTTGGTTTCTTCACAGGACTTGCAACAGGGGCTGGGGTTGTAATTGCACAATATTTTGGTGGTAATCATCTAAATAAGATGAAAAAAGCGATTCATACATCAATCGCCTTAACTCTTATTCTATGTCTATTATTTACTATTTTAGGTATAGGTTTATCACGTCAGATCTTAATTCTTATTGGTTCTCCTGATTCAGTGATGGCTCCTGCTGCTTTATATTTACGTATTTATTTTGGTGGCATTTCTTTTGTATGTATTTATAATATGGGCTCTGGTATATTACGTGCTGTAGGTGATTCTAAGACACCGCTCTATTATTTAATTATTGCTTCTATTATTAATATTATTCTAGACTTCGTTTTTGTTTTATATTTTCATATGGGTGTTGCAGGAGCTGGATGGGCTACTTTTATTGCCCAGGGAATCAGTGCATTACTTGTAATAATAAAGTTAGTTTTCTCTAAAGAAATCTATAAAGTAGAGATTAAAGAGATTTCTATTGATAAACCTATTTTAAAGAAGATTATTGAAATAGGTATCCCTACTGCCCTTCAGCAGTCCATTGTGTCTTTCAGTAATGTCATTGTACAGTCTTATATCAATACTTTTGGCGCCAATGCAGTGGCTGGTTATACTTCTTATATAAAGATTGATGGATTCCTACAGTTACCTATTCAAAGCTTTGCGATGGCCATCACAACATTTACTGGACAGAACATTGGGGCACATGCCATTGATCGAGTAAAGAAAGGACTTCGTACAACTATGGCGATGACTTTCGGTGTCACTCTAATAGGTGTGACTCTTGTTTATTTATTTGGTGAACAATTAGTTGGTATCTTCTCTAGTGATCCTGAAGTCATTAAATACGGATATTTGATGGCACGCATATTTGCGGCAGGTTATCTCACATTACCTGTTATCCATATTATTTCTGGTGCACTTAGAGGTGTAGGTTTATCTAATATTCCTATGTATTTCATGGTAGGTACATTTGTCTTCTTAAGACAGATTTATCTTGCGATAGCTGTTCCTTTTACTCATAACATCGCAATTGTATTTGCAGGATGGCCTGTAACCTGGGTTGTTTGTATGATTGGATTACTTATTTACTACTTCCGTGTCCATTGGTTAGATCATGTATAAGAATATCGGATTTTTTTCCGATATTCTTTTTTTCTTGGAGTATAATTTATATAGGAGGTATTAATTATGGAAAGAATTATACATTTTTTAAAGGAAGTAGATACTTATTATCTAGCAACAGTTGAAGGTGATCAGCCAAGAGTCAGACCTTTTGGAACAGCACATATTTTTGAAGGAAAACTTTATATTCAAACAGGTAAGGTAAAAGATGTCTCTAAACAGATCCATGCAAATCCAAAGGTAGAAATTTGTGCATTCAAAGAGGGTGAATGGTTGCGTATTGCAGGAGAACTTGTAGAAGATGATCGAAGAGAAGCAAAACAATCCATGCTTGATGCTTATCCATCTTTACAGAAAATGTATTCAGCTGACGATGGAAATACAGAAGTGTTCTATTTTAAGAATGCGACAGCTACTTTCTATTCATTCACACATGAAAAAGAAGTAGTCAACTTCTAAGGAGGAAATTATGAATAGTAAAAAATTATATAGAAGACTTAATGATATACTCTCAAAAATATCAGAAGAGGATTATCCAGAAATCTATAATATTATAGAAAATGAACTGGATTTTTCAGACGAAGAAGTATATGAAGAGGCTTATAATATTGCAGGAGAACTGCATGAAGCGGATGGCACAAAAATTCTCCCTGAATGTGTAGCTGATTTTATTATTGACGTCTATACTGATGAACTTAATTCAGGAAATGTAAATGCAGCATGTGATATTGGATCACTCTATTATACGGGACGTGCTGGTGAACAGAACTATAAGAAAGCTGTGGAATATTATACAATTGCCGCCGATGGCGGCTGTCGTCAGGCTCAGGAGAATCTGGGATATTGTTTCTATTATGGTAGAGATATACCTGTAGATTATGAGAAAGCATTTCATTTTTTTGCATTAGGCGCATTTGATGGACATTTACGTTCACTCTATAAGATTGGTGATATGTATCGTAACGGGTATTATGTTGATAAGAATGAAGCAGAAGCATTCTACATATATATGCATTGTGTAGATGGACTAAACGAAGATAATATCGGTTATGTCGGTGGTGATATCATGATGCGTGTAGGTGATTGCTTCTTAAATGGAACTGGGACAGAGGTAGATAATAAGCAGGCTTTAAAGTACTATCAGTTAGCTGAACAGATGTTCTATGAAAGACTTGAAACAGGTGATTTTCTCATCAAAAACTGTTATAAGCATGTTTTAGAAAATCAGGAAGAAGCAAGACAAAGATTAAATGATGCATTGCCTGGGTATGAGTGGAGAAAATGAGAGGTAATATATGATTAAAACAATTCAAGGTGATATCACAAAAATAACAGATGTAGAAGCTATTGTGAATGCTGCCAATAATCTTCTATTAGGTGGAGGTGGTGTAGATGGTGCAATTCATCGTGCAGCAGGGCCAGAACTTCTTAAAGAATGCAGAACACTTCATGGATGTGAAACAGGAGAAGCTAAAATCACAAAGGCCTATAATCTTCCTTGTGATTATGTGATTCATACTGTAGGTCCTATCTGGTATGGTGGAAATCATAACGAAGAAGAATTACTCGCAAACTGTTACTACAACTCTATGAAGCTTGCTAAGGACCATGGTATCAAGAGAATCGCATTCCCTTCCATTTCCACTGGTGTTTATCATTTTCCAGTTGACAAAGCAGCGAAGATTGCAGTCAAAACAGTAAATGAATTCCTAAAGAATAACCCGGATTATTTTGAATTAGTAGAATGGGTTCTCTTTGATTCTCATACTGCGTCAGTATATGAAGCAGAAGTAGATAAATTTATGTAGTTTTCATCAACTTTTATTTGACTTTCTATACTTTATTCAGTATAATCAAACTCGCAATAAAATGAATAGCGGTACATAACAGTCGTGCAGCTACGTTCTTGACTTAGGGATGCAAAGTATCTTACCGCAAGAGAAATGCTTAATAAGAACATACGCAGGGTGAGTTATGAATTGTTATTGTTTTATGCAAATAAAACAATAAGGAGGTAACGTCAATGGCACGTTATACAGGCCCAATCTGGAAAAAGTCTAGAAGACTTGGTTTCTCAGTATTGGAAAACGGAAAAGAATTAAACAAGAGACCTTATGCTCCAGGTCAGCATGGTCAGAAGAGACACAAGAGCACTGAATATGGTCTTCAGTTAGCAGAAAAGCAGAAAGTAAGACATATGTATGGTGTTAACGAAAAGCAGTTCCACAACACTTTCAATCGCGCTTCTAAGATGGAAGGTGTAACTGGTGCAAACTTCTTATTCTTACTTGAATCAAGATTAGACAACGTAGTTTATAGAATGGGATTCGCAACAACTCGTAGAGCAGCTAGACAGTTAGTAAACCATGGTCATATTTTATTAAACGGTATCAAGACTGATATTCCTTCATGTAGAGTAAATCCTGGTGACGTTATTACTGTTAAGGAAAGATCTCAGCAGTTAGATGTTATCAAGACAGCTTTAGAAGCTCAGACTCATACTCCTGGCTTCGTTGAAGTAGATGCTGAAAAGAGAACTGGTAAGTTCACTAGACTTCCTGAAAGATCAGAATTAAATCAGGAAATCAACGAACAGCTAATCGTCGAATACTATAACAGACTTGGTTAATTCTATTAGCAGCCTTAGGGCTGCTTTTTTATTGGAGTATGTATGAATGCAACATTTAATTTAATCATGGATATTGTTGGCACAATTGCTTTCGCCATTTCTGGTGTGATGGTTGCTAGTAAAAAGAAGATGGATTTATTTGGAATTAATATTCTTGCACTTTGTACTGCAGTAGGTGGAGGGATGGTAAGAGACGTACTTATTGGTGTGACTCCCCCTGTTATGTTTAGAAATCCAATCTTCGTGATTATTGCGTTAGTAACTGCCAACTTAACTATTTTAATATTATATTTTCATAAGAAAACAACAAGAAAAAGTATTGAGTCTTTGACTACTCAATTATTATTTATCTTTGATACTCTAGGTCTTGCCGCTTTCACCATGGATGGTGTAAATGCGGGTATGGCTGTTCATCACGGAATATTCCTTCCTGCATTTCTAGGTGTTATGACAGGTGTAGGAGGAGGTATTATTCGTGATATTCTTGCAAATGAACTACCTCAAGTATGTGTAAAACAGATTTATGCTTCCGCTTCAATCATTGGCGCAATCGTTACATGTTTATTCATGAAATATGGGGAAAACAATGCTGCAGTTGTATTAGGCTTTATTATTGTTGTACTCATTAGAGTACTTGCAGCCCATTATCGATGGGATTTACCAACAATTGAATATTATGATGACAAAAATAAAAAATAGGTCAATGACCTATTTTTTTTCGTCTTCGTCAATACCTGACTGAATATTTGTACATTGCATTAATGAATTGATTAATTGTGTACGATTACGTTTTGTCATTGGCACCTTATCTCCATTTGTAAGTTCTACATAATCAGGTCCAAACAAACGAATATAATCTCTATTAATAGTATAGCTTCTATGAATCTTGAAGAATTGTGTACCTAGTAATTCTTCCATCTTATTAAAAGAGACCGTTGAAGTAATTTCACCTTTATTTGTATAAAGCACTGTATTATGCTGGAATGCCATAACATAATAAATATCTTTCAAAGGAATCAAGCATGTATGCTTGTTCTTATCATTCACTAAGATTGTTTTATCTGGCTCCATAAGTTTTTTAACCATATCCTTATAGTAGTGATATGTACTAGAGCCCATCTTATGAGGGAATAACTCACCTTCTTCTAGTTGTCCTAGACAATCTGGTGTATTGAAATAAACTATACGTCCTTCCTTTTCTTTTTCAATAGACCAGACGAGTGTACATCTTTGTTTTTCATGAATCATTTCTAATGAATTCATATCTGTCATAAGAAAAAAGCGACCGACAATAATACATATGTTCTGCTGATTAAAAACGCACTGAAAATCAATATGTGTCAATTCACTTTCTGAACTATCATTCATCATAGAATATAAATAATTCATTAACTCACTCTTGCTTGAATAATATTGACTTGGATCAGCACCACAATAAAAGACATCATTGTCTAGATAATGGCTTAAAAGATTCATATCTTTATGCCAGAAAGCTTGAATAATTTCTCTACTTGTTTCAATTAAATCTTGTACCACTTTTTTTCTCATAATTATCACCACTTATAATTTACCAAAAATAATATTATAAGTCTCATAGTTATGTATAAAAGGTTTTTTTATTGCACGAAAAGTATCTTTCTATCTTTAATTTATTCAAATGGATAAATCATACCCCATTCTTTTCTGATTTTAGTAAGTATTTTCATTACATCACTTGTATATTCTAATGTTTTACTATATTTATTACTTACATAATCCTCCATATCTTCAATTTCATAGATTAATGCGTCTTTTGTCTCTCCGTTTTTGATTGTTTCACTATGTCCATCAGAAGTATAAGTAATCACAGCCTGGTCTCCTCTAGGATAATTATAGATTTCAATATATCCATCTTCACAGGCAATAAGACCTCGTTTAGGCTGCTTTGCACGCATTGTAAGAGAGATGACAGCCATTTCCTTGGAATTATTTAAAATAATACCTGATGTTTCATCGACACCTGTTTCAAATAGATTCACAGTTGAAAGAACCTGTTCTGGACTTTCTGACATGAAATAACGTGCAAAGCTGACTGCATAAACACCAATATCAAGTAATGCACCTCCTGCAAGATCCTTAGAAAAGAAACGATTATTGACATCATATTCCTTACAGCTTCCAAAGTTAACCTGAATCATCTTCACTGGTCCAAGTGTTCCACTCTCCACAATCTCTTTCACCTTCTTGAAAACGGGCATATGAAATAGTGTTACACCATCCATAATAACTAAGCCTTTCTTTTCTGCTAAAGAGACTGCTTCTTCTAATTGCTTATCATTGACTGTAATAGATTTTTCTACAAAAACATGTTTACCTGCATTTAATGCTTTCATCATCTCTTCATAATGAAGATTATGAGGTGTCGCAATATATACAATATCAATATGAGAATCTTCTAACATCTCATCAATTGTATGATAAACATTTTCAACATTAAATTCATTCTGATAAGATAATGCATTCTCATAACGTCCTGATACAACGCCATAGATTCCATGACCCTTTCTGTTTAATGCTTCACCCATTTCATGCGCAATCCATCCAGTTCCAATAATACCCCAGTTATACATACTATTTTCCTCCTATTCTGTATGTTTCTTCTTTATCAGAAATAATAAGATCAGTCACTAATCCGACAAATAAAGAAGTCGCAATAAGTCCTTCAATATTATTAAGTTTATTATTTAATTCTTTTATATCTTCTATTGTATCAAAATGTACATCCACAATAAAATGTCCATCATCACTTATAACAGGTCCTGCTTTACTTTTACTTGGTCTTAAAACAAGTTCTCCATTCATTTCTTTTATTCTTCTTGATACATAACTATATGCTTCTTTAAGTACTTCACATGTAATATCATGTGAAAAAGGCAAAGTAATAAAATACTTCGATTCATCAATCAATAAGATATAACGATCACTCATAGACGCAATCAATTTCTCTCTTGTATGAATCGCTCCACCTGATTTTAATGCATTCATACTCTGATCCACTTCATCACAGCCATCAAAAGATAAATCAACATGATCAACTGACCAAAGTGGCAATAATTCAAGACCTGCTTTGACACAAGCCTGTTCTGTCGCAAACGAAGGTGTTACAACCTTAACATCTTTATGAGATTGACTCAAATACTCAACAAGATAACCAATTGTTTCTCCCCCGCCAAGACCAACAACCATACCATCTTCAATAAGTTCTAAAGCGGCTTTTGCACTTCTCTTCTTCATTTTCATTCATCTCCCATTCATGAAATTATCTTACATGATTAGATTATCATTTAAATTTATTTTCGTCAATAAAAGAGGTGAAGAAAATATTATTCTCCACCTCTGTCATATCTTATAAATCTTGTTCCTTGATAAGTCAATATGCCTTTCTCTCCTTCTTTAAGAGCTATATAAGCAAAATAATCTATAGAAAATCTCTTCATCTGTCCATCTTCTAATCCAAAACAGACATAATACTTATTTTCATTGATTTCTTTTGTAAGTACACTTGCACCCATTGAATGAACAGGTGCACGATTATTCTTGAACCAGCATATAATTATATTAGCATCAGCCATACAGCTGTCTCTTATACACATCTGACGCTGCCGACGAAGAGGATAAACTGCCTCAATTCTAGTCTTCTTCATTCGATGTTTTAAAAAAACTTTCTAAAAATACAAATAAACATACCATTTCTATCACCTCAATGGTACTAAGTATAATATTGAGATATGTAATAGTTATGGACTCTATGTGTTTTTTATATGTATTCTATGTAAAGAAAAGGACTTCAAATGAAGCCCTTCTCACGCTTAATACTCTTTCTTTCTCATTACAAGATAAACGCCACTTAATGATACAAAGATTGAACTGAATACACTTGCAAGTGATGTCAAATCACCTGTTTGTGGTTTCTTATTCGGCTTAGTTTCACTTGGTTTAGATTCACTAGGCTTAGTTTCGCTTGGTTTTGTTTCACCAGGCTTATTTTCATCTGGCTTAGAAGGCTGATCCGGTGTAATGACTGGGTCTTTAACCTTTTCTAATCCATCAATTGCATCTTTAAGATTCTTATAAGCTGCATCTACTTCAGACTGTTCAGGATCTTCCTTATCTAAAACATCCTGAGCCTTCTTTAAAGCATCCTGAAGCTTATTCCAGCTTTCTTCTGTATAATCCTTCTGATTCTGATCAATAGAACCTACGAGATCTTCTAAGTCCTTAGTATCAGCATCTTCTTTGATTTCAGGAGTTTTTGCCTTTAAATCCTTTAATAAAGCGTTATAAAGATTTGTCTTTGCTTCATTGATTTCATTTGCTGAAGCATCTTCCTTCTTTAATACTGCTTTTGCACTATCTAATGCAGCATCTAACTTTTCTAATGATTCCTTAGTATAAAGTGTACGATCTAATCCTTCAGCATGTTTAATAAGTGCTTCAAGTTCTTCTGCTCCAGTAGACGCTGGTACATAATGAATCTTGAATTCAGCTGCGCTACCAAATCCACCCTTAGCTGCAAGAATATTAAATCTTACATATTTTGCATCAACTGCATCAAAGCTGATCAACTTACCTTCCGCATTTAATGGAAGTGTACCTTCTTTGACTTTCTTGAAAGTCTGACCATCAGTACTTACTTCGATACTATACTGAGTGACTGTACCATTACCACCATTACTACGTGGTAAATAATAAAGTCCATCCACCTTTTCAGTTGTACCCATAGTAATCATATACCAATGTGGTAAAGAAGCACCATTCCATAATGTATGCCAGAATGTACCTGGGTTACCATCTAAGGCATTAGAAGCAGGTGTTTTTTCATTTGCTGTTTCCTGTGAAGAAGCAGTACCTGTCATAGGTCCCTGATAGTAATATAAATCAGCCACATCTAATAATACAAGACGGTCTAATGCACTCTGTAAATCTTTTGCATATGCATTGACCTGAGACTGCATACCTCTTGGTAAATCATATACAATATTACTCTTAGCTGTTTCTAAAACATCTAAAGAATCCTTTGTATAGATCTTAGTTAGATCAGTATTTGGAATCTTTGCAAGAATCGCTTCAATTGCGCTGTAATCAGCCTTCTTATAAGTGACTGTCGCAATTAAATTCTTCATACGTTTTACTACATCTGCAATACGCACAGCATCTGGATCAGCCTGACAAGTAAGGGCTTCTCCTTCTTCAATTAATGATCTCATTGCATCCTTCTTAGAAGCATCTACTTTCTTATCTGCTTCTAATGCATGTAAGATCAATAATGTGTTATCTAATTCACTTGTTGAAGCATATTCCTTGTTCTTTGCAAGCACAATATCATCTACATAACCTACAAAGGCATGTGTTTTACTTCCCACTCTTTCAAATGGAATCATTGTAGTTGCGATAAGTCTATTGCCTTCAACCTTTTCATCATCACCCTTACGGTCTACAAGCTTGCCATTGACATATAATTCAGCATACTTGCGATTACGTCCGTTATCAGGGTTCTTGATTTCAATTTCAACCCACTGTCCTACTGGAAGTGAATAATCAAAAGTAATATCAAAGTTTTCTCTTGAAATAGCTACTTTACCAGTATCCTTTTGAACACCTTTGATAGAACCATAGCTTGATTCAAATAAGATCTGATCTTTATCTACTGAAGATGAAGTACGTTTTACTTTGAATCTTAAGCTGTTGTTTAATCCTACAGTTGTATGAAGTTTAGTGTCTACATATGAAGAGTCACCCAATAAATGAATTGCCTTCTTATAATCAACATCTTCTACATCTGCATTCACACCCTTATATGAAGTATTGTTGTCAATCACTTCATAGACACCATCTTTGTCTTCTACATTGTAGGCAAAGTTAGTACCAGGTGCATCTCCTAATAAGCCAGCCGCATTTTCTGCCTGACTCTGTGTTAATGATCCTTTACCCCAGAGCTTAGCACCAAATAATGCAGCAGATGCCTGAATACGATCATAAACATCATATTCAGTAATACCGTTATTGAGGTAGTCTGTCATATCATTCCATACTGCAAAAGAACCACCAAGCATCTGTTTATCACCAGCAGGAATATGCTTACCACCAATTTCATTGATTGGTAAGTTATATACTGTTGAGTTATTTAAATAATCATAGTAGTAACCTGCATTTGGAACGATATAATAGTTACCATCATTACAGTTAATGAGATCAAATCCTTCTTCGTACATCTTATCCATATTAGCCCAGCCATAGTTCCATAAGTTCATTTCTACGTTCTGCGCCTTTACAGTTACATTACCCTTAAGACTTGATAAGCTTCCCCATAGACGTGCCTTACGTCCTGAGTTTTCTACATAATCAATCATATCGTTACAGAAGCGGCGATATGCATTTGGATCCTTTGTATATTCATCCGCACCAATATGTACAGTTGTCTTAGAATCAAAGACTGGATCAGAACCATTCATGTATTCACCAAAGATTTCCTGTACAAAAGCCACTGATTCATCATACTTAGTGACTAAGTTCAAGTGGTCATTGTCACGACCATAAGTACCCGCACGTAAATCTGGACGCACCTTAGTCAATGCAAGAGAATGTGCTGGTGTATCAATTTCAGGAACAATATTTACACCATACATTCTTGACTGTTTAATGAAGTTTCTAAATGCCTTCTTAGTATAGAATACATCTGTACTTGTTAAGTCAGCCTGGTTCTTACCGCCCTTCTTGATATCAGATTCAAGACGGAATCCAGAATAAGCTGTCATTGGGTCTTTTCCTGCATTAGAATAGTTTTCTAGAGGAATAACGTTATCATTTAAATGTACCTGGAAGTCATTCAACTTATACCAAGACATTTCCTTCATCAACATTGTGAGATTATCCATAGTAAATGTCTTACGTCCTACATCAAGAATAAGACCTCTGACAGAATAAAGTGGATAATCTCTTGTCATACCCTTAGGCATAGTGAGCTTATTTAGCTTTAAGATCTGTAAAATAGTACGTGTAGACCAGAAAGCACCTGTTTCCTGTTCAGCTTTCACTGATACAGTATCACCGATTTCTAAAATATAGCCTTCCTTATCTAAACCTAAGTTTTCTTTCTTATCTACAAGATCAAGAACGATATCTCCTGCTTTTGGTTCACCGCTTGTAACGACATCTAACTTAGATCCTGTAATTTCCTTTAAATCACTCTGGAATGTTTTAGCCATTTCATTCAATTTAGAATTGCGTACCACAATACGACCATTCTTATTAAAGTTGAATGTACCTGTATGACCTTTCCATTCTCTTAGTTCTGGTAATACGATAGGGGCTGCATTATCTCCCTGTTCGACTTTATACTTACCAGGAATATTCACTGCAATTTCTTTAAATAAATAATCATTCTTATCTTTCTTGTTTGTTGCTTTGAAAGATAATGTCGCAGTTGTATCAACTAAAGGCTGATAGATAGTTAAATCATCACCCACAAGCTGTTCATAATCAGCACCATTGAATGTGATTGTATAATCTTCAGATTCAGGAAGAGTTACATTGACTTTCTTATCACCCTTCTTCACTTCTGCGACTGTAATAGAATCCATCATTTCATTAACATCAACTGTTGGTTCTCCACCATATACTTCCATTTCATAAACAGAAATATTATTCCAGTTAATACCTGTATCTGGATCTGTTGGATCCACTTCATCAATATACAAGCGTACATAACGTGCTTTCACCGCTTTGTCTAAGACAATCTTCTGAGTCTTATTAGCAGGACGGCTGTTAAATACCTTTGCATCTGTCCACTTGTCTAATTCAGTTGCATACTGGATTCTATACTTTGTCGCTTTTCTAGTTTCCCAAGCTAAGCGTACAGTCTTGACATCTAATACATCTTCAAGATCCACATAAATCCAATGAGGGGCATTCTTTACACCAGATGCCCAGCGTGATGTTCCCTTAGTATTACCATCAAACGCCTTGGCTGCTGTAAATGAAGTACCACCTTCAACTGAAGAAGCCACTGCAGGCTTATTGAATGCCACGTTTTCTGCTGGGTTCTGAGGTGCTTTTTCTGATGAATTCAATACTTCAAATTCACAGCATGATACACTGTTGTAACCCTCCATCTTTGTGACTTCAACTTTTACATAACGTGCTTTTTTAGCACTAGATAAGTATTCTACAGAAGTACGTTTCTTGTTACCTGTTCTCTTTACAATAGCTTCACCCCAATTTGCATGATCATCTGAAGCATAGATATTATAAGAACCTGCATACACATCATTACTTTCCCAAACCATCTTCAACTGGTTGAAAGATTCTGACTTACCTAAATCTACATAGAACCACTGTACAGGTTCTCCTTCTGTAGACCATCTTGTACTTTCATTACCATCTGTGAGGTTTTTCTTAGGGAGTGTAGGATACTCTGCACTTACTACAACATTCTTGTTTAGCGCTAAGTTAACATTCGTAGGTGTCTCAGTCTTTTCCTGAATACCCATGACTTCAAACTCTGCCACTGAAATACTTGGATAAGCACCATCACGTAATTTTTCTACTGTCAATCTTACGTAACGATACTGTACAGGTGTATCAAGTGTTACAACTTCATCTACGCCAAATCCTTCTGGTTTATCTGCTGAATTATGAATCAATGCATAAGATGAACCATTGAGTGATCCTTCAATCTTGAATTTACGTACTCTTTGAAGAGCATTACCATCCTTAGGATTCTCAAAATGGATATTAAAAGATGAAATCGTAGACTGTGCACCTAAATCCACATCAATCCAATGGTTAGTAGAAGCGTGTTCACCAAATTCAGTTGCCCAGCGTGATGACTTATCACCATCTACTGCTTTTTCAGCGCCAAATCCAGAACATGCATAACTTGTTGTGACCTTCTTATTTAATGCAATGTTTGTGATTGTATCTGCATGGACAAGAGTCATACTCCAGCTAGAAATAATCATACTTGCACTAAATAATGCAGCCACGACTTTTTTAAATCTTCCCACGATTTTCACTTTCCTTTCTGATTGATTGTCCTTCAATAAAAAAAGACCAAACACAAAAAGACATGATGCAGCGCATGCTTTAATGTGTCTGGTCTTGCCTACTTAAAGTAACAATCCATCTCAGTAAGAGTATAATCTATGTAACCTCTTACATCAAGTTTTTCATCACAATTATATTAATTCTTTTTACGTGGCATACTCCAGAATACAACATTCATAATGAGTACTATAATGAATACAATAAGCATAGAGAACCAGAAGCCGATGTTTACTCCTAGAAAATCAGTTGTATGAAACAAAGTCATCCATAATTCTTTCCAAGTCATAATAAGCCCTCCTTATAATAATTCACCATAGTGATGTACATAGGCTTTCTTTAAACTTGTCGCAAGTACCATATATAAGAGAATACATGGGATAAGATAAGCAAAATAGCTCATAGGTAATGCAACAAAGCCAAGTGCTGTGCCGAGTGGTGTAAAAGGAATAATAGTCAATACTGCAATACCTGTCATAGTAAGTAAAGTGACAGGAGCTGAGGCACGAGATTGGATAAATGGTAATTTAGGTGTACGAATCATATGAATCACGAGTGTCTGACTCCACATAGATTCTACAAACCATCCTGCCTGAAACATACCAATATATTGCATCTGCATGATAGCAAGCTGAGTACCAGAATAGTGTGCTGCTAGGTCATTATAAAGAACACCATGAGACACAAAGAGTGGACAGAAGACAAAATACATGAAGATATAAGTCGTGAAGTCAAAGATAGAACTTGTAGGACCAATCCAGATCATAAAGCTTCCTACACTAGATGCATCCCAGATACGTGGTTTCGCAATGAATTCTTCATCGACATTATCCCAAGGGATAGCTGTACAAGAGAGATCATAAATGAGATTTAATAAGATAAGATGTACACTCATCATAGGTAAAAAAGGAAGTAATGCAGATGCTGCTAGGACTGAGAACATATTTCCAAAGTTAGATGAAGCAGTCATCTTGATATATTTAATCATATTTGCATATGTTTTACGTCCTTCAATAATACCTTCTTCTAAGACCATGAGATCTTTTTCTAGTAAGATGATATCTGCAGATTCTTTAGCTACATCGACTGCCGTATCTACAGAAATACCAATATCAGCGACCTTCATAGCAGCCGCATCATTGATTCCATCACCCATGAATCCGACTGTATGTCCGTTATCTCTAAGTACTGAAACTACTCTTGATTTTTGATCAGGTGTCAGTTTCGCAAAGACATCTGTAATTTCTGCTGCTTTCGCAAGCTCTTTATCTGACATCTTTTCTATATCACTACCAAGTAGCATATTTCTTACTTCAAGTCCTACCTGCTTACAGATAGTACGTGTGACTTTATCATTATCACCTGTCAGTATTTTAGTTGTTACACCATGATTCTTTAATGCTTCAATAGCATCTGCAGTTGATTCTTTTGGTGGATCTAAGAATGCCAGGTAACCCATGAGCACCATATCACATTCATCTTTGATGCCAAATGAATCAACAGGTGAAGGATTACTTTTTTGGGCAATTGCAAGAACACGGAACCCTTTGTCATTGAGTTCATTGACTGTTTCTAGAATCTGATGGCGTATTGTAGCAGTTAAGGGTTTGACTTCTCCATCACATTCTGCATAGCTGCAGATAGATAACATTTCTTCTACAGCACCTTTTGTAACCATCTGTGTTTTACCTTGTTGGTCTTCTACAACAGTTGTTAAGCGACGACGATTAAAATCAAAAGGAATTTCATCGACCTTAATATAGTTTTCAGATAAATCTAATAGTTCTTTATTTTGTGCTTCTTCTTCCTCTGTCTTATTGATAATAGCTAAATCCATCAAATTCTTATACCCTGTCTGGAAATAGCTGTTTAAATAAGCATGACGTAACACACGTGTATCATCTTCACCATTCACATTCAAATGATATTCTAGAATAACTTTATCCTGTGTGAGTGTCCCTGTCTTATCTGTACATAAAATATCAATGGCTCCAAAGTTCTGAATAGAGTTAAGGTTCTTAACGATTGTCTGTTTTTGACTCATTGAAACAGCCCCTTTCGCAAGACATGTAGTCACAATCATTGGCAGCATTTCTGGAGTGAGTCCTACCGCAATAGAAATACCAAAGAGGAAGGCTTCTAGCCAGTCTCCTTTTGTCATACCATTAATAAAGAAGACAAGAGGAACCATGACAAACATGAATTTAATAAGAACCCATGAGACTGCATTGACTCCTTTAGTAAAGCTTGTTTCTACTGCTTCTCCTGCAATAGCAGAGGCCATAGAACCAAATAATGTATGATCACCTGTACACACAACAACAGCTGTGGCACTTCCTGAGATGACATTACTTCCCATAAATGCAATATTTGTATAATCTGTGATTGTCTCTTTTGATGCACTTATATGACCAGTCTTTTCAATAGGTTCGCTTTCACCTGTCAAGCTTGCCTGACTGACAAATAAGTCCTTCGCATCTATAATACGTACATCTGCTGGAATCATATCTCCTGCAGATAAATGAACAATATCACCAACAACTAATTCATCCATTGGAATCTCACCCTTTTCTAGTCCCTGGCGAGTTACAGTACAAGTTGTAGTGATCATTGCGAGAAGCTTTTCAGCCGCATTTCCACTACGTGATTCCTGTACATAACGAAGTGTTCCAGAGATAAGAACCATTGTAAGAATAATAATCACAGTCAATGGATTCAGATCATCCGGTGTACTACCTAACATACTAAAATAAGGGAATATAATATCTGTCAAAGTAGACACAATAGCAAGTACAAATAGTACAATCGTAAATGGATTAATAAAGGCTTCTGTAAGTCTCTTTAAAAATGATTTTTTCTTTTCATGGGTTACTTTATTAGACCCATATTTCATAGTGCTGATAGATACGCCTTCTTCATCTAAACCACGAAGTGTTGTATGTAGATTTTTTAAGAGTTCCTTTAATGGTGTCACAGCAACATATTGCATGCGCTGATTGAGTTCATTACGCATTACTGTCTGCTGCATTGCCATACGTTTTTCTTTTTTCATCTTTCTACCTCCTTATTTGTAGTAATGTTGACTTCTTTCGATATAAAAGACATCAATTCCTGCCACAATCATCCACGCAAATAGAGCAGCTATAAAAAAGTAATTGGAGAATTGTGGACAGAGTCCTTTTATTAAGAAGATGAGTCCATTCAACATAATGACTTCTCCAATGTTTCGACATAATGGTTTAATGTCTATTTTTTCTCTTTCTTCTATGGACATATTCTCCCAATCTTTTAAGTGAACATGTCCCTTCCCACAGGCAAATAAGAAACCTGCGATTGTAAATAGAACACCAAATACAATGTACTGATTCATACGATTCTCCTTTCCTACAATAACTCCCAGCCAGCACTCACGACTTCTGGAAGTTCTAATATCTGCCCCACAATACCTTCTAGAACGTTGTTTTTAGAATGTCCTGATGAACAATACTGGGCAATAATTTCTACCTTATCACCAATAACATCACCACTTTCTAGATGATTGAGATACAGCGTCTTGGAAGGATTACTATTGATGAGTAAGAGACGAATCTCCTGTTCTTTGTCTTCCAAGCATACAACAGTGATACGATATTGTTTTTCTGATTCATCTCCTGATGTGATAGGATCAAGCCTTCTTGCAAGAGGACGCAGTAATACATTAGACAAAATCAGAATACCTGCTGACATAATGGCATATGCATATTGATTTGTACTTGCAAGTATTCCAATTGCAGCAGTACACCAAAGCGTAGCGGCTGTGTTCATACCTTTGACCATACCACTTTCTTTAAAGATGACACCACTACATAAGAAACCGACACCTGAAATAATACTGCTTCCTACACGGAATACTTCATCTGAACCATAGATCAGCGGAAAGAGCGTAAAGAAACATGTTCCCATGCAGATCAAGACATTAATACGGATTCCTGCAAGATGTCCTGTAAGCTGTCTTTCTAGTCCAATAAGAAATCCAAGAATAACTGAAAGCCCAATTCTTAAAATATAATCGCTGTACATCATAGTCATAACCTCCCTTCGACACTTATAGAATATAAAAAACGCAAGGTGAATCACATGATTAAAACCTTGCGTTTTTCTTGCGTTTTCGCAAGAAGTCTGTAGAGATAGACTGTATTATATTAGAAGCAATACATCTCTTCTCCAACTAAGATTCAATTGTATAAAGAGTTATTCTTTTTAATCTTCCTTTTCAAAAATCAGATCCATTTCCTGTACATGTCCGGTTCCACGCTGTTTTACAGGAATATACCCGACATATCGCCATCCTTCTGAAGCTCTTTTCTCAATAATAGAACGATATTCATCAACACAATACACATTACCTGCACCCGCTCCCCAGCCTTCTAGATGGCAGCTTATCGTTTCATATGCGTATTTATACATGGTTTTTCCTCCTTTAACTTCCTCTATTTATAAGGTAGTATTTGTAGCAATAATTAATCTTCCGTGACATTCAGCAAATCTCGACAGAAACTCTCATAATCAAACTTACCTTTGGCTTTGACTTTTTTCACAGCTTTCATAATTGTATTTCTAATAATAACCTTTCCCTCATCTGTCGCATTATAATATTGATCAAAATCTATTCTAATATCAATGCTAGCACAACTTCCATTTCCAATAAGTCTAACCTTTTCTTTCCACTTTCCCTGTTGATACAAATCTTTTGGAGCACATTGAGGACATATACCAATTATTCTCAAGGTCTCGCTATATTCCTTATCCTTGAAGTATTCATGACATTTTTTACAATACCAATATACTCTTTCATTCACTCCATATTGCTGCGTAAAATAAGCAGGCGAGTTAATGTTTAATTCCAATTTTTATCACCTCATATTTTTTTGACTAAATAAGAAGTTGTCAATCTGTTGCATCTTTTTTATAGATTTCGCCGTCCCACGCATGATATCCCGCAATATATTCATAATTAGGATATTCATTTATTTCATATAATTTCATCCCACTATCGGTTTTACAAATCAAAACATTTGAAATAGTATATTCATTCAAATCAGATGACGATATCGGAGAATATTTTATTCCGTTTAAATATATCCCATCTTCGCGTTCTATTGCTTGATTTTTATAACTCTTATTATGTAAAAACAAATATCCACCACAGGTTATTATAAGCAATACAACAATTGCAGCTAAAACAATCATTCGTATCCTCTTTTTAGAATCATATATTTCATCCATATACAGTACCTCCCAAATGAAAACCACATATGCATCGCCTGCTCAAATTCCGATTTATTTTCTTGTTCCATCTTCTTTAAACATCTTTTTCAAAGCAATTTCTACTGGAAAAATAGATACAATAAGAACAACACATTGAACCAGCACAAAGATAAGAGAAATTATGCTATATGTACTATCATTAGTGCCCAATAGCACTACAGAAACAAAAACCGAAAGAGCAAGCATGAATAAACCCATCTTATACCAAAGTCTTCCACAATACTCATTCGCAAATTTCCATGTATCCATATTTTTCATTGAACGACTCGTTCTGTATCCTACCAATCCATTAATATTTTTTGGATAATGTTTCCACATGATCCTTCCTGTCACAATTACAACAACAGGAATCAACAAGTTACATAAAAATACAAAATACATAAGATAGACCTCCTTGCAGTCATCAGCATAGAAATGATTTTCACTGATAAAATAGAACAGGTAAGTTTTACCATCCAATTCAGATGTCGCAATATATGCGACATCTGAATTCTTTTGGAGCTTTTAAGATTTTATTCATCCTAAACTGAACATTTGGAATAGTATGATCATTTTGATACGGAGAATCATTTTTCTGCAACTTTCCTTTTTTATATTTATCTATAATTTCATCCACTAATACATATACTCTATTTGCCATATCTAGACTGAGTGCTCCTTCATCGTGGCCATTCCATACAAAATATCCATCCTTAAGATAAGATAATACGATTTCAGCACCTTTCTGCCATTCTTCTAAAGATACAGCTCCAGGCATTTGTAACCACATATTAGGATTCACATCATCCCCTGTAAAAATCAGTTTATATTTCTCATCAATCAACATGATTGAACCTTTTGTATGTCCTGGTATATTCTTAACAGTCAATTTCCTGTTACCTAGTTCAAATATATATATCCATCTTTAATTGCGATTTTGCGACTTATCTTCACTTTTCTGTGTTTTTCGCTAGCACCAATCCTTCGCCCACCCATATGACATGCAAGAGAACAGCACATCACGTTATTAATAAATCTAAGATCCGCTTCATGTACATAATAATTTCCGAATTGTTTAGCACCACCTACATGATCTGGATGCAAATGTGTTGCTACAATCGAAAGAGGCTTTGAAGTGATACTTTTCACTACACCATAGAGATCTCCTACACCCCAACAAGAGTCAATTAACAATGCAGATGTGTCACCCTCTACCAGATAACAATTCACTTTACCTGCTTCACTAATTCGCCACGTTTTATGGGCAATTTCAGTTATATCATAAACACTACTCATACCGCATTGACCTGCCTTCTTTAATACCAATTAATAGAATTCTTTCTCCTGCACATATTCTTATCTTTTATAGAGATACAGAAAAAGAACTTTCCTATATATGTATTATACCATTCATCTCATAAGAAAAACAGGAGCACCCCCCCGCCAGATATGGGCAGAGGACACTCCTGTCTAGGTTTATTGTAAGCATAATTCAAACAATAATCAACCATCATTTATAAAATCTTAATACCTGGTATTGATAATAGTCATCCTTTTCTAGATAACCAACTGATATACCTTTTCCATTATATGCTGTTTTACCGCTACTTGATTTATCTTTGGCTTCTTCTAGTAATGTATCAATCTCTGTATCAGTTGCTTTATTATAATTTGCTTTAATGAGTTTTTTCCCTTATGTAAGTGCCTCATCATTATACTTACTTGTCTTATCCACATAAATAAGCATATAGTCTACAATATCCGTTGCTTGATCTCCTGTATACTTCTTAGGTACAACTAAAGAAACACCTTCAAGAAGTCCATACCAATACTAATCATTCTCTTTTGTCAAATAATCAGTTGAAGCAGCGTTGAGTGAACTATGATTTGTAACTTCAGTATTGAATTTTGCGACTAATACATCAACTGTTTCTTTTTCTACAGAACCATATTTTTCATGGTTTTCCTGATAATCCAAAAGCCATCAAACAACATAATAGAATAGTGAGAATTCTCTCCATGGTCATTCCTCTTTTTTATAAGTATAAGAGGATACATTTCATGTTTATACTTACTATGACTCATTTTAGATGCGCTAAAAATCATCTTATTGTCCTTATTAGCATTAGAATAGATATATCATTTTATTCCAAATTATCATTAAACTTATATCCAATACCCCAGATTGTTAATATGTATTTTGGCTCATCTGGATTAGGTTCAATCTTCTTTCTTAACTTTCTAATAAAAGCCATAATATTACTATCATCCAACAAATAGTTATCTGACCAGACAGCTTTATAAATTTGTTCTTTAGTAAAGACTTCTCCTTTATTTTGAATAAGGAAATACAGGATATCAAATTCTTTAGGTGTTAAACTAATATCCTTACCTTCCATCACAACTCTTCTACTTCTTGGATGTACCTCTAATTCACCTGCTGTAAGTACATCTAAATTCACTTCTGTTGATTTACTTAATAAAAGTGATGTCACTTCTCCTGTAATCATATCATGAATGCCTGATAGTAACTCCTGTCCACTTTCTGTTTGTGGAGGGTCTTTTATTAACTTTTCTAACAACCATTTTTCAAGGATGGAATCCATCTTGATTAAACCAATATTCTTTTTCATCGTGGGTTCCTCCTAAATTAATTCATGATATTTCTTCTGATAGAATACTTTAACGATAGTAGTCAGAAGCATATACAGTATAACTATAATCAAGAGATATAGAAAATACCAATGAGGTAATTGTGTAAGTCCAATAAATGATGCAGCATGAGTAAATGTGAGTGCTGTAAAGGTAATGATACCTGTGATTGTAATGACCATAACAGGCATGGATGGTTTGCTTTGAATAAATGGGATTTTACGTGTACGTAAGAAGTGCAGGATTAAAACCTGTGTCCACATAGATTCTAAGAACCAGCCTGTTTGAAATAATGAGATATAACGCATGCACATTGCATTATCATTTAATTGAGTAAATAGTGCACCACATACAAATGGACATAGTACATAATATAAGAAAACAAATGTAATGATATCAAAGAGTGAACTGATTGGACCAAATATCAACATAAAACGACCCAATGTCTTACCAGACCAGTCTCTTGGTGAAAGTGTTTCTTCCATGTCTACATTATCCCATGGAAGAATGATACATAACACATCATATAAGAGATTTAATAGTAATAGCTGTAAGGATGTCATTGGCAGAAATGGTAAGAAGGCACTGGCTACTACAATGGATAAGATGTTTCCAAAGTTAGAACTGGCAGTGATCTTGATATATTTCAACATATTCGTAAATGTTTTACGTCCTTCGAGTATTCCTTGTTCTAAGACATTTAAATCCTTTTGGAGAAGGACAACATCTGCTGCATCTTTCGCTGCATCAACTGCTGTATCTACAGAAATGCCTACATTGGCTTCACATAGAGCAGGAATATCATTGATTCCATCTCCTAGAAATCCTACTGTATGACCATTTTGACTAAGTAGTGAAACAAGACGGACCTTCTGCCCCGGTGTTAAAGAAGCAAAGACATGAACTTCTTCTACACTTTTTCTTAGTTCATCATCCGTCATTGTTTCCATAACCGGACCTGTAATAACTTCTGATGCATCTATGCCTACTCTACGACAAATAGAAATAGCGACATCTTCTTGATCACCAGTAAGAACCTTAGGTGTGACCTTCAATCTCTTAAGTGCATTAATAGAATCTTTAGCTGTCTTTTTAGGGGCATCAAAGAATGCAAGATAACCCATCAGAATCATATTCTGTTCATCATCAAGAGTAATCTGAGTCTTATTTCCAAGTGGTTTTCTTGCCACCGCAATGACCTTCATCCCTTCCTCCAGCATTTCATCTACAACACTAGAAACGCTCTGTTTTACTTCTTCATTAATTGGAAGGACTTCACCATGATACTCAATAGAAGTACATCTTAAGACAACCTGTGTAATATCCCCCTTCACAATAAGCTGTCCTTCACCTTGTGAATCCACTACAAGAATACTCACAAACTTACGACTATAATCAAAAGGAATTTCATCTTTTTTTCTATATTCCTTGATCAGATTCTCATAATATATTTGACGTCCTGGCATAGTAGAACAAGCCATAATTGCATGATCTATCGGATTACCTACACCAGAATGATACATACTATTTAGATAAGACAGATCTAACACCTTTGTACTCTCATTCCCTAATACATCCATATAGTACTCTAAAAGAATTGTTTCATTTGTGAGTGTACCTGTTTTATCCATACATAAAACATCCATACTACCAAAGCCCTGCATCGCATTAATATCTTTAATAATTGTCTGTTTACGACTCATTGCGAGACTTCCTCTTGCAAGACAGGCTGTAATGACCATAGGAAGCATTTCAGGCATAAGCCCTACTGCCACTGATAAAGAGAAAGCAAGAGATTCTAACCATTCTCCTCCTGTAATACGAAGTATGATGAATACTAAAGGTATAAGAACCGCAATAAAACGAAGCATTACCCAGGCAATCGAATGAGCCCCTTTTTCAAATGACTGCTTCTGTTCACTATCATTTTGAATAAAGCTGCCATAAAGCGTTTCTTCACCTACTGCAAGTACAATACCTTCTCCTTTACCACTAATAACAGTTGTTGCCATAAAGACTATATTATCTAGCTGTGAGAATGTTTCTATATCCCCTAAATGATGTGTATGACTCTTCTTTTCTAATATCGCACTTTCACCTGTAATGGCTGCTTGTGATACAAATAAATCATTTACATGAGTTAAACGGATATCTGCAGGAACACGGTCTCCTGCAGATAACAAGACAATATCTCCTACGACTAATTCATCCGCTGATATTTCTTTAATGATTCCATTTCTTTTAACTGTAATTGTTTCATGAATCAGTCGTTCTAACTGCTTTGATGCATTTTTTGCTCTGAATTCCTGAATCAAACGAATTGTGCCACTAATAAGAATCATTGAAAATATAATAATTGCGGTCGTCGCATTTTTCGTGAAATTACTTACTAATATAACATCAGTGATTAAAGAAATTATACCTAAAACAAGTAAGATCATATTAAAAGGGTTAATAAAAGCACGATAGATACAATATAGAAATGTATCATCATTCTTTGTGAAGCTATTACTTCCATATTGGTTTCTCTTTACTTTTATTCTATCATAAGTCAAACCATTGGGTGATGTATCTATTTCTTTATAGATCTGTTCTATATCACAATACGCATATTTCTTAATACGACAATTGATTGATGTTTTAGGCATAGGTTCTTCCTCCTTCATACTTCTATTCTATCATTATACAAGTATGTAATTTCTTGCTTTTTTCTTGCGATTAAAAAAGAACGTATAATTTCTATACGTCCTTCAACAAACTAGAATTTATTTGAATATCCACAAACCACAGGTATGCTATAAACACAGTTTTACTAAGATCCTCTTAAACAGCAATAATTTAGAACAGATAAAGATTAAAAGGACCGTCTCCTGCATATTATGGGTATTCAAAAGAATTTATTTTAATAAATATTTTTCAAATGCTTTGTGCGTGTCAAAGTGAACTTCTTTAAAAAATAAAACGAGCCAAATAATAAAAGTCGGAACAGCCATATATGGTGTTAAAAAATAAGACAACACTGCTCCTACTAACATTATGCCA